>Ga0335069_10006173_pt1 | contig 17450 bp, 29 predicted proteins | sample Lox_Sample_11_FD_206714 | JGI IMG/M metagenome (GOLD analysis project Ga0335069, IMG submission 206714) | Soil microbial communities from Loxahatchee National Wildlife Refuge, Florida, United States - Lox_Sample_1.1 | ecosystem: Environmental > Terrestrial > Soil > Wetlands | place: USA... | reverse complement strand
TTCTTGGCTTCTTGAGGCACTTCAGGATCATCTCGGTCGACACGAAACAATCGTCGTGACCGCAGTATTTGTTGATCCTGATCTCTGGGGTGGTCTTGAGGTGCGTTGGAATGATTCGCCAGGTCGAGCTTCCGGCAGGAACGGCGAATTCTTGAAGCGTGAAAAAAACTTGGCGAAGCACGGATCACTGTTTCTGCGGGCAGAAAGTCCAGCGCTCGCTGCGATCGGGCCATTTGTTTCCGTTGCCGAAGTGACGGCACGCATGCCCGCAGTGAGGGCAGCTGACTTCTTCGGCGCCGAAAGCGAGCACGTAATTCTTCATGATGTCTTCGCGCTCGTAGGTGAAGCGAGTTCCGCACTCGGTGCACGTCGCCCGGAAGGTCGTCGAACCCTGCTGAATGATCTTCTTCGCCATCTCCTCTACTCCTCTTTTCCCTTCCAAAGTCCTCTCTCGATCGCGTCAGCGATTTGCCGGGTGGCGCTTTCATTCGACCCGGCGTGAAGCCATGCGACGATCTTCTTGATCATCTCGCGCTCGTCGTGACTGGCGTAGGCCCTTCGGCAGACGTCGCACTGACATTGGCAATGATCGTGGGCGCCGACTCGGCAGCGTGAGCATGTGCGCGGAGCGACGCGTGGCGCAGCGTCATGCGTCGTTCGAGATGGTTGGTCCATCGGGCATTCATGGGGTGTGTCGAGATCCGGAAGAACAGCGTCACACCGGGGACACCGCGACATGTTTCGCTCGTGGAATGGAACGCGCATCGAACTTGCTGACAATATCAGTCGAAGTTACTCAAATGCAAGCGTACCGGCCCCGGCCCGGGCATTTCAGTTTTCTTTTTCATTGGGCTTGAACTTTCCTTCGCGCAGAGCCTCGATCAGCAGGGCAAGTACGTCGCCCTCTTCGAACGCGTCGCATGGAGGATCGGTGTGGTTGAACGAGAACGTGGTTCCGCCAGAATCCACGAACTCGGCGAAGATCTTCGGAGGCTCGAGAACGAATGATGCGACGACTTCGCCACCGCAGCCCGCCGGACATTCGATCGAGTAAGAGCGCGCCGAGAATTCGATCTTCTTGGGCTCTGTCATGCTCACGTCCGCCTTCCGAGGAGTGCCGCAGGCGTGAGCGGCCCGTCAGGCCCGGCCAAACGCCGCGGGAGCATCACGCCGCTCGTCCCGAAGGCGCTCGTTTCGGCTTGCGGAACGTCGTCGAACCGCATCAGCGTTGGGAGTTCTTCCGGAAGCTGGAAGGCTTGAAGCACTGGGGCCCCAGGAACGTCTTCACGGGTGACGAGCTGCACGTCAGCGCGGCTCCCCGCAGCCTTGGAGCAAGCATCGGCGAACTCCGGCATGCATTCACACTCGTCATGGTGACACTTCGTTCGCCAGCGGCAGTCGGAACAATCTTTTTTGCAGTGAACGCCCCAATGAAGCTCACGAACCTCGTCACCTTCGATGACGAAGTTGCTCTCGGCTGAAAGAACGCTCGTGTTTCTCATGACGGCCGTCAAGAATTCGCCGGGACGAATGAGTGCAAAAAGAGGTCCTGCGCCTCCGAATGCCAGATCTTCGGGAATGTTCTTTCGCGCAAAGACGAGCTTGTCACCGATGTAGATCTCTTCGATGTCGAAGTTTGGCTGATGGAACTGCGGCGCCGGGTGCATGACCGTCGTCTCGAGGCGAGGCTGCCGGAGCGCGAGAAACATCTGCGACTCGATGCGGATCACGCAGCGCTCGCCTCCTGGAGCCACGAACTTTTGTCGGAGCACCCCCATCGAGCCGAGGATGGCTTCAATCGGAGGAGGCGGCATCTTGAACTCGAAGTCACTGGCCGTGTGGAGTTCGTTTTTCACTCGGAAGATTCTACCATCCCCGAAGTCAGCGGCACATGTCGTCCACGAGATCATCGAATGCAGACCGTGGCGACGGTGGCGCACCGGGATCCGGCTCGATGTTCTCTTGCCGAGGTATCGAGCGATATTTCTCGAGTGCCGCGCGGCCCTGCACGAGCGGAGCGTGCATGCGCTTCAGCGATTCGATGAGAGCTTCTTGAGCGATCTCGAAGACCTCTCGAAGGGCGTCGCCGGCTTCTTCCTTGTACTTGTCGTCGTCCCACTCGTAACAACCTCGGGTTTCAGCGACCCAGGATCGGCCTCGAATGATCGTTTTGATTTGGGTGAGGGCTTCGAACAAGTCCGACGAGTCGTGACGTAGAGATTGCATGGCCTGCTCGAGGCTTTGAGCGAGCGATGAGGCGTGAGCAGCCATGTCGGCCTGGGGATCGCGGTCCCTCATTCTTTGGAGCGCGGCGTGTGCAGCGACGAGTTCGTCTTCAAGCTGCTCGATGCGCTCACGAAGCTTCTCGTTCTCCTCGGAATCTTGAACCCAGCCAACGATTTGAGGACCGAACGTCCGGACACGATTCGGTTCGGAGTAGGAACGGGCACGCTTCATACCGTAGAGCGCCTTCAAGGCCGGCTGTTCCGGCATCAACAAGTCGTAGTTCCAATTCCCGGGGATTCCTCGAAGTGTTACGAATCGTGCTGGCTCGCCAGCAGAGACGCCCCACGCGATGGTCTCGATGATGGCGAGTCCGCCTTCGCACTCGTCGATGGATTTGCAGTAGATCTCGTCTCCTACTTTCGGTTCGGCAGTCATTGGCTCTCCGAATCGGTGACGTGCATCGGACAATCACTCTTTTCATAAAGAACGCACTGCCTCGAGCCGACGAGGTTTGCGGCGACGCCGGTCGAACCAGATCCCGCGAAAAGATCGACGACGAGATCGCCTGGATTCGAAGACGTTCGAATCATGATTTCGGCGAGTTTCGAAGGTTTTTCAGCCGGATGAATTTTGCCACGAAAAAGCTCCGTGACGTCATCCCAGACGTTGCCCCTCCGGAGATACTCACTCTTGGCTGGATATTTCTTCATGTACCCAGCGTAGCCTCGCTTCTGTTCCAGGAGCGGGATGTTGAAGACCCTAGGTTTGTCACCCTTGACGAGCATCGCGCACTCCTCGCGGATGAAGAGATAATCGTCTTTCTTTCCGTAGGCACGACGCTTTCGCCAGGTGATGACATTGTGAATTCTAAGATCAGTCTCGCTTTCCACCTTGGAGAGCCACCGGAAGAAGTGTCTCTTGTTTTTTCTTCCTATGCCTCCCCAGATGTAAGCAGTGCCGCTCGGCACGAGCAATTCCGAAACAAGGTTACTGAGTCTGTCGTAACACTCGACGTCCCATGACTCGCTCAGAATGTCGCCGTAGGGCGGGTCGGCGATGATGAGATCGACTTCTCCTCTCATCGAGCGCGCGAGATCGAAGCAATCTCCGCGAACGATACGGAGCTTGCCGGCGTCACGAGGCTCGCTGGCGTCGCAAGACTCGTCGACCTTCTCTTCTCTACCGTGAAGCACCGGAAGCGTGTCTCGGATCCACTGCTCGGCGTCTTTTCGCCAATCGGTCCCTTGGGTGAGGTGGCTGAGAGCCAGAGGATCAACAAGGTAAAAGGCGCGATCAAGTAGATCGCGGATTTTGACGTCTTTGTCCTGAGAAACGTTCTTCGAAACGAATCGCTGCCGGATGCGTGCGGCGATCTCTCCGTAGATGACGTCGTGCTGGCGTGCGAAGGATTCGTCTTCCAGCCATTGGACGATTCTTTCAGCCGCGAGACTCGCGTCCGACTCTTTGGATTCAGTCATGTAACTTTGATAATCCCGAACGAGGCGCACGTCCAGCGCGTCGGCGCGCCGGCGTGCTCTTGTTGCCTTCGGCCTTTCGGGCACGCCGATCAAGGAGCCCGACGATCGAGACCGCCTTCCTCATGAGCGCTTTCGGGGCGCGCGCCTTCTGGAGGGCTTTCTCCACTGCGCAGGCAAATCCGTAGGGCGCCGGCTCTTCGAGACGGACGAGAACGCGATCTTGACCAAAGTTCTTCACGAAGAGATCTGTGAAGCGGAATGGAATGTACGCTGCGGTACTCGGTTGATCATAAGGTTCCCATCCGTTTTCAACGATGTACTGCCCGTGCCACGCGAAATAGATGTCGCCTGCACGCACGCGACATGCGAGGTACGGCTCGACGGATACCTCGAACCTCTTGCTCTTGTTCAACGAGCAATCTCCTCGCGCGCCCGCTCGAACGCTTTTCTCATGCCTTCGACCGAGTGCTCAAAGTATTCGTTGCGCGCGAGATCGCCATCGCGATAGAAGCGAAGCTTGATCGGCCCCGTTGCGGCTGCCCACTCGAGGTCGATGCACGGGCCTTTCGGCTTGATGACGCCTTCTTCATCGCGCTTTCTCTGGACCAATCGACGACACCAGCGGCGCTCTTCGAGCTTGAAGTCTGGGCACCAGCCCTCGTACGTGATCCCGATGCTTTCGTGGTCCCCGGGTTCGTACGCTGGATCAAGGGCCGCAGTCCACGCCACCATGGCATCCTTGTACGCGAGGTAGAGCGGGTCTCCCGCGCGAAAAGCAGCGACCTCGGCGTCGTACCGCTTGAGGTTCTCCTCATGCTCGCGGCGTGATTCCTTCTCGGCTTCCGATATCCACTCCTCTTGCAAGACGAACTTCCCAGAGTGACCTTCGCGCTTGAAGGTCTTGATTGCACGGATCTCGAGCACACTTTCCTTGTCTGCTTCGCCCTCCGCACTTTCGCCAGAACCTTCCAACCTTCGAAGCTCGTCTTCACCGTCGCTTGAATCGTTCATCGTCTGGAAGGTGCGGATGAGGACGAGACCAGAGTCAAAAGTCTCGATCTCGGGCCACTTGTGATCTTCCTCGATCCACTCACGATCCTCTTTCTCGGCGCTCGGCCCGTACAGCTCAAGCTCGGGCCATCCCGCCATGGGATTCGTAAAGTCGAAGATGCGGAACTCATAGGGACACGCCCAGTGGCAACCGCACACTGTGAGGATCATGCTCTTCGGATCGAACCGGTGCTCGGACCAGCAGAACTCGAAACCTTTTTGAGCATTCTCGCCGAGGTGGTCGCGACGCTTGCCAGTGTCCAGCTCGACGACGGTCTGCCCTTGGTAGTCCTCTCCGCAAACGAGGTAGACGTGACCGTTCGGATGATCCTCGATCCACGAGAACGGGAAGGCCGAATAGTTGCGATCGACGACGGCGATCGGCTCGTCCGAGTCAATCTTGAAAACTTTGCCGCGCGTATAGTTCCAACAGCCCTGGCGCGTGGAGAACGAGGACACGACGAGCTTGTATTGGCCTGACGGTGAGAGAATCTCTCTCCGACAACTGACTTCCTCGTTATCCGGAACAAAATATTTCTCTCGATCGACGCTCATCACTTCACTCTTTCTTCATTGGCAGAAACTTGTAGACGATGCCGCAGTCCTTGCAGTTCCAATCCTTGACGTAGGCTTGAAGCGGAGGGCCGCCGATCCTGCCTGAGTATGGGTAAGCGACATTACCTTCGACGCTTCCACCGCACACACGGCACGTTCCGGACTTCGGCGCGTGCGCGCCACGGAGCATGCGTTTGTCTTCGCGATCTTTTTCGAGCTTCTCGATGATCTCACGCATATCGCCAGGGCTCGATAGTTCACTCTCGGGTGTTTGCTTGCTCATCCCTCAATCCTCATGTGGGCCTCACGCGCCTCACGTGGGCCTCACGTGCGCCCCAGCTTCGTGATCGTTTTCCACGCCTGCTGGCCGATCGCGTTCGTCTCGTTACTGCTTCTGACTTGATGCGAACGGAGTGGATGCTCGAACGTCGCGACGAAGCGGAAGAGCCCGTGCGGATCGTCGTCACCCCAATCTTCACGGCTGCCCGATGCAATGACGGTCGCTGAGCGAAAGTAGTTCGTCGGGCAGGTGTACTCTTCGTAGTAGGAGCGCTTCCGATCGAGTTCTTTATCGAGCTTGCGCTCTCGCTCGAACGAGAGCCCAGGGACGACGAGACGAATGACGGTTTTGTCCGGGCCGCTCAGTTCGAGAACGTCCCAGTTGTGCCACGTAAGCTGCGGCGCACGAATGACATCGACGGTTCCTTGATCAGGTCTGGTGCGTACCACCCACGTCGCGTCGCATTCATCGCACTGCCATGGCCCGACTTCACGTTCGGCTCGTTCGGTTCCCCCGAACAGATGCTCGACTTCGAACTCGTGCTTCGAGCAAGACGGGCACAAGAAGTATCTCTTCGTGCGAAGCTGCATGCGGAGCGGGGCGGAGGTTTCGATGTTCACTCTTCAAGCCTCATCGCCGAATCGATTTTCGCTTCTGAGCGTGCTCGAGCGTTTGCTCGATCAACTCCTCGACTTGATCCGACACTTGAAATTTGACGTACCCGTCGATGATCGTTTGGGCGAAGTCGCTCACGCCTTTAAAGGCCATCCACTTGCCCGATTTGCTCATCATAGAGTTCAAGTCGATGAAATCGCGCACGCCTTCGTCGATCAGCGCTGCCTGATCGGAATCCATCACGTCGAATTCGATCGATCCGATGAGGTCGCCGTGATTGTCGTGACCCTCGTCGCGAGCGTACTCGAAATGTTCGTGGAGCCACGCCATGACGTTGCGCTCAACCTTCGGAATGTCTTCTCTGTTCAAGAGGTCCCAGCCATCCGGAGTGATGCCCTTGTCGTCCACGAGTCCGAGTTTTCTGGCACTCTCACCGACGGAAGCTTTCCCCTCAATCAGTTGCTCCCAGGCATTGCTTTCGATCGCGCGCTCGTCGCCGACAAGCGCGATGAAGATCGCCTCTTCTCTCTCTGAAGGATTTCCAATGAATCTCTGAATGTCGTACTTCGCGAGTGCCTCGTCGATCTTCTTCTTCAATTGAGGCGCGACGCTACCGGAGTAGGCGAGGCGCCCGTCGGTCTTGATGTCGAGGATCGCCGAACGAACGTATCCCTTCCACTTGTGCGGGCCAGAAAGCGACGACGCGCGCTCCTCGATCTCGATCGCCGGTCCATCATGATAATCATGAACCTCGGCCTTGAATCCCTGCTCAAGGAGGGCATCTGCAACGACCTCGGCTTGCTGTCTGCGATTGAGCGCCATGGAGCGAATTCTACTCCCGGAGGGGGATCTCCACCACGATGGGCTGGTTGACGGGCTTGTAATGACGGTCAAGCGATGCAGCGTTCACGAGGATCGGAGTCTCACCAGTCGAAAGATTCGTGCCGTGGCCCTCGTGCACGTGTCCGAAGACGTGGAGCAGAAGACGCGGACACCTCTCGGCGTATCGCCGAAGGTGAACTGACCCGACGTGCAGACCCTGCTTCATCTCGCGGTCATGAAGCATGTAGGGCGGACCGTGCGACACGAGCACGTCGACGTCCGTGGGTGCGCCCTCGAATTTGTTCTGACCGCGATCGAAGAACGCCCAGTTCACGAGGTTCGGGACCCAGGGCGTGCCAAAGAACTTCAGGCCCTCGACCTCGAATGAAGAGTCTTGCAAGTAGCGGATGTTCGCGCGGCGCTTCTCGAGCATCGCGCGAGCGCGCGGGTCGTATTTGGGATGCGAGATGTCCAAAGAGAAGTCGTGGTTGCCGGCGATGACGATCTTCCATCTGTGAGGAAGCTCGGATAGCCAGATGGAGAAATCGTAGATGGTGTCGATCTCGCCGTCGCGCGTGATGTCACCGGCGTGCACGAAGACGTCGCCGCTCGGAACTTTGAACTGCCTGTGAAGAGAGTGCGTGTCGCTCATGCTGACGATCTTGAGGTGGCGGCTCACGTGTTCTTCTCCCAAAATAGGCGACAGGCCTCTCCAAGCTCGATCTGGTAACCAGAGAACTTCCCCGTCGTGATCTCTTTTCGCCACTTCACCCGCAGCTCATGACGAAGCTTCTCGAACTCCTTGTAGAGGGCTTCGACCTCCGTGGACTCTGGGCACGCCCAGAAACATGAGTCGTGCATGACCACGTCCGAGAATCTCCCCAGGCGGTGATCTTGTGGAAGGAACGCCGGAAAGCCGATGAATCCTTGATCAGCGTTCTTTGTGTGGAGGACTTTTTCGCAGATCCAGCAGACGCTCTTTCCCGAGACGAAAATGCTCATGATCTAACCATCCCATCCCGCGAAGCTCAGGCAGAACGTTTGGCCTGCCGGGATCACGTTCATCACGGTTAGCTCAATCTCTTTACCCTCAAGGCACGTTCGCTCAGACACGTCGAGGTACGGAAAAAGCTCACAGAACGTCTCCGAGTCGACGGCTCCGTGGCTGCCGCGAATGATCTCGTGGTCTCCGAACTTGCATTGAGCGATGAAGAAATAATGCTTGATCTGGTTCGACATACTGACGGCATTCGCCTGAAATCTTCTCTCGGGCGTCAGCTTGAACGTCTTCGACTCATTTGCTTCGAAGTAAAAAGGTCCCGTCCCGATTATCATCCGTGCACCCTTGCATTCTCTTCGTAAAGCTCGACGAACGCTTCGAGATCCGTCAGGCTGGCAAGCAGCAAGACAGCTTCGATTGCCGCCCGCGGATCGCGCATCAGATCATCTTGGAACTCGACGCACGGAGGCCCATCAGCGATCTCCTTGTGAAGCGCGAAGAGATTCCCCTGAGGTTCGTCGATTCGTTTTGCGAGGTAAACCGTCACGCCGCACCTCGGACACTTCGAGCGAAGAAGAAGCTCGTAGGTGCTCGTGACGTCTTTCACGAGCGATCACCCGAGGCCTTCGAGCCATTGGATTACCGAGGCCATCGCTCCCGACGCCGGCGTGATGCCGGATTTCTCGATGAGGTCCCGGAACTCGGAAGCCGCTCGCCGGATGATCGCCCGAGACGGGCGGTCGCTGCGATGTTTCTTGACCTTCAAAAGCTCCGGCACGGTCTCCGCCCGAGTCATCACCCAGACGGTCGCGGGGCGGCCCGCTCGAGTCTTGCGGCGCTCGCCGCTCGGCTTAATCCAGCCTGCGTGAAGGAGATCGTTTCTGCGCGCGCTTGCCGTCGCGTGAGACATGCCCGTGATGACCTCGATCTCATCGTCTGTCGCGCCGCGCTCTCCGCGCTTGCTGATCGTGCTGAGGACGACGTCGAGACACGTCGGGCGCGCAGGCGGCGTCTGCAAGACGGAATCGCTCGAATTTTTTTCCAATGAGGTCGCCGAGGTCATGACGAGAAGATAACCTCGAGCGTCGATACGACAAATTGAAATCAGCGCGAGCCCCTCACCTCGAACCAGTTTTTTACGGCCTCAAGACCTTGAAGCGCGCGACGGTGCGCCCGCCTGTCTCGACGAGCACGACGTAGACCTGCTCGCCGGGCTGCTTACCGTCGAATGCTTCTTTGATCGATGACCACTCTCGGCGCGGCATGCCGCTCGGGGTGAAGGTGACGAACCTGTACGGCGAATCTTCCATGCGTGTTCACGTAACCTCACGCGCTGCGCGTTGCAACGCCCAACGCTCAACGCCCAACACCCATCACGTTCCCCTTCACAGTCGCACGGTGGCCCGCGGCCCTCGGCTCCTCCGCCAGGCCGGAACACGGCCCGTGGGGCGCGGGCAGCGGAAACGCGGAGACGCTTCGGTTATCAATCGTCTTCGGGATGCCACTCGTCCAGAACCTCGATCGCGTTGCCGAGTCCGGCTTCTCGAACGAGCTTCTTGACGGTGCCCGGGTCTTCCTCTTCTTCGGCGACGATGCGCTTGTCATCGAGGACGCGGATTTTTGCGACGCGATAGTCGTAGCCAAGGCCCTTCTTCTTCACGTCGATCACGTAGCCTTGATACTCCGTCGAGTGCCCCTTCGTGATGAGCCCGAATTTCTCCTGGAGGACGTCCGAGAGCACTTCGCCGAGTTCTCTCGCCCGGCGGGCATCGATCTCCGCGCCCTCCTTGAAGACGGTGATGAATTTCTCGGCGTCGGTTCCTCGGATCACTTCACCGAACTCGTGGGACGGAATCGTCCATTCGCGACCGTCGAAATTCTCGGTGAGCCGCTCCCATTCATCGTCTTCTTCGGTGTCATCGAGCGCAGTACGGAGGTGACGTTTTTGAACAAGATATTTCTTGAGCCGCTCCCGCTGCCGCTCTTCAAGGATATCGAAAGCCGCCTCCAAGCTGCCACGACGTTTACCTTGATTCGCATAGATGGCTGCGATGTGTGGGCCGTAGCCTTGAACGTCGAAAACGATTGAGACATGCACGGGTTCTTGTCCGTAAGCGACGTTGATGTAGCCGTCCGAATCGCCGGCGACGAGGATGGTGCCTTTCTTGAGGACTTCTCGGAGAGATGAAGCTTCCTGTCCGAGCTTGCGCGATGCCATGAACCAAAGATTACTTTATCGGAAGATGAAGGTGAAGAAAGCCGCGAGCCCAAAGAAGAGGGATGCGATGACGATCGCCAAGACGGCCACGTCGAGCGCTTCGTAGTTCGGGAGGGGCCTTCGCTGCTTCTTCGTCACTCGGGTCTCGCTTCTTGATCAGAGCCCTCGAGGAATTTTCTTCCCTTGGCCGAGAGCCTGTAGGCCCAGCGGTACTCCATGGATCGGGCACCGGCCGAGATACGGTAGATCTGATTCTCTCTTTGGAGCAGACCCCGCACGTACATCTCGAACGCGAAGCGCTCGACATGGGCGCCACTCTGGAATTGGTAGGCGCTGGTGAATTTTGCGAGCCGCACGCGATCGCGTGCATCTTGTCTGCGTTTCTTCTCTGCCAGGTCGAGCTTCGCTGCCATCTTCATCCGCCTTTCTTCCCTTCGTTCAATCGATCGCACGAATCTCCGAACAAGGCCTCTGTGACGGCAGCAGCGATCGCCGCGTCGAGGGCCTGCTCTCCCATCTGGGGGTACCGCCAAGCCATGTCGTCATGATCTGAAAGGATGCGCTTCGATGGCCAGGCCAAGACCCGGTAAGAATGCTGCCCTTTCTTCATGCCCCAAGCGTTGACGACGAGAGCGACGGTGGGTTCACTTGTCACGCTGAGCAGGACGCCCTCGCTCGCGATCGTGAAGTCCTCGGCGACCTCGACGTCCGTATAAGCATTCACGGAGATAACTCCGAATCCCGCGCGTCGCGTTTTTTCCGCCCTTCGGCGAATCTTCTCCGCTGCTCGCTCGGCGAACGTCTCCTGGAGGTGCTTCGGGGGCGGCGGGAGTTTGCCTCTGGAGAGGATGTCGTCGGCATACTCGCGAGCCATCTGCCCGCTAGGACAGATCCCCACTTCGCGCATTCCCGTTCCGACGTCGACGGAAACTCTCCAATCATGTGAACCGACTTGGGTGACGACTCCCCTCTCATCGACTCGGCGATAGCTCCCGGCTCCTGGGTGAATCCAAGCGGGGGCATCTTTGCTGCTCATTCACATCACCGTGACACAGGACGCGGTTTGGCATCACGATTGCGGAGCACTTTGCGGCCGGCGTCGGTGATTTGAACGGCCTCGATCCGACGAAGCAGTCCCAGCGCAATGAGTTCGGCGAATCCGTGCGGGTCGATCGTGAATGAACAAATTCCGCCTGTCTCGATCAATTCCAACAATCGATACATGTCGTAGAACGCGACTGATTCGTGATTCTCTTTCGATTTCTTCATCGTCGCGACGTGGGGTGCGGCTCGGTGATCGGCTTCACGAGCGTGCCATCGTCTTTCCACTGCTTTCGATCACCGCGATGGTCGCCGTCATGTCCCTGGTTCTTCTCGCAGGACGTCAGGGTGTAGACGCCTTGGCTCTTGAACTTCGAGCGATGAACTGACTTGCATTGGACGTAAGCCATCAAATCCTCCTAGGGTCCTTCCTCGTCGACGAAAATTACCTCTGGCTTTCCGGAGAGGGCGTCAGAGAGTGATTGAAGATCTTCACGCTCCGCTCTGTAGAGCCATGTGCTCTCATCGAACGGAGCCCAGTAGTTACTGTTCGGAAACAGTGCGAGGAATTCTTCCATCGGAATTGTCGCCCCGAGCTTCTTTTGAACCTCTGGGTGAGCCGGTCTACGGCATGTGAAATTGCAGGCAATGGTGACGCTCATCGGAGGACGTACCTTCGTTTTTCTCTGTCCCGCCACTAGATCGGAAAGGCTCGAATCAAGGCAGCCAGGGGGTGTTGTTCTCTGCCGCCCCACTGCACGGTCCCGCGTTGATGTAGGCCCTCATGGCCTTCTCCGAGTTCGCAGAACGAGATCGAAGTCGAGCCCTTCGTCGCGTGGCACTGAACCCAGCGCTTGCCTTTGAAGCGCTTCAAGTCGTCCTCCACGCGTCGCCGACATCGGCGCGCTTCGCAGCCGGACGTGTTCAGGCAGAGCCCGGCATCGTCTTGCTTTCTGCGCGGGCTCATGGATCCGCAGCGCGTGCAGGGCTTGCCCTCTTTCACCATCGTCATCACCTCCGACATTTACATAAAGTCATGTAAATCGCGCAAGGGCTTCCATCAACGAAATTTCGAGATCTTTTTGACGAAGCCGTCAGGACGTGAGAATCTCGTCGTCAACATGGTCGTGAGCAACTTCGCATTCAAGCCCCGGCCTCTCCATCAGCGCTCCAGAAGCTGAATTCTGGTGGCCGTGGCCGAATGGTTAGGCATGTGGATGTGGCCCACAACAACGCCGGTTCAATTCCGGCCGGTCACCCTGGTCGATTACCCCGAGAAATTCTCCTTGCGCGCGAGCGCGAAAAATGTCGTACTGAACCAGAGCTGAGAAACATGCACTCCATGCTGAAATCGACACAACCGAACCTGAGGACGCACGGCGACCTCGGGTCGTGGTGCATTTCAGGCTTGGGCAGCATTCTGGTCACGAGCGATAGCCTTCCCACGCCCTCTTATCCGGCCTCCTCCAGCGAACCGAAGTTCGCAGCACGCAATCAGGAGGCCGGTCCCTAGAGGCGGATCTTCCATTCTGCTCTTCATGAGCAAAGGAAGGCCGCCTCGGGAAACCGAGAGCGGCCTTCGTCGTTTCTGGATTCTTTTTTCTCCGAGGTTCTTGATGTTCTCCACCGCAATCACTTTCCGAGAACGCTATCGGCGCTGCAATCCCCTCCCATACGTGACGGGACCAGGGCCGAGGAGCCTTAGCGGATTGTAAACCCGTGGTCTTATGACAAGTGGTGCGACTCCACCCCGTCACACGAACAAGAGCAAACGATGAAACTCAAAAAGACCGAGCCCGCGAAAGGCGGGCCAAAAGAAAGCGAGGGACGTTAGCAACAACGGTGATGCAGCTGCCTTTTAAGCAGAAGGAGACGAGTTCGATCCTCGTACGTCCCACTCGGGGTCCGCAGCTCGAAGGTCGAGCAACCGGCTCTTACCCGGAAGGTGACGAGTTCAATTCTCTCCGGACCCACTTCATATTCGGGCGTCGTCTAGCGGCAGGACGGCAGATTCTGGCTCTGTCTACGGTGGTTCGAATCCATCCGCCCGAGCTACCTGGGAAACCAGGTGAGAACCTTGAAAATCTGAAAGGACTTGGCCCGCACCCGAGGCACGAACCTCGGAAAGCAGCGCGGCCTCTCCTGTTCGTCGAAGAATCACGCGGGGAGTCGCGTTCGGCTCCCCGCGCATTCACCGATAGCCAAGAGGTAAGGCAGGCGGCTGTTAACCGCCCTATCGTAGGTTCGATCCCTACTCGGTGAGCTGCGCCGACGTTGCATCTGGATGCAGACCCGCCTTTGTATGTTGGGTCCCAGGGGTTCGAGCCCCCTCGTCGGCTCCGTGCCCGTGTAGCTCTAAGGTAGAGCACCTGTTTCGTAAACAGGAGGACTCGTTTCGATTACGAGCATGGGCTCCATGCACCGTTCCGCTAACAGTAGGCGACTTGGTTTTCACCCAGGCAACGCGGGGGCGGCACCCGCACGGTGCTCTCAGGATTTGTCCCCATCGTCTAGACGGCCAAGGACGTCACTCTCTCAAGGTGAAAACCTGGATTCGAATTCCAGTGGGGACGCTACGGTTGGGTAGCTCAAATGGTAGAGCGCCAGACTGAAGATCTGGGCGTAGTGAGTTCGATCCTCACCCCAACCACCATCAGGGTGTCGCACAATGGTAGTGCCCGAGCTTTGGGTGCTCGTACTTGCCAGTTCGAGTCTGGCCACCCTGACCATGCCACCGTGGTGAAAATCCAGGTAGACACGCACCGTTGAGGTCGGTGTGCTCGAAAGGGCGTGCTAGTTCGAATCTAGTCGGTGGCACTGCATCACTGCATCATGCGGACGTAACCAAAATTGGCATAGGTACCTGCTTCAAACCCAGGTTTTGAGAGTTCGAATCTCTCCGTCCGTACCTAAGTCTTCTCCCTGTAGCCTAGTGGACAGGCACACTCCTCCTAAGAGTGATCACATAGGTTCGAACCCTATCAGGGAGACCACGCCCTCATACGCATCTGGTGAGGCGACCCCGCTGTCTACGGGGTGAGGGGAGTTCGATCCTCCTTGAGGGCGCTACATTCATACGGCGGAGTGCAGGGCACAACGGAGCCTCCAAAATTCCGAAACAGAGTTCGATTCTCTGCCGCCGTGCCGTGTCCGGGTCGTTGCTGCTTGGTTATCGCATTGCAAGCGAGAGGTCCCTGGTTCGATCCCAGGTGCGTATCTTCGGGTGCGCATAGCTCAGTTGGTAGAGCGCTTACACATCCGAGTAGCGTCCTTTATCCGGACAAATTGAATGGGGTCTTGACTCTCAAGAAGACCCCCAGGGCTCTCCGCTGGACCATGCGAGGTCATACTCGTCATGGGCGGAAGAGCCCAACTGGGACCTTAGCTCTAATTGGGAGAGCGCCCGCCTTGCAAGCGGGAGGTTGTCGGTTCGATCCCGACAGGTTCCACCAATGAAATGCTGGTGTAGCTCCAAGGCGGAGCACTTCCTTGGTAAGGAAGAGGGCTCGGGTCCGATTCCCGTCACCAGCTCTCGTTTCTTACTCGCGGGCATGGCCGAATGGTTAGGCACCAGGTTTCCACCCTGGAAATCGGAGTTCGATTCTCCGTGTCCGCTCTACGCAGGTGTAGCTCGAAGGTCGAGCACGTGGTTGCCATCCACGAGGCGGGGTTTCGATTACCCTCACCTGCTCCATGTCGAGGTACCCAAGTGGCAAGGGAACCGTCTGCAAAACGGTCATTCACGAGTTCGATCCTCGTCCTCGACTCCACGCTTGCTCTGTCGCAGGCACTTCGGTGTGCAGGTGCGCGTCGCCGTAGCCGATGTCGGTGATGATCATCTGCGGCGTAGGGGCGGTCATCTCGCCCTGCTGACCAGCGGCCCACCATTGGGCTCCGTTCTGCGGTTGGAACGCCGCAATAAAGCCAGGAGAGCCGACAAATTGGCGGAAATCGGCCGCCGAGTAGCGATCGTGATCCATTGGTATCCTGTGGGTCGTGGTCGCGCGAGTCGTGGTTGGTACCCACGGCTGGCCACTCGGCGGCCGATTTCGGTCAATCCGTCAGCACGTCACTCCACGCTCCACGCTCCGCGCTCCACGCTCCGCGCTCCACGCACCCAGGAGCGAGGTGCGCCGTGCCCCTGTCTCTGGTCGGATCAGGCATCCGCCTTCTAAGCGGAATGATGCGAGTTCGAATCTCGCCAGGGGTTCCAAGGTTCTCTCTCCTCGTAGCCTAGCGGACAGGCACTTGTCTACGGAACAAGTTCACGTGTGTTCGAATCACACCGAGGAGGCCAATCAATTTCCCCCTGTTCACGTGGATCGCGACCTGAGTTTCCGATGCTCAGCGCCTGAGTTCGAATCCCAGCAGGGGGTCCGCAGTGCGGAGGCGAACGTCGAGTCCACGCAGTCCGCAGTGCTGCTACACTTTTGACGCGGCGAAGTCGGCCGCCGAGTGACTGAACGCGTTAGCGCGCGCGCAGCCTCGACCCGTAACCAAAGGATCAAGCAATGGCTACCAGTCGATTGTCCTCGACGGCCGGCTTCGGCGCGCCGTCCGCAGTCCGCACGGGAACGAAGCGTTCAAACCGCCTACTCACTTGAGAACGTACAGTTTCCGTTCCGGTGTCATCTTGACGCGGTCAGCAGATACCAATGGCAATATCGAGCCTTTGATGACACTTGGCGGTGCTCCACCGGTCTTCTTTGCGACAAGATCAACAAGCTCGTCCATCGAGAGTTTGGCGTCGCTGTCCTTCAACACGTCAAGGATAATTTCGGCGTTGATTGTGCGTTCCATGGCAGCCGTGAAGATAACTCGTTCCGCAAAGAATGCCATGATCCGTACGTCCGTACACGCGCGACTTCGCGGCAAGCTCGGAGCATGGCGGCTCTCATAAGGCTGACCAAGGCGGTTCGACCCCGCCTGCCGCGACCATCTCACCATCTCACATCTCACGCCACTCTATCCCAATTGGCAGAGGAGCTACGTTCAGACCGTAGAAGTCTCGGTTCGAATCCGAGGAGTGGTACTATCGATTCCAGGTCCGCGTAGCCCAACTCGGCAGAGGCGGTCGATTTATAACGATGTCATGTGCGGGTTCGAGGCCCGCCGCGGATACGAACACTGGGGTATCGTCTAATGGTAAGACACTGGCTTTTGGATCCAGTTACGATGGTCCGATTCCATCTACCCCAGCCATCAGAGCGTCGTCCAACCTGGTAGGACACGTGCTTCGGGTGCATGAAATCCCAGTCCAAATCTGGGCGCTCTGACCACAGACCACAGACCACATCGATCACATCACCTGGGCTCATCGTCCAACGGAAGGACACCTGCCCCACACGCAGGAAATCATGGTTCGAAACCATGTGAGCCTACTCAGAATATTACCCGCCTGCGCGGCTCGTTCTCTGGGAGAACACTATCTCGACACGGTAGACCAGGTGAGTTCGATTCTCACGCCGCGCACCACGACTATTTTTCTTTTCATTTTCCCAACCACCCGGGCGTATCGTCTAAACCGGTAAGGACACCTGCCTGATATGCAGGGAATCTAGGGTTCAAATCCCTTTGCGCCCACTAGCCTCAGAGAGAGACCATGACTTCCCAGATGACATTTCCCACAACGACACTCATCCTCACGAGCTACTATACTCCTCATCGCGTCGCGTCTTGGCAGGACGTGATTACGGAGTTCTTCACCGGCAAAGTCGAGATCCTCGCGCAGTACGACGAGGTCATCTACAAGAACCCGGAGAACAACATGGTGATGCTCATGCCCGCTGTCGCGCGACTCCTCAGGCCGACGGCCAGCTTCAAGAAGGGCGTGAAGTTCTCCAGAGTCAACGTCATGGCCCGTGACGATTTCAAATGCCAGTACTGCGGCAACCGCTTCCCGATGCACAAACTCAACTACGATCACGTCATTCCGCGCCGGCAGGGTGGAAAGACGGTTTGGGACAACATCGTCGCGGCCTGTTACGAGTGCAACGAGAAGAAGGGTGCCCGCACACCGGAGCAAGCAAAAATGACGCTCCTCCGCAAGCCTTTCAAGCCGAAGACGCTGCCGCTTTCGCAGCCCGTTCTCTCGATTCGCCAGATTCCGAAAGAATGGAAGCCCTACGTCAGCGTTGCGTGATGCCGGTCCTTCCTCAGACTTTT
>Ga0335069_10006172_pt1 | contig 17452 bp, 17 predicted proteins | sample Lox_Sample_11_FD_206714 | JGI IMG/M metagenome (GOLD analysis project Ga0335069, IMG submission 206714) | Soil microbial communities from Loxahatchee National Wildlife Refuge, Florida, United States - Lox_Sample_1.1 | ecosystem: Environmental > Terrestrial > Soil > Wetlands | place: USA... | reverse complement strand
GGACTTGCCATTTCGGATGACAGGGACTTCCGGAGGTTCTTCGTCATTCAAAATGGGAACCCGTTGTTGGGCACGATATCCGGGCTGATGCAGCAGGATGCAAAGGTCTCGTTGCATGAGTTGGAAGCCCGGTTCGCTGAAAAGCCTCTTCGCGAGAAAGCCAGAGCATACATGAACCGAATATCGGGAATTGCCGAAAAGGGCTTCCCAGACCTCTTGAGTGCGCCGTGCGTGATCGTTGTGGCGGAACGCAAGGGCATTCCTCCCGCTGAGAAGCAGAGCCTCGCCCACGTCCTTCAGAACATGTGGTTGAAAGCCACCGCGATGGGGATGGGGTTGCGCCTGGTCTCGGCTCTTGAAAGGTTGTCGGACAACAACGACTTCTGCACTCTCCTCGGCGTGAGTCTCGGGGAGTTTGCCTTTACCGGCTGCATTATTGGATTCCCGGCAGAAGAGCCGAAGACGAGGAAGCGACCCGACGACAAGACCGTGATTCGGTGGATGTAGGTCGTTGGACTGGTCACCCGCTGCCCGTTTCTCGCGACCAGACAGCGGGCGCCGTTCTGCGGGCTCACGCCGCAAAGGCCCACCTAAAGTGCCCACGACACGGGAGCCCGTGAGCGGGATCAGAGGTGTGTGAGCTGATCCCCTGGCTCGGGAGGTGACGTCACCGCAGACCGAATGTATACTCCGTCGTGGATGCGCTCGCGGAACGTCATCATCGTGGGGGCAGGTTTCGGCGGGCTCACCCTTGGTGCCCTGCTGGCCCGGCAAGGCATGCGCGTGCGCATACTGGAAAAGAACGCCGATCCCGGAGGCCGGGCGCGCGTGTGGCGCTCAGGGGGATTCTCCTTCGACATGGGACCTACCTGGTACCTCATGCCGGAGGTCTTCGAGGAGTTCTTCGCGCTCTTCGGGCTGCCGCGCGAAAGGTTCTACCGTCTGGCGACCCTGGGCCCCTCCTACCGGGTGTTCTTCGGGAAGGGCGAAGTCGTGGACATCGTCCCCGAGCTTGCGAAAAACCTCGCCACGTTCGAGCACCTGCAGCCGGGCGGTGCGGCGCTTCTCCAGGCCTACCTGGCCGACGCCCGGTACAAGTACGAGATCGCGCTGAAGGATTTCCTCTACCGCGACTACACCTCGATCTTCCAGTTCTTCAACCGGCGCATGCTCGTGGAGGGCATGCGCCTGAACGTCTTCCAGAGCCTCGAGCGCTACACGCGCCGTTCGTTCGCCGACCGGCGGGCCCGTCAACTCCTCGAATACCACATGGTGTTCCTCGGCAACAGCCCGGATCGGGCACCGGCGCTGTACTCGCTGATGTCGCACGCGGACCTCGGCCTCGGAGTCTTCTACCCCATGCCCGTCGTCGGGAAGGAGAGCTCGGCTGGCGGCATTGGAGCCGTGGTCCAGGCCCTGCTCGATCTCAATCGCGGGTTGGGCGTGGAGATCCTCACGGGGCAGGAGGTTGACCGCATCGAGGTGCGGGGTGGCGCCGCCCGTGGCGTTCACTTGAAGGATGGCGGCGAGCTGTCCGCCGACCTCGTAGCGGTGAACGCGGACTACCAGCACGCGGAGACTGCGCTCCTGGCCCCCGGGCAGCGGAGCTACGGCCACCGTTACTGGGACCGCAGGGTGATCGCGCCGTCGATGTTCCTGGTCTACCTCGGCCTGGCGCGGCAGGTGCGAAGTCTCGCGCACCACAGCCTGTACTTCGCGGAGGACTGGAACCAGCATTTCGCGACCATCACGAAACGGCCGGCGTGGCCCGAGAGGCCCTGCTTCTATCTCTGCGCCCCCGCGCGCACCGACCCGAACGTGGCCCCGGCGGGCTGCGAGAGCGTGACGGTACTCGTGCCCATTGCCGCGGGGCTGCCGGACACCGCGGAGATCCGCGCTGCGTACCGGGAAAAGGTCCTTGATCATGTCGAGGCCGTGATCGGCGAAAGGATCCGGGATGCGATCCGGGTGGAGCGGATTTTCACGGTGAATGACTTTTCCTCCGCCTACAACGCGTACAAGGGCACCGCGCTCGGCCTGGCGCACACCCTGGGGCAGACCGCGGTCTTCCGTCCTGCTCACCGCAGCCGAGTGGTGTCTGACCTCTGGTACACCGGCGGGTACACCCACCCGGGCATCGGCGTTCCGATGGCCTTCATATCCTCGCGGATCGTCGCGGAGGAGATCGCGCGGCGGAGCGGCCGCTGATGCGCGTGGCCGTGATCGGCGCGGGCCTCGGTGGCATGGCCGCCGCCATCCGCCTGCGCCGGGCCGGCCTGGAGGTCGACGTCTTCGAGCAGTCCGATGTTCCAGGGGGAAAGGCTGCGGCCGTCTCGCTCGGCGGCTACACGTTCGACACGGGACCGTCGCTGCTCACAATGCCGTTCGTGTTCCGGCGCCTCTTCGAGGAGGCGGGCGAGCGGCTCGAGGACTATCTCGACCTCGTGCCCCTGGAGCCGTTGTGCACCAATTTCTTTCCCGACGGCTCCACGCTGCGCGATTCCAGCGACCGGAAGCGCTTCGGCCGCGAGATGGCCAGGATCTCCCGCGATCCCCCCGCTGCCCTGTTCCGCTACCTCGACCACGGCCGCCGGATCTACGACGCATCGGCGGACCTGTTCCTGTTCCAGGGCATCCAGGAGGCAATCCTGCACGGCGGCGCCCGGCCCCGGGACCTGCTGGCGCTCCCGCGGCTGGACGCCCTGCGGAGCCTGCACCGAGCCAACGCGTCCTTCTTCAGTGACCCGCGCCTGGTCCAGCTTTTCGACCGCTACGCGACCTACAACGGCTCCGATCCCTGGCGCGCGCCCGCCACCCTTGCGATCATCCCGGCCGTGGAATACGGGTTCGGCGGGCACACCGTGCGCGGGGGCATCCGCCGGGTCCCCCAGGCCTACGAGACGCTTGCCCGGAAGCTCGGCGTGCGGTTCCATCTCGGACACAAGGTCGAGCGCATCGTGGTGGAGAACGCCCGGGCCACCGGGATACGCCTCCGTGGCAGCGCGATCGGCTTCGACGCCGTGGTGACCAACGTCGACGTGCTTTCCACCTACCGGCACCTGCTGGCGGATCCCCGCGAGCGCCTCGCGCGCCGCTACGAGCGGCTGGAGCCGTCCACGTCGGGGCTCATCTTCCTGTGGGGAATCCGGGGCGAGTTTCCCGGGCTCTCGGTGAGCAACCTCTTCTTTCCCGACAACTACCGCGCGGAGTTCCGCGACCTCTTCGAGCTGTCCCGATGCCCCTCCGACCCTGCCGTGTTCGTCAACATCACGTGCAAGGTGCCCGGTACCCCGGACGCGCCACCGGGCTGCGAAAACTGGTTCGTCATGGTGAACGCACCCGCCGACCGGGGCCAGGACTGGGGAAAGGAGACGGCGCGTCTGCGGGCGGCGGTCCTCTCCCGCCTGGGGAAAGCGCTGGGCAGGAACGTGGCGGACCTGATCGAGGTGGAGGAGGTCATCACTCCCGTGGACATCGAGCGGCGCACCGGCAGCACGCGGGGCAGCCTCTACGGGATTTCGTCGAACTCGCGCCTGGCGGCGTTCCTGCGCCACCCCAACCGTCATCCACGCATCCGGGGACTGTACTTCTGCGGCGGGAGCGCTCACCCCGGCGGGGGCATGCCCCTGGTGACGCTCTCGGGCACGATCGCCGCGGACCTCCTCCTGAAATATGAACGGGGAGCCGCCTGATGGGCCGGCAGGACTGGCTGCTGGCGGCGGGCCTGGGGGCATTCTTCGCGGTCGGCGTTGCGGGTCACCTCTCACCCGGCAGCAGGCCCCTCATGCTTGCACTGACGCCGTTCGCCCTGCTGGTGACCGCCGGGATCGTCGCCGTCCCCCTGGTGAGCGAACGGCGCGCCCGGGTGGCGGCCTGGGCCGGCGCGACGTTCGCCGTGGGGTTCGCCCTGGAGGTGGCAGGTGTCGCCACGGGCCTCGTGTTCGGCAGGTACTCGTACGGAAGCGTCCTGGGCCCAAAGTTGCTCGGCGTTCCGCTGGTGATAGGCCTGAACTGGCCGCTGGTCATCCTCGGTGCGGTGAGTCTCACCGCGCGCCTCGTGCGCAGTCCCCTGGCCGCGGCCCTCCTGGCGGGTGCGCTGACGGCAGGATTCGACTGGGTCCTGGAGCCGTTTGCGGTTTCGGCGGGCTACTGGACCTGGCAGGGTGGATCCATTCCCGCGCGCAACTACGTTGCGTGGTTCGCGATCTCTTCCCTCCTCGCGCTCGCGTTCGCGGGGCGAAAGCTTTCGGTCCGCTCTCCCGTCCCCTCGATCGCGGTCGCGATCCAGGTGGTCTTTTTCGCGCTGCTTCGACTCCTGGCGGTCTAGGGATCCGGTGCTGCCTCGAGCAGGTCACGGACCTGCCTCAGCCGGTCGAGCTGATCTCGACCTGCTTCTGTACAATCGAGCAGGTAGGTCACCATGTCGCGCCGGATCGCCGGCGGCACGTCGTCGTCGCTGCCCTTCTCCAGCATCCCGATCAACGTTTCCAGATCCGGCCCCACGGTGGACCGCACGCCGAAGAACAGCGGCAGCTGGCGGAAAAAAGAGAACCGGAGAAACCGGATCTCGAGGCTGCCGGGGTTGTCCTCGGGCAGCCTGCGCATCAGCGTGATCGCCGTCATGACGTGGCCGAGCTTTTCCCCCAACCCCCTGGCGTGCTTCCCCCGCAGTCCTTCCAGGGCCGCGTAGTAGGCCCGTATGACCGGCGGCCACGTTTCCAGCGACGACGGGAACGCCGACCGGATCGTCGCAATCGCCTCCTCCGTGCTCTTCGAGCTGTCAACCGCGTGGTAGAAACTCACCCGCAGGGTCGAAAGGAACTGCGGCAGATTGGGAGCGGGGTCGGTGACGGCGTTCAGCGCCGCGAGGCCGGGGTCGAACCCGAAGCCGACCAGGAGCAGCGCAATTGCGAGGCGGCCGAAGAGCCGGCTGCCGAGGCGGCAGACCCGCCGGCCGCGGCGCCCCGCCCCGGCACCGATCCACGCCAAGGGGCGATGCAGCCGGTCAGCACCGCGGTTCTGACCCCGGGCGCGCTTTCTGCTATCATCACCGCGATGCGTCCATGGCAGATCGTCGAGCTCGCGCTGCTGCTGGCGCCAGGCCTGCTCCTCCTGTGGCGCGTGCGCACCTGTCGTGAACGCGGACGGCGGAGGCCCCCCGCCTTCTCCGTCATCGTGCCCGCACGGAACGAGGAATCCAGCCTCCCGTTCCTTCTCGCCTCGTTGAAGCGCCAGTCGGTGAAACCGGCGGAGATCCTCGTCGTGGACGACGGCTCCTCGGACGCCACCGGTCCGATCGCCGCGCGCGCCGGCTGCCGCGTCCTGGCGGCCGGTCGCCGGCCGCGCGGATGGCTGGGAAAGACCTGGGCCTGCTGGGTGGGGGCGCGGTCCGCCCGTCACGAGCTCCTGCTCTTCCTCGACGCCGACACGCGCCTGGAGCCGGACGGGTGCGGACGGATGCTTGCAGAGAAGGCCGCGCACGGCGGGGTCGTGACGGTGCAGCCGTGGCACCAGGCGGGCAGCGCCGCGGAGAAGCTGTCGTCGCTTCTGAACATCATCGCCATGGCCGCCATCAACACCTTCACCGCGTTTGGGGAGGCCCTGCCGCCGGCCGGCTGCTTCGGGCCGTGCATCCTGTGCAGCAGGACGGACTACCTGCGCGCCGGCGGGCATCGCGCGGTGCGCGCGAGCGTCCTGGAGGACATCGACCTGGGAAGGCGTTTCCTCGCGGCGGGAATCGCGGTGCACTGCTTCGGCGGAATGCGTACCATCCGCTTCCGGATGTATCCGGGGGGCGTGCCGCAACAGGTGGAGGGTTGGAGCAAGAACATGGCTCGCGGAGCGGCGGGAAGTCATCCCCTGGTGCTTGTTTGTCTCGCGCTGTGGCTCAGCGGGCTCTTTTCCGCGTGCTTTTTTGCCGCGCGGTGGGGAGGAACGGGCGTCCCGCTTGCGGCGAGTGAAGCCGGATTCTTCTACCTCCTGTACGCCGCCGAGCTCCTGTGGATGCTGAAGAAGACCGGGAATTTCGGGCCCCTGTCTGCCCTCCTCTATCCGCTGCACCTGCTGTTCTTCCTCTTCGTCTTCCTTAGATCACTGGTGCTCACGTACGTGGTGCGCGCGGTGACCTGGAAGGGGCGCCTCATCCCGCGGCCCGACCAGGGAGGTTGACGGCTGCTCGCGGCGGAACATGCCGTAGGCCAGCAGGTTGAAGCCCAGGAGCGAGAAACTGTACAGGAAATCCTCCACCGGGATGGAGATGACCCGGAGCCCCAGGATGGCCTCCTTGCCGTACGTGACGACGGGCAGTCCCGTCAGCAGGCCGTTCGCCAGGAGGAAGGGAGCATAGGAGACGAGGATGGACAGCCAGAAGCTGCGCCGCGAGAGGGCAGAAGGGGCCAACGTGGCGGCACATACCAGGAAAAGTGCGGTCGCCGCGAGGACGGTTGAAGTGTAGAGGCGGCCACGGAAGAGAAAGGCCGCGGCGCCGATGGCGGCCGCGGTGATCAACCAGGGGAGCCGGGTCGTGCGGGCCGTTTTCTCGGGAACATACGCGCGGACCACCTCGTGGACGAAGATGCATGCGAAGGGCACGGCGAGGAAGAACGCATACTCGCCGGGCGGAAGCCAGAGCAGGCGGAGAGTCCCCGCCCAGCGGTCCGCGAAACCCCATGCGCCATTCCTGCTCATCAGGCTGTCCCAGGCCAGGTACGGCACCCCTACCAGCGCCGCTGACGCCAGCGCCGCCGGCCAGCGCCGCACAAATCCGACCCTCCGGTCGAAGGAAAGAACGAGCGGGAAGGCGATGATGACGAGGTCAAGCCAGAAGTAGAAACCCACCGCTACCCCGCCACGGCGTTGGAAGGCGCTCGGCGTGGCATCACGGCGAGGCCCTTCTCCGCCTCATCCCGCCGGCCGTTGTGAAGCGAGCCTCCTTTCGTCAAGACAGGCAGTTGGTTGGCGCCACGCCTTGCTTCCATTTTGTCACCTCGAGGAGAATATTATTCACGAATCGTGTTTCGACAAGAAAAATAGTTGCCGAATAACACAAAACGAGTTAGATTCGAGATCGATGGACAGAGGAGGCCGGCAAAATGAACCGTGAGACCCGCGCTGTTGGAATAAGTGACATGAACCTCTACGTACCCAATCTGCAGATGGACCTGGAGCGGATCGTGGAACGCAGGGCCCAGGAAGACCCCTCGCTTCGGCGGCACTTCGAGCGGGCCATAAGGGTTACTGGCCAGAAGTCCATCCGGTTTCCCGAGAACTGGCAGGACACGGCAACCATGGCTGCCCAGGCCGCGTTGGATCTCATGAGGGGAAGCCGGGAGATCGTTCCCGGATCCCTGAGACACCTGGCAGTCGGCACGGAGAGCGGGCTGGACCACTCCAAGCCGGTTTCTGCATACGTCCAGGGAATGCTGCAGCGGGCCGGGATTGCCGTTCCCGCCTCGCTGTCCAGCTTCCAGTCCCAGCACGCCTGCGCCGGCGGCACCATGGCCCTCCTGGGCGTTTCGGGGCTTCTCGCCGCTGCCGGGAGGCCGGCCGACTCCGCGCTCGTGATCGCCTCCGACGTTGCCCGCTACCAGTCGAGGTCCACCGCGGAAGTCACGCAGGGTGCCGGGGCGGTGGCGCTGCACGTGCAATCCTCCCCCCGCCTCCTGGAGCTTGATCTCGGCGGCATCGGCTACCATTCGCAGGACGTGGACGATTTCTTCCGGCCGCTGGGGTCCTCCGTGCCCAAGGTCAACGGCGGGTACTCCATGCGCTGCTACGAGCAAAGCCTGGAAGCCGCGTTCAAGGACCACTGCGCACGGACCGGACAGGAGCCTGCCCGGGCCCTTTCGGAAATTGATTTCTTCGTCCTTCATACGCCTTTCCACGACATGCCGGAAATGGCCCTCCAGAAGCTCGCCGCGAGCCAGCTCGGATTTGACCCCGGGCAGACACGTGCCTTCCTGGAAGAGCGCGGCTTCTACGAGTCGATCGCCCCACTGGCGAGGATCGGCAACATGTACACGGCCTCGATGTACGCTGCCCTCGCATTCCTCCTCGAGGACCGGCTGCGTGTCATGGGAGAGGCTATCGTGGGCAAGCGCATCCTCCTCGCCTCGTACGGCTCGGGCAACACGATGATCGTGTTCTCGGCCCGCATAGCCGAGGGAGCCCCCGAGGTCATCGGGCGCTGGAACCTCGACCGCGTGCGGTCCGACTCGCGGTCGGCCTCCCTCGAGGAGTACGAGGGATGGCTGGACGGGGCGCACGGCACTGCCGGCTTGTCGCCGGTCCTGGACCGTTCGTCGCTCCCCGCCGACACCTTCTTCCTGGCAGGAATCCGCAACGACGGTTACCGCGAATACGGAAAAACCGATGCCCCGCAAAGCTGGATCCACCAGGCGGAAACGTCAATGGCCGGGGAGCCGGTGGCGGCAATCGCCTGAGCAGCGATACGCCGGCCGGACGGTGACCTTTCAATGACTGCCGCGCGTCACGCGCGATGGGCCGACGCGGTTTTCCGGCCCTACCTCCGCGGGATCATGAGGCGGAGCTTCCACGCCGTGCGTCTGCTCGGGGAGCCGCCCGACCTTTCCCCCGACGCGCCAGTCATTGTCGTGGCCAACCATTGCACGTGGTGGGACGGGTTTTTCATCTACGTCTTGAACGAGGCGGTGCTTCATCGCCGGCTGTACGTGATGATGCTGGAGGAGCAGCTGCGGAAGTACCGATTCTTCCGTCGGCTCGGCGCGTTCGGCATTTCGCAGGGTCACCCGCGAGGCGTACGCGCAGCGCTGTCCTATTCCGCCGGCGTGCTGACGGAAGCGTCCAACTGCCTGTGCATGTTCCCGCAGGGTACAATGCGACGCCTGCACGACCGGCCCCTTGGGTTCATGCGGGGCCTCGAGGCCATTCTCCGGATGCACGGCGGCGAAGCGAGCGTGCTCCCGGTGGCCATGGCGTGCGAGTTCCTCGGCGATCGTCGGCCCGAAGCGTTCTTCCTGGCGGACCGGTCGTTCCGGTTGAGCGGTGCGGCCTTCCAGGGCATGGAGTGGCTGGAGCGCGTGCAGGCAAGCCAGATGGATCGGCTGGACGCAATGATCACCGGCGGCCAGAAAGGCCGCACCCTCGCCGGGGAAACGGGACCAGGTGACTGGAGATGGCAGAAGTGAGAAAGGGAAACGGGCCCCTGGAGGGCCTGATCATGCGGCGCCTGGGAGGCTCCCGCCACCGGGTCAACACGGTGCGGGCCGACCTGCCCCTTCGCGCGGCGCACCACCGGACAACGGCGATCATCGGCGCAGGGCTCGCGGGGCTTACGGCGGCGGCGATCCTGGCCGAGCGTGGCTTCTCCGTGACGGTATTCGAGAAGAACGCGTACATCGGCGGCAAGGTCGGCTCCTGGCAGGCGCGGCTGGCAGACGGGTTCGAGACCCGGATCGACCACGGCTTCCATGGGTTCTTCCGGCAGTACTACAACCTCCGCCGGATGTTGGACCGGTTTGGCGCTGGTTCCCGGCTGGTTCCCGTGGAGGACTACCTCATCTCCACGCGGGAGCACGGTCGCTTCAGCTTCCGGGACACGGCTCGCACGCCCGTCCTCAACATGCTGTCCCTCTGGCGGTCCGGGTTGTACCGGCTTGTAGACCTTCTTTCGAACCGGGAGTCGCGCCACCTGCTGGAGTTCCTGCGCTACGATTCCGAAAGGACGTTCGCCGAGTACGACGACGTCTCGTTCCAGGATTACGCGGACGGCATTGGTCTGCCTGCGCCAATGCGCATGATGTTCAACACGTTCAGCCGGTCCTTCTTCGCGGAGCCCCGGCTCATGTCCACCGCCGAGGTGATCAGGAGCTTCCACTACTACTTCCTGAGCAACGACCTCGGCCTCCTGTTCGACTACCTCGACGGCGACTACGAGGAGGCTCTCCTTGCCCCCGCCCGTGCGTATCTGCAGCGGCTGGGCGTGCGCATCCTCACCTCGCGGGCCGTCCAGGGCATTGAACGGGCAGGAACGGGCTTCCGTGTCGGCGGAATCGACCGCGACTCCATCGTCGTCGCTGCAGATGCGGGCTCCGCCCGGCAGATCGTGAAAGGATCCCCTTTCATCGCGGAGGAAGACCCCGCAACCTTCGACCGCGTCCAGCACCTGGCATCGTCACAGGGGTATGCAGTCCTGCGGCTCTGGCTGGATCGACCCGGCGGGGTGGGGCTTCCCACGTTCTTCTCCACCGACCGCGTGGAGCTTCTCGACTCCGTCACGTTCCAGCATCGCATCGACGGCGGGTCGTCCGCCTGGGCGCGCGAGAATGGCGGATCGGTCCTCGAGCTTCACAGCTACGCTCTGCCGATTGGAATGCGCGACGAAACGAGGATACGGGACGCCCTCGTGAAGGAAATGGAGCAGATCCTCCCGGAGCTCCGCGATGCCGCGATCCTCCACGAGCACCTGCAGGTGCGGGGCGATTTCACCGCTTTTCACACCGGGATGCACCGGCATCGCCCAGGGGTGGCAACGCGGATACCGGGCCTCTTTTTCGCGGGGGACTGGGTAGAATCGGGACTGCCGGCCATGCTCATGGAGGCCGCCTGCACCTCGGCGATCCTCGCCGCGAACGGCCTGCTCTCCCGGGAGGGTCTGCAGGAAGAACCCGTCTTCTCGGTACCGAAGAAGGGGCTTTTTGCCTAGTGGCCGCCAATTGCCGGATCGTCACCGGCGTGGGCACGGCAATTCCCGCGGAAAGCTCTCCGCTTCCCCGGGACGCAAGGAAGGATATCGTGATCACAGCTACCGCACCGAACGCGGGCTCCCGCACGGGGGCCCGTAAAGAGAAACACCTGGTCATCTGCACGGACCCGTCGCGGTTCCCGGTTGAAGGCAAAGGGGGCGGATTCGAGCGCGTGCGGTTTGCCCACAACGCCCTTCCAGAGATCGCCGAGCAAGAATTGGACACCTCCGCGACGTTCCTCGGGGCCCGGATTGCAATGCCTTTGTTCATCTCCTGCATGACCGGAGGCTCGGAAGGCGGATTCAAGGCCAACCGGCTTCTGGCAGCGGCGGCACAGGAGCTGCGCATCCCCGTGGGCCTGGGTTCCTTTCGCGTGCTCTTCGAGAACCCGGAGCTTTTCCCGCACTTCCACGTCAAGCCGCTCGCCCCGGATGTCCCGGTGCTGGCGAACATCAGTGCGGTGCAGGTGCGGGACGGGGACCTTCCCACGCTCCTCTCCCTGGTGCAGCGCCTGGAGGCGCAGGCGCTGGTGGTGCACCTGAACGCCGGCCAGGAGCTCTTTCAGCCCGAGGGCGACCGGGACTTCCGGGGTCTCAAGCAGGCGATTGCACGGCTGTGCGAGGCAAGCCCCCGGCCCGTGATAGTGAAGGAGACGGGTTTCGGGATCACGCCCTCGCTGGTGCGGGAGTTGCTGGGCGCCGGGGCGGCGTACGTCGACCTCGCCGGGGCGGGCGGCACCAACTGGGTCACCGTGGAGTCGTATCGGCTCCCGCAGGAGGAGCGCTCCGCGGCGGCCGAGTTCGCCGACTGGGGCACGCCGACGGCGGTGCTGCTGGCCGCGTGCCGCACGGGATGCGATCGGGTGCTCGCTTCGGGCGGCATCAGGTCCGGCATGGATGCGGCAAAGGCAGTCGCCATGGGCGCCGCCCTGGCCGGGACGGCGCTGCCGGCCATCCGTGCGGTGATGTCCGGAGGCGCCGAGGCGGTAGTGAAGTACTTCCGGGGCCTGGAGAAGACCCTGCGCTCGGTGATGCTCCTCACGGGATCGCGCACCACGGCGGAGCTCCGCCGCGGCACCGTGTGGCTGGAGCCCTCGCTGGCAGCCACGGTGGAGTCGTTCGGACGCACGTCACTGGCGGATTCGCGCTGATGGCGGATTTCGCCTCGCGGCGCTAAGGGGCGGCAACCCGGCGGCTGCCCGCAGGGTCCTGCACGCGGCGCTGGCGCTTGCCTGGGAGCTGCGCCGGGAATCACCGGCGTCCCGCCGCGGGGTGCGTTCCGTCCCCCTCAGACCTCGATGACGCGAAAGGCGGAAACGAGAACCATCCCGGCCTCGGCTGCAGCGGCTTCCATGCGGGATGCGATGTAGCCGGCGCGGTCCCGGTCCGGCGCGACTGCGAACACCGCGCCGCCACCGCCTGCACCGCTCAGCTTGGCACCGAGAGCTCCGGCGGCTGCGGCCTCCTGCAGCAGCCGCTCCATCCCGGCGTTGCTCAGTCCCAGCGAGCGAAGCTCATACATCGCCCTTGAGGCGAGGGCTCCAAGCGCCTTCGCAACCTGTGGGCCCCCTGCTGCCAGCGTCCCGGACGCATCGGCCGCGATGCCTCCCAGCGCATCGATGGAGGCGCGCGCCGCGTGGTCCCCGGACTTCATGCGCGCCGCCAGACCGCCGACGAGCGCCGCGCAGGCGGCGTCCCGGGGCAGCGCCCCCACAACGAGGTGAAGCGCGCGGGCTGAAATCTTGCTGTACGCGGGCAGGCCGGGCGGCCTTGGGCGCAGCACGCAGGTGCCGCCCAGCAAGGCGAGGCCGGTGTCGATGCCGGAGGGAGTGCCGTGGAAGAGGCGCTCGGCCCGGTGCGCGAGAGACCACGCCCTGGCAACGTCCCCGTCGGCGTCTTCTCCCAGGAGCGCAAGCGCGGCCCGGGCGAAGGCCCCGCAGAGGGCAGAGGAGCTGCCGAAGCCCGCCATCCGAGCCACGCTCGATTCCACCTCCACCAGGCGGCGCCCACGGGCCGCAAGTCCTGGAAGTATTTCCTCCAGCAGGGAGAGCAGCGCACTCACCCCGTCACGGTCTGCGGGGGAAATCGGGCCCAGGTCCCATGCCGGAAGGGCCGCGTCACCCAAGCGCACCGTCGTGCCTTCCGGTAGAGACATGCCCACGGCGGGATGCCCGTACACCGCCGCGTGCTCGCCGAAGAGGATCAGCTTGCCGCACGCCCGTCCAGTCGTTCCCACGTCACTCCAACTTCACGGCAGACCAGGACCGTACTGCAGCCCGGGACCGGGGCGGCAAAGGATGGTCTGGATGCCGCCGCCCAGGGCGCCCACGCGCGCGATGACAGCGTCCGCGTCCTTCGAGAGGCAGAGGATCTTTACCTGCGGGCCCGCATCGATCGTTTCCCACGCGCCGACGCCCGCTGCCCGCATCGCCGCACAGGCGTGGATCACCGACACCGTGGCGGGCAGCCAGTACAGGATCGGAGGCCGCGCGCCAAGGATGGCCCCGTGCATCAGGCTGTAGCTGTGACGGGCCGTTTCCCCGAGCAGCTCGAGGTCCCTGCTTTCCAATGCGCGGAGCGCCCCGGGCAGCAGGTCCGAGGATTTCTTTATCCACGAGAAGTAGTAGGGAGAGCGGGCACGGGTCTCCTCCATGGCGCGGCGAGAGGTCACGGCCTTCGGGGCGCGGTGCGTGACCGCCACGACGATTCTCAGGTCCGGCCAGTGCTCGGGCCCGTAGACCTGCTGTGCCCTCCGTGCCCCCGCGGGAAGCAGAACGAAGCCGCCGAACACGGAGCGTGCGGCAGAGGCCGAGCCCGCCCGTGCGATCGCGGACAGGTCGGCCGTCGAGGCGGCGCATCCGGCCGCCCGCGCGCAGGCACCGGTGAGCGCGGCGAATCCGGAGGAAGAGCTGGCCAGGCCCGCCGAGGTGGGAAAGGAGTTCGTGCTGGCCGCGCGGAAGCGGGCCGAGATCCCCAGTTCGCGGCGCAGCGTGTCGAAGAAGAAGGAATAGCGCGCCGGGTCCTGCACGGCGCCGTCTACGCTCACCGTGTCGTCATCCGCCTGCGAAAGGGAGGCCCGCGTTTCAGTGTGCACGCCGCCAAGGGTTACCGCGAGGCTCGGGGTGGCGGGAAGGTTGTCGCCGCTCAACGACTTGCCCCAGTACTTGACGAGGGCGAGGCTGGGCCCGGCCCTGCAGACCGCCTCTTCGCTCACCCCGTGTCCTGGCGTGTGGAGCGGGTGAAACCGCGGAAAGCCCGTCATGGCATTCTCAGTGTCGGCGAGTGGTGGTGAAGTCGAGGATGCCCGCCATCGCCGCACGGTCCTGCTCGGCCCCGGAAGGAAGGCCATCAATGGCCGCGCGCGCCTTCCTGACGAGGCCCTCGGTGACGGCATCGATCCGGCGTCGCACATCCGGCGAAGCGGCGGCGGAGCGCACGTACTCGATATCGACCGCCGAGGCCCGGGGGTTCCCGAAAATGCCGCCAAGTCGCCCGCGCTCCGCAGGGGGCGCCGCTGCCATGAGGGACGCGAAGATGATCGTCTTCTTCCCCTCCCTCACGTCGGAGCCCACGGGCTTTCCTGTCTCCGCCTCGGCGCCGAACAGACCCAGCTCGTCGTCGCGGATCTGGAAGAGAAGCCCGACGCTCTCGCCGAACCCCTCCAGCCGCGCTTTCAGGTCCGCGGCGGCCCCCGCGATGATGGCGCCGGCGAGCAGCGGAAGCGAAAAACTATACCGTCCCGTCTTGTACGTGTACATCCGCAGGATGTCCTCTTCGCTCGCGCTGGAGCTTCCCCCGCCCCACATCACGTCCTGCATCTGGGCAACGCCTACCGCGGAGAGCTCGCGAGCGCACAACTCGAGCAAGTTGGAAAGCTCCCCCGGCGGAATGCCAGCCCTGGCCAGCAGCTCGAATGCCATGAAGTAGGCCACGTCGCCGGCGCAGATTCCAAGCGCGTGGCCCACGTGTGGCGAATCGGCGCGGCCCTCCCGGCCAGCCACCTCCCGGTACTGCTGGAACACGGACGGCCGGCCTCGTCGCACGGGGTCCTTGTCCATGATGTCATCATGCACGAGAAGTCCCGACTGGAAGAGCTCCATGGCCGCACCCACTGCCGTGACCGCCGACTCCCGCTCCAGACGGGCTCGTGCAACGGGAGAGCAGATGGACCAGCCAAGGTGCACGAGGCAACCGCGCATCATCTTGCCGCGCAACGAGAAATCGAGGAGCCTCTGCGCCGCGTCGGGCCCCATGGGATTCACGCGCGACAGGTCCTTCTTCTTTGCCTCGAGGAACCGCTGCAGCTCGGGAACGATTCGCCCCCGTATTGGATCGAAGTAGGCTGGCAGCATGACCAGGACAGCGTACCACGCGAAGCGGCCGATCCGCCACCGGTGGTCAACGCTCCGGCCGACAGAAGGGAAACCCGGTGCCAGCAACGCCGGGGTAGAAGCTGATGGCCACGGATGCGCCTCCCCGGGTGGGGGTCCCGGCCGGTCCCGTGCTGCTCTGCCGGGGCCATATCGCGCTTCACCTGGCAGTCGGGGCGTCAGCTCCCGGCGTTCAACGCACGGTTGATCGACGCCGCGGCCTCCGCGGAATAGCGCCCCGAAACGTGCGCGAGGACCTTGCCCGCCGGGGTGACCACCAGAACGGCGATCTGCCGCGTCGTGCGGATGCTCAACGCGCGCAAGAAGGCTTTCACGTTCGTGTAGATGGTGACGGTAGTTTCCCGTGTCTCGCGGTCGGGAATGCCGGAACGCATGCCATTGTCAATGACGAACCGCATGAGCCGATATGCGCGGGCGATGGTGGGGAGTTCGAACGCGGCGAGGGATGGTCGCGCTTTTCGCGCTTCCTGGACGAAAGAGCGCCATGAATCCACGTCAGCCTGCTGGCGCATCTCGAAAGCAACGAAAACCAGGCTGAATGGCTTCGGAAAGTCGTCCGGCAGAGTGAGCGACCGGCCGTTGAGGTCGGCGCCCTTCAGAGTGGGAAACACCGGCGCCACCCGGCCATTCACGGCGAGCGCGGCAAGCGTGGAACGGATGATCGCGGTTGCCCTCGTCATGCCCGGTGCCTCCCTACACGTGGCTTCTCAGCATCAGCTCGGCCGGGTAGGGGTTGAGGTACCACTGGCGGCCCCGGTAGGGCTCCCGCAGCCTGCGTGCATGGTGGCGCAGGAGCACGATCGGCACGATCAGCGGCACGAGGCACTGGTGGTACTGCCCGATGACCTCCATGAGCTCGGCCTTCATCTTCACGGTGGCCTCCAGCCCGACCGCGCTCATTCCAAGGCTGGGATTGTCGGTCACGCGCCCCTTCCGGTGGTCTGCCCCGGGACCCGGTCAGGCCTTGAGAGGCCTGACCGCGCTTCGCACCGCCGAGGCAAGGACCGCCGCTGCCACCACCGCGCCGCAGATGATTGCCGCGACGAACACGACGTGGCTTGCGGCGGAGGGGTCGGCCGACCGCTTGATGGCGATCCCCGCCAGGGCCCAGAGCACCACCAGGCCATAGCCCGCGTCCCGGCGGGTCGCGAGGACCGCCAACGTGATGAGGGCCGCCACGATGATCACCGCGGCTGCCCACACCTCGGGCCGCAAGCCGAAACCGTTCCAGCCCGCCTTCACCAGGAAGGCCGTCACGTTGGCGATCGTCGCGACGGTGATCCACCCGAGATAGACGCTGAAGGGCACGCGGAAGAGCCATCGCTCCGCCGAGCCGGGGCGTGTGCGGCCTGCCCGCAGCCTCACGTAGATGGCCAGCAGGGACCCGAGAACCGCCAGCATCGCCACGACCGACAACCCGACCAGCTCGTGGTGCCACAACAGGAGCCAGGCGACGTTGGCGAGGGATGAAAGGGAAAACAGCCAGCCGATTCGCCGCGTCCCCTCGGGGCCGTCCTGACCCGCGGAAAACAGGCCGCGCGCCTGGCCGATCGCGAAAACCAGGAGCAGGAGATAGATCACTCCCCAGATCGAGAACGTGAGCCCGGCGGGTACGAAGAGGTTGGGAATAGCGTCGGACAGCGCGCCGGTGAGCCGACCATTGATTCCGATGGTTGAGGCGAGCGTATTCACCACGAGTACCGCGAGAAACGAGATGAGGTTGATGACTTGCAGGACCTTGATGTTCGTTTTCATTCCAAGAGAGTACCATCGGAATCTGTCTCCGGCCATTCCTCTTGCCTGCCGGGGACACGACCCTGCAATGCGCTCCAGGTTGGGACACCGCAGGAACGCGGGTGGACCACGAGCCGCCAGGATGGGAGTCGTGCGGAGGGCTGGTCGACGACGGACCCGGCGTCTCCTACAAAAGTCATAGGCCGGCGTCGTCCCAATGTGGCGTTTCGAAACAATCCTTGGCCCGATGCGACGACGCGCCCGGCATGCGAAGACGGCAGACGTGCAGAACGCAACGGAGGAACCATGATGACGAATGGCCAATCGCCTGCTCCGCGTGAGGTTCCGTCGGCCGCCCACCGGATCTACTACCTGGACTGGCTGCGCGTCGTGCTGACGATTCTCGTGATAGTCCATCATGTCGGGCAGGCCTATGGCCCGACCGGCGGCTACTGGCCCGTCCAGTCGCCGACGCGCGCCGCGATCCTCGGCCCCTTTTTCGGGGTGAACCGGTCCTTCTTCATGAGCCTGTTCTTCATGATCTCGGGCTACTTCATGGTGGGCGCCTATCAGCGCAACGGCTTTGGCCGCTTCCTCAAGAGCC
>Ga0335069_10006170_pt1 | contig 17453 bp, 18 predicted proteins | sample Lox_Sample_11_FD_206714 | JGI IMG/M metagenome (GOLD analysis project Ga0335069, IMG submission 206714) | Soil microbial communities from Loxahatchee National Wildlife Refuge, Florida, United States - Lox_Sample_1.1 | ecosystem: Environmental > Terrestrial > Soil > Wetlands | place: USA... | reverse complement strand
CGCATCGCCGGTGTTGTGGTGCGTCGCGCGCTTGATGCGGTAGAGAGCCGGATCGCGCAGGTTGATGTTCGGGCTCGCCATGTCGATCTTCGCGCGCAGCACGGCCGCGCCGTCGGGCAGCTCGCCGGCGCGCATGGCGCGAAAGCGCGCGAGGTTCTCGGCGGGCGAGCGGTCGCGGTACGGGCTGTTCGCGCCGGGCGTCCGGAAGTCGCCGCGTGTCGCGCGCATCTGCTCGGCGCTCTGCTCGTCGACGTACGCGTGGCCGGCCGCGATCAGCGCCTCGGCCGCGCGGTACATGAAGTCGAAGTAGTCGCTGGCGAAGTAGAGGTGCTCGACGCCGTTCGCGCGCCAGTCGTAGCCCAGCCAGCGCACCGCATCGAGGATTGCGTCGACGTACTCCTGCTCCTCCTTCTCGGGATTGGTGTCGTCGAAGCGCATGTGGCACACGCCGCCGTACTCCGCGGCGAGGCCGAAGTTGAGCGTGATGCTCTTCGCATGGCCGATGTGCAGGTAGCCGTTCGGCTCCGGGGGGAAGCGGGTGCGGATTCGGGCCGTGTCCACAGGCGCCCCCGCATGGTGCGCCGCATCGCCCGGCGAGCCGGCGAAGCGCCGGCCGTCGTACGTCCCCTCCGCGAGGTCCCGCTCGATGATCTGGCGTAGGAAGTTGTTGGTCTTCTGGGCTTCGGTGGTCATGCGGCGTGTCGCACAGGGGTGCGGCCGATTCTAGGGAACCGCGTTCGACGCACCGCCGGCCGGCTTCCGTCTCTGCAGAAGGGTGTCGGAAACCTGTCTTTACCTTGCGTGACATGCCGGAGGTCATCTCGGACACCGTCGTGTGGCGTTATCGAGGCATGCGCGCTGCATCGCGCGCCGACTCTGGAGACTGATCATGAAACGCCCCCTCGTCGTTGCACTCGCCGCCGGCGCTGCGCTCCTCGCGACCGGCGCCGCGCATGCCGCCGACGTGCACTGGTCGATTGGCATCGGCCTGCCCCCTGTCGCCACGGTCGTCTCGAACGGCCCCGTCTACGGCGCGGCGCCGGTGGTCGTGGGGTCGCCGTACTACGCCCCCGAGCCGGTGTATGCGCCCGCGCCCGTGGTCGTCGAACCGCCCGTGGTGTACCGGCCGTGGCATCGCCCGCACTACGTCTACGAGCGCCCGGTCGTCGTCTACCACGGCTGGCGCGATGGGCGCTGGGACCGCGACCACGATGGTCGCGCGGACCGCGGCCACGAGGTGCGGGACGGCCGTCGCTGGCATCAGTGAGCCGCTGCGCGCCGGGCTTCGACGGCCCGGCGCGCGCGCGCACGCGGGGTCGCGGACGCCGACTACACCCCGCGTCGGACTCGCCCCACAGCACGTTCGGCGCAGGTCCGATTCGCGGCCCGTGCGCCGCGCCCGAGGATGGGCTCCTCGCTCGCCGCGCGACACGCGGCGGGCTTCAACCGACAGGAGCCTCACATGACCTCTCGTCCGTTCACCGCCGCGGCGTGCGCCGTGGCCGTCGCCGCGCTCGGTGCGTGCGCGACCCGGCATGACTATCCGGCGGCGTACCAGACCGGCGTCGTGACAGAGCCGGCCGTCGCGCCCGCATCGTCGCAGTACGCCGAAGTCGGCACCGTGCGCAGCATCGACGTCGTGCCGATGTCGGCGCGCACCAGCGGCGGCGGCGCGATCCTCGGCGGCGTGATCGGCGGCGTGATCGGCGCCGTGATCGGCAACCAGGTCGGCGCCGGCGTCGGCCGGGCCGCGGCGACCGCGGCGGGTGCCGTCGGCGGTGCGGTGGCCGGCAACGCGATCGAACGCCATGCGAAGCGCGAGGACGAGGTGTTCCACGTCGGCGTGCGCTTCGACGACGGCAGCTTCCGCGAGTTCGACTTCTACCGCGTCGACGACCTGCAGGTCGGCGACCGCGTGCGGTGGGAGGGCGGGCAGCTCTACCGACTCTGACGCCGTCGCGCGCGGTGGGCGATGCGCCCCGCCGCGCGCGTCAGGGCGCCTCGCGGCGGCGCAGTCGCTCGACTTCCTGCGCGACCATGCGCTGGCGCAGTCCTTCGCCTTTCAGGCTCGCGAACGTCGCGATGCCGTGGGCGGCGAGGCCGATGCCCCAGCCGAGCGCCGGCCACATCGCCCAGCGCGGCTCGCCCGTGGCGGTGTTGACCAGCCAGAGGCCGCCGTTCACGCAGGCGTACACGAGCGCGTGCACGTAGAAGCCCATCTTGCGCGCGACGCGGCGGCGTGCGCGCGCTTCGAGCGTGGTCGAGTCGTCGTCGCTCATCGATGTCCTCCTGGAACGTGGTGTCTCACATCGGCTTGAAGCGGTGCGCGTGCAGCCGGCTCACGACGAGGCGTTCGGGCCGGCCGCGCAGCACCAGCGTCACCTTGCCCGCCTCGTCGCGTTCGGCGCGGGCGATCGCATCGGAGCGCACGACCGTGCCGCGGTGGATCTGCCAGAAGCGCTGCGGGTCCAGCTGCGGCAGCAGCTCGCGCAGCGACAGGCGGATGAGGTGCTCGGCGTCGGCGGTGAGCACGCGCACGTACTTGTCCGCCGCTTCGAAGTAGACCACTTCGCGCACCGGCACCAGGTGGATCGCATTGCCGCTCGCCGCCTGAATCACGTCGAGGCGCGGCGTTGCGGCGCGCTGGACGCCGCCGAGCGCATCGCTCGCGAGCAGCTCGCGCCAGCGCGCGAGAGCGGCTTCCCATGACGGACCGTTCGCGCCGCGGCGCTCGCCGAGCAGCGTCTTCAGCCGTGCGACGGTGCGCGCGAGGCGCGCGGCATCGACCGGCTTCAGCACGTAGTCGACGGCCGCGTGCTCGAACGCCTGCAGCGCGTGCTGGTCGTACGCGGTGACGAACACGATCAGCGGCGCACCGGCGTCGTCGGGCCAGTCCTCCGCGATCGCCTGCGCCGCTTCGAAGCCGCTGAGCCCCGGCATGCGGATGTCGAGGAACAGCACGTCGGGGCGCGTGCGCAGCGCGAGCTCGACGGCGGCGGCCCCGTGCTCGGCGCGTGCCACCACGCGCAGCTCGGGCCACGCGACCTTCAGGGCCTGCTCGAGCTCCGCCGCGAGCAGCGGCTCGTCTTCCGCGATCAGTGCCGTCGCATCCATGCGCGTGACGGCTCCTACGCCGGCAGCGTGACGACGGCGCGGCTGCCGCCTTCGGCGTCGCCGGCCGGTGCGAGCTCGAGCGAGGCGGCGGCACCGTACACGGCCGCGAGCCGCGTGCGCACCTGCGCGAGGCCGAACCGCGACGACGCCGCGTCCGGCTCGCTCGGCGCGTTCGGATCGCGTGCGACGACGCCCGCGCCCGTGTCGCGCACCGTGAGGCGCACGCGATCCCCGTCGCGCGCCGCGCGCACCTCGATGCGGCCCCGGCCGACATGCGGCTCGAGGCCGTGCTTGATCGCGTTCTCCACCAGCGGCTGGAGCACGAACGGCGGCACGGGCAGCGACGCGAGCTCGGGTGGCAGCTCGAGCCGCGTCTCGAGCCGCGCGCCCATGCGCACCTGCATCAGCGCGAGGTAGTCAGCCACGCGCGCGAATTCGGCTTCGAGCGCGTGGAATGGCACGCGCGAGGCGCCGAGCGTCGCGCGCAGGAACGCGATGAGCTGGTCGAGCATCGCCTGTGCCCGCACGGAGTCGACGCCGATCAGCGCCCGCAGGTTCGCGAGCGTGTTGAAGAGCATGTGCGGCTCGAGCTGCGACTCGAGCAGCTTCAGGCGTGCCTCGGCGGCGTCGCGCTGCGCCGTGGCGATCTCGCGCTGGCGACGCTGGTCCTTGCTGCGCGACAGGAAGAAGTACGAGATCGACAAGCTCACGGCGATGCACAGCACGAGGTAACTCGCCAGCGAGCGAGGCGAATGGCGCCAGAGATCGAAGCTCGAGCAGCCGCAATACAGGTCGCCGATGGCGGTGCCGAGCACGTAGCCGAGGACGACCGCCGACACCTGCAGCGCCCCGCTGCGCCAGCCGCTCGGCCAGCCCGTTTCGGGGTCGACGCGGAACAGGTAGCGCCCGAGCTCCATCGAGAGCCAGATCGACATGCCGATCGCTTCGGCGTATACGATCTGCAGGAGCCATTCGCCGCCGCGCGCGAGGCCGAGCCCGAGCGCGACCATGAGGCTGAAGCCCGCGATGATCACGCCATGGCGCAGCACGCGCCAAAGGGCGCCGGGGGCGGGGTTCACGGCACGGCGACGTGCGCGGCGTGCGCGGCATGCGCGGCGCCGCTTGCCGGTGCCGTCGCGGCTTCGGGCGCGCGGGCCGTCGCGGCCGCCGCCCGCGCCCGCAATGCCTCGGTGGTGAGCCCGGGGCCGTCGGGAGCCCAGCCCGGCGGCATCGCGAGATGGCCGAGCACCGCGCGCACGCTGCGTGCGGCGAGCAGGTCGCGGGCCAGGGCGACCCATTGCGCGAACTCGATGCGAAGTGGGTTGTACGTCGTGACCGGGACCACGAGCCCGTAGCGGCACGGCACGTCGTCGCGCTCGGCGCGATACGTGCCGAACAGCCGGTCGAAGACGATCAGCACGCCGCCGTAGTTGGCGTCGAGGTACTCGAGGTTCGCCGCGTGGTGCACGCGATGGGCCGACGGCGTGTTCAGGACCCACTCGAGCACCCCGAGCTTTGGGATCCACGTCGCGTGGATCCAGAACTGGTACAGCAGGTTCAGCGAGAGCACCTCGAACACCACGCGCGGCGGGAACCCGAGCCAGATGAGTGGCACGTAGAACACCGAGCTGCCCGTCAGCCGGCTGAGGACGCCGATGCGATACGCCGCGGAGAGGTTCAGCTCGTTCGGCGAATGATGGACCGCGTGGTTGCACCAGAACCAGCGCACGCGATGCGCCGCGCGGTGGAACCAGTAGTAGCAGAACTCCTGGCCGATGAAGAGCGCGCCGATCGCCGTCCAGCCGTCGAGCGGAATGTCGCCGATGCGATGGCGTGCCGCGTAGACGATGAGGGGCGTCGCGATCGAGATCGGCAGGCCGATCTGGATCGCCACTCGGCCGAACAGGTCGAGCAGCGACACGCCGGTGGCACGCCAGTCGTACGCCCGGCGGCGTGCGAGCACGAGCGCCTCAACGAGCGAGGCGGCGACCACGGTGGGCAGTGCCACGAAGAGCAGGAAGCGGTCCAGCCCGTTGATGTGCGAGAGGTAAGACATGCCGTGCAGTCTAGAGGTTGTGCGCGGGGATCAGGCCGTCGCGAGGCGCGCGCGCGGGCCGCTCGTCAGGATCCGCACGGCGCGTGCCGTGAAGAGCCCCGCCAGCACCCCGTAGAGCAGCGCCATCTCGGCCGCGAAGGCCGGCTGCGCGCGCCAGTCGGGATGGAAGACGAGCGTCACCGCCACGGCATAGCGAAGCGCGAAGGTGGCGAGCATCAGGACCAGCGGCCACGGGCTGCCGGTGATCACGTACGCATCGCCGTCCAGGCGCACTTCCCTCGGCCAGCGCAGCAGCGTGCGGTTCACGAAGAGCGACAGCGCCATCCCGCCCAGCCACGCGCCGAGCACGGTCGCATGCATGCCGAAGGCGTTCCCGACGCCCCAGAGCGCGAACGCGCCGAGGGCGATCGGGGCGATGAGCAGACGCGCGCGCGTCATGCGCAGCGTGCGCCATTGCAGCGACCCGGCTGCGACCAGCGCGGCGAGGATCGCCCAGACGTAGAGGGGCGTGTGGCTGAGGATCGGGCCGATGACGGAGAGGAGCGGAACGTCGGGGCGCATGGCGATGACTCCTGTGGCGGCCGCGGCTGCGGCGTGACGCCACTTTCGGCGGCCTTGCGGAATGGCGCGAGCGCCATGCGACGAGGCGTCGGCCGTCGGCGCGAGCGGTTGCTGCGGCGGCGCCAACGGTGGGCGCGGGCTCCGCGGCGGCGTGAACAGAGCGCTTTGCCGGCGAGCGTCCCCCTGCCAAGGAGGGCGTCTGCGCTCCGAGGCATGATGCGAGCTCATGATCCGCCTGCGTCCCGACCGACGGCTCGTCGCGCTGCTCCCGCTGGCGTGGCTCGCGGCCTGCGCCACCGTCTCGCTCGACGAGCCGCCGCGCCCCGCACCCGTCATCCTTCCGCGGCCCATACCGGCGCCCGCGCCGGTCGCGCCCGCGCCTGCACCGGTCGCGCCAGCGCAGCCGGTGGCGGTGCCTGCGCCGGGACTGCCGCCACCGACATCGTCGGCCGAGCCCGAGCGCACACCGTACGGTCCGGCCGTCGCTGCGCGCTTCCCGGACCCTGCCGTCGACTACCGCACGCCGGCGTTCGCCCCGGGGCATGTCGGCTTCACCACGAACGCCGAGCTTCACGCGGTCCTCGCGGGCCTGGTGCGCGATGCGGAGACGCGCCGCGAAGGTCCGAGCGTGCAGCTTCTCGCGCTCGGCCGCTCACAGCAGGGCGTACCGCTCGAGGCGCTGCTCTTCACCGGCCCCGAAGCTGCCGGGACCTCGACGCGCCGGGTGGGCGATGCGACCGTCCCGGCCCGTCCCACCGTGCTGCTCGTCGCGCAGCAGCACGGCGACGAGCCCGCGGGCAGCGAAGCCCTCATCGTCATCGCGCAGCGGCTCGCGCACGGGCCGCTCGAGACGCTGCTCGATCGCATCAACGTGGTCGTCTACCCGCGCGCGAACCCGGACGGCGCCGAGGCGCGCCGACGCGTCAGCGCGAACGGTGTCGACGTGAACCGCGACCACCTGCTGCTCAGGACGCCCGAGGCGCGCGCGCAGGCCAACCTCGTGCGCGAGTTCGCGCCGGTCGTGGTGGTCGATCTGCACGAGTACCCGGTGATGGGCCCTTACCTCGAGAAGTTCAACGCGGTGCAGCGCTTCGACGCGCTGCTGCAGTACGCGACGACCCCGGGTGTGCCGCCGTTCGTGACGCGCGCCGCGGAGGAATGGTTCCGTCAGCCCGTGGTCACGGCCCTGCGCGCTGCGGGCCTCTCGAGCGAGTGGTACTACACGACCACCGCGGAGGTGAGCGACCGCAAGGTGTCGATGGGGGGCACGCAGCCCGACACGGGACGCAATGTCGACGGGCTCACGAATGCCGTGAGCATCCTCGTCGAGACGCGTGGTGCCGGCATCGGCGCCCTGCACCTCAAGCGGCGCGTGCACACGCACGTCATCGCGACGAGCACCATCCTCGACAGCGCTGCGCGGCGCGCGGGCGATCTCGAGAAGCTGCGCGAATTCGTGGACCGCGAAGTGGCCGGCGAGGCGTGCCAGGGTGAGGTGGTCGTCGAGGCCGGGCCGACGCCCAGTGAGAAGCAGCTGACGATGATCGACCCGGCGACGGGCGCCGACAAGCCGGTCACGGTGGCGTGGGATTCCGCGCTCGAGCTGCGGCCGATCACCGTGCGCGCCCGCCCGTGCGGCTACTGGCTCTCCGACCGCGAGGAGGACGCCGTGCGGCGGCTGCGTGCGCTCGGCGTGCGCGTCGTGCGGCTCGACCAGGACGGCGAGCTGAGAGGCGAGGAATACCGTGAGATCGGTCGCGAGACGGTGCAGCGGCCCGACGTGCGCGGGCCCATCGACGAGGGCGTCGTCGTGCGCACGCGCGTGCGCGTCGTGCCGGCGCTGCTCGACGTGAAGGCCGGCAGCTACTACGTGCCGCTCGACCAGCCGCTCGCCAACCTGGCGGTGGCGGCGCTCGAGCCCGACACCCAGAACAGCTACTACGCCAACGGCGTGATCGCGAGTGCCTCGGACGAGGCGCGCGTGCTCGCGCGACCGCTGCAGAAGGGCACGCCGGTTCCCTGAGGACGCGGCCGGGGGCGACCCTGCGCCGACGTCCCGAGGCCGGGACGGCGTTGTAAGGGCACGGCGCTGGCATCGACTACGCATGGACCGCGTCGCGTCCGCGTCCTAGCATCGCGCGCCATCGGGGGAATGTCGCCATGGAACCTGTCTCCGCGCGCACTGCGGCCGTGACCGAGAGCGATCGCCGCTTCTATCGCCACCGGCTGCCGGTGCGCGTGATGCACTGGATCAACGTCGTGTGCCTTGCGGTGCTGCTGATGAGCGGGCTCGGCATCTTCAACGCGCATCCGGCGCTGTACTGGGGTCGCGATTCGACGTTTGCCCACCCGTGGCTCGCGATCTGGTCGAAGAACACGCCCCACGGGCCGGTCGGCGTGACGCGCATCGCCGGCAAGGACTTCGAGACCACCGGCGTGCTCGGTCTCTCTCAGTCCAACGGCCAGCCCAATCCGCACGCGTTCCCGACGTGGGCCACGATCCCCGGCTGGTATTCGCTCGCCCTGGCGCGCCACTGGCACTTCTTCTTCGCGTGGATCTTCGTGATCAACGGCGCGTGCTACCTGCTGTGGACGATCTTCAGCCGGCATCTCGTGCGCGACCTCGTGCCCACGCGCGAGGAGCTGATGAACATCGGCCGCTCGTTCGTCGACCACCTGAAGTTCAGGCATCCGACCGGCGACGCCGCGAAGCGCTACAACGTGCTGCAGAGCCTCACCTACCTGATCGTGATCTTCGGCCTGCTGCCGCTCGTGGTGCTCGCCGGCCTTGCGATGTCGCCCCGCGTCGACTCGGTGTACACCGGCTGGGTCGAGCTGCTCGGCGGCCGCCAGTCGGCGCGCACGCTGCACTTCCTCGCGGCGTTCGGCCTGCTCGCGTTCGTGCTCGTCCATGTCTTCGAGGTGATCGTCTCGGGCGTGTGGAACGAGATGCGCTCGATGATCACGGGCTGGTACGTGGTGCCGCGCGAGCATCCGCCCGCGGTCCCGTCGCCGCTGCCGCCCGCAGACGCGTCGCTCGCGAAGGAGATGCAGCCATGAAGCGCCCGCCGACGATCCTCATGCGCGCGCGCGACCGCGAACGCCGCCGCCTGCTGCGAGGCGCGGTCGCGGCCGCCGGTGCGGCGGCGCTCAGCGGCTGCGACCGGCTCTCGAACAACCCGTCGTTCATCGAGACGCTGAAGGGCGCGCAGCGCCTGAGCCATTCGGCTGCGAAGGTCGTCGCACCGCGTGCGGCCATGGCGCAGGAGTTCGGGCCGCAGGACATCGCGCCGGTGTTCCGCAGCAACGGCACGCTCGATCCGCGCGACGCCGACTACCGGCAGTTGCGTGCCGCAGGCTTCGCCGACTACCGCCTCGCCGTGGGCGGCCTCGTCGAGAAGCCCGGCGAGTGGAGCCTCGAGGAGCTCCGCGCGATGCCGTCGCGCACCCAGATCACGCGCCACGACTGCGTGGAGGGCTGGAGCTGCATCGGCAAGTGGAAGGGCGTGCCGCTCGCGCACGTGCTGGAGCGCGTGAAGCCGCTGCCGGCCGCGAAGTTCGTGCTGTTCCGCTGCTTCGACTCGATGGGCGATCCGTCGCCCACGGCACCCGACTCGCGCTACTACGAGACCATCGATCTCGACGACGCGACGCACGCGCAGACGATCCTCGCCTACGAGCTCAACGACAGGCCGCTGCCGGTGTCGAACGGCGCGCCCCTGCGCTGCCGCGTCGAGCGCCAGCTCGGCTACAAGCAGGCCAAGTACGTGCGGGCGATCGAGCTCGTGACGAGCTTCGACCAGATGCGCGGCGGCAAGGGCGGCTACTGGGAGGACGAAGGCTACGAGTGGTACGGCGGCATCTGACGGCCGCCGCATCGCCTCGGAGGGGGTCGGTAAAATCGACTGATCCCAGCACACCGTGCCGTCGCCGCACGCGCCCACCGAGGACATCATGGCCGGTCATTCCAAGTGGGCCAACATCCAGCACCGGAAGGGCCGGCAGGACGAGAAGCGCGGCAAGGTGTGGACGCGCATCATCCGCGAGATCGTCGTCGCGGCGCGCCAGGGCGGCGGCGACCTCTCGATGAATCCGCGGCTGCGGCTCGCGGTCGACAAGGCCAAGGCGGCGAACATGCCGTCCGACACCATCAAGAAGAACATCGACAAGGCGACCGGAGCGCTCGAGGGCACGAGCTACGAGGAGGTGCGCTACGAGGGCTACGGCATCGGCGGCGCGGCGATCATGGTCGACACCATGACCGACAACCGCGTGCGCACCGTGGCCGAGGTGCGCCATGCGTTCTCGAAGCACGGCGGCAACCTCGGCACCGACGGCTCGGTTGCATTCCTGTTCCGGCACGTCGGCCAGTTCGTGCTGCCGCCCGGCACGTCGGAGGATGCGGTGATGGAGGCAGCGCTCGAAGCCGGCGCCGACGACGTGCTGACCGACGACGACGGTGCCGTCGAGGTGCTGTGCGATCCGGCGGCGTTCGAGGCGGTCAAGGCCGGTCTCGAGAAGGCCGGCTTCGCGCCCGAGGTGGCCGAGGTCACGATGCGCCCCGAGACGACCGTCGAGCTGACCGGCGAGGACGCCCAGCGCATGCAGAAGCTGCTCGACGCCATCGAGGACCTCGACGACGTGCAGGCCCTCTACACCAACGCGTCGATCGCGGCGTGATGCGCAGGCCGCTCGCGTCCGATCGCCCGGCGCTCGCGCGATGAAGGTGCTCGTCATCGGCGGCGGGGGCCGCGAGCACGCGCTCGCCTGGAAGCTCGCGCAGTCGCCGAAGGTGCAGATGGTGTACGTCGCGCCGGGCAATGCCGGTACCGCGCTCGACGTGCGCCTGCGCAACGTCGCGATCACCGACCTCGGCGCGCTCGCCGACTTCGCCGCCGCCGAGAAGATCGCCCTCACGGTGGTCGGCCCCGAGGCGGCGCTCGCGGCCGGCGCCGTCGACCTGTTCCGCGCGCGCGGCCTGCGCATCTTCGGCCCAACCCAGGCGGCGGCGCGGCTCGAGAGCTCGAAGGCCTGGGCGAAGGACTTCATGCGCCGGCACCGCATCCCGACGGCGGATCACGCCACCTGCGACGACGCCGCGTCCGCGCATGCGCGCGTCGACGCGCACGGCGCGCCGATCGTGGTGAAGGCCGACGGGCTCGCCGCGGGCAAGGGCGTGGTCGTCGCGACGACGCTCGACGAAGCGCACGCCGCCATCGAGATGGTGTTCGCCACGCCGGGTGCCCGCGTCGTGCTCGAGGAATTCCTGGAAGGCGAGGAGGCGAGCTTCATCGTCGTCACCGACGGCCGCCACGTCGTGCCGCTCGCGACGAGCCAGGACCACAAGCGCCTGCTCGACGGCGACGTCGGCCCGAACACCGGCGGCATGGGCGCCTACTCGCCCGCGCCGGTCGTCACGCCGAACGTGCACGCGCGCGTGATGCACGAGATCGTGCAGCCGACCATCGCCGGCATGCAGGCCGAAGGCATCTCGTTCACCGGCTTCCTCTACGTCGGCCTGATGATCGACGCGCAGGGGCACCCACGCACCGTGGAGTTCAACGCGCGACTCGGCGATCCCGAGACGCAGGTGCTGATGCCGCGGCTGAAGAGCGATCTCTTCGACCTCTTGATGCATGCGACCGCGCAGGCTGGCGATCCCGCGCTCGATGCGATCGAGCTGCAGTGGGACCGGCGCATCGCGCTTGGCGTGGTCATGGCGGCACCCGGATACCCGGCCGCGCCGCGCACCGGCGATCCGGTGCAGGGCCTGCCGGCCGAGGCCACAGATGCGGTCGTGTTCCATGCGGGGACGCGGCTCGACGACGACCGCACCGTGCGCACGTCCGGCGGACGCGTGCTGTGCGTCACCGCGCTGGGCGATTCGGTGCGCGTCGCGCAGCAGCGCGCCTACACACTGGTGCAGGCGATCCGCTTCGAGGGCGCGCAGTACCGGCGCGACATCGGCCATCGCGGCGTGAAGCGATGAGGACGACGCCCGCCGACGTGCGCGCGTGGCTGCTCGGGCTGCAGGCCTCGATCGTCGCGGCGTTCGAGGAAGAGGGCGGCGATGCGTTCGGCACCGACGCATGGACGCGGCCGGCCGGCGGGGCGCTCGAAGGCGACGGCGTCTCGCGGCTCGTGGAAGGCGGCTCGCTGCTCGAGCGCGGCGGCTGCGGCTTCTCGCACGTGCGCGGCAAGGCGCTGCCGCCCTCGGCCACGCAGCACCGTCCGGAGCTCGCCGGGTCGCCCTTCGAGGCGATGGGCGTCTCGCTCGTCTTCCATCCGCGCAACCCGTACGTGCCGACCGTGCACCTCAACGTGCGCATGCTCGCCGCGCTGCGCGCGGGCACGGAGCCGGTGGTGTGGTTCGGCGGCGGCATGGACCTCACGCCGTACTACGGCTTCGAGGAGGACGCGCGCCACTTCCACCGCACGCTGCGCGACGTGCTCGCGCCGTTCGGCGCCGAGCGCTATCCGGCCTACAAGCGCTGGTGCGACGATTACTTCTTCCTGAAGCACCGCGGCGAGCCGCGCGGCATCGGCGGCGTGTTCTTCGACGACGTCGCCGAGCCCGACGTCGACACCGCGTTCGCGATGACGCGCGCGGTCGGCGAGGCTTTCGTGGGCGCGTACCGGCCGATCGTGCAACGCCGCCGCGCCATGCCGTACGGCGAGCGCGAACGCGACTTCCAGGCCTACCGGCGCGGCCGCTACGTCGAGTTCAACCTCGTCTGGGACCGCGGCACGCATTTCGGCCTGCAGTCGGGCGGGCGCACCGAGAGCATCCTGATGTCGATGCCGCCCGTCGCGACGTGGCGCTACGACTGGAAGCCCGAGCCGGGGACGCCCGAGGCGAGGCTGTACAGCGACTTCCTGAAGGCGCGCGACTGGGCCGGCGAAGGCGCATGAGGAAGGTCGGCCTCTTCGGCGGCAGCTTCGATCCGGTGCACAACGCGCACGTCGCGCTCGCGCACGTCGCGCTCGAGGCGCTGGCACTCGACGAGCTGCGCTGGATCCCGGTGTGGCAGCCGTGGCAGAAGGCGCGTCGCCTCGCGCCCGCAGCGGACCGCGAGGCGATGGTGCGCCTCGCGATCGCGGGCGAGCCGCGCTTCGTACTCGAGCGCTGCGAGCTGCGCCGCCGCGGCACGAGCTACACGCTCGACACGGTGCGCGAGCTCGCCGCCGCCGAGCCGGGCATCGACTGGTACCTGATACTGGGGCAGGACCAGTACGCGGGCCTGCACACGTGGCGCGACTGGCGCGAGCTGGTGAGCCTCGTCACGCTGGTCATCGCGCCGCGCGAGGGCGTGCCGCCGGTCGACCCGCAGGTCGAGTCGACGCCGCACCGCTTCATCGCGTTGCCGACGATGCACGAGTCGTCCACCGACATCCGCGCCCTGATCGCGGCGGGGCAACCCATCGACGCGTTCGTGCCGCCGGAAGTCGCCCGCTATATTGAACGCCACCGCCTCTACCGGCCGGACGGGCCTCACACCAGGAGCTGAATGGACATCCGCAAGCTGCAGCGTGCCATCGTCGACGGGCTCGAAGACGTCAAGGGACAGAACATCGTCATCTTCAACACCGAGCACCTCTCGCCCCTGTTCGAGCGCGTGATCATCGCCTCGGGCACCAGCAACCGGCAGACGAAGGCCCTCGCGGCAAGCGTGCGCGATGCGGTGAAGGCGGCCGGCGGGCCATCGCCGCGCGTCGAGGGCGAGGCCAACGGCGAATGGATCATCGTCGACTGCGGCCCTGCGGTCGTGCACGTGATGCAGCCCACATTTCGCGAGTACTACCACCTCGAGGAGCTGTGGGGCGACAAGCCCGTGCGCATGCGGCTCGGTGCCGAAGCCCCGGCCGTGCGTGCGTCGCATGCGTCCGCGCACGACGGTTCAGCCGGCAGCGCTGCGCCGGCGAAGAAGAAGCCTGCGGACACGCGCAAGCGTGGGGCGGCAAAGAGCCCGAGCACGGCGACGAAGGCCCCGGCGGCCAAGGCCCGCAAGACCGCCGCGAAGTCGCCCGCCGTGAAAAAGCCCGTACGCAAGACGACGTCGCCGCGCGCCAAGGGCCACGCACGCGGTGCCGGTGTGCGCACGTCGTCGGGCGTCGTGCGCAGCGCCCCGGCGAAGAAGACCGCGACGCGCAAGGCCGCCCCGCGCACGGGCCGCTCGCGCGCTTGAGCGGCGCGCCGGCGCGGCGATGAAGCTCGTCGTCGCCGCGGTCGGGCAGCGCCAGCCGGCATGGACGGATGCGGCGTGGGCCGATTTCGCGAAGCGCTTCCCGCCCGAGCTGCGGGTCGAGCTGAAGGCCGTGAAGGCCGAGCCGCGCGCCTCGGGCAAGACGCCCGCGCAGATGATGACCGCGGAGGCCGAGCGGCTCGAGGCCGCGGTGCCGCGCGGCGCGCTCCGCATCGCACTCGACGAGCGCGGCGAGCGCATCGCGACCGCGCAGCTCGCGCAGCGCATCGACGCGTGGCGACGCGAGGGCCGCGACATCGCGTTCCTGATCGGCGGCCCGGATGGCCTCTCGCCTGCGCTGAAGGACGTTGCCGACGAACGCTGGCGCCTGTCCGACCTCACGTTGCCGCATGCGTTCGCGCGCGTGCTGCTGCTGGAAGCGCTGTACCGGGCATGGACGGTGACGACCGGCCACCCGTATCACCGCGAGTGATGCCTCGAGGCCGCGTTGGCTGAGCGCGTGCACCCCGCGACCGGCGATTTCGTGTGGCTCGCATCGCAGAGCCCGCGCCGCCGCCAGCTGCTCGCCCAGATCGGCGTGCGTCACGAACTGCTCGTCGCCGACGCGAGCGAAGACGCCGAGGCGCTCGAGGCCGAGCGGCACGGCGAGGCGCCCGAGGACTACGTGCGACGCGTGACGCTCGCCAAGCTCGCGGCCGCGCAGCATCGCCTCGAAGCCCGCGGCCTGCCGCGCGCGCCGATCCTGTGCGCGGACACGACGGTCGTGCTCGGCCGCGCGATCCTCGGCAAGCCGCGCGACGCCGTCGAGGCCGCGGCGATCCTCGCACGGCTGTCGGCCCGCACCCATCGCGTGCTCAGCGCCGTGGCCGTCGGCGACGGCCGGCGTCGAAGATCCGCGCTCAGCGTCTCGCGCGTGCGCTTCGCGCGCCTCGACCCGGGCTGGATCGCGCGCTACGTCGCGAGCGGCGAGCCGTTCGGCAAGGCCGGCGCGTACGCGATCCAGGGCGTCATCGCCGCGCATGTCGAGCGCATCGAGGGAAGCTACTCCGGTATCATGGGCCTGCCCCTGTACGAGACCGCGCAGCTGCTGGCCAAGGCCGGCGTCCGAATGCCCCAGGGCCTGTAGCCCGGGCGTCAACGCGGCACGACGAGACGCTCCCGCCGCCCACGGATCGCCGCCTTCGCGTCCATGCAAGACATCCTCATCAACTGGGCGCCGCAGGAAACGCGCGTCGCCATCGTCGAGAACGGGGCGCTGCAGGAGCTGCACGTCGAGCGGGCCCTCGAGCGCGGCCTCGTGGGCAACGTCTATACCGGTCGCGTGGCGCGCGTGCTGCCCGGCATGCAGTCCGCCTTCGTCGACATCGGCCTCGAGCGCGCCGCCTTCCTGCACGTGGCCGACGTCGTCGGCAACGGCGGTCGCGAGCACGGCGGCAACGGCGTGCAGCAGCCGATCGAGCGGCTCGTCTTCGAGGGCCAGACCATCACCGTCCAGGTCATCAAGGACCCGATCGGCACGAAGGGCGCACGGCTGTCGACGCAGATCTCGATCGCGGGCCGGCTGCTCGTCTTCCTCCCGCAGGACGACCACATCGGCATCTCGCAGAAGATCGGCTCGCCGGAGTTGCGCGAGCAGCTGCGCTCGCGCATGCAGGCGCTGGTGCAGGCGGCGCACGAGGCCGAGCCGAATCCGCCCGGCGGCGGCTTCATCCTGCGCACGAATGCCGCCGACGCGACCGACGCCGCGCTGGCCGACGACATCCGCTACCTTCGCAAGACGTGGGCCGCGCTGCGCGACCGCGGCTTCAAGTCGCCGCCAGGCACGCTGCTGCACCAGGATCTGAGCCTCGCCGAGCGAGTGCTGCGCGACCTCGCCGACGAGCAGACGCAATCGATCCGCATCGACTCGCGCCTGCAGTACGAGACGCTCCTGCAGTTCGGCCGCGACTTCACGCCCACCTCGGTCGCGAAGCTGCAGCACTACGCGGGCGAGCGGCCGATCTTCGACCTGTTCAACATCGACGAGGAGATCGCGCGCGCGCTCGAGCGGCGCGTGGAGCTGAAGTCGGGCGGCTACCTCATCATCGACCAGACCGAGGCCCTCACGACGATCGACGTCAACACCGGCGGCTTCGTCGGCGCGCGCAACTTCGACGACACGATCTTCAAGACGAACCTCGAGGCCGCGCAGGCGATCGCGCGCCAGCTGCGGCTGAGGAACCTCGGGGGGATCATCATCATCGACTTCATCGACATGGCCCGCGACGACCACCAGGCATCGGTGCTCGGCGAGCTGAGGAAGCAGCTCGCGCGCGACCGCACGAAGGTCACGGTGAGCGGATTCACGCAGCTCGGCCTCGTCGAGATGACGAGGAAGCGCACGCGCGAGTCGCTCGCGCACATGCTGTGCGAGCCGTGCCCCACCTGCCGCGGCAAGGGCCACGTGAAGACGGCGCGCAGCGTGTGCTACGACATCCTGCGCGAGATCCTGCGCGAGGCGCGCCAGTTCAACCCGAAGGAATTCCGCGTGATCGCGTCGGCCTCCGTGGTCGAGATGCTGCTCGACGAGGAAGGCCAGCACCTCGCGGGCCTCTCCGACTTCATCGGCAAGAAGATCTCGCTGCAGGCCGAGCCGCTCGGTTCGCCCGAGCAGTACGACATCGTCCTGCTGTAGCGACCCGTTCGAGCAGCTCCGGATGAAAGAAGACAGGGGATCGATCGGGCTCATCGGCCTCGGCGCCATGGGCCGCGGCATGGCCGGGTCCTTGCGCCGCGCCGGCTGGCGCCTGCACGTGTGCGACGTGCGCGTCGAAGCCGCGCACGCCTTCGCCGCCGGGGGAGGTGTCGCGGGCGCGTCGCCCGCCGAGGTGGCCGCGGCCTGCGACGTGGTCGTGAGCGTCGTGGTCGACGCGAAGCAGACCGAGGAGGTGCTGTTCGGCGCAGAGGGCGTGGCCTCGACGCTGCGGCCCGGCGGCTGCTTCGTCATGTGCTCCACCGTGCATCCCGACGTCTCGATCGGGTTCGAAGCCCGTCTCGCCGAGCGCGGCCTGCTCTACCTCGACGCGCCGATCTCGGGCGGTGCAGCGCGCGCCGCCGCCGGCACGATGACGATGATGACCGCGGGCCGTCCCGAGGCGTACGAGAAGGCCGGCGCCGCGCTCGACGCGATGGCCGAGAAGGTCTATCGGCTCGGCGATCGCGCGGGCAACGGCAGCCGGGTCAAGATCATCAACCAGCTGCTCGCGGGCGTGCACATCGCGGCCGCGGCCGAGGCGATGGCGCTCGGCCTGCGCGCGGGCGTCGATGCCGCTGCGCTCTACGAGGTGATCACGCACAGCGCGGGCAACAGCTGGATGTTCGAGAACCGCATGGCGCACGTGCTGGCGGGCGACTACACGCCGCTCTCGGCCGTCGACATCTTCGTCAAGGACCTCGGGCTCGTGCTCGACACCGCGCGCGCGACGAAGTTTCCGCTCCCGCTCGCATCGACCGCGCACCAGATGTTCATGCAGGCGTCG
>Ga0335069_10006168_pt1 | contig 17455 bp, 21 predicted proteins | sample Lox_Sample_11_FD_206714 | JGI IMG/M metagenome (GOLD analysis project Ga0335069, IMG submission 206714) | Soil microbial communities from Loxahatchee National Wildlife Refuge, Florida, United States - Lox_Sample_1.1 | ecosystem: Environmental > Terrestrial > Soil > Wetlands | place: USA... | reverse complement strand
CGCCGCTAACCAATGGCGGCGACCCGCTAGAAAGCCGGCCAGGGAATGGGACGGTGCCGGTTGGGTCCCGGCATGACGGGGTTGTTCAGCAGCCCGTAGGCGCGCCTGCGCAGCGCAGCGACCTCGGCCTGGGTGATGTGCCCCGCCAGTTCCTCGCCGAGCGAGCCGGTGAGAGCCTCGGCGAGGCCGGCCACCGCTTCCAGGTTTTCGTCGTCGACGGGTTTGCCGGCCCACCCCCACAACACGGTGCGCAGTTTGTTCTCCACGTGCAGACACACGCCGTGATCGACTCCGTAGACGCGGCCGTCCAGACCGCACAAGATGTGCCCGCCCTTGCGGTCGGCGTTGTTGACCAGCACGTCAAACACCGCCATCCGCCGCAGCTGGGCATCGTCGGCGTGCATCAAGATGACCTCGTCGCCGGCGTAGTCGTGGGCCCGCAGCACGGGCAGATAACCGGGCTGCAACTTGTTTGCCGGAAACAGGTCGACCAGGTCCGGACCCGGCGGTGGATCAGAGTCGGCCGCGTCACCGGGTTGCTGAATCCACAACTGCAGCATGCCGAGACCCGCCGGCCCGTCCCGAACGACGGTGTAGGGCACGATGTTCCAGCCCAACTGCGCCGACACCAAGTAAGCGCCGAGTTCGCGGCCGGCCAGCGTGCCGTCGGGAAAGTCCCACAGTGGCGCTTCGCCAGAGATCGGCTTGTAGACACAGTGCACGGTGCACTCGCCGAGCGTGGACTCGCACAGAAAGGTGGCGTTGCTGGCTGAGCGGATGCGCCCGATGACCGTCAGCTCGCCGTTTCGCAACACCTTACGGTCGTCATGCCCTTTATTCCGTGGGGTCATCGTCGGGCCCGAGCAGCGCGCTGCGCCGATACCCGTTGGTGCGCGCGCAGATGTGGCCCTCGGGGTCCAACGGCTCGTCGCACAGTGGGCACGGCGGACGTCCCGCTGAGATGACGCGGTTGGAGCGGGTGGCGAACTGCCGCGCCGACTCCGGGGTCAAGAACACCCGTACCGCGTCGGGCCCCTCTTCGGTGTCGTCGAGCACCACCGACGCGTCGAACTCGGCGTCGGTGACGGCCAGCAACTCGACCACCACGGTCTGAGCCTCGGAATCCCAGCCCAGCCCCATGGTCCCGACCCGAAACTCCGCGTCCACCGGAGTGATCAACGGGTTGAGATCCTCGATCTCGGTGGGCTCCGGCGGCACCGGTGTGCCGAACCGGCGATGCACCTCGAGCAGCAACGCACCGATGCGTTCCGCGAGCACCGCAACCTGTTGCTTCTCCAACACTACCGACACCACCCGCGAGTCATGCACCGCTTGGATGTAGAAGGTGCGATTTCCGGGCTGGCCGACGGTCCCGGCCACGAAGCGGTCGGGTGTGCGGAAGACATGAATTGCGCGGGCCATGGCACCTCCAAAATACCGGCTGTTGCCGCCGCCGTGCGATCCGATTCCGGCCCCGATGCGGTGGGCCGGTAAATCCATCCGCATTAATCCGTGGAACCGCCCACCACTGCGTCGCTCGACGGCACCGCAGCGGCTGGTTGTGCTTCCGGCTCCGCCGTGGACTCACCGTCCGTGGTCGCTTTTGACTCATCTTTCGGCGGCGGGCCGGCGCGCAGCGGCGCAGCCAACCGCGCGCCGGTGTGGTTGACGTGCAACACAAACGGCCGCAGTTCGGTGTAACGGATCACGCTCACCGACCCCGGGTCGGCGGTGATGCGCTGGAAACCGTCGAGGTGCATGCCGTAGGCGTCAGCGACCACCGCCTTGATGACATCACCGTGCGTGCAGGCCACCCACAGCGCGTCGCCGCCATGCTCTAAGGCCAACCGCCGGTCGTGTTCACGGACGGCGGCCACGGCGCGCGCCTGCACCTGCGCCAAACCCTCCCCGCCGGGGAACACCGCGGCGCTGGGATGGGCCTGCACAACCCGCCACAACGGCTCGCCCGTCAACTCGCCGATCTTGCGGCCGGTCCATTCCCCGTAGTCCACTTCGGCGAGCCGCTCCTCGATCAGCGGCTTAAGGCATAGCGCTTCAGCTAGTGGTTCGACGGTGCGCCGGCAGCGCAGCAGCGGGGAACTGACCAGCGCCCGGATGGGTAGATCACCGATCCGGTCGATCAGCCCGGCGGCTTGATCGTGGCCTTTTTCGTCGAGGTCCACGCCTTCGGAACGACCGGCCAGGATGCCCGCGGTGTTCGAGCTCGAGCGACCGTGCCGCAACAGGATGACAGTCATGCCACGGCGTCCGAAACCCCAGTCACGACCACGACCGTACCTGGTAGAGGTGCCCGCTACCGGCGGTGACTAGCGCGACACCGGCACCGCGTGAGCCACCAAGTCGCGCACCGCAGCCGTCAGGCTGCGTTCGTCGGTGAGGTCGATGTCGACCAGGCTGCGGACGGCCCGGGCGACCACCTCCTCGGCCTGCGGAACTGGCCCAGCCAGCCGCGGCCGGTAAATTTCGACGACGAGTGATCGGTGCTCGATGTGGAACGAAAAGCTCCGTCCGTCACCGACTTGCCCATACCCGCTAGCAAAAATTCCTGTCGAGATGTCTTCGACAGCAAACTCTTTTTGCGCGATATGCCGGTCAGCGGTGACGGCCATGAGCCGACGATACCTCGCCCGTCCGGCCTGATGTGTGCAACATGGCCATATTGGGCGCAAAACCGTTCCTTAGAATTTAGATTTCACCGTCGCCACTCGAGGGATGATCATTGCTGTCACGGCACAGAAGCCACAAACTGCCTGCTCATGCCCTCTGGTTTGGCTTTTCGCTTTTGCTCGTCGCGGCCCCGGCATGTTCGTCGCACCCGCTTGACACCGTGATTTCCGCCCACCCGCCCACCATCGAACCGGCGCGGGCGGCTGTGTCGCCGCCGGCGTCGCAAAACCCGGCCGGCACGGTGCGAGCGCTGGCCGCCAGCGCTGCGGCGGCGCTCTTCGATGGCGGCACCCACCAATTGGCGATCCTGGCCTTTGGCGCCGCTCCGGCGGCGCCCGCCAGTATCACCGTCTTCGGTGATCCGCAGGCGACGCCGCATGTCATCGATCTGCCGGGACCGGCGACCGCGTTGACCGGTGACGACCGTGGCACCGCCTACCTGGCCACCCGCGGCGGCTACTTCGTCGTCGACCTGGTCACCGGCCACACCGCGCAAGTCGCCGTCGCCGATGCCCCGCAGGTGGAATTCACCGCGGTCGCGCAACGCGCCGACGGCAAGCTGGTTTTGGGCAGCGCTGACGGCGCCGTCTACACCCTTGCCTCCCCGGCCCCCGGTGCCGTTGGCGCCGCGACCGTCGTCAGTAGGAATACGATCTTCGCACGCGTCGATTGCCTTGCCACCCAAGGGAATACGACGGTGGTCCTAGATCGGGGACAGACCTCGGTGACGACAATCGATGCCGACGGCCATACCCAGCAGGCACTGCGGGCAGGCGAAGGGGCGACCACCATGGCCGCCGATCCCCTGGGCCGGGTGTTGGTCGCCGACACCCGCGGCGGCCAACTACTGGTGTACGGCGTCGACCCGCTGATCTTGCGTCAGGCCTACCCGGTGCGGCAGGCCCCCTACGGCCTGGCCGGCTCGCGCCAACTCACCTGGGTGTCCCAGACCGCTTCTAACATGGTCATTGGTTACGATCTGTCAACCGGAATCCCCGTCGAAAGGGTGCGATACTCAACCGTGCAGCAACCCAACTCGCTGGCCTTTGACGAAGCGTCGGACACCTTGTACGTGGTGTCGGGGTTGGGTGCGGGCGTCCAGGTCATCGACCATGCGGCGGCCGGCCGGTGACGGCGCCACACTGGATCCGGTTGCCGGCAGGCTGGGAAACCGACATGTCCGACGAATACGAATGGATACCTTTGCGGTTGCCTCCTGAAGTGACTCGGCTCAGCGCGTCCACCCGGTTGTCCATCGAGGCCGAATACCGCGGCTGGGAGCTGACGCGGGTGCGGCTCTATAGCGACGGCAGTCGGCGAGTACTGTTGCGCCGCAAGAAATCTCGTTTGAATAACCGGCGGCCCGACCAGCCGGAGCTGTGATGTACCGGCTGCTACGCCGGCTATTGTTCTTGTTTCCGCCCGAGCGCATCCACACGCTGGTTTTCGCGGTTTTGCGGGGCGTCACAGCTGTCGGGATCGCACGGCGTTTGTTGCACCGGCTGCTTGGGCCGACCGATCCGGTACTGGCGAGCACGGTATTCGGGGTCCGTTTCCCGGGACCGCTGGGGCTGGCCGCCGGCTTCGACAAGGACGGCTTGGGGCTGCTGACCTGGGGGGCGTTGGGCTTCGGATACGCCGAAGTTGGGACCGTCACCGCGAGCCCGCAACCCGGCAACCCGGCCCCGCGCATGTTCCGGCTACCCGCCGACCGGGCGCTGCTGAATCGGATGGGCTTCAATAATCTCGGCGCCGGCGCGCTGGCGATGCAGCTCGCGCGTCACCGTCCCGAGATACCGATTGGGGTCAACATCGGCAAGACCAAGACGACACCGGCGGCCAACGCCGTCGACGACTATCGGGCCAGCGCTCGGCTGGTCGCCCCGTTGGCCTCCTACCTGGTGGTCAACGTCAGCTCCCCAAACACGCCGGGGCTGCGCGATTTACAGGCGGTGGAGTCGCTGCGGCCCATCCTCAAGGCCGTCCTGGTCGAAGCCTCGGCGACGTCGACGCCGGTGCTCGTCAAGATCGCCCCGGACCTTTCCGACGCCGATGTCGACGAAATCGCCGATTTGGCAGTCGAGTTGGGCCTGGCCGGCATCGTCGCGACCAACACCACGGTGTCGCGTGACGGCCTCGAAACACCCGGGGTTGACGCGCTGGGCGCGGGTGGTGTTTCCGGGCCGCCGGTCGCGCGCCGCGCCACCGCGGTGCTGCGCCGGCTCTACGGCCGGGTCGGTGACCGCTTGGTCTTGATCAGTGTCGGTGGTATCGAAACCGCGAACGACGCGTGGGAGCGGATCACCGCCGGGGCGTCGCTGCTGCAGGGCTATACCGGCTTCATCTACGGAGGAGGCTTGTGGGCCAAGCACATTCACGACGGCATCGCGCGCCGCCTGCACGACGGCGGCTTCGCCTCGCTCAGCGAGGCGGTTGGGTCGGCGGCACCGGAACCGGGCATGCCGGAGGGTTAGGCCGCTCCTTCTTCATCGTCGTCCTCTTCGGCCAGGATCTTTTCTGAGTGATGGAAGCTGTTGGTTCTCGGTTGGCCGCGGTCTGAGTGGGGTGGTGGGATCCATCCGGTGTCGCCGTTGGCGTTCTTGCGGGTGGTCCAACCTTGTTCGGCCAGTGGGTGATGGCAACCGCAGGCGAAGGTGAGTTGGTTGACATCGGTGGTCGGGCACTGTGCATAAGGAGTGAGGTGATGAACCTCGCTGTAGTACCCGGAGACCTCACAGCCCGGATGCGAACAGCCACGGTCCTTGGCGTACAGGACGATTCGCTGCCCCGGAGAGGCCAGGCGCTTGGTGTGATACAGCGCCAGCGCTTTGCCCTTGTCGAAGATCGCCAAGTAATGGTATGCGTGGCGGGCCAGGCGAATCACGTCGGACATGGGCAGGATCGTCCCGCCTCCGGTCAAGCCTTTGCCGGCGGCGGCTTCCAGCTCCTTTAGCGTGGTAGTCACGATGACGGTGGCCGGTAACCCGTTGTGCTGTCCCAACTTTTTGCTGGCCAACATCACGCGCAGGGCCGCGTTGAGGGCGTCGTGGTGGGTAATAAACGAGTTTTTAAGCTCTCGGGTGCTCGACATGCGACACTCAAGCAATGCCTCACGAACGACCAAACAAGATGTACGAGCTATACCTCCGCGTGGCGCGGCGGCTCGGTCACTACCGATGGTTCTCGCTGTTCATGAAGCACGGCGGCTCACAGGCAGACCGGGCGCTGATACATGTAAGCCGAGGCCGACTGTCGATTAGCGGTCCTGCGATGCCGACGATGCTGCTCACTACGAAAGGCAGAAAGAGCGGAAAAGAGCGAACCGTGCCGGTCTACTATGTGCGCGACGGCAAGAATCTCGTGGCTGTTTGCGAGAACTTCGGCCTCGATACAGCTTCGAGCTGGCCTAAAAACCTGCTCGCCGACCCAAAGGCACGCGTCGAGATTGACGGCACGACTGCAAGCTATCTCTCGCGACCCGCCACAGAGGAAGAGGTGGCCCGCAACATGCCGAGGCTGATCGAGATGTGGCCTGCGCATGACACCTACGTCAAACGGAGCGGCACGCGCAAAGTCTTCGTCTTCGCGCCGGTCGACGTGTAAACCTGAACGTCTCGATCCACCGGCTAATGAGCGGGCTTAGGTGTGTCATATTTTGCATTCGGCATTGAGGCCGTCGTGGTTGCCCTGGGCGGCAGTGCGGGCATCGCGCTGCACGGCCTGCTCGGACGGGTGGCCGTCGACGACCGGCGTGTCGTCGTCGGGGTTGGCCATCCCGGGAGCGGCCAGCTTGGCCAGCACTGCCTCCAAGCCGGCCCGCGCCTCCGGTGTCAACCACCCCAGTTAGCCGTGACATGCCGTTGGCTTAATGGTTTCCCAGCACCAGCCCGCGCAGCCGGGCCCGGTCCTCATCGGTGTGGCTGCCATCGGGGTTCAGGCAATCCATCAAGCGGCGGGCCAGTTTTGCGAAGTGGTACGACAAGCCGGTGACCGCTACGTCTGTTCGTAGGTGCCGTGGATGACCGCGCGCGCTATCGCATGCTGGAACAGGTTGAATCCCAGAAACGCCGGACTGGCGTCCTCGGGCAGATCCAGTTTTTCGACACCTACGGCATGCACCGCGATGTAGTAGCGATGTGCGCCATGGCCCGGGGGCGGCGCGGCACCGATGTAGCGACGCATCCCGGCGTCGTTGACCAGCGTCAGCGCACCGCCGGGCAGTTCGCGGCCGTCGCCGGCGCCGGCGGGCAATTCGGTGACGTCGGCCGGCAGGTTGGCCACCGCCCAGTGCCAGAACCCGGATGCCGTCGGCGCGTCGGGGTCGTACACGGTGACGGCGAAGCTGCGGGTCTCTGCCGGGAATCCCGACCAGCTCAGCTGGGGGCTGACATCTTCTCCGCCCGCACCCATGATCCCGCTGACCTGAGGCTTCGCCAGCGGTTGGCCGTCGGTGACCGACTCCGAGGTCAGGGTGAACGTCGGCAGTTGCGCGAGCGAGGCGTACGGATCGGGCGGGGTGCTCATGGGCAGTCCTCTCGGGTAGGTGTCTGATCTTTCGAACTAGCAGTGCGTCAGAAAGTGGGCCAACACATCGGTGCCGAACCGCAGCGCGTCGATGGGTACCCGCTCGTCGACGCCGTGGAACAGTGAGGTGAAATCCAAGTCCGGCGGCAACTGCAGCGGGCTGAAGCCAAAGCAGCGAATACCCAAGCGCGCGAAGGATTTCGCGTCAGTACCACCGGAAAGCATATAGGGCACCGTGCGGCCGTCCGGGTCGAGCACCAACACCGCCGCGTTCATCGCATCCACTAGGTCGCCGTCGAAGCTGGTCTCATAGGGCGAAAAGTCCCTGATCCACTCCCGAGTCACATGCGGGCCGATCAGCTCGTCGACCTCGGCCTCGAACGCCGCCTTACGCCCGGGAAGGATTCGGCAGTCCACCACCGCTTCGGCCACCGCCGGCACGACGTTGACCTTGTAGCCGGCCTTGAGCATCGTCGGGTTTGCGGTGTCGTGCAGCACCGCCTTGAGCATGCGAGCCATCGGGCCCAGCTTTTCGATCGTCCCGTACAAGTCGGGCGAATCAGTGTCAAACGTCAGCCCGGTCTCCTCGCTGACGGCGGCCAGAAACTCGGCGACCGTTTCGGTCAGCACGAACGGGAAGCGATGGCGTCCCAACCGGGCAACCGCCTCGGCAACGGCGGTGACGGGGTTCTGGTCATGCACCATCGAACCGTGTCCGGCCGGGCCGCGCGCGGTCAGCCGCATCCACGACAGCCCCTTCTCGGCCGTCTCGATCAAGTAGAGTCGGCGTTCGCCCCCGTCACGGCGCGGCACCGTCAGCGAGAACCCGCCCACCTCACCGATCGCCTCGGTGACACCGTCAAACAGCTCGGGCCGATTGTCGACCAACCAGTGCGCCCCGTAGTGACCGCCGTGCTCTTCGTCGGCAACGAACGCGAATACCAAGTCGCGGGGCGGCACGACACCGGCCCGCTTCAGCTGCCGGGCGACCACGATCATCATGCCGACCATGTCCTTCATGTCGACCGCACCGCGGCCCCAGACGAATCCGTCCCGGACCGCGCCCGAAAAGGGATGCACGGTCCATTCGGCCGGCTCGGCGGGCACCACGTCGAGATGCCCATGGATCAGCAACGCGCCACGCGAACTGTCCGCGCCCTTCAGGCGGGCGAACACATTTCCCCGGCCGGGGGCGCCGGATTCGACATATTGGGGCAAGTAGCCGACCGCTGCCAGCTGTTCGGCGACCCACTGCGCGCACTCAGCCTCGCCTCGCGTCGTCTCCGGTTCGCCGGTGTTGGTGGTATCGAATCGGATCAACCTGCTGACCACCTCAACCACATCGTCGCTCGGGTTGGCGGGAAGCTCGGTCGCCCCATTTTCAAGGGTCACAACCACCTTTCCTACCATTGCCGCGCCGTTGGGGCTTGACGCGGAGCCACCGGCTGGGTTGGGTTCCCGCGCGCCCATCCGATAGCCTTAGCTGCCAACTCTCGTTTGGTCTTGTCCGAGTGGCGGAATGGCAGACGCGCTAGCTTGAGGTGCTAGTGCCCTACTAATGGGCGTGGGGGTTCAAGTCCCCCCTCGGACACGTCCGGCGACACGACTCAAGTCGGCCGTCGCCTTGACCCGTCGCAGGTAGGGATCGTAGTCAAGACGCAGACCCAGGCTTGCGTACACCTGCGCGCGTTCCGCCCCGGTTGCCTCACCAAGCACGGCTGACAGCCCGCCCAACTCCTCGACCAATTCGCTGATCTGCGCGGCAGACATGGCGCGGGGTCTTTCGACTCGCTCAAGGCGGGCCTTCAGCTCGTCGCGCTCGGCGGTGCGGCGACGCAATGCAGCGGTCAAGTCCTCAACGGCCACGCCAGACTCCAGGGCGGTAACTAGGGCAGCAACCTTGGCATTCGCCTCGCTGAGCTGGCGCTGCAGGGCGGCGTACCCAGTTCCTGCCGCCGGGTCCGCGTCCTGCCCGCGTGCGAGGTCTTCCGGATCGGCCGCCTGGGGTGGACGAATCCCGTTCGTGCCGAAAAGGCCTCCGAGCGAGCCGTCAACCGGCATCGGCTCGACGTGGCGACCGAGGAAGACCGCATCAAGACAGGCCGCGACAAATCTGACCCGCCTGGCCGGACGATCACCGAGTGGTCCCGCAAATCCCGCGCCGCGATGTGCCGTACCTTCGAGCTCGACTACACGCCGCTGGTGGAGAGCGGCCGGGTCCCAGCGATGGTGACACTGACCTATCCGGGCGACTGGGAATGCGTGGCGCCTGACGGGACCAGCGTGAAGCGCCACATGGTGTTGTGGCGCAAACGATTCCAACGCGAATGGGGCGAACCGGCTCGCTACATCTGGAAGCTCGAATTTCAACGCCGGGGAGCGCCACATATCCACCTGTGGATGGCTCCCCCGCAGTCACCCGGCCGGACAGGGCGCACGTTCTGGAACTGGCTATCCCAGGAATGGGCCGACATCGTTGCTCACCCTGACCCTGAGCAACGCGCACGCCACCTGCTGGCCCTGTACCGCAGTCGACGTCCTCAACGGTTTGCGCGCCTGCGATCCCAAACGTCTGGCGATCTACTTCACCAAACATTCGTCGCCAAACCGCGAGGGCGACAAGGAGTATCAACACATCGTGCCCGACGCCTGGCGCACGCCGGGCCACGGACCCGGCCGCTTTTGGGGTGTCCACGGACTACAGCGAGCCACCGCGGTCGTGGACATCGCTCAGGACGCCTACCTGACGGCCCGCCGGGATCCTCCGTCGCTGGTCGCGGTCCCAAGCCACCTACCGCGACATCGCACGGAATTTTCCCACCGACGTGCTGCCACGGACGGCCCACCGGGTAGTCCAACGGGTAGACAGCCAGACCGGGAAAGTACGCCACCGCAGGGTCCGCCGACGACGACTCCTGTGCAACCAAGGCGGACTTGCCGGTGGCTACGCCCTCGTGAATGACGGACCAGCGTTCGCATCCCAACTTGCGGCGGCATTACTGGCAGATTGCGCATAGCGACCTTGCCATCAATGGACGAAGGGTCCGCCGTACGGATCTGTGCCACCTGACACCGCTGGCTGTGCCGGGCAGGGAGGCGGCCGACGGCCCGAGTTTTCGTTCGAATGCTTTGACGACCACCGCACCAAGGTTGAGCACAATTTGAGGCCCGGCGAGGGAATCACTCAGTGAGCCCTACACTGCCAGCAGCGGGCAGATGCCGCGACCAGGCAGGAGTAACCGGAACCTCGCGCTGTCGATGCCGACGCTGAGGGAGTCACTGTCGTCGCCGTTGTCGTCAAGACTGTCGTCAAACTGTTGCAGCCGCATTGATCGATCGCGACGTGACAGGCTGCATGCCGGCTGACTGCGCCCTCATGCATCACGCTGGTACCGCTCGATCTTCATCTCTTGAGCACTGACTGACACGCGCCCCGCACCAACAGGTGCGGGGTAAGAGCGCCTCCTCACACAGGGAACCTGGCCCAGAGGAAAAGCCCTGTCTCATGGCTACATTCGCCGAATCTCCGGGTCGTGTGTGTCGTACAGTCCTGGCCACCACGTTGTTGTTGGCGGCGACCCCCACATTGGCGCGGCTGTTACGACCGGCGATGGCGACGCTGCCGGTGCCGTGTCTGGCATCGACGCTGCCACCGTTGAACGCCACGCCGTCGTTCCCGTTGGTGGTCTGCACGTCGTCGTCGCGGAGGGCGACGGGAAAGACGGATTATGCGTACTCACAATCAGCAAGAGTTCGCCGCCCGGTCACCGCCCCGGTGCATGCTTAAGCCGTGATTCATCCGGACAAAGCCCGCGAGCGAGAAATCGTGAAAAACAACCAGGGGAGAGGAGTGCTCGTGCTGGTGCGCGACGGCAAATACGGCGCAGTCGTGACCGTGCACGGCGTCAACAGCTCACCCGAGACTGTCGCCCCCCTCGTCTCCTCCGCGCCCGATGACCAGGCCATCCTCAGTTTCGCCTATGACGACGGACACATGCGTCTGGGACAATCCGGCACCGAGCTGGCCGACAGCCTCCGCCAGTGGGTTCGCCAGCATCCCGGCCAGCCCCTGCAGATTCGCGCCCACTGCATGGGCGCGCGCGTCGCCATCGACGCCATCCACAAACTGGACCAACAAGGCGCGCTGCCCGAACGCGTCAAGCTCGACCTCGTCGCCCCCGCCGCCGCTGGCTTCGTCATCGCCAACATGGCCGCCCCCGTCCCAGACGCCATCGCCAAATACATCCACAACACCGTCCCCGCCAAAGACATGGGAACCTGGTGCAAATTCCAGCGAGACATGGAAAAAGTCCACCTTCCCCGCCACGTCGAGACCCGCGTCTTCCTCACCGATCACGACAAATTCGCCAAACCCCACAACGCCCGGATCCAAAAACTCATCCGCAACCTCAATGCCCAGCGCGTCGACGTGCCCGGCCACGACCACTTGAGCATCATCGAAGCCGCCGGCCAGATCCGCTGACCCGCGCCAGCTACCCGAGAACCGCCACACTGACCCGCCGTCGGGTGGGGTGGCTGGTTATTTGTCGTCTCTGAAGGGGCCGGGTTCTGTCAACGCGTTACGACCAATGGTTTGCCGGCTTTCGGCCTCCCTGCAGGCAGCGTCGGGTGAGGACCGGGGTCAAGGCGGAGCGCCCGCAGCGTAGCGAGGACGAACGGTCTTGGCGCTGGGCCGGCGCGATGCATGCTGTCGCCGGATGCCGGAAGATCAGCGGCGCGACTGTGTGGATGTGGCCTTCTCCAAGCCGTGATGGCGCAGATACGTTGGGGCAGGGCCGGATTGGTCCGGCTGCCGGTCGTCCCTTCTCCCAGCTGTGGTGGGCATGGAGCGGTGCCGGTGGCAACACGCGGGGTCGATCAAGCGGGCGACGACGCCGGGGACACCTGGGCGGGTCGGTGAAGCGGTGCACGTCACCGATCGAGGCGACAAACACCGCCGCCAGCGTCGGGCCGACGCCGACAGTCGTACGTCGGCGACCCTTCTCCATGATGGAGGCCACGCTCGCGCTGGCCACCATCAACCGGTCCGCCGAGATCGAATCCCTCGACGAACTTGACATGCGTCAAGCGTGGCCATCAGGATGGGGCGAAGTGCATCGGCCACAACCTCTTGACCTCAAGGAGCGTCCGGATGGCGACGATCAGCACCCCAGAGTATTTGCGTGATCAGGCCAAGCGGCGGCTGGCGCCAACGTTGAACAACTTGCCGGGACTGGGCGCGGTCGAGAAGCGGTTGCTCGCACACGATTGGAAACAGCGGGTCATGGTGGAGGCGCCCCCAGGCAGCGGGTTGAAACCCGTCATCGGGGGCAACGGTTTGCCGATCATCGGCCACATGATGATGTTCCGCGGCGGACCGGACTATATGTTGCAGGTGTACCAGAGCCGCGGGCCGATCACGTACGTGGATTCGCCAGCACTGCCGGCGGTGGTCGCGATGGGCCCCGACGCGGCGCAGATCATCTACTCCAACCGCAACAAGGACTACTCACAGCGATTCTGGCAACAGGTCATCGGCCCGTTCTTCAATCGCGGGCTGATGCTGCTGGACTTCGATGAACACATGTACCACCGACGGATCATGCAGGAGGCGTTCACCCGCAGCCGGCTGACCGGCTACGTCGAGCACATCGACCGCGTCACGAGCCATGTCGTGGCACTCGACTGGGCCACGGACGACTCGCGCTTCCTGTTCTATCCGGCGATGAAAGAGCTGGCCTTGGACATTGCGTCGCTGGTGTTCATGGGCCACGACCCTGGCACCGACCACGAGTTGGTGACCAAGGTGAACAAGGCGTTCACCACCACCACCCGCGCGGGCGGGGCGATCCTCCGGTTCGGGTTGCCGCCGTTCAAATGGTGGCGGGGTTTGCGGGCGCGCAAGCTACTCGAGGACTACTTCACCGCGCGCGTCGCCGAGCGCCGCACCACCGAGGGCAACGACATGCTCACGGCGCTGTGCAATACCCAGGACGAGGACGGTAACAGCTTCACCGATGCCGACATCGTCAACCACATGATCTTCTTGATGATGGCCGCGCACGACACTTCGACGTCAACGACCACCACGATGGCGTATCACCTTGCCGCCTACCCGGAATGGCAGGAACGTGCCCGCGACGAGTCGGCCCGGCTCGGCGACGGGCCGCTGGATATCGAGGCCCTGGAGAAGCTGGAAACACTCGACCTGGTGATGAACGAGTCGCTGCGCTTGGTGACGCCGGTGCCGTGGGCGATGCGCCGGACGGTCCGCGACACCGAACTGCTCGGCCACTACCTGCCCGCCGGCACGAATGTCGTGATTTGGCCGGGGCTGAATCACCGGCTGCCCGACCTGTGGACTGACCCGGAGAAGTTCGATCCCGAGCGGTTCGCCGAGCCGCGCGCCGAGCACAAACGGCACCGCTACGCGTTCACGCCATTGGGCGGCGGTGCCCACAAATGCATCGGCATGGTGTTCGGGCAGCTTGCGATCAAGACCGTCATTCACCGGCTGCTGCGTCACTACCGGCTGGAGCTCCCGCAGCCCGATTATCGGCCGCGCTGGGAATACGGCGGCATGCCCGTGCCGATGGACGGCATGCCGATCGTGCTGCGGCCGCTGCGCTGAGCGCCGGTTGCGAGGATCGAAGCCACCCGCGCCGAGGCTTGTCTGGCCGACTGATGGGCGGGTGTCCGGTTCGGCCGGGTCGGACACAGCCCCCGGCTCACCCACAACGAGTGGCCTGACCACGCTAAACACGTTGTGCGTCAATGGTTCTCTGAATCCTCGCCTGTCATGAGAACGGCTCGATCGTGGAATCGGATCGACTCCGTGGATGAGATGAACAACGGTCTGCTGGCCTGGGAGCACGAGCAGACGCTCCACGAACAACACCGGTGAGCATCGAAACGCGGCTTCTTATCACTGGTCGCGACGTTGGTCAAAGACATAGCCTGGCAATAAGATCTGAGCCTCGCCATAACGCAGCACACGCTGACGGAACTTGAGATCACCGCGGCGAATGATGCCCGGGCCGCTGCGAAATCCCATGGTGTCAGCGAGAACAACATGCTCGTTGTGGATGGGCCGTTGCGCGACCGTGCACACCTTGTCCGCGCACTGGGGTACAACAAGACCCACCATGCGCAGTACCTACCGCCGGACCTCAACGCGATGGTGGCGGCGCTGGGCACGGCCGAACGGACCCCAATCTTCGCCATCGCCACCGGATGGTCACGCTATTCCTGGTACCTGCGGCTGCCGTGCCTGCCCAGCGGTGCGTGGACGGGCATCGTGCGGCTGGAAACGGCGAACCTCGCCCAGCGCCAGTTCGCGGCAGGCCCGCCGCAGCGTCCAGCCGGCGCCCAGCGCCTCGTCAAGCAGCTCAAGCAGCCCGGTCTTGGTGGCCACGTCGACTCGGCGTGGGACCCGGCCACTTAGCCCCAGCGCCCTTTTCCCTCGACCAACGTCAACCGCACGGCCATCTCCTTGAGCGCCTCCGACAGCCGCGCGTTCTCCGCCTTGGCGGCCTCGAGCTCGTAGTCGCGCTGCCGGGCCGCCGCGCCAGGCTTGGAGGCCGCCAACGCCGCCAGCGCGCCGTCCTTCGCGAGCGTGCGAATCCGCATGATCGTCGACCGGTCCACCTGATGGTCGGCGGCGGCCTCGGCGATCGTCACCTCCTGCCGCACCAGCTGCAACCAGATTTCGTACTTCTGCGACGGGCTCAAAAATCGCTTCGGGCGTCGACCCGACCGATCGCTGCCAGGGGTCGTTGTAGACATGAGCAAATCCTCCGTAACGGTTCGGAGGACCCGTCGGATGTTGTCTGATCGACACGCCGATCTCTATCGCGAAGTCAGGCGCAAAACAATCACCGCGCTAGTCACCGCGTCGGTGTGCTCCCTGTGGGTGGCGACAGGTTGGACGGCGTTGGCGTCCCACAACTGCACCGTGCCGTCCTCGCTGCCGAAGACGGTGGGTGCGGTTCTCCGGTTTGGCGCACCAGCTCGGCGTTCAGCGCGCTGTGCGACGTCTTGCGCTTTTTGCCGGGCCTGGTCTTTCAGAATCATTATCGCGCTGTCCAGCAGGGCGTCCCATTCGTCGTCGCTGCTTCCGAACACGTGGCTTGTCTCCTTACTGGACCTGCGCTGCGGCCCGCAACTCGCGGTTAGAGCAAGGCGGGGTCACCGAGTCGATGCCGTAGTTGTCGTTCGAGGCCGGCGATCGGCACCAGGTTCTGAGGAGCGCGGGCATCCTTGTACTCCACCGACGCGAACCTGCCCAGCAGCTTCTGGCTGGCGTCGGCCAGCGCGACGGCCTCGGTGAGATCCAGTGTCAGCGCCGTCGCAATGCTGGATCGTGGGACGAATCGAGGAGGCTGTCGGCTATGCCGACAGCGGCCAGAAACGGTGATCGGCAGTGGCAGCGAGGTGCCGTTCGGCCTCGAGGGGGTGCTCGGCATTGTGTACGTGGCCATCGGCCAGCGCGAACGATACGTCGAGTGGTGTCGCGCCCAGCTCGCGCGTGGCCGCGACACCCATACACTCACCAGGACATGGCTGGTCCTCGCGCTGTCCCACGCCGGGGCCGGTGAGGAGGCGAGGGCCGCGAAAGGGCTGATCGAGGCCGCCGAGGCCACCCACAACCCCTGGGCGCTCGCGTACGCGCTTCGCGCCTACGGCTACGCCTTCCGCGATGCTGATCCCGTTCGCGCGCTGGAAGCCCTGCGCCGGGGCCTGGTGATCGCCCAAGACAGCGGCAACCGCTTGGTCGAATCACAGCTGGCGACCGCTTTGTCTCAGCTTGAGGCCGAACACGACGACCCGCTGGCGGCACTCGATGACATCACTCTAGCCATCCGCCACTTCGACGACTCTGGCAACGTCGGCCTGATCCGTAGCCCCCTGGCAACTCTCGCGGTATTCCTCGACCGCCTCGGACGCCTCGAACCGGCAGCCACCATCGCCGGTTTCGCATTCGATCCCCACACCGCGTCGGTAGTCCCCCAACTCACCACCGCCATCACCCACCTGCGCGATGTCCTCGACGACCAGACCTACGAATCGCTGGCCCGCAAGGGCGAAGCGATGACCACCGCCGCCATGGTGAGCTACGCATACGACGAAATCGACCAGGCCCGAACAGAACTGAACACCGTCTCGAAATAGACGACATCACTCGTCACCCGTCGACCTACCGCGTGAGGTGTTCTGATCCCTTGGGCTGCCTGATGCTCTCGACCGTCTGTCTCGAAAACGATGGGTTGATGTGACTGCGGCAGCTCTCTAGCCACTGACTCGACCACCAGGCTCAACGGCGCCGTCGGGTCCGATCAACTGAAGTCGTCAGGCCGCTGGACCTGGCGACTCGCAATCAACCTCAGTCGGTGTAGTTCGTCAGTCGACAACCGTGACGACAACTACTCCCTTAACAACGGCAGCTACGGCTCGAAATCCCTGCTATCGGCCTGGTCACGGTCCATGCCCGGTCCTGGCAGCGTGGGGGGTCTGTAGAGTCTCGACCCAATCGCTTAACCCCTAGGACTGCTGCAAGCCGTTCCCTGGCAAACGGCAGGGTTCTGGTGTCGGCTCTCGAAAGGCATCCGGCGCCAGCGTGCGATGCGTTCACCGCCTCAATTGCAAGGTCACAACCCGTGTCGTAGGTTGGCAAGTCCCCCCTCGGACACAATTTGTTAGCTAAAAATATAGAAAACCCGCTGTGAACTTGATCAGAGCGGGTTTTCTGCATTTGCTGATATCGATTGGGCATCGCGTTGACGTCCTAAATCTGTCGTACGGCGGGAATGGCGAATATCCCATTGCGGCGCTATGCCGTGGGGTGTCACCGCGGTGCTCGTGCGGAGCGAGCACAGGACGACCGCAGAAGAGCATGACGCATTCAGCGGGCCGCGTCTCTTGCAGCTGGTGAGTCTTGCGGGGCGGCTGTTAGCTACGGGGCGCGCGGCCCGGGTCGGGTGGCGTGTCGCGCGTGCCGCCTTCGGCCTCTTGGTGCAACGATCCGGTCATGGGGGATCGACTGCGTGAAACGATGGATGGGACACTCGGCCATTTCTGGATGAATTTCGGCGATGTGTACAACCTCGACAAGGCAGCAGATGGCTACGTGCGGCTAGCCGAGGACGACCTATTCCACATCGGCACTTTGCGCACTCGCCAGTACAACAGCGAGTTCGGCACAAACCGCGAGCGACTTGCTCTGCCAGACACGATCTACGCGATG
>Ga0335069_10006167_pt1 | contig 17457 bp, 12 predicted proteins | sample Lox_Sample_11_FD_206714 | JGI IMG/M metagenome (GOLD analysis project Ga0335069, IMG submission 206714) | Soil microbial communities from Loxahatchee National Wildlife Refuge, Florida, United States - Lox_Sample_1.1 | ecosystem: Environmental > Terrestrial > Soil > Wetlands | place: USA... | reverse complement strand
CCCAGGTCAACTACGTCACCAAGTCCGGCACCAACCGCTTCCACGGGAATCTCTACGAGCTCTGGAACGGCTCGAGGATCAATGCGGCCAATTTCTTCACCAATGCGACGCCCGGAAATCAGAAACCCCGCTCCAATGTGAACCATTTCGGCGGCAGCCTGGGAGGGCCCATCCTCCACGACAAGCTGTTCTTCTTCTTCGACAGTGAATGGGTCCGCATCGCTCTGCCCATCGTGTCCGCGGTCACGGTACCCACCCCCGCCTTCCAGCAATACGTTCTGCAACAACTACCACTGGGCGGCACCGATTCCATCACCGGCACAACCTATCGGCCCGCGCCGCAACTGGTCCCGTTCTACCAGAAGATGTTCGGTCTGTACCGAAGCACCGCAGGAGTGCCGCTGGCCGTTCTTGCATGCCCGTTTAACAGCGATGGCAGTCCGGCTCGTGGATTCCCTCCCAACGGGAACGGCTGCGCCAATCGCCAGAGCGTCTCTCACTCCAGCGATGATCACGAACAGGTGCAAACCGCGCGCATCGACCACAACATCAACGAGAACAATACGGCGTGGTATCGTTTCCAGGCCGATACCGGCTTGCAGGCAGCCTACACCGACCCGATCAATCCGCTCTTCAGCGCAATTTCATCGCAGCCGCTCTACTCATTCGCAGCGGGCTATACGCATATCTTCTCGCCGAAGCTCGTGAACTATTTCAATCCGGCGTTCTCCTGGTACGAAAGTCTGTTCGCTCCGGCGGATTTTCAGAAGACGTTGGCCGTCTTCCCGATCGTTCTCCAGGGCAGCGGCGCCAACGCTCCGTTCACGACTCTCGGCGGCCTGGACAACACCTGGGTGCAGGGCCGCCGCGCGGCACGTTTCTTCCTCAACGACAATCTCGCCTGGACCAAAGGCGGCCATGAGCTTCGATTTGGCACCAATGCGCGGATCTTCCGCCTGAACGACTACGACTTCGGCCAGGGAATCGTTCCCCTCGTCACCTATGCAACCCTCCCGCAATTCGTCTACGGTGTGGCTTCCACGGCGTCGAAGACGTTTCCACTCGCGAATTCCCAGCCATACAACTTCCTGAATCTGGACCTCTATGCGCAAGACACCTGGAAAGCGACTTCCCAACTGACATGGACCGTCGGGATTCGGGCCGCGCACAATTCGAATCCGCTCAATCCGCATGATGCGGTCGCGCGCCTCTCCGATTCGTTCGCGGCGGTCTCTCACGATGCAAACCAGCCGTTGAGCGCTGCCATCCGTACCGGGCTCGGAACGATTTTCGATTCGGTGCCCCTGGCCATCCTGCAACCCAGGACAGCCATCGCCTGGCAGATCGCGCCAACCACGGTCTTGCGCACCGGCTTCGGACTTTTCAGCGATATCCTGCCGGGGAGCATCGTGGATATGGTCGGAGTCAATCCGCCGTATTCGCAGACCTTCCAAGGCGGCCTCCTGGGAACAGTCGGGGGAACGGCGATTGCACCCGGAGTGCCGGACAGTGCAATCGATGCGGCTGTCGCGGCGAACCAGGCATTCACCGCCGGTTTCGCCAAAGGACAACGTTCCTGCGCCTCGCCGCTTTCGGAGGCGAATGCGTGCCTGCAGCCCGTGGCGCTTACGGCCGTTCCCGACGGCAAACTCCACGCTCCCTATTTCATGCAGTGGAGCCTCGGTGTCGAGCAACAGATCGGCGGCGCCATGCATATCCGCGCCCAGTACGTCGGCACGCGCGCCGTCAATCAGCCCTATACCACCCAGGTGAACGGATATCAGACCGTTTGCGACGGTTGTTTTGCCCCGTTCCCTTATGGCGCGCCCGCCGATCCGCGATTCGCCGCCGTCACCCAACTCGCCACCGGCGCCAACAGCCACTACCATGCGCTGCAGACTACCGTTGAGAAGCGGCTCGCGCGCGGCCTGCAATTCCAGGCGAACTATACCTGGAGCCACTGCATCGACACCGTCTCCAACGGCGGATTCCTCCCCTTCTCGGCTGGAGGCATCCTGTCGCCGATTCCCGGCAATCTGCAGCGCGACCGGGGGCCCTGCGATTACGACGTCCGGCACAACCTTACCGGCAGCTACACGTATTCGCTTCCGATCCGCGTGCGCGGACGGCTCGCGGCGGCGCTCAACGGGTGGCAGGCATCCGGATCGGTGTTCTGGCGCAGCGGCCTTCCATTCTCGGTGTTGAGCACGCCCTACTCCGCCAATGGAAACGGCATCGTCAACGGCAGCGGTCCTCAGTTCGCCAGCGTGGTCTCGGGAGTGCCGCTGTACGAGCACGATCCGGTTCCTGGTGTTACGCAGCCTGGAACCATCCAGTGGTTGAACCCCGGCGCGTTCCTCTCGACGGTCGATCCCGGCACGGGCGCATGCCTTGGGGGCGGCACGCCGAAGGCCTGCCAATTCGGAAATCTCGGGAGAAATGCCCTGCGCGGACCGGACTTCATCTGGAGCGATTTCTACCTCACCAAATGGTTTCCCGTCAACGATCGTGTGAAATTGCGCTTCGACGCCCAGTTCTTCAACCTGTTCAACCACCCGAACTTCGGGCTTCCCGTGTTGGGCTATGCCGGAGTCCCGGGCAAACCCTCCACACAGACGGGCTTCGGGGCCCTCACTTACACCGTTGCGCCGCCAACCGGTCTGCTCGGGGTCGGGCTCGGCGGCGACAGCTCTCCCAGGATGATCGCACTCCAGGCGCGTCTCGAGTTTTAACCCTTGACATTCGCCGATATTTCTACAAATATGGAAATATATGGCTGCAAAAGTAACGCACGAGGAGGTCAGCCGGTGCGCGGACATGTTCGCCGCGATGGGAAGCGAGCCGAGGCTGCGGATCATGCGCCTGCTGCTGTCCGCCCATCCGGAAGGAATGGTGGCCGGTGAGCTCGGCGATGAACTCGCGGTCTCCGCGAGCACCCTTTCCCATCACCTGGAAAAGCTCAAGAACGAGGATCTCGTCAACGTTCAGCGCGAGGGGACGTTTCTGCGGTACTCGGCGAACACGGCGGCTCTGGAACGGCTGCTCGGGTTCCTCTACGCCGAGTGCTGCACGCGCAACAAGGCGGTTGAACCACAGAGGATCGTTTGCTGCAAATAGGAGAGCAGATGAGCGGCATCAAGGAAGTAGTGAAGGAAAAATACGGGCAGGCGGCGCAGCGCGTGGCCGCGGGCGAGGGAAACGCGTGCTGCGGCAGCAGTCCCTCGTCATGCTGTTCGGGAGGCGACCCGATCACGTCGGATCTGTACGACCAGCTTCAGAAGGACGAACTGCCGGAAACGGCTGTGCTGGCTTCATTGGGTTGCGGAAATCCCACCGCGCTCGCGCAGTTGAAGCCGGGAGATGTGGTGCTGGACCTGGGGAGCGGCGGCGGAATCGACGTTCTGCTCTCGGCCAAGCGAGTCTCGCCGCGCGGCAAGGCCTATGGACTGGACATGACGGATGAGATGCTGGCGCTTGCCCGCGACAACCAGCGCAAGGCCGGCGTTCCGAACGCCGAGTTTCTGAAAGGCGAGATCGAAAGTATCCCGCTGCCGGACAATTCGGTCGACGTGATCATCTCGAATTGCGTGATCAACCTCTCGGCGGACAAGGACCGCGTGCTGCGAGAAGCGTTCCGCGTGCTGAGGCCCGGCGGGCGCTTCGCTGTATCGGACGTCGTGACCCGCGGTGAGATTCCGGAAGAGATTCGCAAGAGCATGCTCCTGTGGGTTGGCTGCGTGGCCGGGGCGCTCGAGCAGGAGGAATACCGGGCGAAACTGTCCGCCGCCGGATTCGAGGACGTCGCGATCGAGCCGACCCGCATCTACCGGGCGGAGGATGCCCTGTCGTTCCTCGCCGACAAGGGTATCGATCTCGAGAAGGTCGCGCCGATGCTCGAGGGACAGTTTATGAGCGCCTTCGTGCGCGCGCGGAAACCGGTTGAATAGCAGGCGGAACATGGATCCTATCAGCTGCCGGCTTTCCTTTCTGGACCGCTACCTCACCCTCTGGATATTCGCGGCGATGATTGCGGGCGTGGGCGCCGGATATATTCTGCCCGGGCTGGTCGGGATGTTGACCAGCTTCCAGGCCGGCACCACCTCCATACCCATTGCCGCAGGCTTGATTCTCATGATGTATCCGCCACTGGCCAAGGTTCGTTATGAAGAAATGGCCGCGGTCTTCCGGAACAGGAAAGTGCTGCTGCTTTCGCTGATTCAGAATTGGGTCGTGGGCCCGGTCCTGATGTTCGCGCTTGCCCTGATATTCCTGCGAGGCTATCCCGAGTATATGGCCGGGCTCATCATGATCGGCTTGGCCCGCTGCATCGCGATGGTGATCGTTTGGAACGAGCTCGCCAAGGGAAATACGGAGTATGCTGCCGGGCTGGTCGCTTTCAACTCCATTTTTCAGGTGCTTTTCTACTCCGTGTATGCATGGGTGTTTGTGACGGTGCTGCCGGGCTGGTTCGGTCTGCGCGGAGCGGCGGTCGAGATTTCGATAGCAGAGATCGCCCGAAGCGTTTTTGTCTACCTGGGCATTCCGTTCCTGGGCGGAATCGTCACCCGGTTCACGCTGTTGCGGCTGCGGGGGAGGGAGTGGTACGAAAGGCGCTTTATTCCGCGGATCAGCCCGCTGACCTTGATCGCGCTGCTTTTCACCATCGTGGTGATGTTCTCCCTCAAGGGGGACTACATCATTCGCCTGCCGTTCGACGTTCTGCGGATCGCGGTTCCCCTGCTGATCTATTTCTCTGTGATGTTCCTGATATCGTTCTGGATGGGGAACAAACTGGGAGCGGACTATTCCAAGACGGCGACCCTCTCCTTTACGGCTGCCAGCAATAATTTCGAGCTGGCCATCGCCGTGGCGGTTGCGGTGTTCGGCATTCGGTCCGGCGCTGCCTTTGCCGCGGTGATCGGTCCGCTCGTCGAAGTGCCGGCGCTGATCGGCCTGGTAAACGTGTCGCTGTGGCTCGAAAATCGCTGGTCGTGGAAAGCGGAGGAATTGCCCGATGCAGAGAGTCCTCATCCTGTGCACCGGTAACTCGGCTCGCAGCCAGATGGCAGAGGGCCTCTTGAAACATATGGCGGGCAGCCGGTTCGAGGTCCACTCTGCGGGTACAAAGCCCGGGTCGGTGCGTCCCGAGGCGATCGCCGTCATGAAAGAGATCGGCATCGATATCTCGGCCAACCGCTCGAAGCACGTGGATGAGTTCGCAGGCCAGGCGTTCGATTATGTGCTGACGGTCTGTGACAACGCGGCGCGCAACTGCCCCATCTATCCCGGTAGCACAAAGCGGCTTCATTTCGGCTTTGAAGATCCCGCGACTGCTCAGGGTTCCGAGGAACAGCGCCTGGCAGCGTTTCGGCGCGTGCGGGACCAGATCAGAGCCTATCTCCGCGACTTCCCGCCCGGCACCTGAGGCGTGAGCGCCGGCGCGCGTCCACCCTGGCTTGCATCCGAGGAGTCGGTGTGCTAACTCGATGCTACAGGAGGCTACAGCATGCGGTTGCTCGCAGCGATTTTGGCGTTCGGGGTCCTGGTATCCTGCTCGTCGGCGCCATCCGGGCCGGAGAAGGGTACGCCTGCGTTTTACTGGCAGGCGGCGAAAGAGACGTTCACCGCGGGTGACAACATGAAGACGTTGGAGCACCTGGACAATCTGCTCGCACCGGACAATGAATATTCGGCGAAGGCGCTGCCGTGGTCTCTGGTGGTCACCGCGGGACTGGCTACGGGATATGCGGAACTTGCCGACCGGTACGATGCCGGGGCCAAGGCAAACAAGACCGACCCCACATGGTTCCGGCGGCGGGTAAGCGAATACCGTACGCAGGCGAAGCAACTCAGTCTTCAGTTCGCGGACCGGTTCGCCAAGATCGGGCAGATCAAAGGCGACACCATGGCCCTGGCATTCGGCTACCCGAAAGGATCGGCGACGCCGTCGCCACAGTTGACGCGAGTGGCGAGTGGAATTGCGCTGCCGCAGGCGGATGTCGATCTGGCAATGTCCTACACGCTTCAGCGCGACGTTCTGCTGTCGGCGTGCCGGGCGGCGGGGGCGCCCGACGATACCGCCAAAGGGGAGGCGGTCCTCAAGGATCCCGAGGCGAAAGTCCCTCGGCCGGTTTTTATGCAGGCCATGGCGCAGACGCTGTACGACCTCTCACAGATGTATACGCCGATGAAAGCCGACGATCCGGAAAAGATGAAGATCTTCTGCGAGCGCGCGGACGATGCGCTGAAGGGCGTGCCGGAATCGAAGGACACCAAGACGCTCAAGGCCAAGGTCCAGAAGGTGCTCAAGAAGAAAACGTAGGTCAGGGGCCGGCTCCGCCCGTACTGTTAAGACAATTTCATCGAGTATTTTTGGAAAGCCTCGTGTTTGGGGGCTTATGGGATGCAGGGCTGGGTTGAGCCTCCTGATACTCGTTGCGGCGTCCGCAACCGCGCAGGAAACCGATATCGGCGTTCCGGATTACACCGTGGAACACCCGGAATGCACGCTGTTCGGACCGAAACACAATCAGTTCGTCGCGCACATGCTGGGCGCCATCGGACCGTCGCCGCACCAGGCCGAAGTCAGCGCGACGACCAGCGCGGTGGCCGCACTGCTGCCTCCGCCGGCCGCGGGCCGGACTGACGCCCTCGATAAGCAGTTGCAAGCGGCGCAAGCGGGCAGCATCGATTCCTACATTCTCGGAGCCCTGGCCGCGGCGGGCGTTCAGCCTGCGCCTTTGACCACGGACTACGAGTTCATCCGCCGCGCGACGCTCGACCTGACCGGCCGCATTCCCACGCCGGCGCGGGTCGCGGCCTTCGTGGCGGATTCCACTCCCGACAAGCGCGCCAACCTGGTGGACGAGCTGATCGCGCGGCCCGAGTGGGTTGACAAGTGGACCATGTGGTTCGGCGATCTTTATCAGAATAACTCGCAGAACTCGCAGATTCGCCGCTATCCGGCCGGCGTGAAAGCGTTCAACGACTACATCCGCGCGGCGCTGGCGGCCAACAAACCCTACGATCAATGGGCCACGGACCTGATCACCGCGACCGGAACCAACAGCTACCAGCAGGGCACGCTGAATCTGATCGCCGGAGGCGTGGTGACAGGCGGTCCGATCCAGGACGACTTCGACCAGCAGACGGCGAACATCGCGGACATGTTCCTGGGGCTTTCGCACGTGAACTGCCTGCTGTGCCATAACGGCCGTGGGCACCTGGATTCGCTGAGCTTGTGGGGCAGCCAGACGACGCGGTACCAGGCGTGGCAGTTGGCCTCGTACCTTTCGCACACCCAAGCGTCGCGGACGCCGGCTGCCGGCGCTACCGGCGGCAATCCGTATTATTGGGGCGTGAGGGACAATACTCCAGCGGCCAAGACCGACTATCCGCTGAACACGACCACCGGCAACCGTCCGGCGCGGCAGCCTGCAGGCACCGAGACCAACGTCGCGCCTTTGTACATTTTCACCAACGATTCTCCCGCCAAAGGCGAGAATTACCGCGCAGGGCTCGCCAGGGCCCTGACCGCGGACCCGCAGTTCGCGCGCGCGACGGTGAATTACCTGTGGGCCTACTTCTTCGGCGTCGGCCTCGTGGACCCGCCCGATCAGTTCGACCCGGCGCGGCTCGACCCCGACAACCCGCCGCCCGACCCGTGGACGCTCCAGCCCTCGAACCCCGCGCTGCTGAATTCGCTCACGCAGCAGTTCATCGCCAACAAGTTCGATCTGAAGTGGCTCATGCGCACCATCGTCAATTCACAGGCATACCAGCTTTCGTCGCGCTACAACGGCACCTACGACCCGTCGTGGGACGCGCTGAACGCGCGCCATTTCGTGCGCCGCCTTTGGAGCGAGGAAGTGCACGATGCCATCGCGCAATCGAGCAATGTCCTGCCGAGCTATAACGTGGCCGCGAACGGCACGCTCACCTGGGCGATGCAGTTCCCGGAGCCGCTGAACACGCCTTCCGCAAACAATGCCGTGACGCCGTTCCTGGACGCTTTTTTGCGCGGCAATCGCGACGACCAGGTGCGCTCGGGAGACGGCTCGATTTCGCAGGCGCTGGACCTGATGAACGATCCGTTCGTGATGAGCCGGACCAAATCCACCGGGCCTTCCACCAGCCTACTGGTGCAGAACCTGAACCAGTCGAACACCCAACTGGTGAACACGCTGTTCATGGCAGTGCTCTCGCGCCCGCCCAACGCCACCGAGCTCAGCCAGGCGGTGAACATGTTGACCACGGGGACGCGAAGCCAGTCGGCGGAGAATCTCCTGTGGGCGCTCTACAACAAAGTGGATTTTGTTTTTAACTACTGACGGAGGCGAGTATGTGCGAGTGCGAGCGCGTCCAAAAATTTCTGAAGAAGCATCTGTATCGGCACAAGACCTTCTTCGAACGCCCGGATATCAGCCGGCGGCGTTTCTTCGAAATCCTCGGAGCGGGAGTGACCGGATCGTATCTGTTGCCGAGGCTTCACGCGCAGAGCGGCGGCGTCACCACCAGCGCCGGTGTCACCACGCAGAATAATGCCAGGAACGTAATCTTCATCCTGCTCACCGGCGCCATCAGCCATACCGACACGTTCGATCTCAAAGTGGTGAATGGCGTCACACCCGCGAATTTCCAGCCGGCCATGGCCGACGGCATCAATTGGCCCACGGGCCTGCTGCCCAAGATGGGCGCGCTGCTGCCGAATCTGTCGCTGGTGCGTTCGATGCAGGCGCACGCGCTGGTGCACACGCTGGCACAGCACTGGACGCAGATCGGGCGCAATCCGGCCGCGGCGCTGGGGAATATCGCGCCTAATATCGGGAGCGTGGTAGCGATCGAAAAAGATCCGCAGCGCCAGCCCGGCCAGGAGTTCCCGACGTTTCTGGCGTTGAACTCGGCGGCCTGCGTGGGCAACGGGTATTTCTCGGCCACCTACGCACCCTTCAAAATCAATCCGGCGTCGGCGGGGATTCCGAATACGAGCAATCCGAACGACCCCCTCGGCTCGGGCGGGCGATTCAACACCATGTTCGGCGGCCTGCATACGCTGGACGATCCGCTGCGCGTGAACTCCCCGTATGGCAAGCCGCTGGAGGACTACGACGCGTTTTACACGCAGGCCAAGGGCATGATGTACAACTCCACCGTCGAGAAGGCATTCTCCTTCACCACCGCGGACAGCCAGCGCTACGGCAACAGCGGCTTCGGCAACGCCTGCCTGGTAGCCAGTCAGGTGCTTGCGGCGAACCAGGGCACGCGATTCGTGCTCATCAGCTTCGGGAGCTGGGACATGCACCAGGATATCTACGGCCAGCAGAATCCCAAAGGCAACAACATGTACACGATGGGCAAGCCGCTCGACGACGGCTATTCGGCACTGCTGAGCGACCTCGCGGCCAGCGGGCAGTTGAGCTCGACCCTGGTGGTGATGGTGGGTGAGTTCGGGCGGACCGTGGGACCTCTGACGGCGGCGGGCGGTCGCGACCACTGGCTCCAACAGACCGCGGTGTTCGCCGGCGCAGGCGTCAAAGGCGGCAAGACCATCGGCTCAACCACGGCGGATGGCAGCCAGACTGCCGATTCCGGCTGGTCGCGCGGGCGCAGCATCAATCCGGAAGATATCGAGGCAACCATTTATTCGGCTATGGGGATCGACTGGACCACCGTGCGGCACGACGATCCCTTCGGGCGCGGCTTCGAATACGTACCGTTCAGCGACCAGGACCTGTACGGGCCGATCAACGAGCTGTGGAGTTAGAGCGGCGTTCCGGGTGTAGTATGTCCCTATGCCCGAAGTCACTCGCAGAGGGTTTACTCTATCCATGCTCGGCGCTCTGGCAGCGCGCACTCAAACTTCCGAGGACCTTGCCGAACTCAGCCTGGCCGAGGTTTCCGCGCGCATCCGCAGCGGGCGCGTGACTTCCACCCAACTCACCGAGGCCTGCCTGGCGCGCGTCGCCACCTACAATCCGAAGCTGAACTGTTTTATCACCGTGATGCGCGAGCAGGCGCTGGTGCAGGCGCGGGGCCTGGATGCGGAACAGCGCGCCGGCAGGCTGCGCGGGCCATTGCACGGAATTCCGATCGCGCTCAAAGACAACATCGACACTGCGGACGTGCGCACCACGGCCGCGAGCGCGGTCTTCGACGATCGGGTGCCCACCGCGGATGCGGAGGTGACGCGGCGTCTGAAAGCGGCTGGCGCCGTGCTGATCGGCAAGACCAACCTGCACGAGTTCGCGATGGGAGGCACCTCGGCCACCAGCTACTACGGGCCGGTGCGCAATCCGTGGGCGCTCGACCGGAATTCGGGCGGCTCGTCGGGCGGCTCGGCGGCCGCGGTCGCGGCCGGCCTCTCGTATGCGGCCCTCGGCACCGACACGGGCGGCTCCATCCGCACACCGGCCTCCTTCTGCGGCTGCGTGGGTCTGAAGCCGACCTACGGGCTGGTGTCGATTCGCGGGATTATCCCCCTGGTCGTGTCGCTGGATCACTGTGGGCCTTTGGCGCGCAGCGCGGAGGATGCCGCCATCGTGCTGAATGCGCTCGCGGGCTACGACAAGCTGGATATCGCCAGCGTCGAGCACGCCAAAGAAGACTACGTGGGCGGAATGAAGCAACCGGTCTCGGGGCTGCGCCTGGGGATTCCCCGCGCGCCGTACTTCGACCTTCTGGACGAGGACGTGGCCAAGTGCGTCGAGGAGGCGATCGGCGTGCTCGCCAAGATGACCAGGGGCGCCAAAGATGTGACGCTGCCCTCGACGCGCGACATCACGCTCGCCGGCGAGACCTTCGCGTATCACGAGGAGCTGTACTCCCATGGCGCCGGCCGCTACCAGATTCCCACGCGCCGCTCGCTGCAGAACGCCGGCAACGCCAAGGCGGCGGAATACGTGCGCGGGCGATGGAAGCTGGAACTGCTGCGGCGCACCATCGACGATGCATTCGACGATTTCGACCTCGCGGTGCTGCCCACGCGCCGGCACACGCCGCGCACCATCGACGCCGCCATCAAGCGCGAGGAGAGCGACAAGCCGCGCAATCCGGAGTTGGAGAACACCGGCCAGTTCAACATGTACGGGATTCCGGCGATCTCAGTGCCGTGCGGATTCACGTCGGGCGGGCTGCCGGTCGGGCTCATGATCGCGGGTCCGCGATTCTCGGAGTCGCGCGTGCTGGCGCTGGCGAGTGCCTACGAACGCGCCACCGAGTGGCATTCCCGAAAGCCGCCTTTGCAGCCGGGGATGCCGGTGCCGGCGCTGGCGAAGACGGACGATCAGGAGTAGGAAGAGGCTTCAGGCTTCAGAAAGCCATAGCGTCCTTCTTGGCTTCAACCTTTGCCGGATCGACGCCGGGAGCTTTTAGCACATCGTGCCAATCTTTGTAGGGGCCATTCTGGTCGCGATAAGTGACGATGGCGTTGGCCTCGGGCACCGAGAAGCCGAGCACGACCTTGATTTCTTCCAGCGGCGCGCTGTTCATCTGCACCTTGGCGTCCTTGCCGAAATTCTTCAGCATGTAGCCGACGATAGCCTCCACCTCGGCAGACGTCGCCTTGGCGCCGCGGTCAACCATGTCGCTTACCGAGTCGCTCCACTCGTCGGCATCCTTGCGGACCTTCCGGAAATTGGCCACGCCGTGGCATTCGAGGCAGACCTTGACTACCGCGTCCTTTCCAGGGCCTTCGGGGAGCAGCTTTACTTCCTGCGGGTCGGATGCGAGCAGCAGCAGGACGGGAACAAGATTCATTTTGTGGCCTTCGGGATGGAGCAGCCGACGCTGTGCTGCGCGGCCACCGGAACCGGCCGCCCGGCCAGCACGGCATCCAGATCCTCGCGGACGTAGGCTTCGGTCGCCTGCGGACGCGCCTTCCCAAAGTCGACTACCCGGTTGTCGATCGGTCCCAGGTACAGCAGCCTGCCGTCCGGCGAAAGAATCGCGGCCTGCGGCGTGATGGTGGCGCCCACGTGGCGGACCAAAATCTGCTGCGGATCGAGCAGCAGCGGGAAGCTGTAGTGGTAGTCCCTGGCGTACCTGGCGACGTCGGCCTCGCGTACCGTCGGGTCGGCCTGCACGGCGTAGACGGCGACGCCGCGGGCCGCGTAGGCATCGCGGATCCGGTTCATCTCGGGGACGTAGCTGTTCCCGATAGGGCAATCGATGGTCACGAAGAAGAGTACGACGGCCTTCCCGGCAGCCCACTCCGACGGCGTGTGCACGGCACCCTGGGTGTCGCGGAGGTGGAACTGGGGCGTGCCCGCGAAGAAAAGCAGAGCGATCAGGATTTTTCCAGGCATCCCTATAGATCCATTCTCGCACCAGCGTCCGTATACCAGTCAAATGGGTACGAAGGCATCAGGCATCAGGCGTCAGGCTTCAGCTTGGCTATTTTGCGCGGCAGCGGCAGCGGCGCATCCCATGGGGAATTTCAGCGTGAATCATTATGCGCGGTTTACGCCGGTCCCGGGAGGGGTGCGGATCCGGTATGTGCTCGATCTCGCGGAGATTCCAACCTTTGAATTGATGCAGGATTGGGGCGCGGGCGCCGATCCGCAGCGGAAAGCGAGGGAACAGGCAAGGGAGTGGGCATCCAAGCTGGCGGTCATGATCAGCGGGCGAGCAGTTGCGGTGCGCGTGGAAAAGGCCGAGATTACGATCGCGGACGGCGCGGGCAACATGCCGGTCGCGCGCATTGCGGCGGATCTCAAGATTGAGGGGGCGGGGAAGCTTCGGTATGAAGACCGTAACTACGAGGGGCGGGCGGGGTGGAAGGAAGTTGTCTTGCCGGGCGGCGAGGATCGCAGCCGCGAGCTGACGGCCTACCCGCAGGACCCGATGATTGCCCCGCCGCAGGATCTCAGGGCGGAATATGTGGTGAGGGCGGAGGCGCCCGTTTCCAGTGTGGCCCCGCGGGTGGACGACATCAAACGATCCTTCGCCCCACTAGCCCCACAGACCGCGCCGCAAGGTACGGTAGTGCGGGGAGATTACTTGTCGCGATTGCTGCATCGCGACGAGATCGGGTGGGGGCTCACACTGATCGGGATGGCAGTCGCGTTCGGATTGGGCGCGATTCACGCGCTTTCGCCGGGGCACGGGAAAACCATCGTGGCGGCCTACCTGGTGGGGTCGCGCGGGACGCTGCGGCACGCGGCCTTCCTGGGCGCCATGGTCACGTTCACCCACACGATCAGCGTTTTCTTCCTGGGATTTGTCACCCTGTTCCTTTCGAAATATGTGCTCCCGGAACGCCTGTTTCCGGTGCTGGGCGCGATTTCGGGGCTGAGCATCGTCTGGGTCGGGGCGACATTGTTTTTCCGCAGACTAAGCGGGCACGGCCACCACCACCATCATGGCCCGGGCGGGCACAGCCACGTGCCGGAAGGCGAAATCACGATGGGCTCGCTGATCGCACTTGGGGCGAGCGGCGGCCTGGTTCCGTGCCCTTCGGCGCTGGTGCTAATTCTCAGCTCGATTTCACTCGGCCGTGTCGGGCTCGGACTGATCCTGCTGGTGGGATTCAGCGCGGGCCTGGCGACGGTGCTGATCGGGATCGGCGCCGCGGTGCTGTTCGCGGCCCACCTGCTGCCTGCCAGTCAAAAAGTAACGGGCAGCAGGACCTTTCGGCTGCTGCCCGTGGTATCGGCCGCGATGATTACGTGCGTGGGGCTGGTGATGACCTGCGTCGCGCTGGGCATCATCCGGCCCCTGGGAATCGGGTGAAGATCAGAACGTGATCTTGGCGCCCACTTGAATGCGGCGCGCCGCCCGGAAGCTGCTGATCTGGCCAAAATTCGTGGCCGTGTTGTTGAGGCTGGCGAACCCGTTCGGGTTCACCCAGTTCAGCGTGTTGAAGGATTCGCCGCGCATCTGGAGTTTGAAGCGGCCTTCCTTGCTGAGATTGAAGTTCTTCATGATGGACGCGTCCAGGTTGAAGAACCCCGGCCCGATGGTCACAAACGGGCTCTCGTTGCCTGCCCGCACCACGCCCTGAGGCACGGCTGCGAAACACGCCGTATTGAACCAGCTCAACCCGGTGCTCTGGATCGAAGCGGCATACTGGTGCGGCGCGTTCTTGTTCGGATCGCAAATCAGGTCCGGCCGGATGCTGGACGGACCGCCGTTCCCGATACCCGAGCCCGCCGGGTCGACACCGGAGGTGGTGATTCTCTGGGGCTGGCCCGTATAGGCCGTGAGAATGCCGGAAAGCTGCCAGCCGCCCAGCAGCATATGCTGGACGCTCCTGCCGGTCTTGAAGAACGGCAGGTTGTACACGTAGTTCAGAGTAAAGACCTGCTTCCGGTTGAACGCGGCCAGGCTGTACTCGGTGTCGTGCCAGTTGTAGCTGTTCTGGGGCGCGTTGCTGCGGTCGGAAGGATTGTCGGTCAGGACCTTGGAATACGTATAGGCGAAGTCCAGCAAACCGGCCGCGCCGAAGTTCTTCTTGAAGTGAATTTGCAGGGAGTGGTAATTGGAGTCGAACGCCGATTCGATCCCGGTGAAGGCGTTGAAGCCAAGGAACGGCCGGACGGCGTTGATGCGCGGCCAGTCGGACGAAGTGAACACCGTCGTTCCGGGACCGTTGGCGGTTCCCGGCGCGCCGGTGGTGTTCTTCAGCCCCGCCGCCAGCGCCGTTCCCGTGGGCGCCTGGTTCATATCCACCGCGCCAAGCAGGTGCGTACCTTTGGATCCGAAATAGCCGACCTCCAGCACCGCCCCCGTGGGAAGCTGGCGCTGGATGTTGAAGCTCCACTGCTGGGTGTAGGGAACCCTGGCGGGCAGTTGCGTGGAGCGCGGCGCCAGGACTGCCGTGCCATTCGGCCCGAGAGCGCTGTTGCCCGGCGTACCCGAGGTCACGTCGTTGAAGCCCGCGTTGGTGTAAGTCACGCTGGCAACATACGGCGGATTGACGAAGATGTTCTGCTCGTAGATGCCGAACAGCGTGGAGTCGTAGTAAATCCCATACCCCGCGCGGATCGAGGTCTTACTGTCGCCGAAGGGATCCCACGCCAGGCCGACGCGCGGGGCGAAATCTTTCCAACTGTCGTTGGCGATCTTGCTCCCATAAGGCGAATTCTTGCCGGCGATGATGATCCCGTTGGTCTGCCAGTTGGCAGTGCCGGGGATCACGTTGCCGGTGGTGGGATCGATCTTGGGGGCCGCGGCGGGACTGTAGGCCGAAGGAGAGAAGTTGCTTAATATTCCGTTGGTTTCCGTGGGCTGCCCGAAGTAGGACCAGCGCACGCCCGCGTAAAGGGTCAGGCGCGCGCTCACTTTGAAATCGTCCTGCGCGTACACCTCGTGCTGCCAGGCCCAGATATCAGGAGTCACGTCCATGGAGTTCTGGGTGAACGTGCCGACGTTACCCAGCAGGAAATTGGCCCACGCCTGCTGAAAACTGGAAGTGCCTGTGGGAGCGCCGGCGTTCGAGAAGGCGAAAGTTCCGGTCGCATTCCCGTTGGCGTTCTCGGTCTTGTTATAGCGGTTGCCCTGATAACCGAACTTCGCCGTGTGCCGGCCCCGGATCCAGGTCAGGTTGTCGAACCAGGCGTAGTTGCGGTTGTAGTCGACATAGGGCCCGTTGCCGATGATGCTCGACATGCCCGACACGGTGAGCGTCGGCACCACACCCAGCGGGTTGGCGAACGGCTCCTTGGGGTTGATGTCCGGGCTGTTGCCCTTGGCGGTAAGCCCCGTGGGCGTGGTCAGGATCGCGCTCTGCGAAAAGTTGAACCCGGCATCGCTGATGAGCGACGGCCGGATGATATTGACGGCATGAGCCACCACACCGCGTCCCGGTGAATTGGTGTTGGTATTGCCCGTTCCCGGCACGTTGGTTCCCAGGAACAGACCGCCAGGCTCCTGTGTCGGAATGTCGTCGATCGTCATGCGGCCCCACACGTTGAACCGTTCGCCGAAGCTGTGATCGACGCGCAGCATTTCCTGCCGGCTGTTGAACACGCTCTTCACCGGGTAGAAGCCGGACGTGGTGGTCACCGTGGTGCTGCCGCTGAGCAGGGGCAATTTGCCGAAAATGTCCTTGATGTAGGCCGCCGAGTTAGGGTTGATCAGATTGGCGGGAATCTGCGTCACCGGCGTGGAACCCGCCGGGCAGCCCGTGGTAGTCGTGATGCAAACCGGCTGCAGCATCTGGCCCGTCAGCATGCCCGTGGTCGGCAGCGTGGGATTGAACGTGGCGTAGGTGATGATTTTGCGCCACTCCTGCGAATAGAAAAAGAAGGTCTTGTTCCGGTTCTTGTTGTAGCCGGGGAAAATCACCGGGCCGCCGATGGTGAACCCGTAATCGTTCCAGCGCACCGGCGGGATACGCGCATAGCAGGTGCTGGTGAAGTTGGTGCTGCAGTTATTGAACGGGCTGGCGCTGTCGTACAGGTTTACCTTGTTGGCGTTGTTGCTCCAGGTGTTGGCGTTCAATATGTCGTTGCGGAAAAATTCGTAAACGCTGCCATGGAACTGGCTGGCGCCGCCCTTGGTGACCACGTTGATCTGGCCGCCGCCGGCGCGTCCGGCATCGGCCGTATACAGGCTGCGCTCGACTTTAAACTGCTGGATCGCGTCCACGCTCGGGTAGGTCTGGAGCGTCTGGTTGCTGCCCCGGTCCACGTTGTCGGCACCGTCCACGGTCCAATTGTTGGACGAGTTGCGCGCACCGTTCACGGAGAACGGGATGGTGTTGGTCGCGCCGCCGGGAGCGGTGTTGCCCACGTAGAGCTCGTCGTACGCATTCGGCGCCACGCCCGGCATCAGCGCCATCAACTGCTCGTAGTTGCGCGCCGCGAGACTCAGCTCGGTAAGCTGCCGGCCCTCGATCGTGGTGGCGCTCGCCGGCGTGCCAAGTTCCACCGCCGCCGCATCGGCTCTCACCTCCACGGTCTCACTGGTGGCTCCGACCTCCAGTTTGATATTGATGCGCAGGTCGTCTGATACGTTGAGTACCACGCCGGTGCGTTCCTGCGTCTTGAAGCCGGAGGCTTCGACCTTGATCGCGTAGATGCCAACCGGGATGTACGGCACCGAATAGGACCCGGTGCTGTCGGTATTGATAGTGCGGACCACCTGGTTGCGGTCCGAATTCGTGATCGTGATTTTGGCGTTCGGCACCGCGGCGCCGCTCGGGTCCAGGATCGTTCCTCCGATACTGCCCGTAATGTCTTGTGCACAGAGAATCAGCCCGCTGGTCAGCGCCAGCAGGCACAAGCCGAGCACTCTTCTCATAAATCCCCCAAAGCGAATTCGTTACAGCGTGATTTATAGTACCGCGAATCAACGCCGTTGTGGAGGGGAATACCTTTTTGGCCTTATTGGGGAATCAGCAGGAGCGCGTCAGTGTACGCCGGCGGCTTCTTCCATCGGGACGAACGGGCTGATCAGATTGCCCTGGCCGTCAAACTCGAAGTCGATTGCGGCTTCCAGCTCGAGCGCCGCGTTCTC
>Ga0335069_10006166_pt1 | contig 17461 bp, 23 predicted proteins | sample Lox_Sample_11_FD_206714 | JGI IMG/M metagenome (GOLD analysis project Ga0335069, IMG submission 206714) | Soil microbial communities from Loxahatchee National Wildlife Refuge, Florida, United States - Lox_Sample_1.1 | ecosystem: Environmental > Terrestrial > Soil > Wetlands | place: USA... | reverse complement strand
CCCCTCGACGTCCAGAGGCTCGATATCGATTTCTACGTCTTCTCCGGTCACAAAACCTATGGACCGACTGGTATCGGCGTGCTTTGGGGGCGTCGCGAATTGCTGGAGTCAATGCAGCCATTCATGACCGGTGGACAGATGATCGTAGAAGTGTCGCTTGCTCGTACAGACTTTCGGCGACCACCGCGCCGCTTTGAAGCGGGAACCCCGCCGATCGCCGCCGCCATTGGCCTTGGCGCTGCGTTCGATTGGATGCAGTCGTTTGATTGGGCCGCTATTCAACTGCATGAAATGCGATTGACCGGCCGCGTGATTGACGGCCTTAAGGCCTTCGGCAAGGCCAAGATCCTCGGGCCCGCCGATCTGAAGGACCGTCGAGGCGTAATCTCTTTCATTTTATCCGGATTTTCTGCCGAACAAATATGTCGCCACCTCGATACTCGTGGCGTAGCCTTGCGCGGCGGACATCATTGCGCTCAACCTCTTATTCGCGCCATGGGTGTTGACGGCGCCGCACGTGCGAGCCTTGCGATGTATTCTCTTGATAGCGATGTTGACGCGTTTCTTGGCGGCATCGATAGCCTCCTCGCTGGCGCGCGAGAGTCAAAATGAAACCAGACTGTCCCGAGCTTGTTCGGCAGATCGAAACTGTGCCTGCGGCCTCGGATGAGGCACCTGTCTGCGGGCTTCCGATCATCTCAAAGGTTGTCTTTGAGCCAAGTCAGGCAATCATCCTTAAACCCGAGCCACGCGGCATCTTGACCATACCGCGCCACGAGCAGGTGATCGCCCTCCTTTAAATGCGGCTTGAGCTCCGCCGCTACCTGGGCAGCCGTTTTCTCTGTGATTATTAGCCATGTCGATTCGAGACAATCCCAGTACCCGGTACCGATTTTCTCGAGTACTTCGAACAGCGCGTCGTAATCCGCCAATTCCGATCCGTGGAAATCGTATGAAATCATATATATGGTCATGTGCCGGCTCTCAGACTTAGGTTACGACGTCGACAGACAACACGGCTGTGGCGATGCCGGCAAGCCGGCCCAGACAATCCTTCGGCCTCAACACGTCACATGGAACAGCCCGGCCTTATGAGTATTTGACGGGTTGAATAGGCGGATTGCGGCCGGCGTCGGCTGGAGCAGCACCTTACAGCCTTTCTTCACGAAATAGGCCTGAGCGCCCTCGGGTCGAGCACCGTGATGAGACTGAGCTCGCGCACTCTTGACCGATACGGATTGCACAAGAGTTCCGCGGTGGACGTTGCCCAACTGGATTTGGGACGATCAAGATTCCGTAAAACGCGCCAGCGGCACCGCCCGCTGCGATTGGACTGATCACGCGACCAACAGCGAGAGCTCGCTCAGGCCTCATAGCTGCGTTCCTACGAACTCATGACGACGGTGCCACGTGTCGTGTATTGCGTCTTCAACCAACGCTTCAGACACCGTAGGTCCCGCCGGATACGCGTTCTTGAACCACGCAGAGAGCTCTGCCGCAAATTCCGACAGGATCTCCGCCACATCGCCGGCCGTGATCCGGCGGTAGGCTTCTTCTTGAAGGATACGCCGAACCTTTCGTCGGCTCGGCACCTTTTCCCTGCTTGTCGATTGCGTTGCCATGACGGTCGCCGTGCTCACTTTGTTGCATCTTGTTGGAACCGCAATAGCTCACCTTGATCAAGATCAATCCAAAAAACTTCCCGGGTGCTCCCATTGCCAGCATGCATTGCGCCGCGTGCCAAATCGTGCGGTCCATTTTCAAGTGTCAAAATTTCTCGATCTGACAGCCGCCCATTGACGCAACGAATTGAAACAATTGAGTTGCTTCAATCGCCGCTGCCGGGTGAAGCCGGCTATCGGGGCCTTGCGTCATTGCGATTGTCCAAGGTTCCGGAACCGCCGACCCTTCCTCCTCGCAAAGTTTGATCTGGATCAGTCCGAGGCCGGCGCTTCTATGATCTGCTTGCAATGATTTTTTCGACGGGCATCATGCGGACCATTATGGTAACGACCGATGGGTCGGCTGGCGCGAGTTGCACCGTTGATGTGGCTGCTGCACTGGCCAAGGGTCTGGACGCCAAATTGATTGTCGCGACGGTCGCCGAAACCCCTCGAGACATGAGATGCGGCAATTGGCACGGGCCAAGAAAGATATCTCCGATGTACTCAAAGCGGCAGTGGCGCGACCGCGAACATGCCCCAGCCGAACCGGCAAGCATTTCTAGAGCGGATTCATGACGGCCTGCACCGCGATGCCCACGGCGGAGATTGAGGACGCCAAGGCTGCGACGCCAAGATCGTTGCACAACTTGTGGCCGAGCTAAAATCGTCAATCGGCCGGTTTATGCTGAGAGCAAGCGCAGCTTGACATGGAATGACGATTAATGGGCAGCGCTTGACTGCTTCGCGGCGACAAAACGGCGGTTTGCGGAGGCTATACCTGATGGGATGCCGACTGCTTCTATGCGGCGATGTCATGACGGGGCGCGGCATTGACCAAATTCTACCGCATCCGTGCGACCCCGTTCTTCACGAGGACTATGTCCACTCAGCCCTTGACTACGTGCGACTTGCCGAGACGGCGAATGGCCCAATCCCCCGCGGCGTTAGCCCTGCCTATATCTGGGGCGCGGCTCTCGATGAGCTTGCTCGCATGCGCCCAGACGCCCGCATCGTGAATCTGGAAACAAGCATCACCCGCAGCGACGACTATGCGTGCAAGGGTATCAATTACCGCATGAGTCCTGAGAACGCGGTCTGCCTGCAAGCAGCCACCATCGACTGCTGTGTGCTTGCCAACAATCACGTTCTAGACTGGGGGCGTCGCGGCCTGATCGACACTTTGGCCACCCTCGACCATCTCCACATCAAGAGCGCGGGTGCTGGGCGCAATCTCACCCAAGCCAGCGCGCCGGCGGTGCTCGAGATCAAAGGAGGCCGCGTACTTGTCTTTTCGTTTGGTTGCCCGACGAGCGGCGTCCCACACAGCTGGGCTGCGACCGGCCGTTCCGCAGGAGTCAATTTTCTCGGCGACATTTCCGAACGTACTGCATCGCAGGTAGCCGATGACGTCATGCGCGTGCGCCGCCCGAACGACATCGTCATCGTATCGGTGCATTGGGGAGAGAATTGGGGCTACGAAATTCCGGAGGCGCAACGGCGGTTCGCCCATGCGCTCATCGATCGGGCCGGTGTTTCAGTCATTTGTGGCCATTCATCGCACCACCCAAAAGCCATCGAGATTTACCGGGATCGGCTGATTCTCTACAGCTGCGGTGATTTCCTCCAGGACTACGAAGGAATTCGCGGTCATGAGGAATTTCGCAATGACCTGGTGCTGATGTATTTTGCCGACACAGCCACAGAAGGGACCCTTGCGGCGCTTGAAATTGTCCCCTTGCAGATCCGCAACTTCCAGCTCGTTCCCCCGTCGGAGGGCGACACCCACTGGATGTTCGAGACATTGAATCGAGAATATCGCAAGTTCAACGTCGCCCTCACATTGACGCCGCCCGGGCATTTCACGCTCTCTTCATGAGCCGGTATTCAGGCAGAGGCTCGAACGTTACGCCACGGGCTGCTTTTGCTGCTTCGCTGTGCTCACCGGGAACCGTTTGAGCAGATCGATCACCTCCTCGTCTGCAGCCTGATTGAAATTGCCATAATAGGCACCAATCGCCTCGAAAAACTCGTGATCCTCGAGACAGACGACGTCGTCCGCATCCTCGCGCAAAGCCGTAAGCCTATCGGTTGGCGCCACCGGTACCGCCAAAACGAGCTTTGCCGGATGGCGCATGCGGGTGGCGCGTAGAGCCGCACGGGTCGTCGCCCCGGTCGCGACACCGTCGTCAATCACGATGGCCGTGCGAGCGGTAATATCCGCGCGCGCCCGATCGCCCAAATAACGCCGGCGTCGCCGTTCAATCTCGACAAGCTCGCGGTCGCAAATCGCCTTGAATTCGGTTTCCTCCACGCCTGCCGCCTCAAGCACATCCTCGTTGCGCACGATGATCGGTGCACCGCCATCGACAACAGCCCCCATAGCGAGTTCGGGCTGGATGGGGACGCCGATCTTGCGTACCAGGATCAGGTCGAGTGGCGCGTGGAGCGCGGCCGCGACTTCGGCCGCGACCGGCACGCCGCCGCGCGGCAGCGCGAGGATCACGGGCTTGCGGTCCTTATACTCGGCCAGCGCTTTCGCTAACTTGCGACCCGCATCGATGCGATCCTTGAACGGCATGAATGCTCCATTCGGGGATAAGATGTTCCTCGCGGGCGCGTATAGCGTCTCGGTCAAGCCCGCAATGGCAACGCTTCTTTGCTCGTGACGTCCGCCTTCGGGCGCTTCTCCGTGAGCGGGCGGCCGGAAGCGATGTAATAAACCGTCTCCGCGATATTGGTGGCGTGATCGCCCATGCGTTCAACATTCTTGGCGCAGAACACCATGTGGATGCAGAAAGTTATGTTACGCGGATTTTCCATCATATAAGTTAGCATTTCTCGGAACAGGCCCGAATTGACCGCATCGATCTCCTGATCCTTTCGCCACACCTCCAGCGCGCCCGCCAGATCTCGTTTCTGGAAGCTTCGCAGCACGCGCTCAAGCCGATCTTGCACAAGTCCGATCATGTGCTGAAGCTGAAGCACGACCTCGGAAATGCTGAACTCCTCCGTCAACAAAAGCACACGCTTGGCTATGTTTTCCGCAAGGTCCCCGATCCGCTCGAGATCGTTCGCGATGTGCAGCACGCCGACGATTTCCCTCAAATCGATCGCCATCGGCTGCCGGCGTGCAATCGTTGCGACGGCTTTTTCCTCGACCTGCCGCTGCAGATCATCAATTCGATCATCCGCCTCTATAACCCATTTGGCGAGTGCGAAATCCCGTTTGACCAATGCATCCATAGCATCGGTAATTTGCTCGCGATCGAGGTTGCCCATCTCCGCGATTTTGGCCGCAAGCTCCTGCAGATCTGCGTCAAAGCCCCGGATCGTATGGTCAGTCATGGCACTACCTCAGACACGGCTAGCGGGCCCTGGTAATTTGGCGGGGTCCAGCCCAAGTTCCTCGCAAGCTTGCCGCACGGTGCGTCCGTCCAAAATCTGACGCGAGCCGCCGAGTGGAACTTCCGTGCTTCGTCCTCCTCGGTGCACGGTGACCGTAACTTGACCCTCATGCCGCTTGTGATGTTCACCATGATCGATTCGACAGCCGTGCTCGACGAGCCATTTGCGGAACGTGCTGCTTTCCATTGCTCCGTCTCCATCGATTTCCGGAACAAAGTCTTGTACGCTAACTCAAAACGGCATCCTTTGATCTGTATCAACGACACAGGCTGTACCGCCAATAATGATCAAATGCCCATTTTATTTGCTACTCGGTGGTCAGCAAATCGTCAGGGCAGCTGGGCGTCGATCTGCCTCAAAGCACGCTTTCAGGTCGCCGCTCAAAAGAGCCGGTTGAATGGAGCGGCAACATGAGCACCTCTGGTCTCGAAAGCATCGGACGCACCGTCCAGCTGACGTACATATGGATCGACGATCTCGACGTCCGGCTTGGCTGGCGCAACAAGCAACGTTCTTATCGGCTCCTGCGCGTCGTCCTGCAGACCTTGCGCGATTGGCTTCCGATCAACGAAGCGGCGCATCTCGGAGCGCAACTCCCGGAACTCCTGCGCGGCGCCTATTACGAGCACTGGAGGCCGGCCACAACGCCCGCAAAGCCACGTCATAGAGCGGACTTCGTCGCGCATATTGACCGTGCGTTCCAGGCCGATCCCCTGCAGTTTACAGCGGATGAGATAACGACTGTGCTTGGGCTTTTATCTGAAAAACTCGAAGCAGGCGAAATCAGAAAAGCCCAGCATGTGTTGCCGGCGGATGTCAGAGCACTTTGGCCTGCCCCTCCCCAAGCCGCTTGGAGTGCTCTGGAAGAAGGCCTCTGAAGCGCTCCTTTACTCGGTGAAAGCTCTCGCGTGGTATTGCGTATCGCCATGGTTCAATCTCAATGTACGAGCCGGCAGGTCGTCAGTTTGTGAACCTCGCGTTTTTTTGGCCGGCACTTGCGGCTGCTTCCACGCGTGAGATGTCCTCGGCCGTTGCTTCCTGTTTCTCCGCTCTTGCCTTCGGTTTCGCCGCGCCGCCTGTCCCTGAGCCAATCTGGGCCACGCCGCACATGATCGCTTGAACTGAGATGGCGCGACTGCGCGACTTCAGCACCGAAATCGTCGACTGGATTCAGGACGCTGCGTCTGCCGTTTCCGACCCGCCGGCTATAAGAGCTGCTGGCGACACGCGCTGAATTGCCGTTCTAGCCCTCGCCAGCGTGCCGGTTTCGCTCTACCGATTCGAGAAGGCGATCGACGCTCGATTTGGCGGTCAAGTCATCAACTTCAGCGACAATGTTCGTCACTCCGCGCCCGGAGCGAATGAACTCGTTGTAGAAAGTACCAAGATCGATTGATTGCTCCGCCGCGGCGGTTGTGTCCTCGGCGAGCGCGCGCGGGCCGCTTTCGTCTTCGACCGTGACGGTCAACCGCCATGCATGATGTTCATGCGCGGGCGTAATTTCCAGCGTGGCGATGGTCTCCTCTTCGATCAGATCCTGGCGCTCTTCATCGCCGAGATGATATTCCATCCGGGGCGGAATCGCTTTTGCCTCCGTGAGACGCCTTGCGCTGGTCTTCAAGCTCGACGGGGCCAGCTTTTGCTCGGCCATCACCCAGCGAATGAGCTGTCCGGGATCAACATCGACGGTGAAGCTCTCCACGGCCTGCTCCCTTTGCCAAACCGCGCTTGACAAAGCCCCAGCGCACAAGATGCAGGACCCGCGCGCCCCGTCCGTCGAGCCGGAGTTTCCTCACGGGGTTCTCGAACAAGGCCGCGACGGGTCCTTCCGCCTTGCGTCATCAGTAGGCTGGTTCTTCGCCTAAGCAGGTCCACGCCCGTAGACGCTTCGATGCCTTACTTCGCCAACCTTGCCTCGGCATGACGGTAAAAAAAGCTAAGCAACAAAACCCGACCATGGTCTTGATATAGATCAAATCGAACAGAGCCGCGCCGAAAAGGAACTCTGGTTGATCTGCCTCAAGGAGGCCGAGACCTAGTTGGTGATCATTGCCAGCCAGGATAGGCATACGGATCGCAAAGGAAACGGAGTCATGTCAGAGCCATCGACGGAAGCGACCGCGATCTCCGACGACGAGTCGCCGCTGACCATTTCACCGGAGAAGGTGTGCTTTATCATCATCAAGGCGAGGGAATTCGACGCTAAAGATGAAGTTACCGAGCCCGACCCTGGTTCGAATCCCGCTGATGATATGGACGTGGGGATCCTTGAGGATCACGAGGACGATCCAGTCGTCGAAGAGCTGACATCGTTCATCAACTCGCTTTCAGAAGATGAGCAGATCGATCTGGTCGCTCTGACGTGGCTGGGTCGAGAGGATTATTCCGCGAGCGATTGGCCGGTCGTCCGCGAAGAGGCCACTCGCGCCCACAATCAGCGGACGGCCGAATACCTTCTTGGGACGCCACAACTCGGGGATTTTCTCGAGGAAGGATTGTCGATGCTCGGCTATTCCTGCGAGGAATTCGAGCTTGGGCGGCTGTGATCGCGCGTTAGCGATGCAACCGACTGCTCCTACTCCTACGCGAACAGGCAGCCGCTGGCGCGACGGCTACCAGACGAACAGCATTCCTTCGGAACTAAGATGAAAGACCCATTTCGTAAAGTCCCTTGGCGAGATGGTCATGCAGATCTGGATCGTCTGTGATGGCCGCAACGACAGCGGCATCTCCGAGCGCAACGGCCTCGGACAGTCCGCGGTGCCATTTTTCAGCGGCGAGATGACCCTGACCGATGCGCATCAAAGTGTAGAGTTCATGGCGGCTCTCGACCGGCAGTGAAGTCACCGCGTCGCTAAGGGCTGCTGTCGGCTGCAGCGCATCGGTGGAAAGCGGATCAAGGCCTAACGCGGCCGTTGGGTTGTGCTCGCCGCGCGCTGCCTTTTCACCGTCCAGCTCTTTTTCGGCAACGTGCCCAAGCACCGCGTCGCGCTGCACACGGGCATTGCGCGCGAGCAGCGCGATGAAGCGGGCCTGATCGATACTCAAGGCCTTCAGCATTGGGGCACCGTCGACATTATGCGTGGTGTCCTGAAACAGAGCGCAGGACTTCCGCGGAGAGTTGATTGCTCACCCTGTGCGAAATATCCCCGAGGCTGAGCATACCGATGATAGTTTTGTGGCTGTCGGTGACAGGCATGCGCCGGATTTGCCTCTCCTCCATCGCCTTGATGGCAATCGTCACGTCATCATCTGGCGAGCAGCAGCTGACGTCCTTGGTCATGATGTCCTTGACCATCATGCCGCCGACATTACTATTCTCCGCCACCGCTCGGCACGTGATATCGCGATCGGTAATGATGCCGACGAGTTGACCGTCGGCCCGCACCGCGCCAACATCGCTCTCGCGCATACATTTGGCAACTTCAGGCAACAGAGTTGTCGGTTCTACCCACGTTGCGCCTTTGTGCATCACTTCCTTCACCTTCATTATTTCCTCCGACGGCGCGTTTTGAAAAAAATTGTGGAATGCATGGACCATGTATTCCTTGATCTGGGTCAATTGGCGCAAGCTCCCACACGCTGCCCTTTAGACTGAACGTCGGCGTTTGGCTGGCCGATCTCGACCGGATTTCCCATTGAGTAGGTGCCCAAGAGGATTCGGCATACGAGAATTTTCCTCTGTCGCCAGAATTTGGCAAGGCCGCGGCTCTAAAGCGCTCTATATTCGCAGCGCCCGTTCAGCATCCATATAAGGCAAATTAAGCGCATCAGCGACAGCCCGATAGGTCAGGTGGCCGTCGTGAACATTCAAGCCGTTTCGCAGATGTCGATCCTCGCTGAGCGCGCGCTGCCAGCCCTTGTCGGCCAGTGCCAGGACGAAGGACGTAGTCGCGTTACTCAATGCGAAAGTCGAAGTGCGGGGCACGGCGCCAGGCATATTGGTCACGCAATAGTGCACCACATTGTCCACGATATAGGTTGGATGCGAATGGCTGGTCGGGCGCGACGTTTCCGCGCAGCCACCTTGATCGATCGCGATATCGACGATGACCGAGCCGGGCTTCATTGCCTTGACGGTCTGCGCCGAAATCAATTTCGGGGTTGTTGCGCCCGGCACTAGAACGGCGGCGATAACCAGATCGGCGCGCTGACAGAGCAACTCTACCACGTCGCGAGTCGAGAACAACGTTCGCACGCGCCCAGCCAATTGCGCCGCAATACGGCGTAGCGCCTCCGGAGAGCGATCAAGCACGGTCACATCGGCGCCCATGCCTGATGCGATCTGCGCCGCGTTTGTACCGGCGACGCCGCCACCGATAATCACCGCACTCGCCGGCGAGACCCCTGGCGTGCCGGCAAGTAGAACGCCCCTGCCGCCGTTCTCTTTTTCCAGGCAGCGCGCGCCGATATGCGGTGCCATGCGACCAGCCACTTCTGACATCGGCGTAAGGAGCGGCAGTGTTCCCTGCTGTGACGTCACGGTCTCATAAGCGATTGCAGTCACGCCCGACGCCATCAATTCTTCGGTCAACGTGCGGTCGGGGGCAAGATGAAGATATGTGAAGAGCACTTGGCCGCGCCTCAGTTTCTTGCGCTCGGCGGCAAGCGGCTCCTTCACTTTGACGATCAATTCGGCACGCGAGAAAACCGCAGCGCCATCGCCAACGATCTTTGCGCCTGCTGCAGCGTACTCCTCGTCAGAGAAACCGGCACCTGCACCTGCAGCGGTTTCGAACACAATCTCGTGTCCCTTGTCGGTAAGTTCGCGCACTGTCGAAGGCACGACGCCCACCCGATATTCGTTGTCCTTGATTTCTTTCGGCACGCCAACGAGCATGGTGAATCTCTTAGACTTAAGACAGACTTCTCTTAGTCCGCAGGCTTACTGGCTGCATTCTGGGCTCGCTGCTCCTTCGAGCTGGAAATTATCTTTGACCGCTCGGAAGCAATTATCAGCAAAGGGACGCCTTGCAGGCATGAGAACATTCGTGACGCGTCGCCTAGTGTTCCGGTGCGAGTGATCACACGCAAGCGCTCGCCAAGCCCAAGCGGTCCGGACAGCCATTCTTTCGTTACCTGCTCAACGTAAACCCCGAGCTCTTTGGCGCTCGCGAGCACGGTCGTCGCAACCAGGATGCCGGACGGCATCGCCACGATGAGTTGCTCCTTCAACGCGGCAGAGATCTGGAGTGCGGCAGAAATGCTCGCATCCTCGGCGCCAGTAGCGATCACCAGCACCGGACCGGAAAAGCGTGCGATCCGTCGCGGCATGACCAAAACAGCCCCCGCAGACTGCAAGGCGGCACCAAGGACGTTGTCAAATTGCCCCGTGATTTGTTCAACAGGATGCGACGGTTCGATGATGACGACGATATCGTCGTTGCGGAACAACGACGCCATTACATCCGCCCCGGCGACGATATCGAAATTCGTTTTCATGGTGCAGCTGCTGACAGCTTCGGCAAACCGGCGACGCGCCGCAGCTGCCGCCCGATCGATCTCGCTCGTGATTTGTGCCCAGTCAAGCGAATGCCAGCCGCGATCGAAAATGCGCCATTCCCGAACCGATGAATGCTGCGCCAGCGCGTAGAGTCTTGGATCCGCGACGAATGTCGCAAGTACCTCGACGTGGAGGAATTCCGCCAATTCCGCCGCCGCACCGACTGCTACCTGATCGGTCATGCTCGGGGACATGCCGACCACCATCCGCTTGAAGCTGGTCGGCATGCTCATCATGGACGGGTGTTGCTCTCTGCGAGGGCGCGTCGCCCAAAATCCTGCCGGATGCGCGCAAATGTATGCAGCCGATCTTCGACCAGCCGATTGACGCTCTGCACCGGATAAAGACCGTCGTTGCCGCGCTCACCCGCAGACCGGCTACATAGAAGCGCGATGCCTTCATCGATTCCGCCCACCGGGAAGATCGAAAATTTGCCGGTGGCGGAGGCCTCGATCACGTCTTGGCGCAACATCAAATGCTGCACATTGGCAGTCGGAATCAGGACCCCCTGCGTCCCGGTCAGACCCCGTTTGTTACAAATGTCGAAGAAGCCTTCGATCTTCTCATTTACCCCGCCGATTGCTTGAACCTCGCCCTGCTGGTTTACCGAGCCGGTCACTGCCAGATCTTGCCTGATCGGGAGCTCAGCCAATGCGGACAAGAGCGCGCAAAGCTCGGCGGAGGATGCGCTGTCGCCTTCGACACCGCCGTAGGATTGTTCGAAGACAAGGCTGGCGAACAGCGACATCGGGGTATCCAGGGCGTAGCGGCCGGCCAGAAAGCCCGACAAGATCAAGACACCTTTCGAGTGAATTGGGCCGCCGAGTTCAACTTCACGCTCGATATCAACGACTTTGCCGCTGCCCGGCCGCACCCGGCAGGTGATCCGAGTTGGCCGGCCGAAACGAAATCCGGCCAACTCGGCGACGCTTAAACCATTGACCTGGCCCGTGCGCGTCCCTCGCGTGTCAACGAGAGCCACATTCTGCAAAATGCTTTCTTGAGCGCGATCGCGCAGCCGCGACGAGCGATAGATCTTGGCCTCAATCGCTGCCTCGACGTCTGCCCGTGTGATACTTACGCGGCTATTCTTTCCCGCCAAAAAATCTGCTTCGGTCAATAGATCGTTGATCTGCTCCACCATCAAGGTGAGCTTGTTGGCATGGTCCGCGAGCCGGGCGGCGTGTTCAATCACCAGCGCCGTGCCGGCGCGATCAATCGGCTTCAGTCCCTGGCGACGCGCCAGCCCTGCAATCATTCGCGCATGCACTGTTTCTGTCACCGCCGTCCGATCAACATCGTCTTCGAGATCGGCCAGCACCTTGAAATGCTCGCCGATCTCCGGATCGAACGCGGCGAGCAAGTAATAAAGGAGGCGGTCACCGAACAGCACCACCTTCACATTGAGCGGTATCGGGTCCGGCTCCAGCGAGACAGTGCTGGTAAAGCCAATGAACCGGCCGATATCCTCGATCCTGACCTCGCCCTGGCGCAGCGCTCGCTTCAGCGCGGCCCAGCTGAATGGTTCGGTCAGTAGACTGCGCGCATCAAGGAGGAGAAAGCCGCCATTGGCGCGGTGAATGGCACCCGCTTTGATGAAACGAAAATTGGTAACCAGCACGCCATGGTGCGACATGTATTCAATACTGCCAAGAAGATTGCCAAGCGTCGGATGCAGCTCTTCGACAATCGGAACGCCGGCATCCCTCTCGCCCCGCCCAACGAGAACATTGACCGCATAGCGATCGAATGTCCCATCGAACTGATCATGCGGGGCTTGTCCCTCCTCGCTCTCGCTTTTAAGCACGAACATGGCGACGTTCTCGATGAGGTCGCTCCGCATGGCCTCCAAGTGTGTTGTGATCTTTTCGACATCCATAAAACGTGCTTTCGCGGCGTCAATGAGATGACTGATCGCGAATTTCACCGTTTCGCGATTTAGCTTGCGTATTTCGTCACGCCGCTCAGTCTCCCATTGAGGAATCTGATGCATGATATGCTCAAGATCCTTCTCGAGACTCTCGATCGCAGCTTCCGTCTCCCGGCGCTTGTCCTCAGGCCAAGTTGCAAATTCATCTGGTGGGACCGGCTGACCGTCGTGAGACGGGACGAGTGCAAATCCCGTTGGGGTCCGTATAATGGCAATGCTTTTGACATTGGCCTTGTCACGTAGCGCCGTAAAGGCTTCTCCCTGTCTACTCTGGAATGCCTGATCGACGGCGCTGCGCCGCGTTTGATAGTCTTCGCTGGCAAAGACCGCAGGCAACGCCGTTTTCAAATCGTCGATCAGCCGTCGCATCACGTCGCGGAATTCGATCGCCCGCCCTGCTGGCAGATCGATCGCGATTGGCCTTCGTGGATCGGTAAAATTGTTCACGTAAATCCAGTCCGATGGCGCTTCCCGCTTGGCGGCGGCTGTTTTTAGAATTTGTTCGACGGCGCGCTGCGCCCGCATCTCGTTCGGGCCGATCACAAAGAGATTGTATCCTGGTTTTTGGATACCAGTTCCGAACTCAATAGCGTCGAGTGCCCGGTCCTGGCCGACTAAACCAGTCACCGGCTCGATGTCGGCGGTGGTATTGAATGACAGTTCCGATAGATCCGTAGTTCGATAAAGCTTCTCAGGCGCGAGCGCTCGCACCGTCTGCGGCGCTTCCGTAAGCGCAGCACGTTGTTCAATTGGCTGAATTCCAGTTCCCGCAGCCGATTCCAACTGCGCCATATTGATGCTCCACCAGACGCATGGCGATGGCCGACCGATTGCGCCCGCTCGAATAACTCTATGTACCTGAGCGACAACACGGATTGATCCTGATCAATAGCTTGCGTGCATGATTTGGCATAATTTTGTAGGTGGCCGAGTTCGGTCGCCTGTTCGTCGTCGCACCGATCATTCTTGCCAGGCTGTCGTACCCATAGGAGGTCGGCCGTAATGCGCATCCCACACGGGTTACAGGATGAGTTTCCCGACGAAGCCAAGCTTATCAGTCGTCTTGGTAGAACCAATTATCTGTTTCGTCGGATTGCCACACAATACGATGACACTAATCGCCAGATTTATCGCATCGAGTCGGGGGAGGAGCCGACAACCGACGAGTTTCTCGAGCAGCTCAAGAAAAAGCGGCTTAAGCTCAAAGACAAGATCGCCGGCATCTTTTTGACATTCGAGCGCCGAATGTAGACCTGTTGATGGTTTCTGATCGGCGGGCGGCGACAAAAATCACTTCCTTAATGTGCGCGAGATGCGCCGTGAGGCAATGTTTTCATAACACTATTGATAAAGCGCCCAATTATCCCCCTTTTAGCCGACAAATCGAGAATTTCCATGCTTGCTACGGAAGGTTTCAGCGCTTCGATCTTAGATACGTAACGGCAAATCAGCTCCGTCGAGCGATCTGGGGCCATAGGGACCTGAGAGGTAAGGGCAAGTGATCGATAATTTTCGCTGTTTCGCCCGGATCTAGTCTTTCCCAGACGAGCTTGAAGACCCCCTTTATCACCGTGAGTGGCTCCATTGGGAAATGCGGCGGCAACTGTTTGAGGACATGATCGGCGAAATCTTGCGCGCTGCGATCTTTTGTCGGCGTGCCGGCCAAGTGCCAGCCTTCGTAATAGAGGCCACGCACTAGCATCGGAAGCTGCGCACCCAAATGTACTGCCATCTCGGGTGTCAGCCGATCGCGCAGCGCATGCAATACTGCTCGCAGTGCACTGTAAGCGTGGTGCCGGTCGAAATGAAGTTGCTCAGCGAGTGCGTTAAGCCAGATGTTTGTTTCCTGGACGGTATGTTCGAGAGTGGCGACGCTTGATGCCTTCATAGCGCTCTCCGCGACGTCAAAGCGACACCCACCACCTCGACCCTTTTTCTATTACTTCGAGTCGATGATGCACGATTTGACGTGAATCAAACGTGCTGCCCAAATTTTTATCTTTGACTTACGTAGGGCCGGCAGGGCAAGCGCTGCGAGACATGATGCGCGAGGCCGGAGTAGACGCATCACAGGTCTGTCTTGCCAACGCCATGCCATTTCGCCCAATCGAGCGGCCACAGCAAGGGAGGCTCCATAACCGTAAGCCCACTTGGCAGGAACTCCGGACCTATGGGCGGCGTCGGCACTGTTCAGCTGCGCAAGGTATGCTTGCCGAGAATTCTCACCGTACTCGCCTGCATACCCTTTTCTCCGGCCTCCTCAACGAAGGCCACGCGTGAACCAATCCGAAGTCGCGAAAAGCCGTTGCCCAAGACGCTGTTGCGATGGAAATAAATCTCGCGGCCGTCAGCAGTCTGTAAGAACCCGAATTCACCGGACGGATCGAGCTGTGTTACCGCACCAATAGGCTGCTGCTCATGGTGTTTCACCTGGCCCTGAGTGCGGCGCGCTTCATCCTGAAGTTGGCGGCGTGCGTGCCTGAAGGCGTCGTCGATAGCGAAAGTTAGATCGGAATGGCGTTTGTCCGCCGGCGGCGTCCTTCCCACGTTAACTTCGCGCCCATCCGGCAACGCCAGACGAATATGGACGTCGTAGAGACCCCCCTGCTGATGGCGCTGACCGGGGCCTTTCACCACGACCCGGCAAGCCGTTATGCGGCCCCACCGCTGCTCCAATTCCTCCACATGCTTGGCGATGGTTTCCTGGATTTGCGGCGTTCCGGACATTCCTTGGAAGTCCACTTGGGGCGGTGTTTGCATTTGCGTCTCTCCGCTTTCGCTTGTTCGCCAGAACTCTATGCGGGAAGGCGAGACAGGCGTTGATGCATATCAACCCGGAAAGTATCGGCTCATTTTTTGCTCTAAAAATAACCGGCATCGCCGAGAGCTTCACTAAAGAAGGAAAATGCCAGCTGTCCGCAAATGAAAGGTGACCGGGTGGGTGCCTGGGTGAGCACCACGTTCTGGAACCGCTCGGCAAGCCGGTTAATGAGCGGCACTACCTCCTCTCCGTGCTGGACTGCAAGTGCCTCCCGGACACAACCAGAGCATCGCTCTCGTAGATTGTCATGCGATCGTTCATTGTGCAGCCTCCTGACGGCAACGAGCCCGCCTCGCGGACGTCTCGCCTGGGCGCATGACTGGGTGAACGGCTCCTCGCTCTGCGCGGCGTTCTGCACCAAGGGATAAGCCGGAATAGCGCGGGCTCTCGCCTCCAACTCGTGCGGGCTCCGGTACGGCTCGTCGGCGTAATCTTCAGCGATTAAAAGCTTTTCTCCAAGCGGCGTTGCATTCCAGGAGCGACTAGGGCCGATTCTGCGGTGTTATTGTTGATATATCAGCCATTAATCATCTCCGATTTCGGTTGGTTTCGTACCATGAATGCGTCATTCAGCGCTGCCCATCCCGCTATCCCAGCGCCGTCATGCCGCTCCAGAACTACGTTTCCTGTTGGGTAGTAGCTGTGACGAAGGCGAGCTTGCCGTCGGCGCCAACGCGGAGGGCAAGGCAATTGATCCTGTTGCGCTAGTGCTATTAACTGGTCGCTCGCAAATTCAAGGAGAAAAAAATGAAGCTTGCGTTTTTTGACGATTACAAATTGGGCGTGGTGGTCGGCGACAAGATTGTCGATGTCTCGTCTGTCACCAAAGGCATCAAGGCGCTTGGCCCGCAGGACGTGATCCGCACGGTGATCGAGAAATGGAGCACGTATAAGGGCAAGCTCGCAGCAGCAGCCAAAAGGGGCAAAGGCAAACCGTTGTCGAAAGTGAAGCTGCGCCCGCCATTACCGAAGCCCGAAAACATCGTGTGCATGGCGGTCAATTATATGGAGGATGGCACGCTTGCCGAGCCCGCGCCGATCAACGCCTTCATGAAATCCCCGAGCGCGATCATCGGCGACCGTGACGCCATGGTGCTGCCGGATATGGCCGCTAGCGTCTTCGAGGGCGAGGCGGAACTCGCGGTCGTCATCGGCAGACGCGCGTCACACGTCAAAGCGGCCGACGCGATGCGATACGTTTTCGGCTATACCAATTTCATCGACGGCTCGGCGCGTGGCGTCGTGCCGCCAACCAACGTTTTCTACCAGATGAAATCGCGCGACACGTTTGCGCCGGTCGGCCCCTATATCGTGACCAAGGACGAGATCAAGGATCCGCACAAGTTGCAGATCACGCTCACCAATAACGGCACCGTCTATCAGAATTTCAATACCGACGACATGGCGCATAAGATTCCGCGCTGCATCGAGTGGGTCACCGCCATCCACACGCTCCAGCCGGGCGACATTCTGGCGACCGGGACCAATCATCGCGGGCTCAACCCGTTCATGGATGGCGACAAGATCGAGCTCTCCTGCGAGGGCTGCGGCACGCTGCACATTACGGTGCGCGATCCGCTCAAGCGCAGCTGGGCGCGCATCACCCGGCTGCAGCACAAGGAGAGCGGCGGAAAGGGCGTGCATACTCCGCAGATCGGCGGGAAATATGCTCCCGCGTCATGAGGCGGGAATTGTGCCGCGCTCCGCCGCAGGGGGCGAGCGCGCGGCCTCCTCAACCGCGATCAGCCGGGAGGCGATCGCCGTTAGGGCTTTTCAAGCTTCAGACTTTGGCACCGCAGGCCGGAACATCCGTTTCACCGAGCTCAGCGAGTATTTCTGACGTGTGCTCGCCGAGCGTCGGCGGCGGACGCGACGTGACTTCTCGCTGACCGTCGATCAGAACCGGCCGCCGGATCAGCGTCAGATGACCTTCGGTCGGATGGTCCTCGCCGTAGAACGTTCGCAGATGCCTGACCTGCGGATCATCCAAGACCTCTGCTACGGTTTGGATCGGCGCGAAGGGAACATCCGCCCGCTCGAGCTTGGCCATCCAGTGCAGGCGATCCCTGCTACTGAAGACCCGCGCTAATTCCTTCTCGAGAATCGCGTAATTGCGCACGCGCGCGTCGCGGGTCGCA
>Ga0335069_10006165_pt1 | contig 17465 bp, 15 predicted proteins | sample Lox_Sample_11_FD_206714 | JGI IMG/M metagenome (GOLD analysis project Ga0335069, IMG submission 206714) | Soil microbial communities from Loxahatchee National Wildlife Refuge, Florida, United States - Lox_Sample_1.1 | ecosystem: Environmental > Terrestrial > Soil > Wetlands | place: USA... | reverse complement strand
GGACGATCGGTCCCTTGCCGTCGTCAAACGTGCGCGTCAGGTACGTGCTCAGCGTCCACTTGGCGTTTGTCTGGAGCACGATCGCAAAGTTGTTCGCGACCGGACGGGGGAACCGGATGAAATAGTGTTTTCCCTGGTCGAGCTGGAAATACTCCTTGTCGTTTTTCAGCTCGATGTATCCCCGCTCTGCGGGGGAGAGCTCCGGTTTCGGCTCGAGTTCCTTGAACGTTGCGCATCCTGCCAGGAGGACGAGGCAGAGCGCGAGGAGCAGATGAGTTCTCATCGGGGGATACTCCGTCATGGCTGATTCGTGATCTTTGGAATATGTTCAAATGTTGCCGTTTGTGCAAGTGATCCGCCCCTGAGGTTGGTTGACTTTCAGACGGTGCGTGCCTATCTTGAATGATGCCGGTTTCGCGCCCGGCGGCATGCACACCGCGCGCGGAGCCGATCCTGAACCTGCGTCCATGAGTCGTAGCGCTCTTTACACATATCTGCCGGACGGTGAACCTCCCGCGCCCTGGCACGGATGGACGGCGCAACCGTCATTCGGCGACCCGGAAGCCGAGCTCGACGCGGCGCTCAACGGACGGGCCTGCGTCGACAGCTCCCCGTCCGGCCGCATCGAGGTGTCGGGCAGGGACCGCGTCGATCTCCTTCACCGGCTCTCCACAAATGCGCTCGCACACCTGCAGCGGGGGAGCGCCGCGCCGACGGTGTTCCTCACGGACAAGGGGCGCATCATCGACCGTGTGCTCGTCTGCGCGACAGACGAGACGCTGCTCCTTCTAACATCACCGGGGGCGGAAGCGTTTCTCACCGGGTGGATCGGAAAATACACCATTACAGAAGATGTCACGCTCAGGGAGGTAACCGCCTCTACCGTAATGGCTTCACTCATCGGCGCTGAGATGATTTCGGGCTTCTGTTCCGGGCTCGGCTGTCCGGTGCCGGCGGCCGGGGAAGTCTCACGGTGCGCAGCGCTGATGCTTGTGCGCGAGAGCCCGCCCGACCTTCTTCACGTGGTCGCCCCGGCCGGCGAGGCACGGGCGCTGGCCGAGGCAGTCGGCCGGCATGCGCCGGGAGCACGCTGGATCGGATTCAGGGCCTACGATGCATTCAGGATCGCCGGCGGTATCCCCGCCCGTCCCGGGGAGCTGAGCAGCGCGCACAACCCGCTCGAGTGCGGTCTGCGCCCGGCGGTCAGTTTCACCAAGGGATGCTACATCGGTCAGGAGGTGATCGCGCGCCTGGACACGTACAGCAGGGAGAAGCATGCGCTGGCGGGGCTCGCGTTCAGCCGCCCCCCCTCAGGCGCGCTCCCCCTGTCCCTGACGAAGAACGGCGCCGCCGCGGGAACGCTCACCAGCGTGAGCAGCGTGCCGCACCACGGAGCGTTTGCCGCCCTCGGAATACTCCGCGCGGACGCCGCGGCGGCCGGAGACACGCTCCTGGCCGGCGAGGAACGCGCGGAGGCACGGGTCACACGGTATTTCCCGCAGGGGACCAGGGGATGAAGCTCGCCTACACACTGGAAGAAATCGAGCAGTGGCGCGACCGCGTGCACCGCCGCATCCCCTCGCGGGCGGTGATCACGAAGCGGCAGGCGCTTGCGTTTGTCAACGACGTCGGGTTCTGTTTCGCGTTCAAGGCCGAGAATTCCGAGCTCCCCTGCCTCTGGCACGCCGCCTGCGGCGTGCGCGACCCGGTCATGCCCGAGCACACGCACCACGACCCCGCCATCTCATTCGTCTGGGAGATGAAAAACGTCCTCCCGGCCGAAGGGAAGATGTACTACGGCAAGCTCCTGAAGCGGCGGCCGATGATGGTATCGCTGGAGTTCCTCCCGTACTTCTATGTCCTGTCGCACCGGACGGGACTCAAGAGCGAATACGAGCGGGAGTTTCTCAAGGGCCGGCTCTCTGCGACGGCACGCGGAATCATGGAGGCGCTCGGCGATTCGTCGCCGCAGACGACGCGCGGGCTCAAGCTCGCCACCGGAAACAACGGCAAGCTCTCGCGCGTCCGCTTCGACAGAGCGATCGCCGAGCTGCAGGAAAAGATGTTCATCGTCAAGGTGGCGGAGCTCGACGACCCGTTCACGTTCGTGTGGGCGCCGCTGCGGGAGGCCTTTCCCGCCGAGATCCGGCGGGCGCGCCGCGTGACGCCCGAGCAGGCCCGCGCGCGGATCCTGGAGCAGTACTTCCGGAACCAGCTCATCGCGTCGGTACCGGCCATCGCGCGGCTGTTCCGGTGGGACCGGCAGGCGATATTTCATACGCTCGGGAAACTTGTCCGCGATGGCATCATCGCGACGGGCATCAGGGTGGAGGGGAAGGATCACCGTTACTACTGTCTCACGGAGCGCACATGACGCGACACGACAGAAAGCCGCCGAAAGCGTACAAGGATCTGGAGTTCCTCAACAGCCCCGACGCCCGCGTCGTCAGAATGATCGCCGAATTCCTGGAACCCCAGCGGAGGTTCCGGATGGCCAACATCAGGGACACGATCGTGATGTTCGGCAGCGCACGCATACGCCCCAGGAAGGAGACGCTCGCCAGGCTCCGGGGGATCGAGGCGGCAATCCGGCGCAGCCGCCGGCCGACGAAACAGCTCCTCACGTCGCTCCGGGACGCGGAGATCCAGGTGGAGATGTCGCGCTATTACGAGGACGCCGTTGAGCTGGCGCGGCTGCTCACGGCATGGGGGAAGCGGTACTCGTCCCCGCGGCGGTTCGTCATATGCTCCGGCGGGGGCCCGGGCATCATGGAGGCCGCGAACAAGGGAGCGGCGCTCGCGAAGGGGGAGTCCATCGGCCTGAATATCAGCCTGCCGTTCGAGCAGTCGGCAAACGCCTACGTGTCGCCCGGGCTTGACTTCGAGTTTCATTACTTCTTCATGAGAAAGCTCTGGTTCGTCTACCTGGCAAAGGCGCTGGTGGTGTTCCCGGGAGGATTCGGCACGATGGACGAGCTGATGGAAGTGCTGACACTGCTGCAGACGACCAAGGTCAAAAAGCCCATGGCGGTGGTCATGTACGGTGAGGAATACTGGAAAAAAGTGCTCGATTTCGATGCGCTGGTGCTCCACGGCATGATCACGCGGGACGACCTGAAGCTCTTCCGATTCATGGAATCGCCCGAGGACGCCTTCGCGTACCTGAAGGAATTCCTGACGGCCACGTACCTGAAGGGGAACTCCAACGGCGCTTGATATTCTCCATGCGGTTGACTACATTGTGGCCGAGGGGATGACCTGGATTCGACGGGGACGGGATGGTCCTGATCGCATACCGTGCTCTCCGCGTTGCACGATAATAAAGCGGAAAACAACAAGTGCAGACTACAACTACGCACTGGCTGCCTAACTAAACCCTAGGCAACCCGTCTCGAGGGGCCCCGCCTGCCGGGCTCCAAAGAGGCGCCGACTACCGGCAGGATAGCTCTTTCCTCCCCCCGGAGGGAAAGGGCGAACCCGCGCGAGAGCGCGGGTCCCCGGGGTGGCTCCTCCAGCGACCTGTCCGTCGGTTGCGGCTGAGCGAAGCGTGAAAGACTGACTATGTATGTAGTGATCTCGATGGTCCTTTCTTCGGACGCGGGTTCGACTCCCGCCATCTCCACGCTTGAAGCGCCCTTCCGCACACCGGGAGGGCGTTTCTGCATGTAGCTCCCCTGCAGGAATGCATATGACCGTGACCATACCATTTACCAAGGCATCCGGCGCCGGCAACGACTTCGTGCTCCTGAACGCAATGGGAGGACCCCCGGTCGCCGATTACCCCCGCCTGGCGCGCGCAGTGTGCGACAGGCACTTCGGCATCGGCGGAGACGGCCTGCTTGTCCTGGCACCGGGCCGGAACGCTGATTTTCTGATGCTGTACTACAACGCCGACGGAAGCACCGGCGGGATGTGCGGGAACGGCGGACGCTGCATCGCGCGGTTTGCGTACATGGAAGGAGTCGCCGGCAGGCACCAGAAGTTCGAAGCACTCGGGTACACGTACGAGGCGGATGTGGGGGAAAGCGGCGCCGTGCGCCTGAAGATGAAGGACCCTTCAGGGCTCCGGACGGACCTCCGCCTCGACGGCGGGAAGGGAGAGCCGCTCGAGGGAACGTTTATCGACACGGGCGCGCCCCACCTGGTGATATTCGTGGAGGACCTGGATCACATGGATGTCGGGGGCGTGGGAAAGGCACTCCGGTATCATCAGGCGTTCGCACCCGGGGGGACAAACGTGAACTTCGTCAGTGATCTCTCCGGGAGCACGATACGCATCAGGACGTACGAACGGGGAGTCGAGTCGGAGACGCTGGCCTGCGGGACGGGATCTGTGGCTTCGGCTCTCATAGCCGCCCGGCGGAATGAGCTGAAGAGCCCGGTACGCGTCAACGTTCAGAGCGGCGAGGTGCTCCTTGTCCACTTCACGGCAGGGGGAGATTCGTGGCACGACATCGCGCTTGAGGGGAGCGCGCACATCCTCTTTCACGGCACCATGTTCTATGACGCCGACTCATCCATACTCCGCTGGATGCCATGAGCCAGTTCACGTTCATCGTCAACCCGCAGGCGGGGAAAGGGGACGCCAGGAAAGTATTCGCCGCAATCCAGCGAGAGCTCCGGCACCGCAGCGCCGACTACCGCACGGTCATGACGGAGCGGCCGGGTCACGCCACGGAAGCGGCGCGTGAGGCCGATTCACCCGTGATTGTGGGGGTGGGAGGGGACGGGACGCTGAACGAAATTGCAAACGGGATGGCGGGAAGCGGCCGTTCGCTGGGGATCATACCCGCCGGATCGGGAAACGACTTCATCAAGAGCGTGGGCGTTCCCCGCCGACCCGTGGATGCTCTGCAGATTCTCTTCACAGGCGTGCCCCGGACGGTCGACGTCGGCACCGTCTTGTGCACCGCGGACAAAGAGGGGGGAGGCAACTCTTCGCCCCGCCTGTTTGTTAACGGTGTGGGGATCGGCTTCGATGCGGCTGTTGCCGCACGGACGCGCGAGATACCGCTGCTGGGAGGCACCGCTTTGTACCTGGTCGCAGTCCTCCAGACGCTGGGGCGCTACACGGCCCCCGTGTTCAGCATGCACGGGGAGCACGCGCAGCGCAACGCCCCGGCCCTCCTGATAGCCGTGGGGAACGGGGTGTGCGCCGGCGGGGGATTCTATCTCACGCCGGATGCCCGCGTGGATGACGGGCTCCTTGACATCTGCGCCGTGGACGACAAGAACGTGCTGGAAATACTCAGACTCATGCCCAGAGTGATGCGCGGGAAACACCATAACGTTCCCGGGGTCAAGTTCTTTCGTGACAGAAGCTTCGTGATCACCGCGGATACCCTGTTCTATGTGCACGCCGACGGTGAGATCGTGGGGGCGAATGTCCGCCGCGTCGAGATCGGTCTCCGCGCCTCGAGCCTCAACATCATTGTCCCGAAGAAGCATGGCCAGCGGTGAGAGCCGGCGCGACTTTCTGAAGATTGCGGCCGGACTCTGGGGCGCACTCTGTGCCGTGCCTCTCGCAGGCATGATCATCCAGTACATTACGCCTGCCGCTGCCAGATCACTGGCCCCGGTGAGCATACTCGTCGGGAAGACGACGGACTTCGCCGAAGGAACGGTGAAGATCGTGCGGGCCGACCGGGATCCCGTGCTCCTGATACACAGCCGCACGGGACAGTTCAGGGCGCTCTCCGCCCGCTGTACACACCTCGGCTGTGTGGTGCAGTACCAGGAAGCACCCGAGCCTCATTTCTCCTGCAACTGCCACGGGAGCCAGTTCGACTTCAACGGTGTGAATGTGGCGGGGCCGGCGCCGAAGCCGCTCCCACCGTACCGGGTGACGGTCGAGGGTACATCTCTCTATGTCACAAAGGCTTAGTCCCGGGGACCTCATGACTTCCGGACGGGGATCGCATCTGCGGACATGGCTCTCCGGGCGGCTTCCCGTCGACGAGACGGAGGCTCTTCTCCGCGCGAAGGAAGTACCCTCACACAGCGGGACGCTCTGGTACTACTTCGGCGGCCTCACGCTGTTCTTCCTTCTGGTCCAGATCGTCACAGGCGTTCTTCTGGCAATCTACTACCAGCCCTCACCGGAGCACGCCCATGAGAGCATCGTCCGGATTGTCAATGGAACCCCCCACGGCTGGCTCATCAGGTCGCTGCACGCGTGGTCGGCACACCTGATGATCGGCACGCTGCTTGTCCACATGTTCAGCGTCTACCTCATGAGGGCGTACAGGAAGCCCCGCGAGCTGATGTGGCTCTCCGGGTTTCTCATGCTTCTCCTCGTCCTTGGATTCGGGTTTACCGGCTATCTGCTCCCGTGGGATACGACAGCGTACTTTGCGACGTTGATCGGCACGGAGGTCCCGAAGACGCTTCCGCTGCTGGGTGCCTGGGGAGTCAGCATTGTAAGAGGGAACGCGTACGTTGGCGAAGAGACGCTCACGCGCATGTATGCACTTCACGTTACCATACTGCCTTTAGTTTCAATAGTCGTCGTGAGTTTGCACATTCTGATAAACCAGTACCTGGGCGTATCAACTCCGCCCGGAACCGCCATCAGACGGAAGCCCGTGCCGTTCTTCCCGGACTTCGCCTACAGGGACCTGGTTGCCTGGACGGCCGGCTTTGCAGTGCTCCTGGCGCTCGCCGCGTTGCTCCCCCGTGAACTTGGCGAGAAAGCAAATCCGATGGCGTCCGCCCCCGCAGGGATACGGCCGGAATGGTATTTCCTGCCGCTCTACGAGACGCTGAGGATTGTACCCGCCACGGTGTTCGGCATACAGGGCGAGCTGGTGGTGAACGGCGGTGTGGGGATACTGATGGGACTCTGGGCGCTCATCCCGTTCATAGACAGGAAATCAGCCCGGGACCTGAGAAGCCCAGTGTTCAGGGCAATCGGGATTGTTCTTATCGTGTACCTGTGTGGGACAATTCTCGCGGCACTGCTGACGTAGAGGAGGGATTCAGGTGCTCGTATTCCCGTCAATCACTGACAGGCTGATCGTTCTCGGCACAGGCCTGGTGCTGTGCGGCGTGCTGGCATGGCTGGTCAACAGGCTGCGCCTCAGGTCGGATCGGGAGAGGGATCAATGACGAGCAATGAGCCGGATTCGCCGGTTTCGCGTATACCTGGATGTCAAATAATATATATTATGTAAAGCTAATAAAGGCCCGACTCGACCTGATCCATTGACGTACCGATCGAGTCCATATACCCCCTGCCTATCTCGCGGACGTCAACGTCGATCTCGCTTCCGATCGCCAGGCGCATCCCACCCACACGTCCGATCACCGCGCTCTCCAGGCCGTGCTTCCTGGCAATCTCCATGACCCTGTGGCCGTTGGCTGCCGAGGCCGACACAACCGCCCGCGACTGGTCCTCCCCGAAAAGAAGAAAATCACTCCGGAGCCCGTCTGCGACAATATCGATCTCCGCACCGATCGGATGAATGCCGTCACCGATGCATGACTCCGCAAGCGCAACCGCGATTCCCCCTTCGGAGCAGTCATGCGCGCTCTTGAGTATCCCCGCGCCTGCCGCCTCGATCAGCACCTCATGCAGCCGCTTCTCGCGTGCGAGGTCCAGCGCCGGAGCATCTCCCGCCGTAATGCCGTGAACCACGGCGAGATACTCGCTCCCGCCGATGTGCCCGCGGTTTGTGCCGAGCTCGATAATCACGTCCCCATCGTCCCGGAAATGCGATGTGACGGCAAGTGATGCATCATCCATCAGCCCGAGCATGCCTATAACCGGTGTGGGAAACACGGAGGCATTAGGGCTTTCGTTGTAGAAGCTTACGTTGCCTCCAGTCACTGGCGTGTTGAAGAACCGGCACGCCTCACCCATCCCGGCAACAGCCTCCCTGAACTGCCAGTACACTTCAGGCTTGTACGGGTTGCCGAAGTTCAGGCAGTTGGTGATCGCCAGCGGTCGCGCCCCCGTGCAGGCCACGTTTCTCGCGGACTCGGCAACCGCGATCATTCCGCCAAGCCGCGGGTTGAGATACACGTAACGGCCGTTACAGTCGGTTGTGAGCGCGAGGGCCTTACCTGATTCCTTGAGAAGGACTACCGCCGCATCGCCTCCGGAAAGAACTACGTTGTTCGTCCGCACCATGCTGTCGTACTGCTCGTAGACCCACCGCTTGCTCGCGATATCGGGAGTCCGGAGGAGCTTCTCCAGGACAGCCCCCAGTGATGCCGGCGCGGGCAGTGAGTCCGCATCGAACGCCCGCGTGCTCCGGAGGTACGCCGGCTCGGCCGACTGGCGGGTGTACACCGGAGCACCGCCCCCGAGGACAAGCGTCCCGGCGGGAATATCCGCAACCTGCTTTCCCCTGTACGAGATCTCGAGCCGGCCGGTGTCTGTCACTTCACCGATCGTCTCGGCGTGAATATCCCATTTCCTGAATATCTCCCGCACCGCTTCCTGCTTCCCCGGCTCCACCACCAGGAGCATGCGCTCCTGCGACTCCGAAAGCATGATCTCGTAGGCGCTCATCCCCTCCTCGCGGGCAGGAACGAGGTCCAGGTTGATCCTCATGCCGCTGTTCCCCTTCGCGCTCATCTCCGACGTCGAGCACGTGATGCCCGCCGCCCCCATGTCCTGTATGCCGACGACCAGCCCCGCACGTATCGCCTCGAGCGAGGCCTCGAGGAGCAGCTTCTCCGTGAACGGGTCCCCGACCTGGACCGAAGGCCGCTTTGCCTCTGACGCCTCGGAGATCTCCTCTGAGGCGAACGTCGCCCCGTGTATGCCGTCGCGCCCGGTGGAAGAGCCGACGATCATCACCGCGTTCCCTTTCCCCTTCGCCACGGCGCTCGCCCACTGGCCGACGCGCACGACGCCGACCGCCATCGCGTTCACAAGCGGGTTGTCCTGGTAGCAGGGATCAAAATACACCTCCCCCGCCACCGTCGGCACGCCGAAGCTGTTTCCGTAGTCGCCGATCCCCTTCACGACGCCCCGGACGAGCCCGCGCGTCCGCGCGCTGGAGATGTCCCCGAACCTCAGCGAGTTCAACCCGGCCACGGGCCGCGCCCCCATCGTGAAAATGTCACGCATGATGCCCCCCACGCCCGTTGCGGCGCCCTGGTACGGCTCCACGGCCGACGGATGGTTGTGGCTCTCGATCTTGAATGCGACAGCGAGCCCGCCGCCGATGTCCACGAGGCCCGCATTCTCCTCGCCCGCACCCACGAGGAGGCTCCCCCCTTCCCGGGGGAGCGTCTTGAGGACCGCGATCGAGTTCTTGTAGCTGCAGTGCTCGCTCCACATCACGCTGTAGATGCCCAGCTCCGTGTACGTGGGGGTTCTTCCCAGTATCGCGAGGATTTTCCCGTATTCCTCCTCCGTGAGCCCGTGTTTCAGCGCGAGGTCACGCGTCACAACCGGTTCTCCCGTCTCGTTCATACCCATCTCATTTCCAGCTGTATGTGACATTGATTGCCAGCGACGCCGTCTGCGACGAGTAGAGCCCGTTGAACCCTCCGCTGAAGGGTCCGGCCGTGAGCGTCGATCCGGTGACTCTCCTGTCATCGTACTGCATGACCGCATAGGCGAAGTCAAGCACGAGACCTTCGCCCGCCCTGTAACCGAACCCCAGTGCGTACCCTGTCCCGCCGGCGTCGGGGAGCCCGGGAGAGAGCGTCGCATCCGGAACCGGACTCCTGTCGAACCGGATCCCCCCGCGCAGCGAGAAATCCGCGAACGCAAGCTCGATACCGAACCGTGTGTTGAGTACATCCTTCCAATCCAGTTGAGCGACGACGGTCGGGCGCACGGGATTTGCATACGTTACGGTAACCGACTGAAACTCCGACCAGAGGCTGTATTCCGCATCCGCCGAGAGTGAGAGCCAGTCAAACGGGTGAAGCGAAGCCGAGGCAAGGAACCGGTTGGGAAGCGCAAGTCTCGTGGAGAATCGGCCCTCGGCGTACTGTGACGCTATCTGCGCCGGGATGTCTCTGTAGCGGACCCTCCCGTCGTCGATCGGGAGATTGATGTGGCTCCGGTAGGATGCTCCCACCGAGAGCATCCGATCCGCCCTGTACAGGACGCCGGCAGTCACACCGAAGCACACATTGCCGCTCCCGTCGTGCGTCACGTCGCCGTCGGGCTGTACGCTCGAATCCCCCGGAACGGAGAGAGCGAAGCGCTGTTCGTACAATATCCTGGGGAGCGCCAGGTTAAGTCCGAGCCCGGCGGAAAAATCATCGGAGAACTTCATGCTGATGCCGGGGGTCACCATCGCGACACGGAGGTCCGATTTCGTCGCCAGGCGCCGCCCCACCCATTCCTGGTCCCATTCCGTCTGCATCTCGTAGGGAACCGTCACGCTCAGACCGGCTCCGAATCCGCCGGGTGTCGTGTATGTGAAACAGATGCTGGGGGGAAAGAGCACCTGCGCCTGCATCTTCGTGTCCACGGTGGAGGGAGAAACGCCGTAGAACCGCTCAGCGGGAACGATTACAGTCGCGCCGAGAGAGAACACGGGGCCGTCCAGGAACGAGAGAATCGCCGGATTGGCGAGCATCGCGGTCGGGTCGCCTGCCATTGCACCGACGGCCCCCCCTGCTCCCATGGCGCGGGCCGACTGATCCGTGTTCTGAAACCCCCCGGCATGCGCTGCGGGGGCGACCAGGCCCGCAGTGAGACAGAGCTGAACGACGTATATGATCGATCGAAATTTCATTCGAACGTCAGAAGTAATTCCCCTTTTTCCACGGGCTTTCCAGCTTTCACATGAACCTCTTTCACGCGCCCGGTGCCGGGTGAGACTATCTCGTTTTCCATCTTCATCGCCTCAAGCACCACCAGGGGCTGCCCGCGCAGGACATCGTCCCCGGCGGCCACGTCGATCCGGATGACCATGGCGGGCATCGGCGCATGAATCTCCCGCCGTGTGCCCGTTCCCGGCGTGCTCCGGCCGTACCGGCGGAGGAGACGCTCACGCTCAGATTCCACCGCGGCAGTCGAGGCACGTCCGCCGGCGATAACACCGTATGTCTCCCCGTCCAGCGCTGCAACGACCCTGATCTGCCTCCTCCCCTCAATGACGGAGAATTCGGTGTCCGACACGCGGCGGACGGCGCACAGAGTCCCATCCACGGAGACCTCGCCGTCCGCACCCGGGCGAACGGTCATCTCCTTCCCCCCGATCGTGACAATGAACGTCTTCATGCGCCCCTCAGGAAATCCCGCCGCTTTTCCTTCCAGCGGCTCTCACCGGAGGCCGCGTGAGCCGCCCGGGGCGCGGCCCCGGCCGCGATCAGGGCGCACACGGCTGCGGCGGCCCGCTCTTCACCCGCACACCCGTCACCGTCCGGTTCGGGCCTCCAGTGCGACTGGAGAAAATGCGTCGAGATCTCTCCTGAGCGAAAATCCGGGTGCTCCAGGACAAACAGGCAGAGGGAGATGTTTGTCTTCACGCCGAGCACTTCGTACTCACGGAGCGCGCGCACCAGCCGCCTGATGGCCCCCTCCCTTGTCGGGCCCCAGGCAATCAGCTTGGCGAGCATCGGATCGTAATACACAGAGACCTCTCCCCCCTCGTCGATCCCCCTGTCGTCCCGGACCCCGGGCCCCGACGGCGTACGGAGATGCACGATCCTTCCGGTCGAGGGGAGGAAGTTGTTCGAGGGATCTTCCGCGCAAATGCGGCACTCGATGGCGTGCCCCCTGAACGCGACGTCCTCCTGGCGCAGGGGGAGCTCTTCCCCCGCCGCGACGCGGATCTGCAGCTCAACCAGGTCAAGCCCCGTGCGCAGCTCCGTCACGGGATGTTCGACCTGCAGGCGCGTGTTCATCTCCAGGAAGTAGAAATTCTTCTCCCCGTCCACGAGGAACTCCACGGTCCCCGCATTCAGGTAGCGGCAGGAGCGCGCAACGCTGAGAGCCGTCTCTCCCATCCGCCGCCGCATCTCCTCGTCCACCGCCACCGAGGGAGACTCCTCGATCACTTTCTGGTGGCGCCGCTGGATCGAGCATTCCCTCTCCCCGAGGTGGACGGCGTTGCCGCGGGCATCGGCAAGTATCTGGATTTCAATATGCCGCGGCTCCTCAAAGTATTTTTCCAGGAAGACCCGCTCGTCGCCGAACGCGGAACGCGCCTCCGAAGCGGCGGCCCGGAGAGCCCCCTCGAGGTCGCTCCCGCTCCTGACGATGCGCATCCCCTTTCCTCCTCCGCCGGCCGCGGCCTTGACGAGCACAGGGTACCCGTGGCGCGCGCAGAAGTCGCGCGCGTCCGCACCGTCTCGGACCGCCCCCGGCGTGCCGGGAACGGTCGGCACACCCGCCCCGGCGGCCAGCGCGCGCGCCGCCGTCTTGTCCCCCATCGAGCGGATCGCACCGGCGGAGGGACCGATGAACACCAGGCGCGCATCGGCAACCGCCTGCGCAAAGAGCGGGTTCTCCGACAGGAACCCGTAGCCCGGGTGAACCGCGTCCGCCCCGGAGGCCGAGGCGGCCTCCAGGATCCGGTCGATCCTGAGATAGCTCTCCCTCGACGGGGCGGGGCCGATCGGGAGCGCCTCATCGGCGGCGAGCACATGCGGGGACGTCCTGTCGGCCTCCGAGTACACCGCAACCGTGGCAATCCCCATCTCCCTGCACGTGCGGATGATGCGGAGCGCGATCTCCCCCCTGTTGGCGATGAGGATTTTCCGTATCTGCGGCATCACTGCTCCGTCAGCTCGACCACTGTTGCCCCCGTACCCCCTTCGTTCCATTCGCCCAGCCTGAACGCCTTGACCCTCGGGTGCGACGAGAGGAACTCGGACACCTTCTTTCTGAGCGCGCCCGTCCCCTTCCCGTGAATGATGTCGATCCTTCCCAGCCCGGCGAGGACCGCGTCGTCGATGAATTTGTCGACGAGCGGCAGAGCTTCCTCCCCTGTCATTCCGCGGATGTCGAGATCCTGCCGGACTTCCGCAGGCTTCCCGGTGTGCTCGGCGTGAGCGGGGCGGAACCCGGCGCCCGGCCGCTTCCTCGTGAGGCGGAGGCCCGACGTGGGGACGCGCATACGGACGGCGCCGAACACCACCGTTGCGCTCTTTCCGTCGGACGAGAGCTCCAGAACTTCCCCGGCGTCGCTCCCCCCCTCGATCGTGACATTGCTTCCGGGAACGATCGCTCCCCCCTCCACCGCGGGGGGCCGCTCCGGCTCGCTGGAGCGGAGCACGGAAGCGATGTCCTGCTGGAGCCGCGCGACGTCGGCCCGCACGCGGCGGACCGTCTCTTTCTCGGCGCCCGTTTCCCGGATCTCCCGCACGCTCCGCTCGATGGCGGCGTTTGCCTCCGCAACGATCCGCGCCGCTTCCTCCGCGGCCCTGCGCCTGACTTCCCGCGTCTCGGCGGAAAGCTTCGCGAGTTTTTCCCCGTACTCACGCGCACGGGCCTCTTCCTCGCTCCGCGCGGCCTCCGCGCGCGCAAGCTCCGCCCGCGCTTTCTGCGTGGCATCCTCCAGGTGGACGATCAGCGTCTCCAGCTTCGCGTGCTCGGTCCCCAGCCTCTCCCTGGCCCTCTGCATCAGCGCCGGCGAGAAGCCCAGGCGCGAGGCCATCTCCAGCGCGTAGCTGCTCCCGGGGATCCCGGGGCGGAAGCGGTACGTGGGTGTGAGCGTCGCCAGGTCGAACTCCATCGCGCCGTTGGCGACCCCGGGGGTCTCGTGGGCGAACACCTTCAGCGCCCCCTGGTGCGTCGTGGCAATCGTGACCGCGCCCCGCCGCGTCAGCTCCTCCAGCATCGCCGCGGCGATCGCGCCTCCCTCCGACGGATCCGTCCCCGCGCCGATCTCGTCAATCAGCACGAGACTCTGCCGGTCGGCCGCCGCGGCGATCTCCTTGAGCGCGGAGAGGTGCGAGCTGAACGTGCTGAGATCGTTCTCGATCGACTGCTCGTCGCCGATGTCGACAAAGCAGGAACGGAAGACGCGGAGCGCCGTTCCGGGCGCCGCGGGCACGTGGAGCCCGCACTGCGCCATGGCGACCAGGAGTCCCACCGTCTTCATCGCCACGCTTTTCCCCCCGGCGTTGGGCCCGCTGATCAGGAGCGTGGCGTCGTCTCCCCCCGCCTCCAGGTCAAGGGGAACGGTGCGGTCGTACCCGTGCGACATGACGAGCAGCGGGTGGCGCGCACCCCGCACGGCGAGGGGTCCCTCGTCGCTCAGCACGGGCTCCACGCCCAGGATCTCGACCGAGTATTTCGCCCGCGCCTGCAGGTCGTCGAGCCCCGCGAGGATTTCCAGATCCGCCGCCAGATCATCCCGCGCCGCGGCGACTTGCGCCGTCAGCGCGCGGAGAATCTTCTCGATCTCCCGCTGCTCCTGGAACTGGAGGCTCCTGATCTCGTTGTTCAGCTCGAGCGTTTCCGTCGGCTCGATGAACACCGTGGCGCCGCTGGCCGATGCGCTGTGGATGAATCCCGGCACGCGGTGCTTGTGCTCGGCCTTCACCGGGATGACCATCCGCCCCTCGCGGGTGGTGATGATGTCGTCCTGGCTGAATCCGAGCTCCGCCACGTTCCGGAGAATTCCGGCGAGCCGCCGGCGCAGCTCGTCGTACCTGTCGGCGATCGAGCGCCGCACCGCCAGAAGCTCGCGCGAGGCATCGGGACGGATCCCCCCCCCCTCGTCGACGGCGTGGTCGATGTTGAACTCCAGAACCTTGTCGGCGTGCAGGGGTTCGGCCGACTGCCAGAGGAGCGGGAACCCCTCTTTCCGCCGCGCGGCGAACGCGCGCGTGAGGCGCGCCGCCTTGAGGAGGAGGGAGACGTGGAGAATCTCCCGCGGCAGAAGCGTCATCCCCTCCACGGCGGTCTTCCCCAGCGCCTCCCTGAGGGGATGGATCCCCTCAAGAGGCAGCGGCTCGTCCTGCTCCAGCAGGCGCTTCATCTCCGTGACGCGCGCGAGCGCCCCGGCGATCTCCGCGCGCGTCACCATGACGGACATCCCGGCCAGTGACTCCCGGCCGGGTTCCGAGCTCGCATAGCGGAGCACACGCTGGCGGACCTTGTCGAACTCGAGCTTCCTGAGCGCGTTCTCCCACCTGCTCATGGTTTCCGGGGCACCTCCGGAGGCTTCGCGAAGATGTCGAGGTCCCTGAACTTCTCCTGGACCTGCTTCTTGAATTCCGCGGCGCCGGGAAGATACGACTGGAGCAGCTCGAAGGTTTTCGGAACGAAGTTGGCGAGTGGCTTGTACAGGAGCGAGGCCTGGCGGTCATCCACGTCCGGCGTATCGACCACCTTGAGGCCGATGAGGATGAAGCTGATGACCATGGCGCTCTCGAGCACGCCGAGGAAGATGCCGATGGTGTTCGCCGCCGTCTTTGCGGCGCCCGCCCTGCCGAAGCGCCTGTAGAGGAGGATGGCGGGGATCATGATGGCCAGCATCACCAGGGCAAAACCGACGGCGTAGGCCGCAGTGTCGCCCAGCACCCCCGCGTCGGAAAAGAAGTTTCCCACGGGCGTCATGAGCCTGGACGCCACGACAACGGCAATGAGAAGAAGGAGGATGTTGTAGAGCTTTTTCGCGAGCCCGCCCCTGTACCCCAGGAATCCTCCCAGGCACAACCCGGCGACGAGGAATATGTCCAGATAGGAGAATCTCATCCCGGGGTGCCGAGGGCTTTCCTGACGAGCTCCTGCACGAGCTTCCCGTCCGCCTTCCCTTTCACCTCCTTCATCACCAGGGGCATGACTTTGCCGAAATCGCCGGGAGCGGCAGCCCCGGTCGACGCGATGGCCGCGCCGATCACGGCGGTGATTTCTTCGGAACTCATCTGGCGCGGGAGGTACTCCCGGATGATGGCGAGCTCCGCCTCTTCCTGCGCCGCAAGCTCGGGCCTCCCCCCCTGCGTGAAGAGCTCGATCGACTCTTTCCGCTTCTTCGCCGCGGAGGTGAGCGCCGCGACCTCATCCTCGCCGGTGATCCCGCCGGCGGTGCCCCGCTTCTCGATTTCTTTCTCCAGGAGGACGGCCCGCATCGTGCGGAGCGTTTCCAGCCGTACCCTGTCCCCCGATTTCATCGCCGCCCTGAGATCCTGGCCGATCCGCTCCCTCAGTGTCATGCCGCGTCCCTGTTCAGGTGGGAACAATAAAAAAAAGGCAGGAACAGCGTAGTGCGCTCCCGCCTTTTCGAACGACACAGCTGTTCCCCAGCGCTCAAAACATAGTCACTTTCCCTCTGAAAGTCAAACCCCGCCGTACGCCCGGACGACCGTGCCGCTGACCGAGCGCGCATCGTCAGAGCAGAGAAAGATCACGATTGCGGCGATCTCTTCCGGAGTCACCCAGCGGGCGACGTCAGCCGAAGGCATCGACGCGCGGTTGGCGGCGGTCAGTATGATGCCGGGCGCGATCGCGTTCGCCGTGATGCCGGTGCCCCTGACCTCGGCGGCGATGGTCTCGGTGAGCGTGACCACGCCCCCCTTGGCGATCGCATACGCGCCGCGCTTCGGCTGCGGCGACAGAGCCGCCATGGCAGTGATCGACACGATGCGTCCCGAGCCCCGCTCGCGCATCGCCGGGAGCACCGCGCCCGACATGTAGAATGCGGTCCGCAGGTTCGCCGACAGCATCGCTTCGAACGTCGCCCCCGCAATCTCGCCGATGGCCTCCCCCCCGGCGTATGCACCGGCCGCGTTCACGAGGATGCCCGGCTCGCCCCAGCGTGCGGCGACGGCGCGGACAAACGCGTGCGCGCCCTCCTCCGTGTCGATCACGGCCGGCACAGCGTACACCATCGGCGCGGCGGCGCCCGCCCTCAGGGCCGGCTCCGGAGAGCTCCCCCGGAGGGGAATTGCGACGCGCGCGCCGGTGTTGAGGAGAGCGGAGCATATCACACGCCCGAGGGCGCCCGCCCCCCCGGTCACGATCGCTACTGTCGAATCCATGCAGACTCCCTTCCCGGCACAAGCGTGCGCCGGCAGATGCAATGTAGCGGCGGGAGGGGGCGAATGCAAGAAGAAATCGGTTCTTGAACTTGGGCCTAATTCATGCTACATTCATAGCTTCCGGGAAACGATGAAAGCAATCACAGTGTGGAAAACGGCCGCCCGGCTCTGTGTCATGGCGGCGCTCGTCACGGGTGCTGCCGGCGCCGGCGAGAAGCTCCGTGTGGGGGACACTGCCCCCGATTTTACGCTCCCCGCCGCCACGCGGGACACGATCCTGTTTCAGGGCGTCACACTCTCCTCCCGGGTGGGAACAGGGACGATCATCCTCGCCTTCTATCCCGCCGACTGGAGCGGCGGATGCACGAAGGAGATGTGCACGATGCGTGACAACTTCCGATCACTCGGCACGCTCGGGGCGGCGGTCTTCAGCATCAGCGGGGACTACGTCTTTTCCCACAGACAGTGGGCGCAGGCCCTCGGCCTCCCCTTCACGCTCCTGAGCGACCATGACCACCGGGTTGCACGCCTGTACGGGAGCTTCAACGAGCTCACGG
>Ga0335069_10006164_pt1 | contig 17466 bp, 51 predicted proteins | sample Lox_Sample_11_FD_206714 | JGI IMG/M metagenome (GOLD analysis project Ga0335069, IMG submission 206714) | Soil microbial communities from Loxahatchee National Wildlife Refuge, Florida, United States - Lox_Sample_1.1 | ecosystem: Environmental > Terrestrial > Soil > Wetlands | place: USA... | reverse complement strand
AATCAGGTAAAGGCTCTAGAGATTAGAGTGCAAGAGGCTTCAGATACAGTTACAGCTAAGCAGCTTGAAGCAAATGGTTTGCGGCAACGGGTTAGAGAGCTTGAGGCTAATCTTGAAGCTGCAACTCAAAAGAGCAATCGGGTTGTTGATTATGAGGTACAAAAGCAGCTTGCCAAGATCATGCAGGAAAAGCCTAGAGAGAAAGCGGTATGACAATTACTAAAACGCTTCATATTGAAGTCATTGGCAAGATTTGGATGCCAATGGTGGATGCAGTCACATCGTTTACCATTGATGAGAAGGAATTTGAGCGGTGTGGTATAGATCCATTCAGTCAAGATAGTATTGAACGGTATCTAGCCACACATACTGGTGATTTTAGTAGTGTTGATGGCTATAACGCTATCGTTGTTGAGCGAAAGTGGCTGCCATCACGCATAGATGAAGATGGTTGGAATATTGTTTCTTACGGGATCAAGGAGACAGTTATCCGGCAATTTACCGATGATGAGCAGGTTCGTTATGACGAATGTAGTTCGGGCATTATGGACCTCTCTGAATACTAAGGACGGAGATAATGAGCGTCATGAATCAGCCAACTATCACGGAGATTGTGCTAGGGAATACTGAGACTGAAGAAGATTATGAAAGAGGAATAACTACCAATACTCGCTTTGAGATTGATGATGGACTCTTCAAGATTATGATTGTGCAAACTAAGCGTGGTGGCAGGACATATACAACTGAAGCAGCAATTCCGGTTGGAACATTTGCAGTTGAAGTCGCTGGTCGTCTACTAGGATTGGAGTAATAGTGGAACGTACATTTGAACAAAAGCAATTATTTTTGGATATTGCAGATGCTATTGAAGCCCAGCCAGAGCTATACAATCAAGGTCAATGGTTTGATTATGATATGGATTGTAGAACAACGTGTTGTATTGCAGGATGGGCTTTGCGGCTAGCTGATACTGCGACGTTTTGGGAGCTTGTAGAAGATGGTCCTGCCGAAAGGAATTTTGATTATATTCAGGAAAAGGCTATTGAACTATTGGGGCTATCAGAATCCGAAGCTAGTAAATTGTTTTGGATGAATGCAAGGCCAATTGATGAAAATATGACTATGGCTGATGCACTTCGTAAAATTGCTGGTGGCGATCCAATTGAGCATCTTGTGAAAGGGTGAGTCCAATTAACCAAATGACGCTTAGGATTGGTGACCGTGTTGCGGCCCAATACAGTAGTTATTCTGATTATGTAAGGGAAGCTGAAGTCCTTGAGCTTAATGTCATTGGCTCAAATCCTGGTCGTCATGATCATGTGAGAATCAGGTGGGTCAACGAGGATTATGAGGCTAAGATTCATGCAAGAGCTATTACCAAGCTTTGGCATCAGTATGAGATTGAGCTAGAAAATCAGCGGCTTCAAACTGAGTGGCGTAGTGAAATGGCTGCACGTAGGAAGCGTGCGGAGGAATTGAATCAGGCATTTCTTCGTACACTTATTCCTGAGGCTGAGAGTATGAGTGAGACATACTCTTACAATAGGTCCACCATTTATTTCACAAGAGAAAGCCTCTGGAAGTTTCTCAATAGGATGAATGAAGAGCGTGGTGCTGATAAGATTGCTTTTCAATTTCCTACTGAGCTTCAAGAGACTAGTTTTCAAGATTGGCTTGACGAGAAGAATGAAGAGAAAATCAGGGCCAAGTTTCCTGATACCAAAGAGGTTGAGAAACCAAAGAAGGAGCTTTCAGCATGATATTTTCACCAGATAATCCGATTGCCAATGCTCTTGAACTTTTACGTGAGAAGGGTTGGATAAGACACGTAAGTCAAGATAGAGAAGGTAGAATGTGTATGGTTGGAGCTTTGGTAAGCGCTAAATTTTATTACGCACAACGTGTAAAGTATATCAATCCTGTATTGAGCGAGCTTTATCCAGATATAAATCCTATTCCTAATGGTGTAGCTATTATTCCATTTGTAAATGATCTTGTTGTACAAGACTTTGCAGAAGTTGAAACCATCTTTGAAAAAGCAGCACTAAAATGGGAGGAAGATCATGCTACCGGAGCATAAGATTGATTACGATACCGCACTGAATCTGCTTGAGAAAGCAGTTGCGGACAAGGGTGAGGATTATAGATATACAATCCAAGGGTGTTTTAGTCACTCTGTATACAAGGACAGAGATTTGTGGGAACAGCTTACACATCTGTATCCAGAACGTATTGATAGAGAGTGTAAATATTTTGAGCAAGAATTTGAAGAATATGGAATGCAGGAGCCAGCTTGTATTGTAGGTCACGCTTTTAGCTATATAGGCATTACATATGAAGATGTTGAGGATGCAAATGTTGATGGCATCCACTTAATGAAGTCTATTCCTATGACTGAATCAGCTAGAAATTTGTGGTTGGAAGCACAAAAGTTTCAGGATGAGGGATTTCCTTGGGGTGAAGCAATTAAGCGGGCTGTAGAACTTGTTCCAAAGCCAACGTTGGAGGTTAATGATGAGGACATTTGATCAGCAGCAGCTTATTCTTGAGGTTGCAGATGCAATTGAAGAGAATGCTGAGTTTTATAGCCAGAGTAAGTGGTTTAATGCATTTAACGAGTGTGGTACTACTTGTTGTATTGCGGGGTGGGCTGTAAGAATTGCTATGCCGGATGAGTTTTTTAAGCGTGTTGATAGGGCAATTGCTTTGGGGCCTGATAAATATGAGTATGAGGAAGTAGCAGAGCAAGATGATGAGTGGTTTCACGAAATCGGTATGGCGCTTTTCGGATTGAGTGACTATGAAAGCAATCTGTTCAATTATGATTGGATGCCTCCTGAGGGTATGACTGTGCCAGATGCATTGCGTAAATTTGCTGGTGGCGATGAGTTGAAGGATATTACCGAGCCTAATTGTCTCATGCGAAAGTACACCAATTAAAAAAATAGTCCAGCAGCGTTAAATAGTTTGCTAAGAAGGTTGTTCGTTGAAAATTCTGTATTAAAGTTTCATACTTATAAACCGGCAACGCCTTGGGGATAGACGATGACCCATGTAGTTGCGTCAAGTGCGCTAGTACCAGTCACAATAAGAGCCTCCACGTTTGTGCTGTGAGGATAGGTTGAGAGGGCAGGTCGGTAAGCGATAATGAAGCTAATTAATGGGCCGTAAGATGATGGAGGAAGGAGAGAGAATAATGGCCGCTACACTTGCAGAGTGCTTGGGTATTACAGTTGAGGAATTGGCGGAACGAGAACATCAACGGATGAAGTTTCAGCCAGTACCCAAGGGTATGGAGCCTACAGACATTGTTTGTAGGCATTGCGGTGAACATATCGCTAGGTATTATTTGAAGGTGCGTGGTAGCTTTGCGGTGGCTACACAGCTTGAACAGTACCACATGAAGCAGCACACAGAAAGGAAAGCAGCATGACATTCAAGGAGGTAATTGCCGGTAAGCCTGATGAGAATGATGATTTTTCTATACCGCTTGCTGTTTGGTACTCCAAGGAAACTGCATTTCGGGATGCGATCATGGGAAAGGCAATTGATTTCCCACAAGACTTTGATCCGGTGTGGCAGGGAGAGTGTGGGTTGTTGGTATCAATTGGTAGCGACATTGAAGCAATGAAGAAAGCTGCTCTTGAAATGTGTGAGTGGCTGTTTGAGCAGTTTAATATTGGTGGAATGCAAACCAGTTGTCACGTTCGTAGCATGAGCGTTGGTGATGTAGTAACGTTTGGCGAAACGTCATATCGGTGCAAGGCTATGGGGTGGGAGGTTATCTGATGATTGAATATCTTTCAGCAGTTCCGGCTTATGGTCGTGATTACAAGAGCAAGGCTGAGGTGCTGGCGGCTTGGAATGAAGGTAAAGACTTTCAGATTATGCCGTCAGGTCAGTACGTCAACAAGAATGACAAGCCTGCAAACGTTACGCTAAATATTCGCTACAAGCGACAGTCAATGGTTTGCGTGGTGAAGTGAGAACAAAGCTGTTTGATGCAGTAATTGTTGTTGTGATCGTCGCTGCAATTTGGTGGAGGTTCTGATGGCAAAGCAATATCGTTATACCTTTACCGTGGAGGGTAAAGGTCAGTTTGCAATGGATATGTTGCGGTTTGATTGTTGCTGGCCCGCAACATCTGAGGATGCAGTAAAGCTAGCTCCTGATCTTCGTAATAGAAGCGTTCTTACGGAAGCTCGTAAGGTTACGCTTTGCAGCATTCGTCAACCCACTGATGGTAGGTGGGCAAGCTTTGGTTGGAAGGTTCATTCCGATACTCTTTCTAGAAGGGAGCTTTAAAAATGTCCAACTACGTGAACAATGGTTCTTTCAAGGGTCAGTCTGCTCGCTTCTGTGAGAAGCATGGTTGCAACATCAACAAGTGCCGGAAGCAGCATGGCGATTTCAGCCGCACGGCATTTCGTGAGGCGATGGCGTATCATCTTGCGGAAGCAATTCGTGAGATGTTGGAGGATATGACCCGAGTTTAGTAACAAGTCGTTTGGGCGACTCTAAATAGAGGTTAGGCCCAAAGCGGGGGGCTATATGGATAAATCAAGTCCAATAGTCCCCGTCCCAATAACCGAATGGTAAACTAGAAGTTTGGGCCTGGAATGGATTTCGACATTATCTAAACCAACAAACGGGAGATAATGGATTGGGGTTCGATTCCCCGCAGGTCCACTATAGATAGAAGGTACTGATCTATATCGGGAGCCATTTATAACCTATGGTGCTGAACGATGAATTAGGTGGGATCAGCTAAGTTGGTGGTAGAGCCTTCTATCTAAGGTTTATAAGAAAGGAGAAAGCGATGGACGCTCCCGATTATATCGTCAGAGATGACGGTAGTGTTGTATGCCTTTTTTGTTCTGAGCCGCTAGAAGTAGTTGACGGCGGTAAGTTTGATATCTTGTTCTGCCAAAATTGCAATGTCGTCCATGACGTGAAGCACTCATTTGAGCAGTGGCCGTTTGAGGAATCAACCAACTGAAAGGGGAACAATGAAATTCAAAAAGCCAGGAATAACATGCCGCTGCTACATCTGCGGAAAGAAGAACGCCAATTCCAATCAGGTTCGCAACTCTTATGTGAGAGTTGGCATTTGTCGTGATGAGGATGGCTTCTTCTCTGGTCGTATGTCCAAGAAGGAAAGCCGCAAGCTGCGCCGAACAAGAGAAAAGCGCAACGATCAAATGGAGGAAGAATAATGTTCTATCCTAGAAGCAAGTATGAGCGGCCACGGTGCGATTCATGTGGCTGTGAAACAAAGGTTCATGGTCATGTTTGTGAGAACTGCTTCAATAAGTGGATGAAGGAAATGATGGCAATTCTTCCCAAAGAAGATGCCACGTTGTCCCAGCAACGTAAAACAGTAGCTTAGGCTGGGAGCGGCTAGTAGGTAAATGAGCCTACTAGCGTGCTAAACCAATATTCACTAACAAGGAAGGAGAGATGGTTGTCGGCTTCGATGTTGATCGGTACATAAAAGATCCGCAGTACAAGAAATGGGTTGATGATATGGATGCAGTGGTTGGAGAGATTGTAGTTTCCACTCCATGTATTCATAGTCATCATGAGCATTGCGGCAATAAGAAATGTAGTTGCGGCTGCCACTTTACGAAAAGGTAATTGTGAATCTTACTGAGCTAAATAGAACATACAAGGAAATGGTCCAGGCAATAATTAAAGAAGTGGGGCCATATCCTAGCTTTGAGCAGCTTGATCCTGCTTATAAGTTCTACATGGATAATGTAGAAAAGCAGCAGCTACCAGAGTTTAGAGATAAGACGGTAGAAAAGGCCATGCCGGTTAGACAGAAGCGGACAACAAACGAAGTTGTAGAGCCTGTAAATAAATCGCAGGCGGCTTCAAATGGTGATATGGAATCTGTATGCGTTGTCTGCAACAAATCCTTTACACAAGAACGTAGAAGGGGTCGTCCATGGACAAAATGCTTGGAGTGTCGGTAGATACAAGAGAAGAGTTGGAGGCAAAGATTGAGGATAAATTGAAGAAGCTTTACCCTGGTGAAAATGCATATGATCCTCATATGATGGTCATAATCGCTGCACATCTTGCAGATATGTTTGTCCCCATTGGCTATTATGGCCGTGGGGAAATCAGTGACAAGAAGTCAGATCGCCATCACACTAAAGTCTGGACGGTGTTCAAGTGACAGTTGAAACTGAAAACAATACGGTTTCGGTTTGCAATCGCTGCAATACGTGGTTACTAAATAGTGACGGTCATACAATGATGCGTTACTTCAATGCCAATCCAGATGAGCTAAATAAGTGCTTTGTTGTTGGTCACGATTGGCGTGTGGTAATGACCTATAAGCAGTACGAGGCATTGATGCATCTTAGTGACAACTACAATGTGGATTTCAATTTGGATTGGTTCCGGCCCACATTTGATTTGCCTGAGGGTTATATCGCTGGATGGATTGGTGGTCCAGAACATAAGAAGATTTATGTCGGTTGCTCAGCAGAAGGGGAGATTAGTTCATAATGGCACTAGAGTTTGATCTTCGTAAGGTTGGAAACGTTGATATCTTGCGGACTAAGGGTGAAGATGGTCAAGAGAATTGGTCACAATTGACCACAAGAGTGGTGTTTAGCTGCATTTCAACTGGAATTAATGAGATTACCGAGGACAATTATGAAGAGTGGTTCCAGCGTAATTTCATTTGGGATACGGTTCATGGGTTGCTCCCATTGCCGCTAGAGTCTGTGAAGCTGTTTATCGGTTTGTGGACAAATGCTTCAACTCTAACCAAGGCTGAATTTAATAAGCGTATTATGGCTGATATTTGGTATAACGCTGAAACCCAACTGAGGGAAGAGTCAGATGCATGAAGATGCATGGTTAGAAGAAGCCTATGAGGACCGTACATATATTCCAGACGATCCTGAGGCGTATTACTTTGAGCCTGATTATGGGCCGTGTGATATTTGCGGTGCCATGACAACCAGTGATAATGGTGTTTGTTCTTACTGCAAGGAGAATGCACAATGACCGATGGTATTCAAGTTGGCATGGTTCATATCACCAAGACAATCAAGCGTAGAACGAGTGAAGAAGTTGCGGCATGGTATACAGAGATTGAGTTTGCTCCGCAAAGTGTTCCAATGATGATTTATCCCAAGATGTGGAGCACTGGCGCATGGGGGTACAAGCTAAATGGTATTGTAGTGGATGATTATTATCCAGCTTTGTTTCATGGATATCCTGTTAGTAATAATCCGTATGAGCCTAAGTATATTGGGCAAAAGCGTGAGATGAATTTCAATACCTATCTATATACGCTTGGTTATATGTTGGTTGAAACTGGTGGCCTGCTTGGTGTCAGCCAACACCATGATTATACTAATAGCTTTGGTGCGGTTGAAATTTGGCCGGATATGATTGAGGTTGAAGCTAGGCCATGGGCTGATAAAAATCATATGCACATGCTCAAACCTAATCCTTTGTGTCAGTATTGTGACCATATTGTACGGTCAACTACTCATAAAGAGCGAGTTGATTTGAATGGTTATGAGCAGTCACTTGATAAGCCAATTTGGAATTGGGATTATGTGCATTGTGATGAGCGTGGTAATAGGGATAGTGAGCAGGATCATATTTGTTATGAGACTAAGCTTGCAGATGAGTCAATCAAGGGTTGGAAGTCAATTAGCCCGTGGCCTCGTAAGGATCAATGGATGAAGTTTGAAAATCCTGGCATGGCTTTTAATGTAAAACTAAAGGCTAAGGAACAAGTAGCATGATAATTCCCTACGGCAATGGCTATTTAGAGCATAATCATACTGGCCCAACCATTATTTATGCCGGACGTACTGTTTATGTTGACTGTATGGCCTGCATACTTATTGATACGGCACTACCTTGGCCGTTGCAGTGGGATGACGAAAGTCTAAAGCGTTATCAAGAACAGGAGAAGCAAAGCTAATGGGTGTTGGTACAAACGATATTATTCTTGACCAAGTATGTGGCAAGTGTTATGCGGCAGTGATGGTGCCAATTCAAGATGGCTGGCCGCTAGTGGTTATGCATCTTGATGCAGAACTTGAAGCTGATCATGCAGTAACAAAGCTAAAGACTCCGCCAAAAAGGCATTTGAATCCGATGGTGAATGAATCGCAATCTAGATAATTCGGATATTACAACTGAACAGCTTTGGGAAATTGCTGCTCTTGATGATACTAATACAAAGATGATCAAGGGTTTGCATAATGATGCACTAATTAGAAGTAAATTGATGGATATTACAGCCGCAAAGCGTTATGAATTGTGGGCGGCCGGTGAGCTAATCCTAAATACTAATATGGAAGGGAGGTGTATGAAATGAAGATTCTTCTTGTGGGAGATACCCACGGTGATTATGGGCAGATTCATTATGCCCGCAAGGTAGCAACACTAGCCAGATGTGAAATGATTATTCAGCTTGGTGATTTCAGTTATTACTGGTGTGGTGTAGATAAGACTCATGGCTGGGCTGATCCTGATAAATATCCTGCTGTCCCTGTTATTTGGCTGCCGGGTAATCATGAGGATTGGCACATGATTGAGCAGCTTCCAGTAGGTATTCCAAATGAGCATGGAGTAACTTATCTTGGCCGTGTCAATTTGCTGATCCTTGATGGTTTGAAGATTCTAACTGTGGGCGGTGCCTATTCGGTAGATCAGTATGATCGTATCGAAGGCGTTGATTATTTCCCACAAGAGGAAATCAATCAGGCTGATATCTATAAGGCAACAAGCTTTGGTGAGGTAGATATTATGCTGAGCCATGATGCTCCAACAACGCAGACCCTAGAGCTACATCTAATAGATATGGCTCGTCGTTGGGGATTTGTTGAGGGTCGTATTCATCCAAAGCTTGAGGCAGGCTCTAGAAGGAGTAGAGAGGCCATTGAGGCAATTGTAGATGAGGTAAAGCCAAAGCTGTTGGTACATGGTCATTATCACCACCAGTATGGTGATGTGTACATGAACACTCAGGTTATTGGACTCCATTGTAATGGTAATGGTAGTAAGTCTATTCGTATTCTAGATACGGAGGAATTCAAGAATGGACGCTGGCGTAGCTAGAAGTGTTATTAAAACAATTCCACATCAAGTTGGAGATAGAGCCAGTGTTGTAGTTGATGGAAAGCTATACACTGGCCGTATCTATCATGTAAGAGAAAACGGTTGGGCTTGTGTTGAATGCCCAAATGGGCATGTTGCTAGTGGGCCAGATTGGCATGGTGAGGATATTCCAAGGGGTGATAGATGAGCCACTTTATTGAGCGGATTAATAATAATTTGCTCATTGGTATTAATCATGAACAATGTATTGCAGCAAGTATTTCGGTACCACTTGGCGTTTATGACCGCAAGAAGTTGCATGAGTTGTGGGGTAAGAAGATTAGCATTCTTGGCCCTGAGGAAGTTGACCATTATTTGTTGGTTGTAAATGATGGTGGCACCAAGGATCCTGAAGTCTTTGATGATTGGATGACTCAAGATGCCTGACTATGATACCCGTATTGATCCCATTACAGGCTGTAGGGTGTTGTCCATGCGTGGATTTATGCAGAGTCAAGCTGATCACAATGGTACAACCGAACAAGAAGAGTGGGAACGTTTTAACCAGGATATGGTTGATATTGAAATGGAAGAGTTGGACAATATCATGAACCCCGAGCGGTTTATTGATATGGTAAATAATGCTGAGGATCAATACCCATGCAAGTTCTGTGGCGACTTGCTGCATCTTGATAAAGATGTGTGGGTTGACGATACCAATGGTGATGTGTGCAGTGGTGATGACAATCTAAATAATGAAAATGAACAGCATCAAGTAGCACCATTCAAAATCAAGCGAATCTTCTGGATTGATGAAGATACAGCCTATGGTGGTGGCATGTTCAGCGGCAATCAGCATCTAGAAGTTAGAGCAGAACGTGAAGATGGTTTTCATGGATGGTTTGTTTATGACTACAAGTATTATGCAGGTAGCAGATTGGATCCACCGGATTATGCATTGACCGCAATGTGGAGCGATGGAAACGGAGTTGAATACTAAATGAAAGCTGAATTCAAATCTAAGTGGCTTGATGCACTCAGGAGTGGTCAATATAGGCAAGGCCAAGGCAAATTGCGGAATGAAGGTAATGAGTTTTGTTGCTTGGGAGTATTACTTGACAAGTGTATTGAAGGTTATTGGGATATCGAAACTTTCTTTGTTCAGCCATCAAATGAGATAGATCAGTGGCGATACGATGCGCTAGACGAGGGAAATATACCTTCTTTGGAAATTGATGGTGAACTTGGTGGATTTAGAGGTTATTTTGATATTTCAGAAGATGAAGAACTAATGCTTATTTGGATGAACGATGGCTATATTGGTGATCCACCAAATCATATGCCGCCAATTGAACGTGCTGAATTTCATGTAATTGCTGACTGGATTGAAGCAAACCTCTAATGTTTGGTGACTATGATGCTGATTTGTTGGCATTAGGATTTGCTTTGGCGGTCAAATCACCAGATGATTTGGGTGATGCATATATGAGAATGTTTCTAGAGGCATATATGAAGGCAGATGGTGGCACACAGGAGTTGATGGAACAGCAGCTAAATAATATTGGCATTGCATTCCGAGACATACTAGGAGGCAACTAGTGCAACTATTAATGGTGCTCGATGATGGTGAAACATATAGTGGCCTCAGTGATTGTAGTATTGTTGCGGTACCGGATGGCCTCAATGCTGATGAAGTTGAAGCTGTATTAGAAGAAGATGAAGATGTATTGGTTGCATCATTTCGTGTGAATGATGATGGCTTAATTCATATTGTTATTGATAAGACATATGTGGCTGAGATTATCCAGAAGGGTGGTGTACATTGATTATCTGCATTGATGACACCAGGATGCATACAGATCCTAAGGCTGAGAATTATACAACCGCTGAGCATGGGCTATATCGTCTTGTTCAGTTGTGGACAAATCAGAATTCAATGGGTGATGCCATTTTCAATGTTGATGAGTTGTGGCTAGATCATGACTTGGGTAATTGCACTGGATTTGCATCCACAACTAATCTAGTGTTTGCGTGGCTGCGTACTCTTGGCATGATGAATGATCATCTGAATGTGAATGTTATTTATGTGCATTCTGCGAATCCAACAATTACAAAATATGTTGATTCGCTTAGTGATGCTGGTTATATTGTGAAGCGTGCCAGCATTTTTGAGGTTGTTCGTAGTGGCATCCTGGTAGAGCGTGAGTATGCATAAATATCCTATCCAATTGTTGGAAGGCGATAGGATTGTAGGAGATGAGGGCCATCTTTGTTATGTATATAAAGCTGAGCAAAACAAGATTATAGCTGGCACTGTAATTGTATGGACAGAGTTTGGCCCCATCTTTCTAGATGATGATAAACCTTGGGAGGTAATGGAGCTTGTATGATGTAGTTGTTTGCAAACATTGTGGAGAAATAATTGAAGAACTTGATTGGTATTGGCCTAAATGGAATAATGAAACAAAGGGTATATCTCGTCTAGAACAAGTAATATTGTGGACAGCAAGAACAGGTAACGAGCCAGATTTTATTTGTGAAGCAAAGGATAGATTCTTTCATGAACCGGAGGAATAATGGACCATCGTGATTTGGCTTTTGATCCATTCAGCAAGCCGCATGGATTCTTTAATAACAGAACAATGACTGGCTATTTGATTGATGATGACAGTGAAGCTGCTATTGAATATTATCCTGATGAGGATGATAAAGTTATTATGGTTGTGCCAATTCATTGTCATATGGAAGTTTGTCCTGATTGTGATGGACGTGGCACATATGTAAACCCGAATATTGATCGTCATGGACTCACACATGATGACTTTGCTGAGGATCCTGATTTCGCTGAGTCATATTTCAGCGGGGTTTATGATATTAGGTGTGAGAATTGTCATGGACAGAATGTAGTACCAGTGCCAGATGAGAATGATCCAAATATTCATTATTATTATGAGCTAATTCAAGGGCATCATGAGTATGCTGCTGAACGTGATGCTGAAATGCGTTATATGTACGGCTCTAATTACTAGGAAGATACATGATCAAGGAATCAAATCATAGATATGTAGTCGAGAAAGATGCAGAATGTGGCTGTTGGATGATTTATGATATGGCTAATAATCGCATCATTGATCATTATGGACAGACACTATATGCATGGACTCAAGCTGTTGGTATCGCAATCCAACTCAATAAGGAGGAATATTATTATGGCCGTCCACAGCGATGAAGCAGGTATTACATTTACTGGTAATGATATTCGCTTTGTATATCTAGCCGCACGTAAGGGTGCATTGAAGCTGGAATTAGTTGGACTCAAGAAGCGTGGCCGCACAGCATATAGCATTTGCAAGGAAGTTTATGGACTCAAGGGCAATCGTGAGTCTGTTTATGAGCAAATGTGTGAGTTGGTTAACAAGGTTAAGACTGGCAGACTGTCAGTTGATGATTTGCCAGCACGATGACAGCACAGCGTTATTTCCAACAGTTGGCATTTACTAGAATGGCACACAATCTGTGTCCTGAATGTGGTCATGAAGTGGAGGATCATACTGGTTGGGGTTGTGGACTATGTTCTTGTTTACTAACAGATAATGGTGTGTTTCAAAGAATTGCTCAGTACAAAATGGATCAAGAAAACGATGGGCGGTAAGCCTAATAAGGGTAGAAAGCCACGTAAGCATTGGCATAAGGGTACTAATGCCAGAACATATAACAGATTGAAGTGGCCTAAAACCAATGTCAAAGTTCCATATGATGGTGAACCACAGCCATTGAGGCGTGGTCAGAAAGATAAAAGACCGAAAGGATTATATCACTAATGACCAAGAAAGAAGCAATGAAAATTGCTTGGGAATTGTATAAGGAACGTGAACTACAGGTTGCTAAAACTGGCCCACTAATTGAATTTGATTTGGCAGTAATGGCTGTAGCTCATGTTGTTCAAACAGCTTGCGGCTGGGATGCTAATGGTAATAGACGAGTAACCTTTACTGGCTTTATGGATTGGGTGAAGGGCTACGATCCATTGGATCCGTCAAAGCTATGACAAATAGATTAGCAGCAGCGTAGTATCATATGGTCGTAGAATTTAATTGAATCTAAAACCATATCGCTATTATTTAGAATATTTTCTAATGCTGGAAGATACTTTGGGTCGGCACCATCAGCAAATCCGAGTGCAGTTGGCTTGATATTTACTACCACGTAGGCTTTCTTGTGGGAGGTTGAGCAATTATTTCTTCTCATATGATTAGTATATCAAAATGCTATATCTAATTCATTTTGATAAACCATTCAGACACGCAAAGCATTATTTAGGCTATTCACAAAATCATAAAACACTAGAGCGTAGAATTATGCATCATAAAATGGGTAATGGTGCTACACTCATGCGCTATGTAACTAAGGCTGGTATCGGTTGGCATGTTGTGAGAACGTGGGCAAATGGTACCAAGAATGATGAACGTAGGCTAAAGAAGATGGGCAGTACTAAATATTGTCCAATATGTAATCCTGATCACTGGTTTATGAGAGGTAATCTACATGGAGATATGGCATACAGCGGACCATCACCTTATGAATATGAATATAATTGAATATTGCAATAGGCCATATCAAGATCCGCTTGAAATGAGTGAGGATCTTATTGATCGTTGGAATAGCCTTGTAAGTTCAAAAGATATTGTGTATTACCATGGTGACTTTGCTATGGGTAAGATTGCTGAGTCATTGCCAATGGGTAATAGACTCAATGGTTGGCGTAAATATATGATTGACTGGGGTGGTAATCATGACCGCACATTTCATAAGAGTGGTCGTGAAAAGTGGAAGTTGAAATATGAAGAAGCTGGCTTTGAGTTTATTGGTGTAGATCGTAGTCATTATTGGAATGATATTCAAATTAAATTGAGCCACTTCCCATATTATGGTGATCATACTGAGGAAGAGCGATTCCTAGATCATAGACCAATTGATGATGGCAGTTGGCTTATTCATGGTCACGTTCATGATTTGTATAGACAGCGTGGTCGTATGATAAATGTTGGTGTGGATGCATGGAATGGCTATCCAGTTAATTTTAAAACTATCCAATCAATGATTATGGCTGGCGAGAATGATCTTCCAGCAGAGAGGATAACTAAATGAAATATTTCTGGCTATTGAAGCCAACTGAAGTTGGTAGAAAACTTATTACTTGGGATTGTTATAACGGTTTTGTTGTCAAAGCAGCTAATGCTAATGAGGCACGTAAAGTAGCACAAGATAGTATTACATATCCCCCGGCATTAGCCAAGGCTGGATGGGATAATGAAATTCATTATTCTGGTGATGAAAATAGGGGTGGACCATTTTGGATAAATTCACAACTATCTAGCTGTACACGTTTACGTGAAACTGGTAAATCAGAAGTAATATTGGCATCATTTAATGCTGGCTAGGAGTAATAATGACACAGTGTGATCGTTGTCATAAAGAAATTCCTAAAGATAATTACAATGATGATAATGCTTGTTATTTAGCAATTAGTGGTGGTTATAGTAGCTTCCTAGATGTTTCTTATGAGCTACTAGAAGATCCTAGTCCCGCAGATATTGTTGATGGTATGACACGTTTACCACTGACAGACCACACAGGATTTACTGAGAGTGGTGTTTGTAGGCAATGTGGTAATAAGCCACTAGTAACATTGTGCCATGAGTGTGCTCATAAGATCATGGAATATATTGGTGTTGATGTGCATAATTGGCATACTCATCAAATTGATGGTGGTCAACATCCTGATCATAATGATTGGGCATATACCATTGAAGGCACTAGATATGAATTAAAGAATGAAGCTTTGGATACTTTGCCTAGAACACTGCATCGTATTCCTGAATATGTCGTGTATCGCTATAGTACAGCACTAAATGAAGATTTCCCATTTAATCATCAGCCAACAGAAGATGAAGTAAAAGAACTTATCAAATTCATTGATGAGATTGATGAAGATATTAGAAGTGCTGAATGGGAACGTGCAGTTGAGAATGGTGAAGCATGGGCGATGGGAGATAACAATGACAACCAAGCTTGAAATTGGCTGCTATATTGATGGGCATTGGGGCCATTATGGGGTGGCTAAGATGATAGATATGGCTGCTGATTTAGGATATGATGACCAGGAGATTATTACCTTAGCCCGTAATAAATTGAATAGTACGCATTTCATCAATTTCAGTGTTGATGATGAGCAAATGCTAAATGATGCGGCCGACGAAGTTGAAGCATGGCTAAATGAACATGTGGCCGAAGATGGCTATTCATTTGGTTGGCATGATGGTGAATTCTTTTATTGGGCTAATAGTGAATGGGAGATGGATTACTAATGAGGGATTGGCATTTGATGTATCGTTCTGATGAAATCTATCCCACCGCATATAAGTTGGAATGTATTGAGGTACCTTGGTGGGCTAGGGCTGTTACAGAAGCTATTGAGTTTGTTGATGCATCATTGCATCATGTGTTCTGTAATCCGCCTAGTTGGACTTGGAGCGTTCCTATGGGTATTCCTAAGTATGATCCTAGCGATGCTTCATTTATTGAGAACTCACTTGGCTGTAAGATGGCTGATATGTTTCAGGCATTGATGCGCTTTGAATATCGCTATGTCAAGACAGTTATTTATATTGATATGACAGAACAGCAGATGGTGGATAATAATCAGGAGCTTGATATCGCATTGTAATATGGTTATATGAAAGAATATACAAATGAAGATAATTGTTTAGATTGTGGTCATGTATTGTCCGTCCATTTGCTTACAGCATATAAGGCAAGGGATGGAGGTATCATGACATGTGATCACGATGGATGTAATTGCATAAAAACATGGTCAGTACCGTATGGTAAGAAACCAACTATATGGATTCAATACAAATTAATTGAATCATTAGCTTTTAAGCGTGGCTATACACAAATGTGGATTGACTATATGATGGATAAGCTAACTGAAAGGGAAACTAGTGTCTGATAATATTTACCGCCAAATGCTTGATTATCTTAGAGAGAATGGTTGGTGGAAGGGTAATATGTTTGGCCCAGTTAATAAAGTTTGTATTTTGGGTGCATATAAATGTGTGTCACAATATAGTAGCTATCGTATAGCCAATCAGTCTCTTCTAAAAGAAGAATTGTCTGAATTGTTTGATGTGGTGGCTGACAATTTCTATGAGCGTGCTACTACTGATTCTAATGGTGGATTTGATGATCGTCCCTGGGTTCCATGGTTTAATGATCATAAAGATACCACTTTTGCAGATGTTGAATTTGTTCTAGAGAAGGCTGCAATTATGCGTGATGAAAAGGTGAATGATGCTTGACAAGATGCCATTTCTTGGTCCAGATCAAGTAGCTGCGGCTCAACAATTTGTGGAAAAGCTTGATTGGCAATTCAAGCAGGAAAGCGATACCGGTGGAATTAGATATCGCCATTATGTGCCAAATTATGCTTTAGAGCAGCTTGAGTTTTTGCCACAATTCCCATATATTGCTGAATATTATGGTGAATACAAGCATCCTGATGATTTTCTATTTAATGGCTACGAGGGTGATGTTAGAATCAATCCACATCGTGATGGTGATGATCTAGATATCTCATATAGTTGGTGTGCCATTGTTGGTATTGTAGATGGTCCAGGTGATTTGCAGTTCTATGACTATGAAGATACTAGAATCATATCGTATCAGTTTCATATTTGGCCCGGCCATTTAGTGATTTGGGATAAGCAATTTGAAGCCACTAGATATCATGGTGGCATGTTTGGTGACGGTAGAGTGACTATGGTAGCGAGGTGGCTGTGATTGGATTACCGTTGTGGCTATTTATTGTTTTATGTGTCATTTTGTATGCTTTTGTAGGATTAGTTGGTTGCGGTATCAATAGAGGTATCAAACCTGCAACATTTAATTCTAGGGGTGAACAAGACGATTATTTTATTGAAAAGATGTGGATTTGGTGGCCGCTAGTAGCAGTTATCTGTATTGCTCTGGCACCAGTTGCATTAGTTGTCGTTATTGGATCTGGTATTTTCTGGTTGGGTCAGCACGGTATATTTGAACCTACACGTAAATGGTCATATAGAGTGTTTGGAAAGGATACTTATGCCAGTGAATAAGCAGCTTCTTCGTGACACAATGGCATTTATTGAGGATCATGAAGCGCTTTGGAATCAATCTGTTTGGCATCAACATGATCATCAGCAATATAAGAGTGAGGAAAATCGTTGCGGCACAGTAATGTGCTTTGCTGGTTGGGCTGCCACCATTGATGGTTGTAGATGGGTTGGTGGCAAGAATAGTGATGCTGAACTTATTTATGCTAATCGAGCAGATATGAGAGCATTT
>Ga0335069_10006163_pt1 | contig 17466 bp, 12 predicted proteins | sample Lox_Sample_11_FD_206714 | JGI IMG/M metagenome (GOLD analysis project Ga0335069, IMG submission 206714) | Soil microbial communities from Loxahatchee National Wildlife Refuge, Florida, United States - Lox_Sample_1.1 | ecosystem: Environmental > Terrestrial > Soil > Wetlands | place: USA... | reverse complement strand
TGTGAACAGTGATGCCATTCCCATAGAGGTAAAATCCAGACGCGCCACCCGGCGTTCCCGTAACTTTGTTGTCGGCAACGGTGGTGACGCCCGGTGTGCTGCCCGTAACAGTCAACCCGATTTGACCTGGGGCCTTGTTGCCGCCGATGCTGGCGGCGGTGCAGGTCGTATACCCGCTGTCATGGCAAGACACCGAGATGGCATACGAAGAAACGGGGCCGATCGTGTTATCGTTCACCTCGGGCCCGTCGCCGCTCACGTAGATGCCGTAGCCACCGTACGGGTTGATGGTGTTGTGGACAATCGCCACTGAATCGGCCGTCGCGTAGATGCAGCCGTTGGAACATTGACTGATCGTACTGTCGAACACTCCCACGGAAGCGGTGGTGTAGATGCCATAGTAGCAGCCGTTGAGGGTGCTCTTCGTCACCGTCGTGTTGGGTCCTCCATTGTTGATGCACGCGTATCCGCCGTAGATCTGCCCTTGAATGCGAACTTTCGAAATCGTCGTTGCCGAGACGCCGTCCGCGACGACGATTCCCCAGTAGTAGAAAGTTTCGATGCTGAGGGTCTCAATCGTCACGTTGTTGGATTGCACATCGATGCCGTCTGGGTAGCTCGCGATGATCACCACCCCAGTTTTGCTCGCCCCCTGGAGGATAAGACCGTCTTTGCCGGACGGGACCGTGACGGTTTCGAAATACTTGCCCGTTTTGACGAACACCGTGTCCCCGGCAGATGCGGCGGTGACACCTGCTTGAATGGTGGTCAGGCAGCCGTGCTTGCCACTGGGATCGACACAGATGGTGGCGGCGCGCGCGGCAACTCCGGTTGCGGTCACGACAAGTACGGCCGCGATCGTGGCGATGTAGCCTTGTCGAACAGCCCTCGCAATCCGATTGTACGTCATGCTCATTCCTCCGTTCGCCTTTCGGCGGATGGCTACTGCCGGTAACTCGCCGGCTCGATGTTGCGTGTTCCGAATCCTGCTTCAATGCGCTCCATGCGTGCTTTCAGCTCGGCGGTTTCCTGCGCCTGAGTGCGTAGATACTGTCGTCCTGCGTCGTGCGCACTCCCAAATGGGACGAAGACACGATGACGTGAATTATAGTTGACACCGTCTACGCGTAATGTTGCTTGCAACTGAAGCGCGCGCCTACCACGCGCACGCTTCAGAGGTCAAGGACAATCTCAGCGACAGCATGAGTCACCTGCTCTTTGGGGGATGTACTGCCTCCGCCGCTTGCGGTCACGGATGCTTTCCGGATGGCCATGACCAGAGCAGTCGCGGTGCCAGTGGGCTCGCGACCGCAATTGATCGTCGCACCAGCACGAAGTGTCTTGTCGCGTGGACGCTTGAGGGTACGCCAATGTCCATCACAGTGGACAGTGTTCTCTCAATTTGATTCCGTCTTCGTCATTCCCGCGCGTTTGTGGCGGGAATCCATCCGATCGACAGAACGAGCCGCCCCTGGATTCTTGCCGAAGGAGTGCGGGCATGACGCCACAGAAAACGACAGCGATTCAAACCAAGACGCTGCCGGCCGACGCCGAGGATGTCGAGACTTCCGTTCGCGAGGCGGGCGCTCCGCGGTGCCGGACGAGTGCGAAGACTTTCCCCTGGCCGGTTGACACGCTCGCACCTTCCAAGCGGTCAAGTTCGTCTTCGGACTCTTGGAAGTGCACGCCGCAACGCGCCGAAAGGACCGGCGGCTCGAGCGCTACGACAGCGATCGCCTGCTCAAGGCCAAGCGGCCAGTCGCGAACGTCAATCTGCTGGAGTTTGCGCTGGTATTTCATCTGGCGGCTCAGCTCGTAATCGATTCGCGCTGAGTTTTGCGACCACAAGATGTTGGGCTCGCCAATCCACCCTTGCCACACCGGTAGCGTTTTGCTACGAGACCGCATGGTTCCTACAACATCCTGCGATTCACTCAATCGGCGCGGCCGCAACGGTAGCCGGAGGCCATGATGTTTACGTACGACATGCCCGAGGGGCTGACGTTCGACGACGTGTTGCTGGTTCCCGGCGAATCGACGTTTCTCCCGCGCGAAGCCGACGTCGCGACGCTGTTCTCGCGGCGCGTACCGATCAACATTCCGCTGGTCAGCGCCGCGATGGACACGGTCACGGAGTCCCGCACGGCTATCGCGATGGCGCAGGAGGGCGGACTCGGCGTGATTCACCGCAACCTTGCGCTCGAAGATCAGGCGCGCGAGGTCGAGAAGGTCAAGAAGTCCGAGAGCGGCATCGTTCTCGATCCGGTCACCGTTCATCCGGAGCAGCACATCGCCGACGCGCTCGACATCATGTCACGCTACAAGATTTCCGGATTGCCGGTCGTGAAGGACGGGCGTCTCGTCGGCATCCTCACCAACCGCGACCTGCGCTTCGAGAAGCGACTCGATCGCAAAGTTCGCGAGGTGATGACCAAGGACAACCTGGTCACCGGCAAGCTCGGCATCGACCCCGAAGCGGCAAAGGAGCTGCTGCACGAACACCGCATCGAGAAGCTGCTGATCGTCGACGACGATGGGCGGCTCAAAGGGCTGCTCACCGTCAAAGACATTCAGAAGGCCAAGCAGTTCCCCAACGCGTGCAAGGACGACCTCGGCCGCTTGCGCGTCGGTGCCGCGATAGGTACCGGGCCGGATCGGGCCGCGCGCGCCGACGCCGTGATCCGAGCGGGCGCCGATGTGCTGGTGATCGACACCGCGCACGGCCATTCCGCCAACGTGATCGAGACGCTCAGGGAAGTGAAGGCCGCATTTCCCAAGGTCGATGTGGTCGCCGGCAACGTCGCCACCGTCGAAGGCGCGCGGACCCTGGCGCGCGCCGGTGCCGATGCAATCAAGGTGGGCATGGGTCCGGCCTCGATCTGCACCACGCGCGTGGTGTCGGGCGTCGGTATCCCGCAACTCACCGCGATCGCGGATTGCGTGAAAGTCGCGCGCGACGTGGGTGTTCCGGTAATCGCCGACGGCGGCATCAAATTCTCGGGCGACATCACCAAAGCCCTGGCGGCGGGCGCGCATTCGGTGATGATCGGCAGCCTGTTCGCCGGCACCGAGGAGAGTCCCGGCGAAACCATCTTGTTTCAGGGTCGCACCTACAAGCTCTACCGCGGCATGGGTTCGCTCGAAGCGATGCGCGAACGGGAGGGCAGCCGTAATCGCTACGGACAGGATGACGAAGAAGCGCAACTCAAACTCGTTCCCGAAGGCATCGAGGGCCGCGTGCCGCACAAAGGTCCGTTGTCCTTCATCGTGCATCAGATGGTGGGCGGCCTGCAGGCGGGCATGGGTTACTGCGGCTGTCGCACGCTCGCGGATCTGCATGCCAACGCCCGCTTCTTGAAGGTGACGCAAGCCTCGTTGCAAGAGAGCCACGTCCACGACGTCTTCATCACCAAGGAAGCACCGAACTATCGGCGGGAGTGAGACGAATGCGGCGTGCGGAGTGCGGAATGGGGAATCGGGAGTTTAGGAGGGGAAAGGGCTGGAATTCCGCATTCCGAATTCCGCATTCCGCATTCGCATGATTCTCATCCTCGACTTCGGCTCCCAATATACGCAACTGATCGCGCGGCGCGTGCGCGAAGCCAAGGTGTACTGCGAGCTGCATCCGTTCTCGTTGCCGATCGAGCGCATCCGGGCGATCCGACCCGAAGGCATCATACTTTCCGGCGGTCCGGCGAGCGTGTACGCTGCGGAGGCGCCGATCTCCGATCCCGCGGTGATCGATGTCGGCGTGCCGGTGCTCGGCATCTGTTACGGCATGGGAATCCTGCTCCAACAGCGCGGCGGCGCCGTCGCTCCCGCCGAGCGCCGCGAGTTCGGGCCGGCGGATGTGAGCATCGACGACGCGATCGATCTGTTCGCCGGCGTCCCTGCGACCACCCCGGTATGGATGAGCCACGGCGATCGCATGGAACGACTGCCGCGCGATTGGCGCGTACTGGCCCACAGCACGAATTCGCCGATTGCCGCGTGCCGCGATCCCGACGGACGGCTCTTCGGCGTCCAGTTTCATCCTGAGGTGGCGCACACGCGCGACGGCCGGAGAATTCTGCACAACTTCCTCTTCAACATTTGTCACGCCCGCGCCGATTGGACGATGGAAAACTTCGTCGCCCGCGAGAGCGCGCGCATCCGTGCGCGCGTGGGAACGTCCGGCGTGGTGTGCGGACTCAGCGGCGGTGTCGACTCGACAGTGGTCGCCGCGTTGCTGCATCACGCCATCGGCGACCAACTCACCTGCATCTTCGTCGACAACGGCGTGCTGCGGCGCGACGAGGCTCGGCACGTGACCGCACTCCTGCGTGATCGGTTCCATTTTCGCGTCGAGGCGGTCGACGCCGGCGCGCGCTTTCTCCAACGTTTGGCCGGGGTCGAAGATCCGGAACAGAAACGCCGGATCATCGGCGGCACCTTCATCGAGGTGTTCGAGGAAGCCGCGCGCGGGCTGCGCGACGTGAAGTTTCTCGCCCAGGGCACGCTCTATCCCGACGTGATCGAGTCGGTGTCGTTCAAAGGCCCGTCGGCGACGATCAAGAGCCATCACAACGTCGGCGGCTTGCCCGAGCGCATGAAGTTCGAACTCATCGAACCGCTGCGCGAACTGTTCAAAGACGAAGTCCGCGAGCTCGGCAAAGTGCTGGGAATCCCCGCGGAAATCGTCGGCCGCCATCCGTTTCCAGGCCCCGGCTTGGCGATTCGCATCATCGGAGAGGTGACCGCCGAGCGCGTCGCGGTGCTGCAACACGCCGATGCGATCGTCGACGAAGAGATTCGCGCCGCGGGTTGGTACGATCAACTGTGGCAAGCGTTCGCCGTGCTGTTGCCGGTGAAAACGGTCGGCGTCATGGGCGACGAGCGCACGTACGAGAATGTCTTGGCGCTGCGTGCCGTCACCAGTGTCGACGGCATGACCGCCGACTGGGCGCGGCTGCCCGGCGACCTGCTTGCGAAAGTTTCGAGTCGCGTTATCAACGAAGTCCGCGGCGTCAATCGGGTGGTGTACGACATCTCGTCGAAGCCGCCGGCGACGATCGAATGGGAATGAGTCGAAGGTGGAATGCGGAGTTGGCAATGCGGAATGCGGAGTGCGGAATGCGGAATTGTGGATCGGGAATTCCGCATTCCGAATTCCGCACTAGTTAGAGCTGCCGGGTCGGCGGTGGGGTGGGGGTCATGTCGTTCGTTCATTTGCATCTGCACACGCAGTATTCGCTGTTGGACGGGGCCAACAAGATCGAGCATCTGATTCCGCGGGTGAAGGCTGCAGGCATGCCGGCGGTTGCCATGACCGATCACGGCAACATGTTCGGCACCGTCGAGTTCTACAAGGCCGCTGTCGCGGCGGGCGTGCAGCCGATCTTGGGTTGCGAGGTCTACGTCGCGCCCGGCAGCCGTCATGAGAAGCGGCCGATCCGCGGCGACGACTACGAGGCCGGCGGCAACTTCCATCTCATTTTGTTGGCGATGAACCGCGACGGGTATCGCAACCTCTGCCGCCTGGTGACGCTCGGTTACACCGAGGGCTTCTACTACAAGCCGCGGATCGACAAAGACGTGCTGCGGGAACTCAACGGCGGTTTGATCGCGCTGTCCGGATGTCTCGCGAGCGAGGTGAATCAAGCCATCGCCAGCGGGTCGATGGAGCGTGCGCGCGCCGTACTCGAGGAGTATCGCGCGATCTTCGATGATCGCTACTACGTCGAGATCCAGGACAACCATCTGCCGCAGCAGGAGCGCGCCAACACCGAGCTGATTCGCTTGGCCCACGAAATGGGCTTGCCGTTGGTGGCGACCAACGACTGCCATTACCTTCAACCCGAAGACGCTTCCGCCCATGAGGTGCTTTTGTGTATTCAGACCGGCAAGACGCTCGACGATCCGTCGCGCTGGCGTTTCGAAACCGATCAGTTGTACGTGAAGGACGCCGCGCAGATGGCTGCGGCCTTTCCGCAGCATCCCGAGGCGATTGCCAACACGGTCGACATCGCCCGCCGCTGCAACCTCGAATTGACCTTCGGCAAGTATCAATTCCCGGTCTTCACTGCACCCGATCATGAAACGCTCGAAGTGTACCTCGAACGTCAAGCACGTACCGGACTCGAAGAGCGCCTCGTGGCACTGCGCGCGCAAGACGACTGGAGTGCCGCGCGCGAGCAAACGTATCAAGACCGGCTCGCCACCGAACTTACCGTGATCAAGAAGATGGGGTTTGCCGGCTACTTCCTCATCGTCGCCGACTTCACCAACTACGCCAAACAGCACGGCATCCCGGTCGGTCCCGGACGCGGCTCGGCAGCCGGCAGCCTGGTCGCCTACGCCCTGCGCATCACCGATCTCGACCCGTTGCCGTACAACTTGCTCTTCGAGCGCTTTCTCAATCCCGAGCGCAAGTCGATGCCCGACATCGACATGGACTTCTGTTTCGAGCGCCGCGACGAAGTGATTCGCTACGTCCGCGAGAAGTACGGCGACGATCGCGTCGCCCAGATCATCACGTTCGGAACCTTGAAGGGGAAGGCTGCCATCAAAGACGTCGGCCGCGTGCTCGGCTTCAACTTCAACGAGACCGACAAGATCGCCAAACTCTATCCCGCCCCGAAGCAGGGCAAAGACTTCGCGCTCGAAAAGGCGATCGAGATGGAGCCGCGGCTCAAGGCGGTGCGCGACACCGGCGAGCGCGAACGCAAACTGTTCGAACACGCGCTGAAGCTCGAAGGCTTGTTGCGCCATTCCTCGAAGCATGCCGCGGGAATTGTCATCGCTGATCGGCCGTTGGTCGAGATGTTGCCGATGTTCAAAGACAAGGACGGCAACGTCATGACCCAGTTCGGCTGGGAAGAAGTCGATGCCATCGGCTTGATCAAGTTTGACTTCCTCGGCCTGAAGACGCTGACCCTGCTGGCCAAGGTCGTGCAGCGTGTGCGAGACGGGCGCGGCGTCGAGATCGATCTGGCCCGCCTGCCCCTGACCGACAAGGCGACCTACAAGCTCATTGCGAAGGGCGACACCGTCGGCGTGTTTCAAATGGAATCCGGCGGCATGCGCAACCTCGTCACGCAGTTGCGGCCGTCCAATTTCGAAGAGATCATCGCCGTGCTGGCGCTGTTTCGTCCGGGCCCGCTCGATAGCGGCATGGTCGATCAGTTCATTAAGCGCAAACACGGCAAAGAGCCGGTGCAGTATCTCCATCCGGCGCTCAAGCCGGTGCTCAAGGACACCTACGGCGTCATCGTCTATCAAGAGCAAGTAATGCAGATCGCCCAGGTGCTCGCCGGTTACAGCCTCGGCGACGCCGACAACTTGCGCCGCGCGATGGGGAAGAAGGATCCCGAGAAAATGGCCAAGGAGCGCGAGCGATTCGTCGCCGGCGCGCATAAACAGGGCATCGCGGAGAAACAGGCGGGTGAGATCTTCGACCAGATGGAGACCTTCGCGGCGTACGGCTTCAACAAGTCGCACTCCGCGGCGTACGCGCTGATTTCCTACCAGACCGCCTACCTGAAGGCGCACTACCCGGAGGAATTTCTCGCGGGACTGTTGACGCTGGAAATGGGCGACACCGACAAGACGTACAAGAACATCGCCGAGTGCCGCGAGCGCAAGATCGCCATCCTGCCGCCCGATGTCAATGAAAGCCACGCCGATTTCACCGTTGTGCAACTGGGCGACGGTCCGCGCGCGATCCGCTTTGGTTTGGGCGCGGTCCGCGGTGTCGGCGCGAAGGCCGTCGACGCAATCGTCGAAGCCCGGCAGTCCGGAGCGCTGCGCGATCTAGGGGATTTCGCCAAACGCGTGACCAGTCAGCAAGTGAACAAACGGGTAATCGAAAGCCTGATCAAGTGTGGTGCGTTCGATTTCAGCGGCGCGCCGCGCCGGCGGATGATTGAAGCACTCGATACGATTCTGCGCTGGGCTGGGCAGGGCAGTCGACCGGAAAATGCGAATCAGATTGGGTTGTTCGCCGGCACCAAGCTCGCCGAGTCGGTGAGCGCGCCGCCGCCGTTGCCCGACCTTCCGGAGTGGCCGCAAGCCGACCTGTTGCGCGCCGAACGCGAGACCATCGGCTTCTTCATCACCGGTCACCCGCTCGACAAGTACGAACGCGACCTCCGCCGCTTCACCGATGCCGCGACGGTCGATTTGCGGGCCCGCGAGAACGGCAGCAAATCCCGCGTCGGGGGGGTGATCCACACCCTCAAATTGAAGAACAGCAAGAAGGGCGATCGCTACGCGACGTTCGCACTCGAAGATAAGACCGGCGTGGTCGAGGTGATCGCATGGCCCGAGACCTACCGGAAATTCGAGGCGACGATTCACGCCGATGACCCGGTTGTGGTCGCCGGCACGCTCGACGTGGGCGAGGAACGCTGTCAGTTGATCGCCGACGAAATCGTTCCCCTGGTGGCGGCACGCGAGAAGGCGGTCAAGCAAGTCCACTTCGCGCTGCTGGCCGACCGCCTCACCGAGCAGCACCTGCACAAGCTGCGCGATACGTTGTCGCAGCACCGCGGCACGACCCCGGCGTTCCTCCACTTGCTGCTGCCGGATCGCACCGAAACCGTCATCGCGCTCCCGTCCGCCCTGCGCGTCGCCCCGAGCGACCGCTTGGTCGAAGAAGTCGATGGGATGTTGGGCAACGGCGTCACGACATTTCAATAGTCGTTGATCACCGATGAGACCTTCAAAGGTCTGTGCTAAAAGCGTGATGTGCTGAACGTCGAACAAGCCCCCGAGCGCGCGGTTCTCATCGCCACCGAGCACGATCGCCACGCGGTGCTCACCGGTGAGGAGTCCCTGGCCGAGTTGGAGCGGCTGAGCACCACGGCCGGGGTTACAATCGCCGGCAAGGTCCTGCAAACGATCCGTCGCATCACGCCGGCCACGTACATCGGATCGGGTAAGGTCGAGGAAGTCAAAGGCTTGGTTCAATCGACGCAGGCAACCACGGCGATCTTCGACGACGAGCTGTCTCCGGCGCAGCAACGCAATCTCGAGAAAGCGCTCGGCATCAAGGTCATCGATCGCACCCAGTTGATCCTGGCGATCTTCGCGCAACGTGCGCGCAGTCAAGCCGGCAAGCTGCAAGTCGAGCACGCGCAGCTCGAATACCTGCTGCCGCGACTGACCAAACAGTGGGCGCACTTGTCGCGCCTCGGCGGCGGTGGCGTCGGCACGCGCGGTCCGGGTGAAACACAGCTCGAGGTCGATCGCCGACGTGTACGCGAGCGCTTGGCGACGCTGCGGCGGCGGATCGACGAGGTGTCGCGGACACGCGGATTGCACCGCGAAAGCCGCGCCCAGGTGCCGTATCCAATCGTTGCGCTGGTGGGTTACACCAACGCCGGCAAGTCGACGCTGATGAATCACCTCACCGACGCCGGCGTGTTGGTGGAGGACAAGCTGTTCGCGACGCTCGATCCGACCGTGCGTCGGCTCGCCTTACCCGAGGGTGGGCAGGCACTGCTGGTCGACACCGTCGGTTTCATCCACAAGCTCCCGCACGGATTCGTGGACGCGTTCAAAAGTACGCTGGAAGAAGTGCGCACCGCCGACTTCCTCCTGCACGTCGTGGATGCCAGCAGCTCGCACGTAACGGAACAGATCACGGTCGTCGAACGCGTGCTCGCAGAACTCGGCGTCAGCGAGACGCCGACGCTGCTGGTGATGAACAAGATCGATTGCCGTGCCGATGACACGCGCGCGATTCCGCGCGATAGCTGGCCGATCTCGGCCCGCAGCGGCCGCGGTGTGTCGGCGCTGCTCGCCGAAATCGCCCGCCTGCTCGCGCAGTCGCAGGAGCGCGTGCACTTTTCGATTCCGGCCGGTCGCGGCGATCTGGTCGCGCGCTTGCACGCGCGGGGCCGCGTCGTGCAGACCGAATACGTCGACGGCCGCGTCGAAGTCACAGCGGTGGTGCCGCCCAAGCTCGCGGGCCAAGTTCGCAAAGCACTCGACGACGACGTCGGCAGAGGCTAGTAGGACGCAGGAGATTGGCGGTAGGCGGCAGGCAGAGAGTACGAGACCGTACCGCCCTCTGCGTACTGCCTACTGTACTTTCCCCGATCGCCTTTGGTATGCGCGGACGCGCATGCTGACCCTGCCGAACTTTCTCACCCTGCTGCGCATCGTCGGGATTCCGGTCTTCCTGATCTTGCTGACCGGCAAACACTACGGCGGCGCGCTCGTGCTGTTCGTGCTCGCGGCATTGACCGACACCATCGACGGCGCGCTCGCGCGCATCATGGATTCGCGCAGCGAACTGGGCGCGGTCCTCGATCCGCTGGCTGACAAGCTGCTGCAAGTCAGCACCTTCATCGTCTTGACCATGATCGGTGCGATTCCGTATTGGCTGCTCGTCATCGTGCTGAGCCGTGATGTGGTGATCCTGCTTGGATATCTCGCGATCTATCTGATCGCCGCGGACCCGATTCCGGTCGACCCGAGCGCGCTCGGCAAGGTCACCACGTTCTTTCAATTGTTCACCATCGGCTTCACCGTCACGCACCTCGCCCGGCCCGATCTGCCGATGGACAGCGGCTGCGTGCTGATGCAGTACGCGACGGCGGCGACCAGCGCCGCCTCCGGACTCCACTACGTCTACACGGGTCTGCTGCACTACCAGCGAGGCAGCGGGCCGGTGAAGAAGGGGAACGCATGACGAAGGCCTGCCGCTTCGCATTGTTGACCGTGCTGTGCCGGCTGGGAACCGCGCACGGGGTGCGCGCCGAGGACGCGCGAGCGCTGCTCGACCAGGTCAAGCATCTCAACGAGACCACTCGCAAATGGAGCGACCGTACCCAGCACCTGCAGCTCACCATCGTCGATCGCCGGGCCAACCAGCGGCAGCGCGAGCTGGACATTTACATGAAGAAATATCCCGACGACGCGAGTCGATCGCTGGTGTTCTTTCAAGCCCCGGCTGAGATCAAGGGCACCGGGCTTCTCCAATGGACCAACGCGCACAAAAGCGACGAGCAGTGGCTGTTTTTGCCGGAACTCAAACGCGTACGGCAGATCGGCGGCGGCAGCAAGCGCGAGAGCTTCGTCGGCACGGACTTCAGCTACGAAGACCTGGCGATCGTGAGCCAGATCGTCGACTGGAGCGACGCCGACGCTCACGCTGCGCTGGTGCGCGAGGACACAGTCGACGGCGCGCCCGCGGCGGTCATCGAGTTCACTCCCGCTGCGAAAGACATCGGCTACGGCTTGATCCGCACCTGGCTCCGTCGCAGCGACTCGATCATGTTGAAGTACGAGTTTGTCGATCGGAAGGGCGCCGTCGCCAAGACCTTGACCCTCACTGATATCCGCGCGGTCGGCGCTATTCCAACCGCCTTTCACATGCTCATGGACAACCTGCAGAACGGCAGTCATACCGCCGTGGACTTCAGCACGGTTACCTACGATAGCGGTTTGGCCGACGACGTGTTCACCCAGCATACCCTCGAACGGGGTCGACTGTAGAGAGTCGAGCCGACCGGCCGACGGCCGGCACACTGGACCAGCGTCGCGCGGACAGGTACATCTCCGCGCGATGAGCAGGCCGACGACGGTGACGACGCATTCCGAGGCGGAGACGCATGCGCTCGGCATGCGGCTGGCCGCGGCGTGTCGCGGCGGCGAGCTGATCGGTTTGCGCGGCGAATTGGGCGCCGGCAAAACCTGTCTGGTACGCGGGTTGGCCGAAGGGTTGGCCATCGATCCCGAGCGCGTGCGCAGCCCGTCCTTCACGCTGGTGAACGAGTACAGTGGCGGACGTCTGCCGCTGTACCACATCGATCTGTTTCGCCTGTCGCCGGGCGAACTGGATCGCTTGGCGCTCCGCGAATACCTGTACGGTCACGGCGTGTGCGCGCTGGAGTGGTTCGAACGTCTGGGCGAGCCGCTACGCGACTTCCTCGAACTCTCGCTCACGTTCGTGGGAGAGAGCGACCGGGAGCTGGTGGCAGTCGCACACGGTGTTGGCTATGATGCCTTAATTGCATCGCTTTGAGTCGCAGATGGCGTTGGTGGTTCAAAAATATGGTGGCACGTCGGTCGGCTCGCCCGAACGGATTCGTGCTGTGGCGCAGCGGGTGGCGGCGACGCAACGGGGCGGCAACCAGGTGATCGTCACGGTGTCCGCGATGTCAGGCGAGACCAATCGCCTGCTGGCGTTGTCCAAGGAGGTCTCGCCCAATCCGGCACCGCGCGAAGTCGACGTGCTGCTCGCCACCGGCGAGCAGGCCGCGGTTGCGCTGCTGGCAATCGCGCTGGACGACCTCGGCGTGCCCGCGCAATCGTTCTTGGGTCACCAGATTCGGATCGAAACCGACAGCGCGTTCGGCAAGGCGCGCATCAAGAGCATCGACGCCGACAACCTCCGCAGCGCGGTGACGCAGGGGCAGGTGGCGGTGGTGGCCGGCTTTCAAGGCGTCGACGCGCAGGGCAGCATCACCACGCTCGGTCGCGGCGGCAGCGATACGACGGCGGTCGCCGTCGCCGCGGCCGTGAAGGCCGACGCGTGCGAAATCTACACCGACGTCGAAGGCGTGTTCACCACCGACCCGCGCATTTGTCCCGGGGCGCGCAAGTTGGCGCGCATCTCCTTCGATGAAATGTTGGAGATGGCGAGCCTGGGCGCGAAGGTCTTGCAGATTCGATCGGTCGAGTTCGCCAAGCGGTACCACGTGCCGCTGCACGTTCGATCGAGTTTCTCCGACGTCGACGGCACATGGGTGGTTCCGGAGGAAACAAGCATGGAAGATGTGTTGGTATCGGGGGTCACTCTCGACCGCGATGAAACCAAGGTGACGCTACGCCACGTGCCCGATCGCCCGGGGCTTGCCGCGCGGGTGTTCGGCGCGATTGCCGGCGCCAACATCGTGGTCGACATGATTATCCAGAATGCCAGCGCCGAAGGATTTACCGATCTGACTTTCACCGTCCCGCGCGCCGACCATGCCCAGGCGCTCAAGGTGGTCAACGCGCTTGCGGCCGAAGTGGGCGCCGCCGGCGTGGCCACGGACACCGACGTGGCCAAGGTCTCGATCGTCGGCCTCGGGATGCGCAGCCACGCGGGCGTGGCCTCGACGATGTTCCAAGTCCTGGCCAATGAGAGCATCAACATTCAAATGATCTCCACCTCCGAGATCAAGGTGTCGGTCGTGATCGATGCCAAGTACGCCGAGCTGGCGGTGCGCGTGCTGCACGAAGCGCTGGTCGAGCGCGGCGCCGCCGCAGGAGCACGTGCGTGAGCCGCAGCATCCAGATCTACGACACCACGCTGCGCGACGGCAGCCAGGCCGAAGACGTTGCCTTCACGCTGGAAGACAAGCTGCGGATTGCCGAGCGCCTCGACGAGTTCGGCATCCGCTACATCGAGGGCGGCTGGCCCGGATCGAATCCGCGCGACGAGGCGTTCTTTCGCGAAGCCAAGCGTCTGTCGCTGAAGCACGCGCGGATCGCCGCGTTCGGCTCGACCCGCCGCGCCAACGTCAAAGCCAGCCATGACACCAACGTGGTCATGTTGCTGCGCGCCGAAACGCCGGTGATCACAATCTTCGGAAAGACCTGGGATCTCCACGTTCGCGACGCCCTGCACATCTCGAAGACCGCGAATCTGGAAGTCATCCACGACACGGTGTCCTACTTGAAGAGCAAGGTCGACGAAGTCATCTTCGACGCCGAACACTTCTTTGACGGCTATCGCGCCAATCCGGAGTTTGCCATCGAGTGCGTGCGCGTCGCCGCCGACGCCGGTGCCGACCTGTTGTGCCTGTGCGACACCAACGGCGGTCGGTTGCCGGACGAAATCGCGCAGGCGGTCGATGCCGTCCGCGCCGCTGTGCCGACACCGCTCGGCATTCATTGTCACAATGATTCGGAGCTCGCCGTCGCCAATACGCTCGCCGCCGTGCAGCACGGGGCCGTACAAGTCCAAGGCACCATCAACGGCATCGGCGAACGCTGCGGCAACGTGAATCTGTGCTCGGTGATCGCCAACCTCCAACTCAAGATGGCGTACAAGGTGGTGACTCCGGCGCAGCTTCGTCACCTGCAAGCGGTGTCGCGCTACGTCTACGAGTTGGCCAACATCGAACCCAACAAGCGCCAAGCCTACGTGGGCCAGAGCGCCTTCGCCCACAAAGGCGGCGTCCACGTCGCCGCCGTGCAGAAGAATCCACTGACCTACGAGCACATCGATCCGTCGGTGGTCGGGAACCATCAGCGCGTGCTGGTCTCCGATCTCTCGGGGCGCGGCAACATCGTCTACAAAGCCCAGGAGTTCGGTATCGATCTCGAAAGCACCGACCTCAACGTCCGCAAAGTGCTCGCGGACCTCAAGGAGCTCGAGCATCAAGGCTACCAGTTCGAGGGCGCCGAAGCGTCGTTCGAGCTGCTGTTGAAGAAGGGACTCAACGGTCGGGTCCGTCATTTCAAGCTCATCGGCTTTCGCGTGATCGACGAGAAGCGCAGCGAAGACGATCCGCCGCTGGCCGAAGCCACCATCATGATCGAGGGGCCCGACGGCACCATCGAGCACACCGCCGCGCAGGGCAACGGTCCAGTCAACGCTTTGGACATGGCGCTGCGAAAAGCGCTGACCAAGTTCTATCCGCAGATCGAGGAAATGAAGTTGCTCGATTACAAGGTGCGCGTGCTCAGCTCCGGAACCGGCACCACGGCGTCCGTGCGCGTGTTGATCGAATCGGGGGACGAACACGAGCGCTGGGGCACCGTTGGTGTCTCACCCAACGTCATCGAGGCGAGCTGGCAGGCGCTGGTCGACAGCATGGAATACAAGCTCTACAAGGACGCCAAGCGCCGGCAGCGAGCGCCGATCGCTGCCGAGGGCGCGTCGAAGGCGAAGCGCTAAACTATCCAGGGGTCGTCACCGGTGATTTACCTCGATCACAACGCCACCACCCCGCTGCGGCCGGCGGTGCGCGCGGCGATGCTGCCGTATTTCGGCGACGAGTTCGGCAATCCGTCGAGCGTTCACCGCCTCGGTGCGCGCGCCCGTGTCGCGATCGAGTCGGCGCGGGCCGACCTGGCGCACGCAATCGGAGCCCGGCCGAGCGAAGTCGTGTTCACCGGCGGTGGCACCGAGAGCAACAACCTTGCTTTGTTCGGAGTCGCCGCGAACCGCGAAGGCCCGATCGTCACGACCTCCATCGAGCACTCGTCGATCCTCGCCCCGTTGGCCACCCTCGCGACGGCGGGGCGCGACGTGCGGCGGTTGGCGGTCGATCGGGATGGCCGCGTCGATCTCGACGCGCTCGACGCTGCGCTGCGAGACGCGCCGGCGCTGGTGAGCATCGGCTGGGCCAACAACGAGATCGGCACGATCCAAGCGATCCCCGACATTGCGGAGCGGTGTCGCGCCGCACGGGTGTTGCTACACGTCGACGCGGTGCAAGCGTTCGGTAAGATCCCGGTTGCGGCACATGCGTGCGATCTGATGTCGGTCTCGGCGCACAAGATCGGCGGCCCGAAAGGCGCCGGGGCGTTGTTCGTCCGTTCCGGCGTGCCCGTCACGGCGCGTATGTTCGGTGGCCTGCAAGAGCGCGGACTGCGTGCCGGAACCGAAAACGTCGCGGCGATCGTCGGATTCGGCGTCGCGTGCAACGACCTTGCGATCGACCAGGCTGATCAGAAGCGCACGCTGCGCGAGCGACTGTGGAGCGGATTGCTGGCGCGGATCGACGGGATCGAACGCAACAGCCCGCTTGACCCCTGCTTGCCGAACACACTCAACGTCCGTGTGCCCGACGTACGCGGCGAAGCGCTGGTCGCGGCGTTGGACCTTGAAGACATCGCCGCCTCGACCGGATCGGCCTGCGCGGCGGGTGCCGCCGAGCCGTCGCACGTACTGCGCGCGATCGGGTTGATTGAGGATGATGCTCGCGACGGTGTCCGATTCAGCCTTGGGCGCGATACCAGTACCGCGGACGTGGATCGAGTTATTCAAGTGGTGGATGAAGTCGTGGCGCACATGCGCCGCGTGCGTCGCCAGGTGGCCCATGGCTAAGCGGGTGGTCGTCGGCATGAGTGGCGGCGTCGACAGCTCGGTCGCTGCAGCGCTGCTAGTAGAGCAAGAATACGACGTGGTCGGCGTCGCCATGCGCCTGTGGGCCGGGGAGGACGGAACATCCACCAGCGGTTGCTGCACCCTCGACGACTTCCTCGATGCCCGTCGGGTGGCGGCGCAGCTCGGCATTCCGTTCTACGTCATGGATTTTCAGCGCGAGTTCACCGCCGCGGTCGTCGACCCGTTCGTCACTGAATACCTCGCCGGGCGGACGCCCAACCCGTGTGTGCGCTGCAACCAGTTCGTCAAGTTTGGCACCTTCTGGGACCGTGCCCGGGAACTTGGCGCAGACTACGTCGCCACCGGTCACTATGCTCGCGTGGAACGCACCGCGAGCGGAGAACCCGAACTGTGGCGCGCCGACGACGAGGCGAAGGATCAATCGTACTTTCTGTTCGCGCTGCCGCCCGCCGTACTGCGACACTGTCTGTTCCCAGTCGGGCGGCTCCTGAAGCGCGACGTCCGCGCAATTGCCGAGCGACTGCGGCTGCCGGTCGCCGCCAAGCCCGAGAGCCAAGAGGTATGCTTTGCGCCGCGGCGCGAATACGTCTCGTTCGTTGCCAAGCACGCGTCCGCAACGACCAGCGCGGGCGACATCGTCGATGTCGACGGCAAGATTGTCGGCCGGCACGACGGCGTCCATCAATTCACCATCGGCCAACGCCGCGGACTCGGTCTCGGCGGCGGTGCGCCCAAGTATGTCACCGCAATCGATGCGGAGCGGGGCGAAGTGCGCGTCGGCCCACGCGACGCTACGATTGCCGGCGGCGTAGTGGCGAACGATGCGATCTGGATCAATGGCAAGCCGCCATCGCGTGGGGCGACCGTTGCGATCAAGATCCGCTCCCGCTTCGAGCCAACGCCGGTTCGCGTCGAGGACGCGACGGCGAGCAGCTTCACGGTCAGCACCGCAACCGGATTGGCGGCCGTCACGCCCGGCCAAGCCGCCGTGCTGTACGACGGGGAGCGTGTCGTCGGCGGCGGTTGGATCGTTCGCGCACTCCCGCGAGTCGCGGCCGCCGCGTAAGACGCTTCATCCATGAAGGTCGCGATCACCACGCTCGGCTGCAAGGTCAACCAGTACGACACCGCGTCGGTGGCCACCGAGTTGATCCGCGCAGGTCATGCGGTCGAGGACTTTGGTCCCGGTGCGGACGTCTACATCGTCAACAGTTGCACGGTCACCGATCGTGCCGACGCGGAAAGCCGACAGCTCGTGCGCCGCGCCAAGCGCTGGAATCCCGCGGCGCGGGTGATCCTGACCGGCTGCTACGCGGCGGCGAATCCGGACGGTGCGGCCGCGGTCGCGGAGGTGGACTACGTCGTCAGCCTCGGCCAGCGTGCGGAGTTGCTCGGCGCGGTGGACGGGACGC
>Ga0335069_10006162_pt1 | contig 17468 bp, 10 predicted proteins | sample Lox_Sample_11_FD_206714 | JGI IMG/M metagenome (GOLD analysis project Ga0335069, IMG submission 206714) | Soil microbial communities from Loxahatchee National Wildlife Refuge, Florida, United States - Lox_Sample_1.1 | ecosystem: Environmental > Terrestrial > Soil > Wetlands | place: USA... | reverse complement strand
TTATCCGCCGCGCGACATCGAAGTGATCGAACGTGAGCAGGGCGACGCCGAACTGGTCGCAGTCCTGTTCTCTACCGCCGCCGACCCGAAAGAGCTCGACGACCTCGTCGAGCGGCTCGAAAGCAAACGCCATATCGAGAACGCCAGCTGGAATCTGCGCCCGCAGGATTAGGCCACGACGTTTGCGTTTATGCGAGCGGCCCAAAGCGCGGCGGCGGAATGCGGCGCTTGGAAGCGGCCTCGTAGGCCGAGGCGATCTCCAGCAGCACGTCTTCGCGCCCGGGCTCGGCGCGGAACACCAGTGAAAACGGCAGACCCGGCGCGGCGATCGTAGTCGGCACGTGAGAGGCCGCCGAAACGTAACGCGTGCGGTCGTCGTTGAGCTTATAGACCGGATCGTAAGTGGTCGTGACATAGCCCGCCGGCACCAGCACTTCGGTCAGGCCGGCATTGGGACCGTAGAGCGATTCCGGGCTCAGATTGCTCTCGATGTCGTATTGATAGGCATGCCCGATAATGCCCGGCGGCCACGGCGTGTGCAGCCGCACCAGCGCATCGAGCCTGTTCTCGTAGATCACCATCATATCGGCCCGGCGCAGCAATTCGCGCAGCATGATGCGCTCGTCGACGCCCTGGCGGCCGCCGAGCGGATTGCGCGGGTCGGACACTTCTTCCCAGTTCTTGAAGGCGGCGCGCTGATCGTCGCCCCAGTATTTGGAACGGGCGTTGAGCGCGGCGAAATCCGTCAGCGTCTCGGTAAAGCCCGCCTTTTTCCAGTCGGCCGCACGCCGCGCGAGATATTGCGGGATGTGAAAACGGAACGTATTGGCCAATTGCTGCTGCTGGATGGTGGCGATGTCGAGATTGATCGGCGGGGTGATCGTTCCCTCGGCAAGTGCCACCAGATAATCGATCGGCTTCATCGCACCGGAGCCGAAGATTTTTCCCGGCACGAATTCGGTCGGCTCGATCGCGGCCGCGAATTCCTTGAACAAGGGCTTGCCGTCGCGGCCGAGCCTGAACAGAAGGTCCGGCATGAACACCGGCACCAGTTGCGCCAGTGCCCGGCGAAAATCCGTCCGCATCAATTCGATCTTGGGGTCGCGCGGCCACAGCGGGTCGGAGGATTCGACGAGCGCTGCACCAAGCGTACCGCCGAGCACAGTTTTGATCTCGCGCGCCACCGCGGTGACGATCGGCTCCTCGGTCTTCGAGTTCTGCCGGATCAGCATCGATTCGCGAATGACGCCGAGCCGGATGCCTTTGAGCGCGCCTGGCTCGCCGCTGTGCGCCGCGTGCGGGGCATAGCCGCTGCTCAACACCGAGGCGCGCGGCACCGTGGTGAACGGATCGCGCGGATCGTAATAGCCTTGGTCGGGATCCTTCAGCGCATCGAGCACTTTGGCGCAGTCGGCAAGGGTACGGCAGAGAATGCCGCTGCGGTCGCAATAGATGTCGGCACCGATCGCGCCACCGTCGAAGCCGAGCATCGCCTTGTGCGGCAAGATCAGCGCCACGGCGTTGTGGTTGGCTGGGCCGCGGGTCGACGCGCGCGTCTCTTCGCCGAGACTTGCCATCACCAGATTGGCCGACACCGAGACGCCGGAGCCCGAGCTCGAGCCGAGCGAGGCCGAGCGCGTCGTGTCATACGGATTGACCGGATTGCCGGCCCAACTGCTGCGCTGATAGCCTAGCGTCGACGGTAGCACCTTGGCGGGATGATTGCGTCCGCCGGGATTGCCGGCGCGGCCGTTATATTCGGTGTTGAGCGCCTTGGCGTAGATGATTGCGCCTTTGTTGCGCAGCTGCTCGACCAGCAGGTGGTCGCGCGCTGGAAAGTCGATGTCGTAGGCGGCATCGCCTGCCCCGGTCGAACGCATGTCCTTGGTATCGAACGGATCCTTGAACGAGAACACGACGCCATACATCGGCATCTTGTCGAGATCCGGATTGCGGCCGAAAGCCTTGTCGAGCGCCTCGGCGGTTTCGAGCGCATCCGGTAATTGGCGGAAATATTCGCAGACCGGCGGGGCGCCGGGCGGCAGCAGACCAAGCGAAGGATGGCGGTCGAAGTCGCCCTTGCAGGTCACGGAACGTTCACCGCGGATATTGAGCGTCGCCAGCGCATTGAGCTGATCGCCATCGGGAATGCCCGCGATCATGCCGTATTGCTGAAACACATCCGGATCGGACGCAGTCGGCTCCATCCGGCCATATTCGAGCGGCGGGCCTTTGTAGCTGTCAAGATCGGGCAGAAAGGATGACGCCTCCACCGTCGCGGTCGGAAATTTCAGCGGCGCACCGGCGCGCACGGCGCCCGGCCGTTCCGGCGCGGCTGCGCCGTCCGGCGTGACCAGCACCGTCGCGACGCCATTGAACGCGCGGGCGCGGGCGAGGTATTGGCGCACGACATCGGTACAGGTCGTGCGGCCGGCTTTGATGGCGTCGTGCAGATCGGCGATCGTCGCTTCTTCGACGCGGAACGGCTTTGACGACGGCGCTTCACCCATTGCACTCTGTTCCCTGCAGCCGACGGCGCTGCCGACAGCGTCAATACTTCATTGATGGCACGGCCAAAGGGTGCCTGAGAGAAATTCGAAGTCAAGGATGCGCGAACGCGCACCGCGTCCCGCGGCGACCGCCGCGCGGTCGTCCTTGAGTTCGAGTTTCTCTTAGGCAAAATGGCAGGCGTGCCATCAATGAAATAATTCACCGTGGTGCCGGCTATCTCCAACCCGCGGCGCCACCCTCACCGCATCTTCAGGATCATCACCTGATCGCTGCTCGGATCGGTCGACTTGCGCAGGTCGGCGACCTGCTTGGCCGTCACCGGCGCGGCGTTGTTGCCCCAGCCCTTGCGGATGAAGGTGAGCACGTCGGCGATCTCCTGGTCGGAGAATTTCAGACGGAACTGCGGCATGCGATAGGCATCCGGCGTGCCCTTGACCACCAGCGGCACCGAGCCGTTGAGCACGAGATTGACCAGCGACGACGGATCCTCGCCGAGCACCGTCGGATTGCCGGCGACCGGCGGCAGATAGGGCGCGAAGCCCTTGCCGTCGAGCCCGTGACACGACGCGCAATTGCCGGCATAGAGCGCGGCGCCCGGCTCGGTGGCATGACCGCCGTGCAGCGCCGCCGTGGTCGCGTTGTCATAGGTGTAGGCAGCTTGCCCGCCGCTTCCCGGCAGCGATTTCAGATAGACCGCCATCGCCGTAATGTCGCTGTCGGACAGATACGGCGTCGAATTGTTGACGACGTCGATCATCGAGCCGAAGGCGGTGCCGTCATGGTTATGGCCGGTCTTCAGGAATTCGACGAGGTCGGCCTGCGACCATCGGCCAAGCCCGGTGCGCGCATCGCCGCGCAGATTGGCCGCGAGCCAGGCATCGAGCAGCGCGCCGCTGAGATAAGCCGAATTGCTCTCGTCGAGCGCCTTTTCCTGGAAGGCAAAGCCGCGCGGGGTATGGCAGGCGCCGCAATGGCCGAGCCCCTGCACCAGATAGGCGCCGCGATTCCATACCGCGTCGTGCTCGGGCTTGTTCGCATAGCTGCTGCTCGAGGTGAACACCACGTTCCAGAGCGCAAGCGGCCAGCGGAGGCTGAGCCAGGCCGGGATCTCGTTCGGCCGGTTGGCCTGCCGCACCGCGGGCACGTCCTTCATGAAGAAGTCGTAGAGCGCCTTGACGTCGGCATCGGTGAGCTTGGCATAGGATGGATAAGGCATCGCCGGATAGAGCCGGTGTCCGTCCTTGGCGATGCCCTGACGCAGCGCGCGATCGAAATCTTCGAGCGTGTATGCGCCGATGCCGGTCTCGGGATCGGACGTGATATTGGTCGAATAGATATTGCCGAGCGGACTGCCCATTTTCAGACCACCGGCAAAGGCCTTGCCGCCGGGCGCCGAATGACAGGCGACACAATCGCCGGCACGCGCCAGATATTCACCGGGATTTTCCGGCGCCTTCGCGTCGTCGGCGCGGGCAATGGCCGTGCTCAGTAAGATAATAAGAGCACTAAAAATCGTCTTGCTGATGGTCGTCACGCTTTCCTCTCCCCGAAGCAGCGGCCGCCGAGTCTTTTCTTGTTGGCACTGATGCGCAGTAAAAAAATGCACGGCCCGGACGCGCGCATTCGGGGCCGTGCTGATCGCGCATAACTACAATTAGACCGATCCAGACAGATCGTGATCGATGACCGGGAGCGAGCGGATACGCTTGCCGGTCGCGGCGAAGATCGCGTTCGCAACCGCCGCCGCAATGGGCGGTGTTGCCGGCTCACCGGCGCCGCCCCATACCGGGCCGCCGCCCGGCACGAGATGGACATCGATCTTCGGCGCCTGCGCCAATCGCACCATCGGATAAGTGTCGAAATTACCTTGCTCGACGGCACCGTTCTTGATGGTGAGCTTGCCGTAAAGGGCGGCGGTCAAGCCATAGATCACACTGCCTTCGGCCTGCTCGGCGATGGTCAGCGGATTGACCATATAGCGCGTATCGAGCGCGACAGTGACGCGATCGACCTTCACTTGGCCATCGGGCCGGACGGTGACTTCGGCGACCTGCGCGCAGAGGCTGTCGGTGTCTTCGCAGATGGCGATGCCGCGACCGCTGCCCTTCGGCAGCGGCTTGCCCCAGTCGCTTTTCTCAGCGGCGGCATCAAGAACCTTGAGCCAGTCGGGCTTTCCTTCCAGCAACTTACGCCGCATCTGATAAGGATCGAGACCGCCGGCCGCCGCCATCTCGTCGAGGAAGCTCTCGATCGCAAACACGTGCTGGTTCGCGCCTGGCGCCCGCCAGAACCACACCGGCAGGTGCGTGTTTTTGATCAGCGCCTCGACTCGGGTGTTGGGCACCTTGTAGCCGTTGTCGGCCAATCCGGCCGTCGCCTGCGGCTCGACCTTGACGCCGGCGGGAGGCGTCCTGCCGACCGACGCCCAGATCGACGAGGTGACAACCCGCATCGACCATGCCGTCGGCATTCCGTCCGGACCGACGCCGGCCTTGAACGCGACCACCGCATGCGGACGGAATTTGTCCTGCCGGGTGTCCTCTTCGCGCGTCCAGACCAGCTTGACCGGGCGCTGCACGGCCTTGGCGATGGTGATGGCCTGCCTGACCTCGTCATTCGCATCGCGGCGGCCGAAACCACCGCCGACGAACGCGTTGTGCAGATAGACCTGCTCCGGCTTCAGGCCGGAAGCGTGCGCCGCCGCCTCGAGCGCTTCGAACGCATCCTGCGTTCCAACCCACACGTCGAGCCGGTCGGGTTGCAAGTGCACGGTCGCATTCATTGGCTCCATCGGCGAATGCGACAGATAAGGCGTCTCGTAGACCGCCTCGAACGTCTTTGCCGCACCCGGCATGGCCTTGTCGAAATCGCCGTCATTGCGTGCGGCCAGCATGGGCTCGTTCAACGCCGCATGGAAATCCTTCGAGAGCTGTTCGCTGTCGACCTTTCCGGCCTCGCCGACATCCCATTCGGGCTGCAGCCGGGAGAGCGCGCGCTTGGCACGCCAATAGCTGTCGGTCGCCACGACAGCCACCGCGTTATCCAGCTTGACCACTTTGATGATGCCTGGCGCCCCGGCGAGCACCGAATCATCGACGCTCTTCAACTTGCCACCCGGTACCGGACACGCGGTGATCGCGGCGAAAACCATGCCAGGAACCTGCGCGTCGATTCCGAACTTCGCCGCACCGTTGACCTTGTGAACGACGTCGATGCGCGGCTGCGGCTTGCCGATGAAGGTGAACTGATCCGGCTTCTTGATCGCGGGCTCCGCCGCGAGCTTGATCTGCGCCGCCGCACTTGCGAGCGCGCCGTAATTGACGGTGCGGCCGGATGCGGCATGACTGACGACGCTGTTGGCGGCTTTGCACTCGGACGCCGGGACGTTCCACTGCGCCGCCGCGGCCGCGATCAGGCGCTCGCGGGCGCTGGCGCCGACTTGTTGCAGCATCTTCTGCGAGCCTCGCACCGAACGGCTGCCGTTCGAGTTCATGGGCCCATAGATCTTGTTTTCGCGGTGATTGCGGTTGGGCGAGGCATATTCGATTCGCACTTTCGACCAATCGCATTGCAGTTCCTCGGCAATGATCATCGGCAGCGCAGTCATGCTGCCCTGGCCCATCTCCGAGCGCTGATAACGGATCAAGATGGAATCGTCTGGATCAATCGCGATCCAGGCGTCGATTTCGTTTGCGGCATAGGCGTTGTCGTCGTTCCAAGGCTGCGCCACGACCGCGGCGGCTTGAGCGGGATCGAAAGCGGCGCCGATGCCGATCATGAAACCGCCGACAGCGGTCGCGGAGGTGAGGATGAAGTGGCGGCGGCTGAGAGCTGAAGTCGTGCTGGATCCGTGCATCGCGGCCTCCGTTAGGCTTTCATCGCGTCGGCGGCGCGGTGGATCGCGCGGCGCAGCCGCTCATAGGTGCCGCAACGGCAAATGTTGGTGATGTTGGTGTCGATATCCGCGTCGGTCGGATTGGGAAAATTCTTCAGGAACGCAACCGTCGCCATGATCTGGCCCGACTGGCAGTAGCCGCATTGCGGCACGTCCTCGGCGATCCAGGCCTTCTGCACCGCATGGCTCGAGTCGGGCGACAGGCCTTCGATCGTTGTCACCTTGGCGCCGTCAAGCAGACCGATTGGCACCGAGCACGAGCGCATCGGCTTGCCGTCGATATGGACGGTGCAGGCGCCGCACTCGGCGATGCCGCAGCCGAATTTGGTTCCAGTGAGACCGATGACATCGCGTAACACCCAGAGCAGCGGCGTGTCGGATTCGATGTCGACTTGATGGGGCGTTCCGTTCACTTCAATCGTGACCACCGCGGCTCTCCTCAGAGTTGGGCGATGCAGGACATATCAGCGCACACGTTGCGCAACTGTTGAAAATAGCCCCGGCGTCGTCTCTGGTCAAAGACATGTGCGCATTGTACGCATCAGCAATGCGTAAAGCAGATGCTGCCAATGTCATAGGGCACGAACGTCTGAACCGTTTGTCGAGGGAGGAATAAATGAATCGAGGCGGTGTTTACGCCGATCTTGCGGCGAGGGTGTCCATGTCGCCGTTCACGCAGAGTTGTGCAGAGAAGCTGCTGTTCGCAACTGCAGCATTTTTCGTTTCGATTGCGACCAGCTTTCTCGCTTCTGCTGCCTCTGCCCAGCTTGCTCCATCGGCGACAATCCGAGTCATTGTTCCCTTCGCGCCGGCGGGATCGTCGGACACACTGGCGCGGCTGCTGCAGCAGCCGTTGCAAGAGGAACTCAAGCACACCGTCATTGTCGAGAACCGCGCCGGCGCCGGCACCAATATCGGCACGTCGGAAGTGGCGCGCGCCAATCCCGACGGCACGACGCTTCTGCTGACCTCGAGCGCCTTCGTCGTCAATCCGGGACTGTACAAGACCATTCCCTACGATCCGTTCAAGGACTTCGCGCCGATCGCCGCCCTTCCCGTGGCGCCGAATATTTTCGCCGTGAAAGCGGGTGGCGGCATCAACTCGCTGGCCGACGTCGTGTTCCGCGCCAAGGCCAATCCGGGCAAGCTCAATTATGCCAGCCCCGGCAACGGCACGACGCCGCAACTGACCATGGAATTGTTCAAGCTGAAGGCCGATCTCGAGATCACCAATATCCCGTTCAATGGAGGCGGCCCGGCAACGCAGGCGCTGCTCACGGGAACGGTCGACATCCTCTCCACCGCGCTGCCCGGCGCACAGTCGCAGGTCCAGGCCGGCGTCATGAAGGGCATCGCGCTGACGACCAGCGCCCGCTGGCCCGGTCTTCCCGACGTGCCGACCTTCCCCGAATCCGGCTTTCCCGATATCACGCTGAAGACCGAGCACTTCCTGCTGGCGCCGACCGGTACGCCGCAGCCGGTCCTCGACCAAGTGACCAAGGCCATCCTCGCCGTGTTGGCGCGCGACGATGTCAAGAAACGCGTGACCGATCTTGGCTATGAGCTGGTCGCCGGCGGGCCCGATGTGGCCAAGAGCGCGATCGCCAAAGAGGTGCCGTTCTTCAAGGATCTGATCAAGGACGCCAAGATCCCGCAGGTCGAATAGAGACACATTCGGCAACCCGCTCATCCCCGCGCAAGCGGGAATGAGACGAAGGTGTTGCTAGACGCCTACAAAGCGAAGCGCTGGCGCAGCGCCACGGCAATGCGCGCGACCACTTTGTCCCAGGAACGGCTCTGGTCCTGACGGAACAATCGCGCCGTCGGGTACCAGGGACTGTCCTCGCGATCGAGCAGCCAGCGCCAATCCGGCATGAAGGGCAACAGCACCCAAACCGGCTTGCCGAGCGCGCCGGCGAGATGAACGACGGCCGTATCGACGGCGATGACGAGGTCCAGATTGGCGATCAGCGCCGCGGTGTCAGCGAATGTCTTGAGCTTCTCGCCGAACAGCGTGATATCGCCCCGCGCGCGCAACAGGTCCGCATCGGCGGTGGAAATTGTGGGCTGCAGACAAACATAGGTCGCATCGAGTCCAAGGAGTGGCGAGAACGCCCCAACCCCGATCGAGCGATTGCGGTCGTTGCGGTGCAACGGACTGCCGGACCACGCAAGCCCAATACGCGGCCGCTTCTTCGGACCCAACAGCACATCCCATTCCGCGGCAGCGTCCGGGCGCGCCGAGAGATAAGGGACATGCGCCGGTATCGTCGCAAGCGTCGTGCCCATGACCAGCGGCAGGCTGAGCAAAGGACACTGCAAATCGAAATCCGGCAGCGCTTCGCCTCTCGCGACGATTTGCGCCACGCCGGGAAGGTCCTGCATCAGGCCGCGCAGCGGTTCCTGCACTTCCAGAATCACGCGGGCGCCGAGCTCGGCGGCCAGCGGTGCGTAACGGCAGAACTGGATAGTGTCGCCGAAACCCTGTTCGGCGTGCAGCAGAACGGTCTTGTTTGCTGCATCGGCCACGTGCGTCCAAAGCGGCTGCGCGAAATTTCGCTTGGCGCGCCTGAGTTCGCCTTGCCAGCGCCATTCGTATTGCCGCCAGCCGTGAAAATCGCCGCGCAGCATGCGGCACCAGCCGGCATTGAAATGCGCCTCGGGATAGTCCGGATCAACCGCAAGGGCGCGGGCATAGCTTGCCATCTCATCGTCGAACCGCCCCAGACCGTGCAGCGCGATGCCGCGATTGGACAGCGTTTTGGCATCCTCGGGCCGCAGCGCCAGCGCTTCGCTGTAACTCGCCAGCGCTTCGTCGAACCGCTGCAGTGCGCTGAGCGCGTTGCCGCGATTGGAATGAGCGTCGGCAAAATCGGGCCGCAGCGTAACGGCGCGGTCGCAGCTTGCCAGAGACTCCTCGAACCGCATCAGCTCATGCAAAGTATGGCCGCGATTGGACAGCGCCTCCGCGTCGTCCGGCCGCAGCGTAAGCGCCCGGTCGTAGCTCGCGAGCGCCCCGTCGAACTGCCGCAGCTGGTGCAGCGCGACGCCGCGATTCGTCAGCGCATCGGCGTGCTCCGGGTCGAGCGCCAGCGCCCGGTCATAGCTCGCCAGCGCTTCCTCGTAACGTTCGAGCGCGTTCAACGTCACACCGCGATTGGTCAGCGCCTCGACATTGTCCGGGTCGAGCGCGAGCGCATGCTCGAAGCTTGCGAGCGCCTCGGCGTTCCGCTTCAGCGCGTGCAGGGTCACGCCGCGATTGGTCAGTGCGTCGGTATAATCCGGATAGATCGCAAGCGCGCGATCGTAGCTCGCCGCCGCATCGTGATAGCGCTTGAGCGCATGCAGCACATTGCCACGATTGTAATAGGCCGGCGCATAATCCGGCCGCAACGCCAGCGCGCGGGCGAAGCTCGCCAGCGCCTCGTCGTGGCGGCCGAGCGCTGAGAGCACATTGCCGCGGTTGGAATGCGCCTCGGCGACATCGGCGCGGATGGCGATGGCGCGGTCGTAGCTCGACAGCGCTTCGTCGTAACGCTTGAGCTCGGTCAGGGTGGCGCCACGATTGATCAGCGCTTCGACATAATCGGGGCGCACGCTGAGCGCGCGATCGTAATTTTCGAGCGCGGCACCGAACTCGCGCAACTGCTGCAGCGCATTGCCGCGATTGTTGAGGGCGAGGATGTGGTGCGGAGTGACCTGCAGCGCGGCGCTGATCTGCCGCACCGCCGCGGCCGGGTCGCCGCGCTGCATGAAGATGACGCCGAGCAAATGCAAACTGTCGAAATGCTTCGGCTCGACGGCAAGGATGCGCTGATAGATCCGTTCGGCATCCGCCAATTGGCCGGCCTGGTGCAGCGCCAGACCTTGAGCAAACATATCCTGGGCAAGAACTGGTGCGACGTCGGCCATTGCGCTACCGCCCGCGGGCGCAGACGTGCCGCCGATGCGGCACTGGATTTTCGCTTTGTAACTGATTCTTTTGGATCTGACTCGAAGCTTCAGGTGCCGACCTTCAGCTCGGCGACCAGCCCCCGCAGTGCTGCAACCGCGCTGAGCGCCGTGATCTTGCCGGTGCGCGGATTTTCGACCGACGGCACGTTTTCAATCATCATCGAAAACCGCGCCGAATCGGCATCGACCTCGATGCGATGGGTGTTGCGGCTGAGCGCCGGATCGGCCCAGATTTCGAGTCGAGTCTTGTCCGGCCCGATACCGGCAAGGCTCAAGGCGGCGGCGACATTGACGTTGGCTGGAAAGCCGCGGGCGCCTTCGCGCGCGGTGCCGTCGAACACTTTCTTCGGCGCGTTAAGGCCCCGCAGCGAAATATTGTGCTCGACCAGATAGGGCGCGCCTTCAAGCCCGCCGGGCGGCTTGCGCGTGATCATGGTGACCGAGCGGATCTCGCCTTCGGCTGCGGCGCGCACCGCATCGAGCCCGATGAGTGCGCCGGTCGGCACCAGGATGCGCGCGCGCTTGGCTTTGGCGAGATCGACCAGGTCCCAGTTTTCCAGAAGCTGGCCGACGCTGAGCGGCATGAAAATGCGGCCCCGCGCGATGACGGCTTCGGCGACGCCACGGAACATTTTCGGCGGCAAGCCTTCCACGACCACGTCGCAAGTTTCGGCAAGCGCCTCGGGCGCAACGAACGGTATGCGAGTCCCGGCATCGGGCAGATTGCGCCGCGCTTTATCCTGATCGCGCGCCGACACGGCAGCCAGCGCTAGGCCCGGAATGCCGGCCTCGAGCCGCCGCGCCACTTCGAGCCCGACCGCGCCCAGGCCCGCCAGACCAATTTTAACGATTTGCTGCGCCGCACTTTCGCTTGCCACTTCGGTACTTCTCCGCGCCAGTGGTCCGATTCCAACATTCGCATTCCGTTTCCGCAAGTCCGTGTGCGAATGTTGGAATCAAAGGACCACTAGCAAATATAAATTTCTAGTGGAGTTTGGATTTGGCATTCGCTCGCTGGCTAGCGGCGGGCGGGGAGCGAATGCCAAATCCCCTCCACTAGCCGCGCCGCCCGCGGCCGGATAGATTGAGCCTAAATCTCTAGGCGCTGAATAAGGCGCACGCAACTTAGGGACGGCGCCCGCATGTCTGAAAGCAATAAGAGAACGTATATGACCAATATCAATCCCAACACCTTTACGACACGGCCGGAGATCGAAGGCACCTTCGGCGTGGTGACGACCACGCATTGGATCGCGACCGCGGTCGGCATGGGAATATTGGAACGCGGCGGCAATGCTTTCGACGCCGCGGTGGCAACCGCGTTCACGCTGCAGGTGGTGGAACCGCATTTGAACGGCCCGGGTGGCGACGTGCCGGCCATTATGTATGACGTCAAGCGCGGCAAGCCGGAAGTGCTGTGCGGCCAGGGCGTGGCGCCGGCCGGTGCGACCATCGCCTATTACAAAAGCCTCGGCCTCGATCTCGTGCCCGGCACCGGGCTTCTCGCCGCGGTCGTGCCCGGCACGTTCGAGAGCTGGATGCTGCTGTTGCGCGACTACGGCACCATGACGGTCGGCGAAGTGCTGGCGCCCGCGATCGGCTACGCCCAGAACGGCCATCCGCTGCTCGAGCGCACCAATGCCACGATCGAAACCGTCGCCGATCTGTTCCGCGACTATTGGCCCACTTCGGCTGCAGTCTGGCTGCCGCACAACAAAGTGCCCGAGACCGGCGAACTGTTCGCCAATCCAACACTCGCCGCCACTTACACGCGGATCGTCAAGGAGGCCAACAGCGCCGGCGGCGATCGCATCGCCCAGATCGAGCGCGCGCGCAAAACCTGGAGCCACGGCTTTGTCGCCGAAGCCTTCGATCGCTTCTGCCGCACTCAGGACATCATGGATACCAGCGGCGAGAAGCACCGCGGCGTACTGACCGCCGACGATATCGCGCGCTGGACCCCGCATATCGAAGCGCCGCTCACTTACGATTACGGCCGCTACACCGTGTGCAAGACCGGACCGTGGGGCCAGGGCCCGGTGACTTTGCAGCAACTCGCGCTGCTGAAGGGCTTTGATCTCGACGGCCTCGATCCAACCGGGCCCGACTTCATCCATCTCATCGTCGAATGTTCGAAGCTCGCTTATGCCGACCGCGAGACGTTCTATGGCGATCCCGATTTTGTCAAAGTGCCGATGCCGACTTTGCTCTCGGACGCCTACAATGCCGAGCGCAGAAAGCTCGTCACCGACAAGGCCTCGCTCGAATTGCGGCCCGGCTCGATCGAAGGCTTTGGCGCGGTGGTGAAACTGCGCCGCGAGGCCGCCGCGGCGGCCGCGGGCGCCGGCGAGCCTACCGTCGGCCGGCTCGGCGCCGGCGAACCGACGGTCGGCAAGATGGGCTCGATGCGCGGCGACACCGTGCATTTCGACATCGTCGACAAGGCCGGCAACATGATCTCGTCGACACCGTCGGGCGGCTGGCTGCATTCTTCGCCGGTCGTGCCCGAGCTCGGCTTCTGCCTCGGTACGCGCGGGCAAATGTTCTGGCTCGAAGAAGGCCACCCTGCCGCGCTCGCCCCCGGCAAGCGCCCGCGCACCACACTCTCGCCGAGCATGGCGCTGCGCGACGGCGAGCCCTATCTCGCCTGGGGCTCGCCCGGCGGCGACGGCCAGGATCAATGGGTCACGCAGATGTTCCTGCGCCACGCCCACTGCAACATGAATCTGCAGGAATCGATCGACGCGCCGGCCTGGCATTCCGAGCATTTCCCGAGCTCGTTCTGGCCGCGCACCGCGCGGCCCGGCGTGCTGGTGCTCGAAAGCCGCGTGCCGCGGAAAACCGTCGACGAATTGAAGCGCCGCGGCCATATCGTCGAGATGGGACCGGACTGGTCGGAAGGCCGCCTCACCGCGGCCTCACGCACCGGCCGCCGCCGCCGCGCCGCCGCCAATGCCCGCGGCATGCAAGGCTACGCAGCAGGGAGATAATGATCCTCCCCCGTGAACACGGGGGAGAATGAAGAATCACGCCGCCACCGTCGCCAGAAACTCTTCGACCTCGCGGCGGAGCTTCGCGGTGGCGTCCTCGACCTCCTCGGACGCCGTCAGCATGGTTTCCGCCGAGCCTTTGGTCTGGCTCACGCCGCTCGCCACTTCGCCGAGCGCGACGGTGATGTCCTTGGCGCCGGTCGCGGCGCTCGCAACATTGTGGGAAATTTCGCCGGTCGCCGAATCCTGCTGCTCGACTGAAGTGGCGACCGCGGCGGTATAGGCGTTGATGTCCTGCATGCGCTGGGTGATGTCGCGGATTGCGCTCACCGCCTTGCCGCTTGAAAGCTGCACCGAAAGAATCTCTTGCGTGATCTCTTCGGTTGCGCGCGCGGTCTGCACCGCGAGCGATTTCACTTCCGAGGCGACGACGGCAAAGCCGCGGCCGACCTCGCCCGCGCGCGCCGCCTCGATCGTGGCATTGAGCGCCAGCAGATTGGTCTGGCCGGCGATGTCCGAGATCAGATTGACCACCGTGCCGATCTTCTGCGTGACATTGGCCAGCGTGGTGATGTCGTCATTGGTCGCCGCCGCGTCGGCCGCGGCACTACGCACGACATCGTTGGCCTGACTGATCTGGCGGCTGATCTCCTTGATCGACACCGAAAGCTCGGCCGCGGCCGCGGCGGCGGTCTCGACATTGCTGGAAGCTTCGTTCGAGCCGCGCACCGCGCTCTCGGCGCGCTGCATGGTGTGATCCGACGTCGTCAACAGCGACTTGGCGGCGGCCTTCATCGCCGCTGCGCTCTGGCTCACGGTGGCAAGCCCGCTCTCGGCCCGTTCGCGGAATTTCGTGATCGCGACATCGGTCTTGCGCCGCCGCTCCTCGCGCTGCAGCAGCGCGTCGCGCTCCTTCTCCGCCTTGAGCCGGTTGGTGACGTCGAAATGGGTCGCGACCCAGCCGCCGCCTTTGATCGGCCGATTGACCAGCGAGATCATGCGGCCGTCGGCGAGCTCGATAGTCTTGGCGTCGGTCTTGCCTTCGGCGATCAGCCGCCGCGCGTCCGCGACATAGGCATCCGGATCGCCGCTGAAAGTACCGGCACGGGCGCGCTGCAGCAGCAGTTCGCGCAAGGTCGTGCCGGCTTTCGCGTCGTCCGGACCGAGGCCGTACATTTCGATGTAGCGTTCGTTGCACAGCAGCAGCCGCCCCGCGCCATCGAACATGCACAGGCCCTGCGTCATGTGGTTGAGCGCGGCGCGCAGCTTGCGCGTATGGGAGCGGCGGAGCGCGTTGACGAAGAGGCCGGCGAGCGCCGCGGCGCCAAGCCCGAACGGCGCGGCGAATGCAATCACCGCGGCCCAATCCGGCGCGGCCGCGAGCATGCCGACCAATGTCCGCGGCCCGCAGAAAAATACGAAGCCAAGACCCGCGGCAAAACCCAACGCGCCCGCCGCTACGACGAGCTTCCCATTGCGGCTAACCTTGGAGAAGTTGAAACCGCCGAGCATCGCGCGACGCAAGCTGATGAGAAGTGCGCGACTATATTCGCCCGGCAGTTGTTGTACGGTTAACGATTTGCAGGCGAAATCCGTTAACGGAATCTGAACGTAGGCATTGATGACCTCGGCCAATGGCCGAGGCGCGCTCAACCGGCCGGAATCACCGGCAGCAGCAGATAGGACTCCTTGTCGCCGCCGGCATAGATCGTGTTGATGGCGCCCGAATTGTAATCGGCGTGATAGTGCATGTATTGCGCACTGCCGACGCCGTCGCGCGGCTGGATATCGAGCCGGATGCGATGGCCCTTCTTGAACACCATCGAGGTCGGCCAGATCTCGATCTCGACCTTCACGATCTCGCCGGGCGTCAGATAAAGCCGGCGCTGATGCTTGTGATAGGGCCGATACGGCCGCGACAGATCCGGATCGAGCTCGCGATGCGAAGCGCGCAGCCAGCCCTTGGCGACCGGGACCGGCGCGCCCTGCTGGCCGGTCTCCATGATTTCATTGCCGTCGGGGCCGATATTGCGCAGCGTCAGGAACAGATCCATGTCCTCGGTCGTGCTCGACACCCAGAGCACGCAGGCGAGCGGCCCGGTGATCTCGGTATCGACCGAGAGTTTTGTGGTTTCGAGCGAAACGCCCATGCCGGGCTTGATGCCGCCGCCCATGACCTGCGAGGAGGCGGCGGACGTCGAGCCCATGGTGCCGAGACTCGATGCCGGATAGCTGCGCGAGCCGGTCGCCGGCGGATTTTTCACTTCGAGCGTGCCGGTCAACGGTTGTCCAGCAGCAGGCGTCGCCTGCTCGGCCGACAGATCAAGATAGAGCTTGGTCCAGCGCGTGCGCGCGAGCGGCCATTCCTGCTCACTCCGCCATTCGAAAGCATCGCCACCCTTGCGGATGGCAAGCTTGACCGGCGGCTCATCCATCACGCCGTTGTCGATGCCTTTGAGCCAGTAATCGAAGAAGCGGATCTGATCCTGCCGGCCTTCGTCGGTGTAGAACGGATGCACATGCGAGCCGAGATGGATGCGCAGTTTCTTGTGCGGCGTCTTGGCGCGCATGAAGGCTTCGGTATTGCCGCGCAGGTGCAGCGCAAAGCCGGTCCAATTGCCGACCGAGAAGAACGGCACTTTGATCTTGTCCCATTGCGCCTGCGCGCCGGCGAAAGCGCCGCTGTCGAGATTGTTGCGCAGCCAGAAATGCAGCGTGTTGACCTGCCAGCCGTCGGGCTGCTCGCGCGAGGCGCGGCCGAGCAGATGATGCAGCATATGGGCGGTGAACCAATTGGTCATGAACAGGCTCAAGATACCGCCGTGATAGAGCGCGTCGCGATAGATGTCGGCAAAGCCTTCCCAGGGAATGATCGCCTTGAGCGAGGGCGGCGCGAGATTGGCGGCGAACCACTGATTGATGGCGAAATAGGAAATGCCGAGCAGCCCGACCTTGCCGTTGCACCAGGGCTGCGCCGCCGCCCACTCGATGGCGTCGTAGAAGTCGACGGCCTCGGCGAACGACCACGGCTCGCATTGGCCGCCCGATTTGCCGGAGCCGCGGCCATCGACGCGCACGCAGGCATAGCCGCGCGGCACCCACCACTCCGGATTGACGGTTTCCCAGTTCATCCACTCGTTCTGCTTCTCCTCGAGCGTGGCCGGCACCAGCCAGAGCTTGTCCTTCTGATAGGGGCCGAGATTGAGAATGGCCGGATATTTCCCGTCGCCGTAAGGCCGAAATACATCCGCCTTCAACCGCGCGCCGTCACGCATCGGCACGTCGACGTCCTTATCGATGACGACGGGGTGAGTGGGATTGGTGATGACGTCTTGTTTATTCACTTGCAAGCATTCCTGACGGTTCAGCAAAATTCCAAAATCGTCATGCCCGGCCATAGCGGTTCAAAGAACGGCGTCGCTTCGCCGGCCATGACGCGCGGAGTGCTGTCACTCCGCTTCGATCTTCACTTCACTCGTGATCTTGCGCCAAGTGTCCATCTGCTGCGCGAGCCAGGCCTTGGCGTCGGCGAGCGAGGCATTGGGCACGCTGTTGAAGGTCTGCTTCTGAAACGCCGCCGCGGCCTCCGGCGTCTTCATGGCCGCGACGGTGGCGTTGAAGATCGTCTGCAGCACGTCCTTCGGCACGCCGGCCGGCGCGAACAGGCCCTGCCAGGCGATGGTGCCGACGCCCGGATAGCCGATCTCCTGCATGGTCGGCAGATCGGGAAAATCCGGCAGCCGCGCATGATTGACCACCGCGAGCGGCTGCAGGCTGCCCGATTTCACCTGCGGCGCGGTGCTCGCAACATTGAGGAAGGCGACCTGGGTCGAGCCCGTCAGCATGTCGTTGATCACGCCCGAGGCGCCCGACTTGTTGGGGATCGCCACCATGTCGAGATCGCCGGCGCGCTTGGCGAAATAAGCCATGTCGTAATGCGGATAGCTGCCGTTGCCGACGGTGCCGTAGCGAACCTGGCCGGGATTCTTCTTGGCGTAATCGACCAGCGCCGGCACCGTCTTGACGTCGAAATTCTTTTTGGTCGCGACCAGAAAGGCCGGAATGTCGACCGTGTTGGTGATCGGCACCACGTCCTTCATGTAATCGAACGTGAGCTT
>Ga0335069_10006161_pt1 | contig 17471 bp, 14 predicted proteins | sample Lox_Sample_11_FD_206714 | JGI IMG/M metagenome (GOLD analysis project Ga0335069, IMG submission 206714) | Soil microbial communities from Loxahatchee National Wildlife Refuge, Florida, United States - Lox_Sample_1.1 | ecosystem: Environmental > Terrestrial > Soil > Wetlands | place: USA... | reverse complement strand
TACGCCGTTCGCGCGCGACGCCATCCGCAAGGCGAGCACCGTCATGCAGAAGTCGCCAATCGTCCGCGTCCGCCCCATCTGCATGAAGTCGTACTGCGAAACCCCAAGCTGGTAAGCCATTTCGCCTAGGTAGCGGTCGATCAGTTCCGGCTGGAAGTAATCGTGCCCTGCCTCCACCGGAGTGTGCGTTGTAAACACCAGGCTCGTCGATGCCAACTCCCGCCCTTCCGCGAAATTCAGATGATGCCGCTGCATCAACTGCCGCGTATGTTCCAGCGCCAGGAACGCCGAGTGCCCTTCATTCATGTGATAGACAGTCGGCTTCAAGCCCAGTGCCTGCAGCGCCCGGTAACCACCGACGCCCAAAATCATCTCCTGCCGGATGCGCATCTCGCGATCGCCGCCATACAACTGGTCGGTGACGTCGCGATCTTCGCGCCGCGAGTTCGCCGCGATGTTCGTGTCGAGCAGGTACAGCGCCACGCGCCCCACTTGCACTCGCCACACTTGCGCATACACAGCATGGCCCGCCAGGTTCACCGCAATTACCACCGGTTTTCCATCTGGCCCGATCGCCGGACTCATCGGCAGATTCTCGAAATCGTTGTCGTCGTAGGCTTCCTGCTGCCATCCCGACTGGCTCAGGTACTGCTTGAAATAGCCCTGCTGGTACAACAACCCCACTCCGACCAGCGGAATCCCCAGATCGCTCGCCGACTTCAAATGATCTCCGGCCAGGATTCCCAGTCCTCCGGCGAAAATCGACAAGCATTCCGTCAACCCGAACTCCGCCGAGAAGTACGCCACCAGCGGAGCCTCGCCGCGATCGCTCCACGTCCGCCGAAACCATGTGTGCTCGTCATCCAGGTATGCCCGCAGGTTCGCAGACGTTCGTTGCAGATGCGCGAGAAACGCATCGTCCTTCGCCGCGGCTTCTAGCTTCTGCTGCTCAATCGTTCCCAGCAGCAGCACCGGGTTGTGCCCAGCCTTCTCCCAGAGGTTGCGGTCGAGTCGCCGGAACAACTCGATGGTGTCGTGACTCCAGCACCAGCGCAGGTTGAACGCCAGTTCGCGCAGAGCCTCAATGGCAACAGGAAGGCTGGGAATAACTGAGAACGTCTGTACCGGTTTCATGATTGCGGCGCACCTCGATCTCAACCGAAATATAACGTCACCCTCTCCGCGTCAAGGAAGCATCGCTCTCATGCGTGTGCGTGGAAACCAAAAAGACGGGCCAACTCGCTGTTTTCAGAAGGAGAAAGGAAAATTCCCATTTTGGAACAACTACGCCCTGCTCGCGTGTGGAAGAAATGCCTTGTCCACGTCTGAAGAGACGCCCCAATGCGCTGTGGAAGAGCCGGCCTTAAGAGGCGGTTACGAAACTCCGAATGAAGACGCCGAGGGAACGAGAGTCATCGTCTTAGCGCCGCAGGCGCGACATTCCATAGCCCGACTCGTAAGAGTCGGGCGACAAGTGGACCAAACACCGAGTCCCGTTAGGGACGACATGCGTTTTCGTGACAGCCTCTCAGGCCGACGTTATGGATCGGGAAAAATCCGGGGCCTTGGCCCCCGCAAACACCGGAATCCTTACACGCTCTCCCACATCTCCGTCTCGAACTCAACCGTGAAATGTCGCTTGCGCAGTTCGCCGAAAAACGCCGCCGCGTCAAAATACTCTTCCGCGGCCCACACTCCCGGACGCAACGGTCGCGCGAGTATCTGCTGCACGCCGATCGACATGTTCATCGAGGTGCCCGCGTCCACGTAATCGTCGTACAGCGGGTCGGGATGCCCGATCACCCGGCACGTCACGCGGCACCGGTTCCCATCCTTCGTGCCCTGCCCAATCGCGAAGTGGATCTCGTGCCCCTGCTGTGCCGGAATCTGTTCGCACTTCGCCTTCATGTTGCGGTCAATCACCGCTTGTAGTACGTCCAGCGGCTTCACTGTCACTCCCTTCACCGTGATCGCCTCATTGCTTGAGTCGAACCCGGCCTTCACCAACCCGGCCCAGGCCTGGTGATCCCGTTCCGGCAGCGACAACTTCCACGTGAATTCACGAATCCCCTTCTCCGCAATTCCCTCCGAGAACGGCACTGTCAGCGGCTCCGAGTGCTGCGAGTGAATGAACGTCGTACGCCCCCACGGCTCCGGCAGGTCGATCGTCTCCATGCCCGCCTGCGCCGGAACCTCCTGCAGACGTCCATCGAGAAACTGCTGGCTCGGATTCGCAAACTCAGCCAGGATCGTCGAGATGCTGTAAGGCGGAACCAGCACCGGGCTGTCCGGTCCAAGCTTCGTCGCCGCCCAATACAGGTTGATGCGCTCAATCTTGTCCAGCCGGTCCGCGACCGCGCGGCAGATCACGTTCGACATCCCCGGATCGGCGCCCAACCCGATCACCGCAGTTACACCCGCCTGCTTCCACTTCGCGTGCTCGGCTTTTTGCTTCACCGTGTAGACGCCCATCCCGCCAAAATCGACGTAAGGTTTTTTCGCCTGCAGGCAAGCTTCGAAAATCGCCATCTGGAATCCCGCAAACGTCGGCACGCCATTGATGCAGAGATCGCAATCCGCCAGCAGCGCCAGCAATTCATCGCGATTACTGACGTCGAATACCTTCGTGCGCAGCCGCGAATCGGGCAAAGACGTCTTCAACGCGTCCAGCCGCTCCGCGTTCGAATCGGCCGCAAGCACCTCGGTCACGCCCGACGACAGCTCCGACAGCAAATCGCGCGCCGTCCCCGCACTCATCAACCCCGCACCGCCAACGATCAGTATGCGCATCTACCCTTCTTTCTTTATGGAAGTGCTTACCTGCACGAAACAGATATTGGGCCGGGGGGAGTTTTTGTGCGACTGCTTGTAGCGCTCTTCCTATCGTCAAGCAATTCCGAATACCTGCGCCGCCGTTCGAAACGTATTCGCATGCGCGTCGGCTGTCATCTCGATCGGCTTCGAGTAACCCCCGCCCATCGTGATTACGAAGGGCAAACCGCGGTCGCGCACCGCTTCCATCACCACTCGGTCGCGAGCCATCAGGCCTTGATGCGTGAGCGCCAGTTTCCCCAGCGCGTCGGAATAGAGCGGATCGGCTCCGGCCTGATAGAAGATGATCTCCGGTTGAAACGAAGACACCTGCGGCAGAAGTGGTTCCAGGGCCGCCAGATATTCGCCGTCGCCAACTCCCTCGGGCAGCGCGACGTCGATCTTGCTCTGCTGCTTGCGAAACGGAAAATTCACTTCGCAATGCACCGACAACGTCAGGACCTCCGGCTCATCCTCAAAAATCTGCGCCGTCCCGTCGCCCTGGTGGACGTCGAGATCAATAACCGCGATCCGCTTCGCGTGGCCAGCGGTGCGCAGCCACTGTATGGAAACCGCGATGTCGTTGAACACGCAAAAGCCCGAGCCCTCGCTCCGAAAAGCATGGTGCGTGCCGCCGGCGAGATTGCCGCCCCAACCGTTCGCCAGCGCCTCGCGCGTCGCTGCCAGCGTTCCGCCGACTGAAGCCATGGTCCTTCGCACCAGCCCTTCCGACCACGGAAAGCCAATCCGCCGGATGGCTTGCGGCGACAGCGTGCCTTCGAGAAATGCTGTCACGTACTCCGGATCGTGCGCCAGTTCAACAGTTTCGCGGTCCGCCAGCGGCGCCGGCTCAAAGCAAAACACGCCGTCGGCGGCGAGCAAGTCGCGCGTCATGCGGTACTTCTGAATTGGAAACCTGTGACCCTCGGGTAGTGGCAAGGTGTATTGGTCGGTGTAGAAAAGGGTCTTCACTTTACCGTTTACCGTTCACCGTTTTCACTTTAGGTGACGTGCAGCTTCCACGCCCAGTAGCTGAGGACTTCCCGGCTGACGCCAGTAAATCGCCCCACGAAGGTCTTCGGCTTCGATTCCGGCCGCGGCGCGCCGAACGCTTCGATGCCTTTCTTGGCCATCATCTGCTTGATGCGGAAGATGTGGTACGCGTCGCTGACCACTAGCGCTGAGCGCAGGTGGTTGGTGTACATGATGGTGGCGACCCGTTCGGCCGATTCCGCCGTGTCGCTGCTCTGCGTCTCGCCGATCAGGTTGACGTCCGGAACACCGTGCTTTTCCAGGTATTCGCGCCCAACGCCGCCTTCGCTGTACACCGGGTCGAGCGCCGCTCCACCGGTCGTGATCACCACCGGCGCCAGTCCTTGATCGAAGAGGTCGAGCGCGTGATCGAGCCTTGCCTTCAGCACCGGCGATGGATGTCCCGAATATTCGGCGGCACCGAAGACCACGATGGCGTCGGTTTTTCGCAGCGGATCGCCGGCAGAAGCGAGCTGAATCTTCCAGCCAATAAATGCCGAGACGAGCAGCAAAACGAGCGCGAAGCAAGCGAGAGAGGTAAGGACAATCGAAGTTCGGCGCGACCGTGGCAAGGCTAGTCGGCGCTCTGCGCTTCCTCGCCCAGCGTTTTGGCGATTTCAGAGGCGGGAATCGCGCCCTCGCGCTGCACGCGCCAGACGCCGAATTCACCGCTCAGGTCGACGATCGTTGAGGCTGAATCGCGGGGCGATGCGCCGCCATCAATAATGATCGTCAGGCGCTCGCGGAGTTGGTCGCGGACGGCTTCGGCGGTAGTGCACTCCGCCGCGCCGTGCAGGTTGGCGGACGTCGCGGTAATCGGAAATCCGGAGACACGAATCACGGCCACGGGAATCGCCGCCGCAGGTACGCGAATCGCGACGTTGCCGGTATTCGCCGTCACTTTCAGCGGCAGGCGCTCGCCCGCCTTCACGATCAGGGTCAGCGGCCCGGGCCAGAACTTGCGCGCCAGCGCGTAGAACTCGTCGGGCAAATCCTTGGTCAGTTCCTCGGCATGGTCGACACTCTCAATCAGCAGCGAAAGGGGCTTGTGCCGGTTGCGCGACTTGATGTCGTAAATGCGGTCTACGGCACGCAAATTCAAGGGATCGGCGGCCAACCCGTAAAAGGTGTCGGTCGGCATGCCCAACACTTCGCCACGACGGATCTTCTCCGCCGCGTAGGCGACCAGCGACGGCTCCGGTTCTGTGCTGTTGATTTTGATGATCTCAGCTTGCAAGTGGCCCCTCTCGACTCAACTGCGGAAAACGGCGAAACCTAACATACCACTTTGGCCCGTTCCACCCAAGCCTGTGCCGTCTGAGTTTCAGTTCGGTCGCGGAAAAACGGAGTCAGGGGAAAAGATCAGAGCACCTACAAACGTAAGCAGCCCAATGGGCACCGCAAACAGTCCAAGCAACATCAAAATCAGGCCCGGCGTGGTTGCGTTACATGGGCCTGCGCCGAGGAAAAGACTCACGACGCTAGAAACTATTCCGCCACCGAGCAACGAGAGCCCAACTTTTACGGCTCTCACGGACTTATTCTGACAGAAGTGTGATTTGTTCCCCACAAACCATTCTTTCGAGATCAGGTCGCGCTCGAACGAGATCAGGCCGTGAATAAAATCATCCACGGTGGTGTACAGCGCCTGCGACATCATTTCCTCCCGGCTGAATTGGCGTGCTAGGGTAATGATTGTGGCGCGGACATTCTTGTCGGCGGCTTTCTGATCCAACATCCTGCAAAAGGATATTCTGAAGCAGAATCAGGAACAAGGGGCCCAAACCGAGGAATGCGTAACTTCGAAGTATTGTTCGATCAAAGCGAACCGGGAGGGATCGACGATCCCGCGCTGGCTGGGTACGGCCGGCTTTCGTTTCCCGTGGTGCCTCTCGATCGCCCTTGGGTGTACTCCAACTTCGTGCAGTCGCTTGATGGAATCACTTCACTGCGCGGCCGCCATGGGTCCGGCTCGGCGATCGCGCAATCGGAAGAAGATCGCTGGCTGATGGACGCGCTGCGCGCTCACGCCGACGCGGTGCTGATCGGCATCAACAGCCTGGTGGAAGAGCGGCATTACATGGGGGGAGGGCGCGGACCAGTCTTCAAAATTGCCGATCCCGACCTGCTGCGGGTGCGCGAGAAGCTCGGACGTGGACGCCAGAAGAACATCTTCGTGACCAATAGTGCGACCATTCAGCTCGCCGATTATCGCGTCTTCGACGGCGAAATCGTTGACGCCTACATCATCACCACCCGGGCTGGCGCCGACCGCCTGCGGGCCCAGAAACGTCCGTCGGTGCAGATCATTGAAGCCGGCGAGTGGCCGCGGCTTGACCTGACGGTGGCGGTACAAAAGCTCTATCACGAACTTGGGGTGCGCTACCTGCTTTGCGAGGGCGGCCCGACTCTTTACGGCTCCATGGCGCGCGCCAATCTGATCGACGAGAAGTTCGTGACCACCGCGCCCGTCGAGGTGGGCCAGATGGCGCCCTCCGACCAGGAGATGAGCGAGTTCGACAAGACGCGCCTGCGTCCAACGACATTTGCGGGACAGGGATTTACCCGCGAGACGATGACCCGCTGGACGTGGCTCAGTTGCCGGCGCGTCGGCGATCATCAGTTCAACCGGTACCGGAAAAAGTAAGGCACGGCCGAAGCCGTGCCTCCCGAGTTAGTCGAACAGCATTAACCTCCATTCGGGCCGTTGTGGCAATCGTAGCAACTCACCTGGTGACCGGCCGCGAACGTCTTGGTGCCATAGTCGTCCGCGTTGAGCGTCCTGGTGGTCAACACCTGCGAGAGCGGCGACCCCTTGTAGGTTGCGCCATGGCAGTAGGCACATGCTGTTTTGCCGCTGCCTTCCGCGTAATGGGGGTGGCTGCCCACCCACGACTGTCCAACTGTGTGCATGCCGTGCGGCCCTCCGTTGTTGGTGACCGCCAGGGCCGTGCCGTGACAGGCACTGCACTCGGTGATCCTGCCTGGATATCCCTGCAGGTTCGTGCTGTACACGTTGTCGTTAGCCTGGTTGGTTGGATACTCAGCGTGCTGCGAACCGTGGCAAGCGGAGCACTCGGTCGATCCGTGCCCCTGGCTGAACCGATACAGGCTGTAGCCGGCGGCCGGCACGTCGTGACCGGTAGCGAACGTCAGGTCGGTGCTTGTCCTCTGCGTTCCTGTCGGACCAAGCGTGGTTGAAGTAAATGCGGACGTATATTGCGCGCCGTTCTGGTGACACATCTGGCAGTTGGGTTCGTCGAGCCAGCCTTGACGGCTCGCCGTTCCGACGCGGCTCAGGTTTCCGTGACAGTTATAGCAAGCCACGGTGCTCATAGTGCCGCGCTGGCACTTGGTGTTTACGCCCGGATGGCATTGGTAACAGCTTGCCGTGACATCGGTAGCGTTATCGAGGGTCGTGCTGCTGCCCGGCAGCGTGACGCTCGAATGCATGGAGTGCATCGAAGTTGTCAACTGCGGCACCAGTGGATTGCCCGATCCGTCCTTAACGCCGGTGTTCATGCCGGCTGCGTTGAGAGCATTCGATTGATGGCAGGCTGCGCACAAGACGGGGTTATTGAGCCCGCCGCCATTGAGCGCCGTCTGGTAGAGGCTTGCCTGGTAGTTGTATCCCTTCGCCTGCACCGCGGCCAGAACCGTGGCGGAGATGGGATGATCATCATCGTGTTTTTTCAGAATGCTGAGCTTCATGTTCTGCCCAGCCGAGTATTGCGTGATCCAGCCGCCAGAAGGCATGGCCGCGCTGTTGGTATTCGGAGCATGGCAGTTTTTGCAGCTCATTTCGTCGCTGACCGCCAGCACGACCGTCGCGGTCGCAACCGTCTTCCCGGTCGAGTCTTTGGCGACAATCTGAGCCATTGGATAGGGCTTGCTGGCCTGCGCGTCGTCGTAAGGCGCGGTTGGAATTCCTTCCGCCTTCCAGAGGCCCTTGGTGCTGTCGTAAGTCATCTGCGCTGGTGTAAGGCTCTGCACGGGATAGTTGTGCAGCCCCACGTCTTGCAGAGGCTGTCCCTGGAAAAGCGCTTTCACGTACGACCAGAAGTTGGTCTTTTGCGCAACCGTGCTGTTGCCGTACGACGTCGTGTTGATGGAACCCGCCGCGTCTTTCATTGCCTGATACGTAATGGTTACGCCGGAGGTCACCGGTACCGGTTGGCTGCCCTTGGTGAGCAGCTTGGCATAGATGGTGTTGTACGGAGGCAGGACGGAAAACACGGAGTAATCCTTGCCGTCCATGCAGTGCATGCCGAGTTCGGCCCAGGCGAGCAGTGCATAAGTGCTGGTTCCGCCTCCGGTACCGCCTCCCCCTGACGAGGTACTGATTGTCAGTTTGACTGGCACGTTAGTCGAGCCGGACCTGGTGGTGAGCGTTACATAGGACGAATAAGTTCCCGCCGCCATGGTGCCGGGACGCACGCCGACAGAGACCCGGGTTGGGGTGGTGCCGCTGGTGGGAGTCACCGTTATCCAGGTATTGTGGGCGGAAGCGGTGAAGCTACGGCTGCTGCCACTGCTTAGAGACAGGCTTTGCGACGGTGGAATCGTTCCACCCTGCTGGTAGGTAAAAGCCAGTGAGGTCGGGCTAATCGTCAGGCCCGAGCCTGAGGTTTGGCCCCATGCGAGGCCGGTGAAGATCTGCGGATACAGTCCGGCCAGGGCAAAGCAGATGGCTACCCAAGCCACGACTACGAGATATCTCTTAGGGGAGGACTTCATCACATATTACTCCTGCGATTAGGTGTCTCCGCTGGAGACGCCTGGCGCAAGGCGGTCAACGGAGCGAGTGACGAAGTAGCTGCGAGCGAGGCAAAAAGGCGGGTCGGTCCCTGGAGCCCCAAAACCTTGGCCCAGTCTGCACTTTCAGTGATACTGAGGGCGGTGACAGCGGTCACCGAGAGATGTGATACAGGTGTAACGGCAAGGTTAGACAGGAGGAAACGCGGCGTGGAGGGGCCCTCCTCCACGCCGGGAAAGGTCGTTACCGCCGGAAACGCCGGCGCACCAACGCCAACCCTGCAAGCGCGCTACCGAGCAACGCAAGGCAGCCGGGTTCGGGAGTTCCTGCCGCGGGCGAGAACTCTGTGATCACTCGCACGTAATCACCGGGGGTGCTGGCAAACGTGTCGAACAGGATTTGTCGCGGTCCGCTTATCGTCACCGAATCTCCTGCCTCCAGGCCACGGGCGGCGGGGTTGAGGTAGTTAACGCCAGTGTTCGCCAGGAAGTCGCTCGCCGACAACAAATCGGTGCTGGTGATGATCGCGATTACATTGGAATCGAAGTTGACGGTTCCGATGACTTCTTGCGTCGGCCCGGGGTCAAAGAAGATGTAATGGCTGGCAACCACCGTGCCAGCCGGTATAGGGCTGGTGCCTTCATCGACCACGAGAGGCGCGGCCAGCAATATGTTCTGGTCTTCATCGAAGCCGAACAGGTTGGGGCTTTGAAAGTTGTCGTTGCCGACGCTGTTGGGCGGCCCGAATGGATTGGACAGCGGAACCGTTAGTTTCACGAAGGTGCCACCGGCGGTCTGAGCCGATCCACCGGTTACGGTGCCAGATGTGATCGTGGCAGTGGCTGAAAGCGATGCGAAGAGAAGCAATGCTGCGGAGAGTGCGAAGTTTTTCATGCCGACCTCTAACCCGATGCTTGAATTAGTTAGTGGAGGGGCCCAAGTGGAAAGTGCAACCGCAGAACCGGTAGACGCGCTGTCCATGTAAGAGCAACTCCAGGGCCAATTGGGCAAAACAAGGGGAAGGAGTTAGCGATTGTTACAGGCGCAAGGTTGAAAGTCTTTGCACTGCGGGATGACGCCGACTTCCCATCATCCCGCATGTGAATCGCTCGTTACATGTATGTCACTGCTTGATGCTTTCGAGGAGTTTCTCCTCCTCTGGCGTTGGCGGTTCGGCTCTTCCTCCCAGGTATTTCGCCAGGAACACCTCGCTGGCCGCGTTGAAAGCCATGTTGTTGGTGGGACGAGCGAAGCCGTGGCCTTCGTCGGGGAAGACGTAATAGAGCACCGGCTTGTTGTTCTTGCGCATGGCGGCGACGATCTGATCGCTTTCTGCCTTGTTCACGCGCGGATCGTTCTTTCCCTGCCCAATCAACAGCGGAGCCTTGATCTGGTCGGCCTTGAAGAGCGGCGATTGGGCCTCAAGGATTTTTTCCGAGTCCCCCATGCGCCGGTGAAACATAGCGAGACCAGTTGACCAATACGGCGGGATCGTCTTCAGCAGCGTGTTCAGGTTCGAGGGGCCGACGATGTCGACACCGCACGTGTAGGCCTCGGGCGAGAAGGCAACGCCCGCTAAAGTCGCGTAACCCCCATAACTGCCGCCCATGATGCAGACCTTCGCCGGATCGGCGACGCCTTGCTTCACCGCCCAGTCCTTGCCGTCGATCAGATCATCGTGCATGGCTCCGGCCCACTGGCGGTCGCCAGCATTCACGTACTTTTTGCCGTAGCCGGTCGATCCGCGGAAGTTGACCTGCAGCACCGCGTACCCACGATTGGAGAGCCATTGGGCGTAGCGGCTGAATCCCCACTCATCGCGCCCCCACGGACCGCCGTGCACGAAGACCACCATCGGCAGCTTGCCCGCAGGCGCTCCGGCTGGAGTGGTGAGATAGCCGTAGATCTTCATGCCGTCGCGGGCAGTGAACTCGATCGGCTTCATCGCCGAGAGCTTGAATTTCTCCAGCGCTGGACGATTGCTGAACAGCAGCGTCGCCTGCTTCGTCGCGCGATCGTAGAGGTACCAGTACACCGGAGCATCGTCACTGGCGTAGCCTACGATCCACTTGGAGTCGTCGAGGCTCTGCGAGAGATCGTCGATGTCGCCCGCACGAACTTTGTGGAGCACGTCGAAATCGGCCTTAACCTTGGGATCGACGAACACATACTCCTTCCGCTGCTTGATATAGCTGACGGCTTCGAGCGCGTTGGTCTTGGGATCGTGGATCGTACCGTTGACGTCAAACTGTGGATCTTCGGTCACGACCTTGCGCTTCCCGCTCGCGATGCCGATCTCTAATAGGCGCGCCGCGTTGACATCAAGGCTGGTGGTCACCCACAGAGACTTGTTGTCTGGCGAAAAACCCACGACACCTCCGAACGATTCGTCGGGGCCCCACTTGATGAGTTCGCGCCAGGGCGACTTCGCGTCATCGCGCACGCGCACCAGGATGCCGCCGTCTTCGGTGTTTACCTGTGCCGCGCGTACCTGCAGATCATTATCGGCAACCCAGGTTTCTACGTCGCCTGGGTTTTGCGTGTCGAGCTCCAGTTTGCCGGTGTTCAGGTCGACGCGGTAGATATCGAAGACCTTTGGATCGCGTTTGTTGGACTGTACCAGCAGTGTGTCGGGTTTGTTCCAGCGATAAGCGACGATGTCCGCGCGCGATTTTTCGAACGGAGTGAGGTCGCGTGTCTGCTTGCTGGCGATGTCAGTCTGGTAGACGCGCCAGTTCTCGTCGCCACCGACGTCCTGCGGGTACAGGATGTGCTTGTTGTCGTACTGCCACTCGAAGCTGCGGATGCCACGCAGCTTGTCGGCGGTCACCGCGCGGTCGTCGGTTTTACCCAGCGTGCGCACCCAGACGTTGAGAACACCATCCACCGGAGCCAAATAGGCGAGTTGGGTACCATCAGGCGAAATCTTAGGCGTGCTGCGCTCGGGATTCCCGAACAGCACCTGGCGGGGGATTAGCGGAGTCGTTAACTGCTGCGAAACGGCTGGGAATGCGAGGGCGATGATTGCGAGTGCAAGAACGCTGTTCCGAATGGCGCGCATGGAACCTCCCTGGTTCAGGCGGGACATGATAAATCCCGCGAGGCCCATTGCAATCTCAGATTTGCCCTACGCTTTAAAGCTTCACACCTTGGGCAGCACGATTCCGGTCTGTGCCTGGTACTTACCGGAACGGTCCTTGTAGCTGGTCTCGCAGGTCTCGTCCGATTCGAAGAACAGGATCTGGCAGAGTCCCTCGTTGGCGTAAATCTTCGCCGGCAGCGGCGTGGTGTTCGAGATTTCCAATGTGACGAAACCCTCCCACTCGGGTTCAAACGGAGTGACGTTCACGATGATGCCGCATCGCGCGTAAGTAGACTTGCCGACGCACAGGGTCAAGACGCTGCGTGGGATCTTGAAGTATTCCACCGATCGGGCGAGCGCAAACGAATTCGGCGGAACGATGCAGCAATCGGAAGTGACCGTCACGAACGAGCGCTCGTCGAACTTCTTGGGGTCAACAATGGTGGAGTTGACGTTGGTGAAAATCTTGAACTCATCGGCGACGCGGAGGTCGTAACCGTATGAAGACAAACCATATGACACCACCCCCTGTCGGACCAGCTTCTCCGAAAAGGGATTAATCATGTCGTGTTCGAGGGCCATACGGCGGATCCAGCGATCGCTCTTGATTGCCATCTAAGTCGTTGCTCCACAATGGGTTATTGCATTCCCAACCTTGTTTGAAACAGGGCAAGGAGGGGGCACCCGGTTCGTCACGAACTGTTTACCCGGAAGTGACAGCATCTTACGAGGCAAAGGCAGCCGTTGACAATGGCTGTTGGGGCCTTTATTATCAGCTAGTTACAAACACCGCACAGCAAATGGGTCAAAAGGAGCCGTCGCGTGATTAAGTTGGACATCATCAACGAGGTGGTCAACAAAACCGGCATCACCAAGACCAAGGCGGAAATGGCCGTGGAAACGGTTTTTGAGAGCATGAAAAAAGCGCTCTCGCATGGCGATCGCATCGAGCTGCGCGGGTTTGGTGTGTTCAACGTGCGTCCTCGGAAAACCGGTATCGGTCGCAATCCGCGCACCGGTGCCGAAGTCAGTATTCCTCCCGGCAAAGCGGTCCGCTTCAAGCCCGGCAAGGACTTACAGATTATTGATTAGCTGGCGCATCTAATTCATCGCGCTAGAAACAAAGTCACCCTCTCTGGGGGCGTGGGTACTTTGTTAAGCTGAACCTGCTGGAAATTCGAAGCTGATGTCCGAGATTACGCCCCAACTTCCCCGACTGGAAACCGAGCTACCCCCGATTGAAGTTTTTCTCGCGCCGCCACGCGCCCGCCATCGTTATTGGCTACACCTGCTTTTGCTGATGATGACGTTTTTCACCACGCTGCTGGTCGGGACGCAACTGGAGACGAATTACCTCGCCGGGAAACCGATCTTCACGTTTGGCGATGGTTATATTCCGCTGTTTCCGATTCAACTGGTATGGCAGCATCCGGCAGAGTTGCTGAAGGGTATACCGTTCTCGCTGACGCTGATGACCATTTTGCTGGCGCACGAGATGGGGCACTACATCTATTGCGTGCGTTACGGCGTATACGCGACGCTGCCCTTTTTCATTCCTGCGCCGACACTGATCGGCACCATGGGCGCATTCATTCGCATTAAGTCGCCGATCCGCAATCGCACGGCACTGTTCGATATCGGGATCGCCGGGCCGATCGCAGGATTCATCGTAGCCACGCTGGTACTGGTGCTTTCGCTGCCGATCTCGAAGCCCGGTCCGCCGGCCATCGTGGAAGGCGATGTCACCATCGGCTATCCGCTCATCTTTCACCTTGTCCATTGGTTCATGCTTGGCGACGCAGGTGGCGTCATGCCGCTCAGCACCATGCTGCTGCATCCGACGGCAATTGCGGCCTGGGTGGGAATGTTTGCGACGGCGATGAACCTGGTGCCAGGCGGTCAGCTCGATGGCGGACACATCGTGTACGCCCTGTTTCCGCGCGCGCATCGTTCCTTCACGATTCTGACGATCCTCATCCTGATTCCGCTGGCTTGGTTTTCAGTGACCTGGCTGGTGTGGGCGATCATGGTCGGCGTCACGGGCATGCGTCACCCGGCTGTTCCAACGTGGCCTGAACTGCCGCGCAATCGTCGGCTGCTGGCGTGGGCGGCGCTGCTCATGCTCATGCTGACCTTCATGCCCGAGCCACTACCAGGCAGAGGGCTGGCGTCGATCTTCCAAAGGTAGTTACTCCATCGTGTTACGTACACGTCCCAACGTGACTGCCCGTCTGTGACCTGTTTGTCTCATTACAACCGGACGTAATATTCGCCGCGGTGGTCTGTAAGGGAGGCCGCGTATGTCACGGCCATATCGCGAATCCGGTTTCACGCTGATTGAGCTGCTGATCGTGGTGACGATTATTCTTGTCATCGCCGCGATTGCGATTCCCAACCTGCTGCAGGCAAGGATGGCCGCCAACGAGGCCTCGGCGGTAGGTTCCATCAAGGCAATTCAAAAGGCGGAGATTGCCTTCGGGCAGTTGTATCCGGACCGGAACTATACCTGCATGTTCACCCGGCTCGGCCCGCCTCCGAACGGCCAAGCACCGTCGGAGGCAAGCGGCGACTTCATCGATAAACAGTTGGCGTCAGGGGTAAAGTCGGGTTACACCTTCCAGCTTGGTGGCTGCTCCGCCACGCTGCCGCACATGCAGTACTGGGTGACCGCCGCTCCGGTAACAATCGGTCAAACCGGAAACCGCGCCTTCTGCTCCGACGAAAGCACGGCCGTGCAGTACAGCGCCGACGGCCAGGCTTCAAGCTGCCAGTCGGGTGGCACGAACTTGCAGTAGATTTCAGGTCAGGTTCTGCGGATCGACATCTACGACGACGTTGCTGCGCGGAATTTTCTTGTCGTTCGAGTAGGCCAGCATAGCGCGTAAGGCGCCGTTGAGTTTTTCGCGGCTCGCTGATTTCAGAATGAAGTGATAGCGAAACTCGCGCTTCAGGCGCAACACCGGCGCCGGCGCGGGACCGAGAACCTTCACGCCGGGCATCTCGTTATCTTTGAAGAAGTGACCGATCCATCCGGCGTACTTGAGCGCGTCGTCGAGCTGATCGCTGCGAATGAGCACGTTGGCGAGTGCTGAAAACGGTGGATACTTCATCCACTGGCGAAATTTGATTTCCTTCTCGTAAAAGCCGTGGTAGTCGTGTTTCGCAGCGAACTGGATGGCGTAGTGATCGGGAAAAAAGGTCTGCAGGATGACCTTGCCTGCAACATCACCCCGTCCAGCGCGGCCTGCAACTTGTGTGAGGAGCTGAAAAGTTTTTTCGGCGGAGCGGAAATCGGGAAACTTGAGCGCCGCATCGGCGCCGACGACACCGACGAGCGTTACGCCAGGGATGTCGTGACCCTTGGCGATCATTTGCGTGCCGACGAGCAGGTCAACCTCCCCTGCGTGCAGCGCCACGAGGGCGCGTTCGAAATCGCGGCGTCCGCGCACGGTGTCTCGATCTAGCCGGGCGATGCGCGCGGCGGGAAACATACCGTGCAGGACCTCTTCGAGTTTCTCCGAGCCGGTACCAAGGAAATAGACATACTCACTGCCGCACTTGGGACAGCGTTCGGGCACGCGTTCCGAGTACCCGCAGTAGTGGCACTCGATTCGGCGCGCGCTCTTGTGGTGCGTCATGGGGATATCGCAGTTGCGGCACTGCACGGTGTTGCCGCAGGAGCGGCAGAGCACGATGGGCGCATAGCCGCGGCGGTTGAGCAGCACCATCACCTGCTCCCGGCGGTCGAGGCGGTCCTGGATCGCCTCGGTCAGTTTGCGCGAGATGATCTGCTCCTGCCCGGTGTCTTTGAACTCGTCACGCATGTCAATGAGTTCGACTTCCGGCAGGGGGCGCGCTTCGACGCGGTTCGGCATCGAGATGAGCTGGTACTTCGACTTCCCGTTGTAGAACGACTCGAGCGACGGCGTCGCGGAACCTAGCACCACAGCGGCATTCGACATCTTGGCGCGCATGATGGCAACATCGCGCCCATGGTAGCGCGGCGTCTCTTCCTGCTTGTAGGAATGATCGTGTTCCTCATCAACCACGATCAGCGCGAGATCGCTGACGGGAGCAAAAACGGCCGAGCGTGTTCCGACCACGATGCGAGCTTCTCCGCGCCGGATACGATGCCACTGTTCGGCGCGCTCGTCGTCCGTAAGCGCCGAGTGCAGGATGGCGACCTCTTCGCCGAACGTATCGTGCAGTTGCGCCGCGGCGGCGGGAGTGAGTCCGATCTCAGGGACGAGCATGATCGCTGACCGCCCGGCCTCGAGCACCTCGCGCATGGCGGCGAGGTAGACGGCAGTCTTGCCCGATCCGGTGACCCCATGAAGCAGGCTGACCGAGAATTTTCTGGCGAGCGCGGCATCGCGAATCCTGGCGAATGCTTCGGCCTGCGGATCGGTAAAGCTGGCGTTAAGGACTGCCGGGCGCGGCTTCAGGGAAGATACGTGGAAGTCGGCCTGCTCCTCGATGATCGCAATTGCTCCGCGCTTCTTCAGCGACTCGATCGACGACCGCGGAATCCCGAGGGCCCGAAGATGTTCGACGGGCAGTCGCCCTTCGTTGGCGGCCAACGCGTCGAGAATCTGCTGCTGGTTGGCGTTGAACTTGCGCTGTTTTCCACTGGAGGTGGCAGGCGTCTTGTGCAGCACCGCGACTGATATCGTCCGGCTGGCGTCGCGCGCAGCGGAGACATCTTCGCGCTTAATCCACTTCTTCGCCACCATGCGGTCGAGCGTTCGCCGGCTGCATTTGATCGCCGTCCGCAACGTCTGCTCGCGAATGCCGTCGGGCCGCTGCGAAAGATAGTCGAGCACCGCGTACTCTTCCATCTGCTCTTCCTGCGAAACTCGCGAGCGCAATGACGACCCCTTGGTCGCCGACTCGTACAGCGCCGTCTGTCCCTGGTCGGTGATGCGATACATCCGCGCGAACCGCACTTCGGCGCCGAGAGGAAGCATCGTCCGCAGTACTTCCCCAAGCGGCGCGATGTAATAGGAGGCGATCCACTTGCCCAACTCCATCAGGGTGCAGTCGAGCACCGGCTGTGCATCGAGCGCCTGCAGGATAGTCTTGATCTCGATCGGCTTCTCACCGGCCTGCGGCTCGCGATCGTGCAGGTCGGTGACGATCCCCACCAACCGCTTCTCGCGAAACGGCACCAGCACGCGTCCGCCCACTACGGGCGAGTGGTCGCCGGCACGGTAGGTGAAAACCGCGTCGAGCGGGACGGGCAAGGCTACGTCGCAGAAGGTAGGCATGGAGCAAATCCATAGTAATTGGTTACCGATTCATTCCCAGATCGGGACAAAAATCTTTCGAAGAACTCGTTCGCGAAACGGAATTGTTTCGCTTCGACCGAAGCAGATTCCCTACGATGGAAGCGCCTTTTAGTTGGGTGTGATGTGCGACGCGGTCGCCGCAAGATTCCGACGGGGAACCGCCGGAAAATCAAAGGCCCGCAAGTCGCACCAACGACCTGCGGGCCGACAACTAGGAGATGGCCATGAACAAGGTCAAAGGACCGAATGTTCACTGGCACATCACCCTCGTCTTCGATTGGAAGACGGCGGCGGTTGTCAGTATTTCGTCCTAACCTGGCTGCTGATGAGGTAGCCAGTGGCTCGGCGGTCGCACCCCGCCGGGCCTTTACTCATGCATAGTTTGTGCCTTTACCATCGCGAAGTCAACGGTACGCAAGCACAGTGTCGTTAGCACATCAAATGTCCGGTCCAATTAGCACGTGATATGTCCGCTTTTCAGGCGGTGAGAGTAAGAGACCAT
>Ga0335069_10006160_pt1 | contig 17474 bp, 8 predicted proteins | sample Lox_Sample_11_FD_206714 | JGI IMG/M metagenome (GOLD analysis project Ga0335069, IMG submission 206714) | Soil microbial communities from Loxahatchee National Wildlife Refuge, Florida, United States - Lox_Sample_1.1 | ecosystem: Environmental > Terrestrial > Soil > Wetlands | place: USA: Florida... | reverse complement strand
ATTTGACGGCCCCGTTCACGCCCGGCGGCGGTATCTCGGCCGTCCCCAGCAGGGCGAGGCGGCGGAGAACGGCGCTCCGGGCGCTCCACCCCGCTGGCGCTCGCCAACCCTAAAGCTGGCGCTCGCTAGTCCTAAAATAGTCGCGGCGTGAACTCAATCAGGTAGTTCCGCCAGTTGAACCAGCTATGCGCACCGGCGCTCTCCTGAAACACCGGCTGGAAGCCGTGCTTCTTGAGCATTTCCACGGTGCTGCGCGTGTTTGTAATCAGCCCGTCGTCCACGCCGGTGCTCAGCCAAATGAGCTTGAGTCCCTTCTTAAGCGCGGCGTTGTCCAGGTTGGCCAAGTGCTGCGTCTCCCAATCGTTCTGCGGCGGCGCGGCGGGGGCCGGCGCGGCGGTGGCGGCTGCCGGCGCGGCGCCCGCGGCTGGCCCACGGCGTCCGCCGCCCAGGCTTGCGCCGGAACTGAACACCCCGATGTACGCGAACATGTCGAGATGCCGGAACGCGATGTCTAGCGTCTGCGAGCCGCCCATGGACAGGCCCGCGATGGCGCGGTGCTGGCGGTCAGGGATTACGCGGTAATGCTTCTCCACGTACGGCAGCATGTCCGTCATGAACTCGCTGGTAAATGGGTTCACTGCCGGCGCCCCACCCGCGCCGGAAGCGGGCGCGGCCGCGGGCATGCCGGTCTGGCCGGGCTGGTGGCCAGCGGGCATCACGACGATCATCGGCTTGATCTTCTTGTCCGCCAGCAGATTGTCCAAAATGAAGCCCGCGCGGCCCACCGAGGTCCAGGCGTCGTCCGTGTCCATGGCGCCATGCAGCAGGTAGAACACGGGGTATTTCTGGTTCCCCGCTTCATACCCCGGCGGTGTGTAGATATGCATGCGCCGCGTGGTCTTCAGGACCGCGGAATAGTAGAACACCGACGCGACGGCGCCGTGCGGAACGTCCCGGGTGTCCATCAGCGGCGAGCCCGGAACGCTGAACAGGCTCCATACCAGGGTGTTGGATTCCGAGGTATGCGTATTGGCTGGATCGATTACCCTCGCCCCGTCCACCTGGAAGGCGTAACGATACGCCCCGGGCGGCAGCGGTCCGAAGCTGGTCTCCCAGATTCCGTTCGGGCCCTTGGTAAACACCAGCCCTCCGGCGGGCACCTTGGTGCCGGCTGGAACGGCGGGAGTGGTGGAACCGGCGAGCGGGCCCGGGCCTCCGGCCGATAGCATCGGGGCGAAGTCATCGTCCAGGAACGTGACCGCGGCGGCATCCGGCGCAAGGAGGCGAAACGTGACGTGCCCGTCGGCGGACACTTCAGGCGAAACCACGGCGGGCCCTCCTCTGCCACCCCGGCCCGCGGCGGGCTGCCCAAACGCCATCGACGGCAGACAAGCGGCCACCAGCGCGGCCGCGGCGAAAACGCGTGAGCGATTCATAATCGAGACTCCTTTCCGATCCAAGACTCCGATTGCGGCGGCACGGCTGCCCCGCCGTCAGGCCCCCAACAATTTGAAGGCGACCGCGTGGTCGCAGGGCTTCTCCGGGGGCAGGGAAACCCTCAGTCCTCGTTCATCCTGGGTCCAATTCACCTTCCCCTTGAATCCCAGCAACTCGACGTGCTTCACCCGAAATGCGGCACTGCTGTTTGCGGTGGATAACGCTTTGATTACGGCTTCTCTTTCCGGCCAGCCCATCACAAAGGCGTAGAGCGTACTGCCCTTGGCCGTGAAACGTACTTCTTCGACCGTGAGATCCCGCCGGCCCGCCTCATTGAACCGCGTGCCGCGTCCGGAGGCCGGCGCTGTCGCCACCGGCCCATCGCCGAAGATCTTCCACGGACGCGTGGCGTAGATGCCTTCGCTATTTACCGCCATCCAGCGCGTGATCTCATCGAGGAGCTTCAATTCCGTGTCGTCCAGCATGCCGTTGCCGGGAAGCGGGAAGTTGAGCATCAGGTTGCCGTTGCGGCTGACGATATCGACCAGCATGTCGACTACCTGCTTGGGCGTCTTGTACTTGTCGTCCCTGCGGTAGTGCCAGTCTCCGACGGAAGTGTCGGTCTGCCACGGGTTGGCGGGAATTCCAGCGGCCACACCGCGCTCCCAGTCGAGAATGCACGTCCCGGTTTCGCAGTCGCTCGCCAGCTTGCTGGTGTATACGGCTTCCACCCGACCGCCGTGGATCTTGGCGCTGGTGTTGTAGAGGTTCGCGACCAGCGCCAGGCCGTACTCCTCGAAGAAGATATCGCCATCGGTGTAGAGCAGGTCTGGCTGATAGTTGTCCACCAGGTCCTTGATGCGTTTGAAGTAGTGCTGCTTCCAGGGGTCCGGCGCCTGGCGGTCATTGACTTGCTTGCCATACGGGTAGTCCGCCGGCAGGTCGTGATACAGATCGGCGAAAGCGGGATTGGCGCCGTCGTAAGGCACGCCGGCCAGGGGTCCGGTCTTATCGCTGGTATGCGACGGCGAAAACCAGTGGTAGCTGGGCGCCAGGTGCTCGCTCACTGCAAACCGCAGCCCAGCCTTCTGAGTGGCCTTCTTCCAAAGTCCGACGATGTCTTTCTGGGGACCGATGGCGACCGCGTTCCAGCGCGGCTGGTGGACGGACTTCCACAGGTCGAACCCGTCGTGATGCACGCCCATGGTGCAGAAGTACTTCGCGCCGGCCTTCTTGTACAGGCCAATCAGGTGCTCGGGATCGAACTTCTCCGCCTTCCAGGTGGGAATCACGTCCTTGAAGCCGAATTTGGTGGGGTGTCCGTACGTCTTGACGTGATAGTTGTACTGCGCCTGCCCCTGGATATACATGTTGCGGGCGTACCAGTCTCCGGCTTCCGGCTGCGATTGCGGCCCCCAGTGCGCCCAGATGCCGAACTTGGCGTCGCGGTACCAGGCCGGAATCCGCCATTCCCTGAGCGATTCGCGCGTGCCCTGAAACGGCCCGGGAGCGATTTCCAATAGCCCGTTGGCGGCGCGCGCCCGTCTGAGAATCGCGGGTGCGCCAATGGCTGCCAGCGCCTGGCGTCGGGTAAGCTTCATGCTTCCTCCCCTATCTACATGGATGAATGGCCCGAAACACTCTCAACTCCCTGCCTCTACCGTAACGCCCTGCGCAGCACAACCGGCTGCGCGGTAAAAGCGCCTCGTCCGCCGCCGCCTCTGCCCGCGGGGCGGCCCGTGATGGCGGCCACGGTGGCGAAGTTGGACGGATCGGAGCCGTCGGGCGGAGGTCCAATGGCGGGACGCGGCCCCGCCGGCGCTTGCTGCTGGGCCGGCGGGCCGCCCCGCCCCCCCGCCGCCGCGCGCTGGATCTCAATGCCTTCGCCCCGAATCGCGCCGGTGTAAGAGACGCCGCCCGCCGTAAACGAAATGGCGCCACCATCCACCCGGCCGTTCTCAATGGCAACCGGCGCCTCGCCGGCGCCTCCGCGCCCGCCGGCGCCTTCCACGCTTCCGGTAAGCGCGGCGCCGTTTTGGCGGAAGGTGTACACCGCGCCGCCGTTGCCGCCGCGGCCGGCTGCGGCCGCCACCGGTTCCGGCCTCCAGAGCCCCGTGATCCCTTCGCCGGCCGGAACCTCGCGTTGCCAGACCGCAGCCTGCGGGCGGAGGGTCACGGCCGTGGAGGCGATGGTGACTCTGGCGGGCGTCAAGCCCGGCGAAGCCGCCTCCACCGTGATCCTCCCCGCAGCCTTGGTGGATTGCACAACCGCCATGCAGTATCCGTTGAATGCCTTGCGGGACGCACCGCGGTCGGGCTCGTGATTGGTGGGATCGCCGTTACCCGTGCCCAGGATCGTGCCCTGCCCCGAGACGCGGAAGCTGACCTGGTTGTCCGCCAAAGGGTGATAGCGGCCCTGGGCGTCCCGCACCTCGACGGCGAACATGGCGACGTCCTCGCCATCCGCATTCACCGTGCGGCGATCGGAGGTGAGCACGAGTTGGGCGGGAGTACCGACGGTGTCGCGCCGCTCCGTCAGGGCGAGCTTGCCATCCTTGAAGCCCCGCGCCTCGATGTAGCCCGGCGCGTACTTCACGTTCCAGGCCAGGTGGCCGTCCTTCTTCAGGTCCTTGGCGCCTAGGCTTTGGCCATTGGCGAAGAGCTCCACGCGATCCAGGTTGGAATAGACCCAAACCGCGATTTCCTGCCCCTCCAGCCCCGGCCAATTCCAGTGTGGAAACACGTGCAGAACCGGTTTCGCGGTCCACCAGGACTGGAAATAGAAGAAGCTGTCCTTGGGGAAGCCGCAGGTGTCGATGATGCCGTACTGAGAGCTGATATTGGGCCAGCCGTAGGGCGAGGGTTCGCCGCGATAATCGAAGCCGGTCCAGATGAAGCCGCCGGCCATCCACGGCCGCGCATCGCAGAACGTCCACCACCCCTCGCAGGAGGCGCGGCCGGAAGTGGTCCAGGGATCGTAGGAGCCGACAAAGCCGTGGTCCGGATCCATGATGTAGATGCCGCGGGTGGCCACGGCGCTCACCTGCTCCGTGCCCATCACCGGGACCGTGGGACTGGCCTTGTGATAGGCGTCCGCGGTGGGATCGGCGTAGTTATAGCCCTGAACGTCCAGCGCGGCGAAGCCGAACTTGCCCATGGCTCCGGCGCTATTGTTGGCCATCGAACAAGGGCGCGTGTCGTCATGCCGGCGCACCGCCTCCTTCATGGCGGAGAGAATCAGGTAGCCCTTGTCGGTTGCGGCCTGGCCCTCTTCATTGCCCAGCGACCACAGGAAGACGCTGGGGTGGTTGCGATCCCGCCGTACCAGGTTCTCAAGCTGCGAGAGGCCCTCCGGGTTGGAGGACATCATCCGCGTTTCATCGAAGACCAACATGCCGAGTTCGTCGGCGGCGTTGAGCAGTTCCGGGGTGGGCGGGTTATGCGAGGTGCGCAGCGCGTTGCAGCCCATCTCCTGGAGCTTGCGGACGCGGTAGTACTGCACGGAATCCGGCAGCGCCGCGCCCAGGCCCGCGTGATCCTGATGGTTGCAGGTTCCCTTGAGCTTCACGGACTGGCCGTTCAGGAAGAAGCCCCTCTGCGCGTCGAACGCGCAGGTGCGGATGCCGAAGGTGGTTTCGTAGCGATCGACGGCGGCGCCGCCGGCCTCCACTTCGGTAACCAACTTATAAAGATTGCGCTTTTCCAGCGACCAGAGCGCGGGCGAGCGCACCACGACCTGCTGCTCCAATTCCTGTTCGCCCAGTTCCGGAATGGAGACGGGCAGCGCCGTGGCCTTGCCCACCACCTTGCCGGAGGGGTCGAGAACCGTGGAAGTGACGCGCGCGTGGCTCGCGGCGCGGCCATGGTTCTCCAGTTCGGTGCGGACCTTGAGCGTCGCCGCGCCGCCGGCCACCTGCGACCTCACGAACGTGCCCCACTTCTTCACGTGAACCGGATGCGTCTTTACCAGCCAGACGTGACGATAGATGCCCGCGCCCTCGTAGAACCAGCCGTCGCTCTCGGTGGCGTTCACGCGGACCACCAACACGTTGCGCCCGCCGGGGCTGGCGAAGTCCGTGACGTCGAAACTGAACGGATCGTATCCGCCGATGTGACGGCCGATGTAGAAGCCGTTCAGGATGACGCAAACTTCACGATAGGCGCCATCGAACTCGATCGAAATGCGCCGGCCGGCGTCGGAAGCAGGGAGATCGAAAATGCGGCGGTACCAGCCAATGCTGGTTGCGGGGTAGGCGCGCCCCAGCGGATAGAAGCCTTTGCTCGACAACGAGGAGTCATTGGTGAAGGGCAGATCGATGGCCCAATCGTGCGGCAGGTCCACCGCCTTCCAATCGCTATCGTTGAACAGGGCGGTGGCCACCGCGCCGAAATTGCCGGTCTTGGAGAAGTTGCCGCGAAAATCGAAGTCCTGAGCCGGGTCCGCGGCGTGGCCGAAGTGGAAGGTCCATCCGAAATCCAGCAGCAGCCGCTCGCGGCCGGCGGGGGAAGCAACTTGAGGAACGGCGCCGCCCTGGGATTGGCCTCGCGCTCCGGCCGGCGAACCGGACTGGGCGCCCGCGGCGGCAGGAGCAGCCAGCGCGGTCTTAAACAGGTCCCTGCGGCTGAACTCGATCATAGAGTCTCCTTTACCGTTTACTTCCGAGATTTTATATAGAATAGCAGTGAGCAGCAATTACGCAAAGGAGATTTAGAGTTGAGGCTCCCCGTATACGGAATCGCCCTTTTGTCGCTGGCCGCCGCTTCGTTTAGCCAGCCGCCGGCCGATGCGCCGTACTTGAATCCGAGCCTGCCGCCCGAGCAGCGCGCGGCGGATCTGGTCTCGCGGATGACGCTGGAGGAGAAGGTCCTCCAGATGCAGAACAGCGCCCCGGCGATACCGCGCCTGGGCGTGGGCGTCTACAACTACTGGAACGAGGCGCTGCACGGCGTGGCCTCAGGGCGCGCCACCGTGTTTCCCGAGCCGATCGGTATGGGTTCGAGCTTCGACCCGGATCTGGTGCACCGCGTGGCGGAGGCGATATCCACCGAGGCGCGCGCCAAGTACAACGAGGCGCAACGCCGCCCGCCCATCCCCGAAGTGCCGCCCGGCAACTCTCCCGGCCGCATCGCGTGGCTGACGTATTGGTCGCCTAACCTGAATATCTTCCGCGATCCCCGCTGGGGACGCGGCCAGGAAACCTACGGCGAGGACCCTTTCCTGACCAGCCGCATGGGCGTGGCTTTCGTGCGCGGCATGCAGGGGGACGATCCACATTACCTGAAGGTGGTCGCGACGCCCAAGCATTACGCCGTGCACAGCGGTCCCGAGCCGTTGCGGCATACCTTCGATGCCAAGCCCAGCGAATACGACCTGGAGCATACCTACCTGCCGGCCTTCAAGGCCGCGGTGACCGAGGGCAAGGCCGATTCGGTCATGTGCGTGTACAACTCCGTGGACGGCGTGCCCGGTTGCGCCAACACGGACCTGCTGCAGAAACACTTGCGCGAACAGTGGGGATTTCAGGGCTTTGTGGTGAGCGATTGCGGCGCAATCGGCGACATCTTTCGAAGCCACCATTACGCCCCGACGCAAGGCGCGGCGTCAGTGGCGGCCGTCAAGGCGGGCACGGACCTGACCTGCGGCGGCGAATACGCCACGCTCGCCAATGAAGTCCAGGCGGGCGCCATTTCGGAAGCCGAGATCACGCGCGCCACGGAGCGACTCTTCGTCGCCCGCATCCGTTTGGGCATGTTCGATCCGCAGGAGCGCGTGCCGTACGCCAAGATCCCCTATTCGGAAAACGATTCCGCGGCTCACCGCCAACTGGCGCGCCAAGCGGAACGCGAGTCCATTGTGCTGCTCAAGAACCAGGGCGGCTTCCTGCCGCTGAAGCCGTCCATTGCCAGGATCGCCGTGGTGGGGCCTTCCGCGAACGATCCGATCGGCCTGCTGGGCAACTACAACGGCATCTCCTCGAAGCAGGTGACTCCGCTCGAGGGCATCCGCCAGCAATTCGCCAAGGCCCGCGTGCGCTACGCGCTTGGCGCCACCTACACCGCGTCCACGGCGGCGCTGGTGGATTCGGGATTCCTCATGCCTCCGGACGGCAAGGGCGAAGGACTGGAAGCGGAATACTTCGACAACCCCGGTTTTCAGGGAGAGCCGAAGCTGCGCCGCGTGGAGCCGCGCATTTACTTTGACGCCAACATGGAAGAGCCGGCCGTGGTTGCGGCCGTTAACGGCGACAAGTACTCCATCCGCTGGACCGGCACGTTCGTTCCCCCGGCGACGGGCGACTACGTGCTTTCCGCGCGTACCGGACAGTGGAACCGCGACGGGAAGATCACGCTGTTTCTTGACGGCAAGGAAGTCAACCCGAGCGGACCCGCCGGCGCGCGTCCGGCCGGGCTGGGTCCAGGTCAGGGCCAGGGCATGGGGCCCGGACAGGGCGGACGGCGCGGCGCGGCGGCGCCCATGCAGTTCGAAGCAGGGCGGAGGTACGCCATCAAAGTGGAGTACACGCAGGACGGCCGCGGCGGCGGAGCCGAGTTGAACTGGATTCCTCCCGCGTCCGCGATGCTCGCCGAGGCGGTTGCGGCGGCAAAAGACGCCGACGTGGCGCTGGTCTTCGTGGGGTTGAATGGGTCGCAGGAAGGCGAAGGCCATGACCGCGCGACCATTGACCTTCCACAGCCGCAAGAAAACCTGGTCAAAGCCATCATCGCTACCGGAAAGCCGGCGGTTGTGGTGCTGACCAGCGGCAGCGCCGTGGCCATCAACTCCGCGGCGGCCGGGGCGACGGCGGTGCTTTCGGCCTGGTACGGCGGAGAGGAGGCGGGATCGGCCATTGCGGACACACTGGCCGGCCTGAACAATCCGGCGGGCCGCCTGCCGGTTACCTTCTATAAGAGTCTGGACCAGGTTCCGGAGTTCACCAACTACGCGATGAAGGACCGCACCTATCGCTACTTCACCGGCGAGCCTTTGTACGCTTTCGGTTATGGGCTCAGCTATTCCACGTTCGCCTATTCGGGCCTAAGCGCCAAACGCACGGCAAGCGGCGCGGAAGTAAGCGCAACGGTTAAGAACACGTCTTCCCGCGAGGGAGATGAGGTCGTGCAGCTCTATGTGGGCGGAGGGACGGACGCGGAGGCGCCGATCCGCAACCTGCGCGGATTCCAGCGGATCCATTTGAAGGCGGGGGAGAGCCGTCAGGTGAAGTTTACCGTGGCCGCCGGAGACCTGCCGAAGACGAAGGTGGATGTCAGCGTGGGAGGCGGACAACCGCTCGCCGGGATTGCGCACGTGCAAGGCTCGCTGTAAGGATCAGCTTCGCCGGGTGGAATCCCGCGCCACCAAGGTCGGGTGGAGGAGAATGCTTTTCGGCTTGGCGGAAGGTTTCTTCGCTTCAATGATGCCGAGGGCCAGTTCCGCGGCCCTCTCTCCGATTCCGACGCTATCCTGATCGATGCTGGTGAGCGGCACGCGCAGGAAGGCGGCATTCAGGACATTGCCGCAGCCGACGACGGCAATGTCCTCGGGAACGCGAAGGCCGCGCTCCAGCGTGGCCCGCAGCGCGCCAAACGCGATGGGGTCGTTGTAGCAGAAGACTCCGTCCGGGAGCGGCTTCAACTCCAGCAGTTGCTGCATGGCGTCATAGCCGCGGTTGTCCCCGGCGTCATCGCTGGAACGCGCCGTAACCACGTATGACGGCGGCGTGACGCGCCGGTTCCGGGCAAGAGCCCGGCGATAGCCTTCCATTCTGCCCAGCGCGGGGCTGATCTCCGGCCCACGAATGTGAGCGATCCGGCGGCAGCCGACATCGATCAGGTGTTGCGTCGCCAAGTCTCCCACTTCCTCGTCCTGGACGCCCACAAAGTGCGCTGGCAGCCCGTCGAAGTAGCGGTCGATGAGAATGTAGGGAACCCCCTCCTCGCCGATACGGCGAAAGCTCTCGATGGTCCTCTGCGCGGAAGCGACAATCAGGGCATCCACGCGGCGGGCCAGCAAGCGCTCAATCTCATCTCGCTCCAGGGCCGGATCTTCTTCCGATGAGGAGATCACCAGACCGTAGTCCCGTTCGCGCAAGACTCGGGCGAGTGACTTGGCGACCTGCCCGAAGAAGGGATGCACGAGATCCGGAACAATCAGACCGATGGCGTATGTTCGCCCCGTGACCAGCGTGCGAGCCGCCAGATTCGGCTGATAGTTCAGCTCCTTGATGCGCTGCAGAACGCGTCTGCGCGTCTTGGGACTGATATCGCTATGGTTGCGAATGGCCTTGGAGACGGTAACCGTAGAGACGCCGAGATCGCGCGCGATGTCCTTCATCCGGACAGCCATGTATCTCATTCTACTGCCTGTCCGCTGTAGCGGCTCTCAGGGATGCGCCTGTCCTGGTCTCTAGGACCGAAACGTATATCCGAGATTCGATAGATACTCCTTGGCCATGGTTGCGGTCTGCAGCGGCGTGTAGGGAGGACGGCCGCCGGAATCGAGCTCCACCATGGCGATCTTCAGCTCGGGTTGCGATTCCAGCACGTCCAGCACGGCATGCAGGTCCACCTTGCCAAAGCCCAGCGGGCAATAGTTGGTCCAGTAAGGTCCGCCGTTGTAGTCTTTGAAGTGGACGTGGCGGATGAGCGGCAGGAAGTCTTTAAGCACCTGCACGGGGTCCGATCCACCTTTTTGAAGCTGCCCGACATCGGGGCCGAACCGCACGTACTTAGCGTCCACGGATTCCAGCACGGCGTAGACTTCGTCATGCAGCTCGACTTCCGTACCCGTGTGCTGGTGCAGAGCGCCGATCATGCCGATATCGGCGAGCTGCTTGCAAATCTCGTTCAGGGAAGCCACGATGTTGTCCTTGGCGGCCTTGAAATCGTAATTGCGGCCGCGGCCCCCGGGGCCGATGACAACGGTGGTTCCGCCGTACTTCTTAATAATGTTGCCCCACCGCACCAGTTTGGCCACCTCGTCGGCGCGCTTGGTGGGGTCCTGCAGAGTAGTGCCGCAATACGCCGAGATCAGCGGCAGGTTATTCTTCTCCAGCAAGGCCCCCATTCCGCCTTCGCGGGATTCCCACTGCTCGAGCACGTTCCCGAACGGCTCAAAGCCCCAGAACCCCAGGCGGCCGATATCCGCAATGGCATCCTCGGGGGCGCGCCACGTGATTCCCGTGTGGCCGAATTTCAGCCTCCGCGCGGGCGCTTGCTGGCCCAATGCCGTGCCCAATGCGCCAAAACCCAAGCCCGCCGCCAGGGAGAATTCTCTCCGGCTCATGTCGCGTTTCATGTCGTTTTCCTCGCCTTTGTATGGCATTTTGCCCCCAGCCACGGCCCGGCCGCCGCTTGTCCGGGGCCCCGCCACATTCTATCCTCGATCCGCCTGACCGGTTCCAGGCAGGCAGTTCCCACCCTTTTTTCTGTATTCCCGCTGCACGCGGAAGGGGCATGGCTCGAATCGCCGGGTCCGCGAAACGGCGCGGAGAAGGCGGGCGGCCGCCGCCCGCGCAAAGCAACGCCCACTTAAACGATAACTCTTGAGGAATCTTATTCTGGATTGAAGGCGGTGTCAAGGCCGGGCCGGGCGTGCGAATTCCGTTTCCGAGCTTGACGTTCCTTGATATTCTGGATCAGGCCGAGAAAGTAAACGGTAAAGGGGCGTTCGCGCGAATGGAACCGGCGTGGCGCGTTATGACGTATTCGGACCTTCGCGCGGGGCTGGGCGGACAGGAAGCCGCGAAGACCGCCTCCAAATCGCCGGCGGCCGGCTGCGCTGGGAAGTATCGCCGCCGGAATCCGGCATGGGGATGCAGGGTTGATATTGAAATTAGGGGCAGGCAGGACAGAGGGGGAACGATGTCTGAAAGAAAGAGTGTATCCAGGGGAGCGCTGATCGCCCTGTGCGCCATGATGGCGCTTCCGCTGGCGTATGGCCAGGACGAATCGTGGTCGGACTATGGTGGTGGCACGGACAGCTCGCATTACATCAAGAGCAAACAGATCACCAAGGCCAACGTGAACCAATTGCAAGTGGCCTGGAGCTACCAACCCGGAGAGACGGGGTTTAACCCGATCGTGGTACGCAACGTGATGTACTCGGTTGGACGCAACAGCTCGCTGGTGGCGCTGGACGCCACGACGGGAAAAGAGATCTGGGTGCACGAAGGGTTGCGCGGGATCACCAGCCGCGGCATGAACTACTGGGAGAGCAAGGACGGGAAAGACCGCAGACTGATCTTCTCGATCAACAGCTATCTACAGGAGATCGACGCCTCCACCGGGCAGACCATCATGAGCTTCGGCAAGCAGGGCGTGGTGGATCTTCGCCAAGGGCTCGAACGCGACGTGGCCTCCATGGGCCGGGTGCAGTCCCGCAGCCCAGGCAAGGTGTTTGAGAACCTCGTGATTCTCGGATCTGCTCCGGGCGAGGAATACATTTCGCCTCCCGGAGATCTGCGCGCCTTCGACGTCATTACGGGAAAGCTGGTCTGGCAGTTCCACACCGTGCCGCACCCCGGGGAGCCGCATTACGACGCGTTTCCGAAGGATGCCTGGAAGTACGTCGGCGGCAACAACACGTGGGGAGACCTGACGGTGGACGCGAAGAACGGCATCGTCTTCTTCCCGCTGGGATCACCGACCTACGACTTCTACGGAGCGGACCGCAAGGGATCTAACCTCTACGGCGACAGCCTGCTGGCCCTGGACGCCCGCACCGGCAAGTACCTGTGGCACTTCCAGGACGTGCACCACGATCTCTGGGATTACGACTTCTGTTCGGCCCCGCAGCTCACCACCATCAAGCGCGACGGGAAGGATGTGGAAGTGGTAGCGGAGGCCGGGAAGGACGGCTTCCTGTACGTCTTTGACCGCAAGACCGGCAAACCCATCTGGCCCATTGAAGAGCGCAAGGTGCCGCAGTCCGATGTTCCGGGCGAACAGTCTTGGCCCACGCAGCCGTTCCCCACAGCGCCGCCGCCGTTTGTGCGGCAGAGCTTCACCATTGACGACATCAATCCGTACCTGCCCGCGGACGAGCAGGCCCTCATTAAGAAGCAGATGTTGAGCTGGCGGAACGAGGGACTGTTTACGCCGCCGACGCTGCGCGGTACGGTTCAATTGCCGGGCGACCAGGGCGGATCGAACTGGGGCACCACGGCGGCCGATCCGACGAATGGAATGGTGTTCGTGCTGGGCGTGGATGCTCCGGCGGTCATCCGGCTGGAGAAGAGCGCCCCGGGAATTCCGGCTCCGAACGATGCCTTTGGAAGAGAGCCTGGAGCCGGCGGCGGCGGTGGTGGTGGCGGGCGCGGCGCTCAAGCGCCGATGGCCGGGCGCACGCTGTACATGCAGAATTGCCAGAGCTGCCATGGAGCGGATCTGAAGGGCGGCGGCGCGCCGTCGCTGGTGGATGTCACCACCAAGATGGGCGCCGCCGCGGTGCGCACCACCATCCAGGGCGGCCGGGACGCGATGCCGTCCTTCGCCTCGAAGCTGACGCCGACGGAGATGGACAACATCGTGGCGTTCCTGGCGAATCCCGTGGCCTCCTTCGGCGGCGGCAGGGGAGGCCGGGGCGGGCTGCAGGCGGACACCGCCTCTCTGGGAGGCCCCGTGGTGGCTAACGGCCCGGCGCCGGCGTCGGCTGGCGACGGAGGCGGATACGGCGCCGGACCGGCCGCACCGGCGGGAGCGCCGACCAGCGGGATGCTGCGCTCTGGCGGCAACGTGCAGCATGCCTACGGCGGCAACGGCGGAAGCGCCGCTTATCCGGAAGGCGTTGACGTTCCCGACGTCCGCTACAACAGCGCCTGGTCCGTTTCCCAGGACGCCATCAAGCCGCCATGGTCCACCATTACTGCGTACGACTTGAATAATGGCACCATCAAGTGGCAGGTCCCGACAGGCGACGACCCGGCCATGGCCGCGCGAGGGATCCACAACACGGGAAGCCGCATGCTGCGGACCGGGATGATCCCCACCGCGACCGGGCTTGTGTTCCAGGTGGGCGGAGACCGAAAGCTGCGCGCCTATGACGAGGAGACAGGGAAGGTGCTTTGGAGTACCGACGTCGGCGGCAGCTCCAGCGGCGTACCGGCCATGTATGAAGTCAACGGCCGCGAGTTCCTGGTAATCGCGGTGTCGGCGGGCGGCGGGCGGGGCGGCCGCGGCGTGGAAGCAGCGCCCAGCAACTTGCCGACTGGTTATGTTGCGTTTGCATTGCCGGCGGCGGACAAGACGCCGAAGAAGTAGTTGTATGGCGATCAGGAGGAATGATGCGAAAGACGTTTTTCTACAGCGCACTAGCGCTGGCCATTGCGGTCCTCGCGATAATTCCCGCCAGGGCGAACAAGAACTTTGTTCCGGACTGGACATTTAAGGGCGCTTCTCTCGGTCAGTGGAAGACGCTCGGGGCAGCCGACTGGCGCGCTGAAAATGGGGAAATCGTGGGTACCCCGAAATCGCCCGAAGGCGGCTGGCTCATCATGGATAAGCCGCTCCAGGACGTGCAGTTCGCCTCGACTTTCCGTTGTACCGGCGGTTGCAAGGCCGGCTTTATGCTCCGCGCACAAAGTTCGCCGGCGGGAATCCAGGGCGTATTCGTGCAATTGCCCGACGGAGAGACCCAAGCGGCCTCATTCGCACTGAAACTCGATCCGCAAGGGCACGAACTGAGCCGCGAGGCTTTGCCGCGCGGGAACGGGACGGTTCGCGTGCTCACCGACGGCCGCGGAGGCGCGGCGGCCGGGGGCAGGGCAGGCCGCGGTGGACCGGCTGGAGCGCCCGCGGCAGGCCCCGGCGGAGCAGCTCCCGGCGCGGGCAGAGCCGGAGCAGCGGGAGGCGCTCCTGGCGCGGGCAGGGCTGGCGGGCAGGGCGGCAGAGGAGGGTTTGGCGGCGGAGCGCCCGCGGATTCTCCTTACGTCCGCACGGACTACTCCTACAAGGTGAACGAGTGGAATACGCTCGAAGCCATCCTGGACACGAACTATCTGCAGGTGTGGATGAACGACGGGCCGGAGAGCGGCATCACAACGGGACGGGCCGACGACGACGTGGCGAGCTACGGCCCGGTGGCGTTGTACGTGGGCGGAACCGGTGAAGTGCGCTTCAAGCAGGTGGAACTGAAGGACCTGGGCCGGCACGTGACGCCAAAGGAAGTGACCTCCAGCCACTTCCGGAAGCAGCAGCTCAACAGCTTCTACTATGCCTGGTCCGCCACGGCGGCGGATTTCAACCACGACGGCATTCTGGATGTGGCCGTGGGACCGTACATCTATTACGGGCCGGATTACACGGTCTCCCGGGAGATCTATATCGGCAAGCCGTCCAGCGTGGGAGATTCGTACACGCCGGCGGCGGTGAACTTCGCCTTCGACTACACCGGCGATGGCTGGCCGGACTACATCGTCTCCGAAGGGCGGGCGATGGTGCTCTACGTCAACCCGCACGGCGAATTGCGGCGCTGGGATCGATACCCCGTGATGCCAACCGCTTCCGGAGAGGTTGCGGTGTTTAAGGATATTGACGGCGACGGCATCCCTGACGCGATCTTCTCCGGCCGCGGCGGGGCCGTCTGCTGGGCTTCCCCGGTCCCCGGGAAACCGACGGAGCCGTGGACGGTCCATCAGGTCTCGACGCAGACCTACGGAAGCCAGGGCCAGCACGGAATCGGCGCCGGAGACATCAACGGCGACGGGCGTCCCGACATTATCGATGCATTCGGATGGTGGGAGCAGCCGCCGAAGGGAACGCCGGAGGGCCCGTGGCCCTATCACCCGACGCGGTTCGGACGTTGGCCGCGCGCCGGCGGCAGCCCGGGCGGCGCTGCGATCGGCGTGTTCGACGTGAACGGCGACGGCTTGAACGACGTGGTGACCAGTCTGGAGGCCCACGGCTGGGCCACCGGTTGGTACGAACAGAAGCGCGACAAGAACGGCGCCATCACGTTTGTCGAGCACGTCATCACGGACGATTTGGCGACGAAGACCTCGGCCGGCGTCTCGTTTTCCGAACCTCACGCAACCACCTACGCCGACATGGACGGCGACGGCATTCCGGATTTCATTGTTGGCAAGCGTGTCTACTCCCACGAGGAGAGCTACCACGACCCGAATGCGTTTGGCCCCGGCGTGCTGTATTGGTTCAAGACGGTGCGCAATCCAAAGGCGCCTGGCGGCGCCGAGTTCAAGCCCGAGCTGATCAACAACCGCTCGGGCGTAGGGTCGGTGGTTCTGGCGGTGGACTTGAATAAGGACGGCGCCATGGACATTGTGACGACCGCCGTCAACGGCACGTTCATCTTCTGGGGCATACCGCAGGGCAAGCCCGCCGCCAAGGCAGCCGCCAAGAAGTAAGGAGGCGACAGCTCCCCAAGTGATTCCGGCCGCGGCGCGGGGAGCGCACGCTAAAAAACGGGCCAGGGTGCCTGGACCCTGGCCCCAAGAGCGCGGCGGCGCGCGGATTGGCGCCGCCGCGGAATTCTGGTATTGACGGCCATATCTTGCGTGGGCGCGGGAAATTCCAAACGGCCCCACAAGAGGGAGCGCTCCGAGGGAGATGCGCGATTTCGCCTGCTCCGCGGCCGTGCGTTGCGAGATGATCTACGCGCTTTTCACGCGATGGCGGGCGCCTCGAAAATGGCGCCGCATGAGGGGTGCGCCACCCCGTTCGGATGGCGGTGCCCCGCGCGTGCCCGCGAGCCCTGGCCGGCGCGTGAGCGTGGTTTGGGTGTCACAAAACGAAAGGAAGACGATCCCATGAGGAGACCTGTTCGTATTGTCGCTTGGGCCCTGACGCTGGCTGCCGCCGGCGCGTTCTTCTCTCCCGCCGGGCGGGCGCAAAACCCCTCGCCGGCGAGCGTATTCGACATTCGCAACTACGGAGCGAAGGGCGACGGAACCACTCTGAACACAGCCGCGATCAATAAGGCCATCAGCGCCTGCGCCACGTCCGGCGGCGGCACGGTGTACGTGCCGGCCGGCAGATACGTCACCGGAACGGTGCATCTGAAAAGCAACGTCACGCTGTGGATCGACTCGGGCGCCACGTTGCTGGGCAGCGAGAACATGGCCGACTACGACGTCGCCGTGCCGGGCTATATCACCGGTGGAGGCGTGACGGGAGCGAAGTGGTATTCCTCCCTGGTGCAGGGCGAGAACCTTGAGAATGTGGCGATTGTGGGCCATGGCGTGATTGACGGCCGGAAGGTCTTCAACCCGGACGGCGAGGAACACATGCGGGGGCCTCACGGATTGTACCTGTTGAATTGCCACAACTTCACGGTCCGCGACGTGACCATCCGCGACTCGGGCAACTACAACACCATCTTCATTGGATGCAGCCGCGGCAACATCGAGGGGATATCGGTGTTCGGCGGATGGGACGGTATCCACTTCCGCTACGTGAGGGACGTCACGATATCCAATTGCCGGCTGTTCACCGGCGACGACAGCCTGGCGGGCGAGATGTGGCAGAACATCACGATTAGCAACTGCATTCTGAACAGCTCCTGCCAGCCGCTGCGAATCGGGGGCCAGAACATCCTTGTAAGCAACACCTTGATCTACGGCCCCGGCCAGTACGAACACCGGACCACGGGCCGCCACGACACGCTCTCCGCGGTGCTTCACTGGGGCGCCAGGGGCTTGGCCCCGGGCCAGACGCGTCCGGAGGGCTATAACCCCTTGCCGACGGACAACATGATTCTCAACGCCGTCACCATGCGGAATGTGCGGACGCCGTTCAACATGGACGGTTCGGGCGGCCTGGGCATCAAGAACATCACTCTCAATAACCTGACCGTGGTTGACGCCGGAAAGTACCCATTCTCCATGGTGGGAGATCCGGCCCGGCCAATCGAGTCGCTGACGCTCAACAACGTGCGGATCACGGCCGAGGGAGGCATCGACGCGAAGCAGGCAGACGGCTATTCCATCAACGAATCCGGCGGCTTTGTCTTCCGCAATGTGAAGCGCGTGGAACTGAATAACGTACGTCTCGATTTCAAGGACAAGGACGCGCGGGCAAGACTG
>Ga0335069_10006158_pt1 | contig 17477 bp, 16 predicted proteins | sample Lox_Sample_11_FD_206714 | JGI IMG/M metagenome (GOLD analysis project Ga0335069, IMG submission 206714) | Soil microbial communities from Loxahatchee National Wildlife Refuge, Florida, United States - Lox_Sample_1.1 | ecosystem: Environmental > Terrestrial > Soil > Wetlands | place: USA... | reverse complement strand
TCCATCCGGGACTCTCCTTGAAGTGTGCTTGGCGGCTCACCTCTCGGAGTCTCTTGGATGGACTCCCGCAAATGTCAAACTGCTACTGCCTCCCCGGCAGAGCCGGGGGAACTCCCATTGGATTAGGTTCTCCGAGGTCGTGGCAGGTGGCCCGGTCATTTCTCACCAACCACTGAGCGGGCGGGATCCCGTATAAGATCGAATCGCAGCGGACCGTGTTTCAGCGAGGAAACCAACTGCCGGAGGAAGTGCGATGCAAGGAGGACGAACGATCGTGCCTTCCCACCCAAGCCGCAAAAACCGCGGCTTGGATGGAGCACTCACCGTCATCCGATCATGAAGACTCAAGAACCTGGCCGGGCCACCTGCCGTTGGGAAACACACGGTCTAATTCCCCACGATACCCCCAGAATCCCGCCGGCTGGCGGCCCAACCACTATTACTACCTTAGCCCCCGTCCGGCATTGGTGGGAAAGTGAGTTCTGATGATTCGGAAGAGCGCTCTTATCTTGCTGCTCGCGACTCTATTGGTAGCCGATGTCGTCGGGTCAGGGGCTATTTGGCGCGGCGCACCTCTTGACTCAAGTATGAAGCTGAGCTTTTGGCATTTTGAAGTGATTCGGCTCCGTTATTGGGTCATAGTCGTGAGTTTCAGTGCAATGGTCGGACTTATCACCAACCGGTGTTTTCCATTGTTCCTCAGCCGGGCGAAAACCAAAGCCAATTCCAGAATCCATCAAATAGCTATAGGGTTGACCACCGTTCTTGTAGCGACTGTAGTGGAAGTGTCGACATCGCTGTGGTATTGGCGGTCATCCCCGTGGACGCAGTCTGGCTGTTCTGAAGATCCCAATTGCCCGTATGGTCTTCTGTCGATGGATTATCTATCAGGCCACCTCGTTGGGTGGGCCGGTACGGTACTGGTTAGTGCGGCAGTCAGGCTTACCTGGAATTGGGCAAGGCAGCGGGGCACAATGGAACGGATGCATGTCTAACATCAGTTTGTGAGGCAGGTGGCCCGGCCATTCAATCAGCAAGAGGCCTGTGTGCCCCATCCATCCACAGTTTTATCGTGGATGAGTGGCGGGACTCCGAGCCGCGCCAGCCTCTTCTCACCGACCATTGAGCGGGCGGCGTCCAGTATAAGATCGAATCGCAAGGGACCGTGTTTCTGGGAGGAAACCAACTGCCAGAGGAAGTGCGATGCAAGGAGGGCGAACGATCGTGCCTTCCCACCCAGGCCGCAAAAACCGCGGCTTGGATGGGGCACTCAACGTCATCCGATCATGAGGACTCAAGAACCTGGCCGGGCCACCTGCCATCTTCATCATGCGGTCCTGAGGTCCGCCGTCTGTTGCCTCGTCGGGATTGGGGTTCGGATCGGGACTGCCGCAAAGCGGTAGATATGATTCCTGCGGACCACAGCAGTCTCTCTGGAGTCCACCATCTGGCGCTGCCGCTGTTCGACTGTTCCGCGCCTGCCTAGTTTCATTCGCGGCGCAGCGCCATGGCCGGATCGAGCCGAGACGCACGCCGCGCGGGAAGGTAGCCGGCCAGTACCGTTACCGTCAGAAGCAAGCTGCATGCAGCGATCAGGCTCGCGGGATCGTTTCCCTTCAAGCCGAAGAGCATGCTGGAGACGAAACGGCTACCCTCCAGCGTGACCGGAATGCCGATCGCGATGCCGTACAGGACCCAGAGCGCGATCTCGCGCATCACCAGCCAAAGAACGTCGCCGCGCTCCGCGCCCAGCGCCATACGCACACCGATTTCGCTGGTGCGCCGCGAGACCAGATACGACATCAGACCGTAAATCCCAATGCTCGACAGGAACGCCGCTAGTAGTGCGAAAAATGTGCACAGCTGCGCCTCGAGACGCTGGTCGGTATTGGTGCTGGCGATTCGCTCCTCGAGAGTCGTGATGCGGTCGATGGGAATGTTCCGGTCAATGTTGTGGATGGTTCTCTGGACCGCGGAAGACACAGCTCCCAAGTCGCCGGAATAGCGCACTTCGAAGTCGTTTAGGTACCCCGGATATTGGGCGTAAGGATAATAGTCCAGGGTCGTTGCTTTTTCATCGAGAGTGTCGTACTTCACGTCCCTGGCAACGCCGATGACTTCTATCTCGCCGGCATGTTGTGGTCCGCCCGTGCCATAGTGTCGGCCGATCGGCGACCCCGAAGGAAACATTGTTCTGGCCATCCGCTCACTGATGACGGCGACCTTCGGCGAGGCAGCGGTATCGTGTGGTCCGAATGACCGGCCCGCCACAATAGGGATTTGCATGGTTGCGAAGTATCCCGCGCCGACGATGTTGTGCTGCACGCTCACATGGGTGTAGTTATCGAAGTCCTGCACATATACCGGGCTGTTCCAGCTCCCCTCGTGAAAGGTGAAGAACGAGTAACTCGCAGCCTGCACCCCAGGCAGAGCGCAAACCTGCTCTTCCACCTGCCGGTGCAGGAGCGCGAGTCGGGGATCGTCTTCTTTGTAACCTGCAGAGCTTTCGTCGGTGCGGAGCAGCAGGACGTTCCTCTTGTTGAAGCCGGTGTCGACCTGATTGAGCATGATCAGGCTACGCAGGAAGAGTGCAGCGCTCGTCAACAGAACCAGCGAGAGGGCTACCTGTGTGACAACCAGGGCTTTGGCCATTGGATTCTTTGCTGACGTGCTGCTGGTGGAGCGCCCAGCGTTGAGAGCGTCAGTGAGCTCGATGCGGGTGGCGCGAAAGGCCGGCACAGTGCCAAAGAGAATCGCAGTCGTGATGGTGACGGCGAGAGAAAAAAGCAGAAGGGGGGTGTTGACGGAGACATTGAGCGGCATGGGCTCGGGTCCTTCCGACGCCATGCGCAGCAGCAGCCGGCTTGCCGCGGATGCGAAGGCCACTCCAAGAGCGCCGCCAGCGAGGGCGAGCAGCAAACTCTCCGTCAAAAGCTGACGCGCGATTCGGAATCGGCCGGCGCCAAGAGCCTGGCGAACCGCGAGCTCGCGAGCTCGCGCCGTGGAACGCGCAAGCAGCAGGTTGGCAATGTTGGCGCAGGCAATAAGGAGCACTAGCGCGACCACGGCCATCAGGACCGTCAGCGGCTTCGAGAATTCGCGGCGCAATTCCGACAGTCCGGTCGCCATGGGCGTGAGAGGAAGATGAATCTTCTGCAGCCGCGCCGCATAAGTCTGCTTTGGCGTTCCCCCATGGAAGCCGTCAAGGAGCTGGCTGAACGTCTGCTGGTAAAACAGATTCGCGTCCGTCGTGGCTTGCTCGACGGTCACGCCCGGCTTGAGACGGCCAAAAACGTAGAGGGACTCCGTGTAGCTGTCGGTGTAACTTCCCCAATGCGGCGGCACAGCTTTCGCCATGGAGAGAGGGATCCACAAGTCGGGAGAATCGCCAACCTCCGTTCCGAAAAAATCCGGCGGCGTCACGCCTACGATCGAGAAGACCGCCGTCCCGATGCGCAGTTGTTTGCCGAGCACCGCCGGATCGCGCGAAAGGCTCCGTGTCCACCAGGAGTAGCTGGCAACCGCCACGGGGTGGTTGCCTTCGGAATTGTCGTCCTCGTCGGTGAGCATGCGGCCCGCGAACGCCTGTACACCCAGCGTGTCGAAGTAAGTGCCCGAGACTAAGCGCACGTGGATCGGCTCCTGCAGCGTGCGATCGGCCACCAACCCGTGGGCGTCATTGGGCAGGCTGAAGACGGCAGCAACACTGGAAAAGGTATGGGTTTGCTGTTGGAAGCGGCGATAGACCGGATAGGAATAGAGATCGGTCTCGCCAAAACCGTCGGTGATGCCATCGTCCTTTGCGAGACCGAGAAGCAGCAGTCGGCCGGGATCCGTGACTGGAAGAGAGCGGAGCATCACTGCATCCATCAAAGAGAAGATGGCGGAATTTGCGCCGATGCCCAGCGCCAGCGAGAGCAGCGCAACTGCGGTGATGCCCGGACTGCGCAGCATGCTGCGCACGCCGTACGTGGTGTCCTGCGCGAGACTCTCAAGCCAGCTCCATCCCCACGCCGAGTGGCTTCGTTCTTTCAGCGACGCGGCGTTTCCAAAGCGCCGCTTGGCCGCCGCGTGCGCATCGTCCTCGCCGAGCCCGCGCTCCTCCTGTTGCTGCCGGCGCAGATCGATGTGGAGCTGCATCTCTGCGTCGAGATCGTCGCGAAATCGGCTGCGATTGAGCAGCATCCCGATGCGTCGGGCAAGTTCACCGAGCCATTCCATCTTTGGTTCTCCTCAGGCGATCTGGATCACGCGCGCAATGGCCCAGACCACTCGCTCGAACTGCGCGCGCTCGATCTTCACGGGTACCGGTTTGTTGGCATAGTTAAACTATGCCAGTGTCGTGCTGCCGCGCCTCGCAGTCAAGTTGATTGTGACGACAAGAGGATGTGGAGTGGCAGGTGGCCCGGTCAATCAATCAGCAAGAGGCCTTTGTGCCCCATTCATCCACAGTTTTATCGTGGATGAGTGGGGGGACTCCGAACCGCGTCAGCCTCTTCTCACCGACCACTGAGCGGGCGGTATCCGGTATAAGATCGAATCGCAGCGGACCGTGTTTCGGCGAGGAAACCAACTGCCGGAGGATGTGCGATGCAAGGAGGGCGAACGATCGTGCCTTCCCCACCCAAGCCGCAAAAACCGCGGCTAGGATGGGGCACTCACCGTCATCCGATCATGAAGACTCAAGAACTTGGCCGGCCCACCTGCCATTCAATTCATTGTTTTTCCGATGAACCATTGAATACCAAAGGGGGTACATTCGATGAACGGAATGTCATTATCCAATTTGTCTTTCCCAATTCCGACTCGGTCGTTCTTCGACAAAGTGATCTCGCTTGATTGGTATGATGGAACAACTTCAGGCGTGGTGACGTGCTCGCAGTTCATGTCAGCTTTCAGATTCGATATTCTTGCTTGGGGTCCATACCAAGATACGAGAATTTTTGCTATTTCCCCATTGGCCGTAGAAGATTTTGAGCAAATCGTCAGGCTATATGGAGACATCGAAGTTCCAGTTTGGCCATACTGGTATCCGAAGTGGCCAACAGGATCCCCAGGAGAAGAACTGCTCAGGACCGGGATAGATGGGCACCTAGCAAACGCGAAGGGTCCTGAATTTGTTGTTGCCAGCGACAGCATGTTCGAGACTCTTCTGGCCGCCAAACGATTGGATGCTTCCTCACGTGAACAGCTCCCAGGAGAATTCGACGGCATACCTTTCCGCGACAACTTCGATTATTGGAAAGAGTTTCTTAGGTTGGGACAGGTGCCCCAACCTAAGTTTTTAAAGCAGTGAATATTCCCACAGAAGCCCTGTGCTTCGCCAAAATGCCATCCTTGCAGCGGAGCCGATCTCCCTGCGAGACTTGTGGGGCGTATCATGCGGTGTTTTTCTCGGACCGGGCAGATTGCAATGTCACGATTCAGGGCGACCGGGCTATGGGATCCCACCTCTTCCAAGCAAAGAAGGCACACTCGTCTCACGGATGTTCCGCGAAGTCATTGGTCAGTAATGGGGTATGCCGCTCGGCAGGTGGCCCGGTCATTCAATCAGCAAGAGGCCTTTGTGCCCCATTCATCCACAGTTTTATCGTGGATGAGTGGGGGGACTCCGAACCGCGTCAGCCTCTTCTCACCGGCTACTGAGCGAGCGGCATCCGGTATAAGATCGAATCGCAGCGGACCGTGTTTCGGCGAGCAAACCAACTGCCGGAGGAAGTGCGATGCAAGGAGGGCGAACGATCGTGCCTTCCCACCCAGTCCGCAAAAACCGCGGCCTGGATGGGGCACTCACCGTCATCCGATCATGAACACTGAAGAACCTGGCCGAACTACCTGCCGACCCAAGAGGACTTGCAACTACAAATGAAATTGACTCTCCCCGCCGGCGTCTTCCGCGCCTATCTCTTCGACTGCGACGGCACCGTCGCCGACTCCATGCCGCTCCACTACATCGCCTGGACGGCCGCGCTTGGCCAATGGGGTTGCCAATTTCCCGAATCGCTCTTCTACGCATGGGGCGGCAAGCCCCCGCGCGAAATCGTCGCCACCCTCAACACGATGCACGGCCTCGCCATGCCCGTCCTCGATGTCGCCGAGCTCAAGGAGCGCCTCTACTTCGATCTCCTTCCCCAGCTCCAGCCGATCCCGGAAGTCGTGGCGCACATCGACAACCAGTTTGGCAAAATCCCCTTCGCCGTCGTCTCCGGCGGCCGCCGCGACTCAGTCATCCGCACTCTCGCGGCGCTCAACCTCCTCGACCGCTTCGACACCATCGTCGGCTCCGACGACTACGCCCGCTCCAAGCCCGCGCCCGATGGCTTCCTCCTTGCCGCCGAACGCCTCGGCGTCGCACCCGCCGATTGCCTCGTCTTTGAAGACACCGACCTTGGCATCGAGGCCGCAACCGCCGCCGGCATGGCCTCGGTCAAGGTCCCGTCGCCTCTCGAGCGCCGCTCCGCTGCCGTCATCGATCCGCGTGGCGCCGCCACGGAACCGCGCGCCACCTGAAGCCGTACCAGCCTTCATCGCCAAATGCCGGGAGCATGCATGGCCGTCTCTTCGACGCTTCCCCAAATTGACAACGGCGGAGCCGCAGGCCCATCGAACCTGCAGCCCGCAACCGCCTGGCTCTCCGTCGGCGCCGTCGCCGCGTGCGTTGCCGCGCTTCATATCGCCACCAACGGCCGCTACGGCTTTCATCGCGACGAGCTGCAGTTTCTCTCCGACGCACGCCATCTCGACTGGGGCTTCGTCGCTTACCCGCCCATGACGCCTTTCCTCGAGCGCGTCTCGATGAGCCTCTTCGGCCTCTCGCTCGCAGGCCTTCGCCTCTTCTCCGTGCTTTTCCAGACCGCTGCGCTCATCGTCACCGCGCTCATGGCCAAAGAGCTCGGCGGCGGACGGCTGGCGCAGGTCACGGCCGCGCTCTCCGTCGCCCTCTCCGGGCTGCCCATGTTCGAGGCCACCGAGTTCCAATACTCCTCGTTCGACTACCTCTGGTGGGTGCTCATCGCGTATTTCGTCATCCGCCTGCTCAAGTCGGAGAATCCGCGCTGGTGGCTCGCCATTGGCGCCGTCATTGGCCTCGGCCTGCTCACCAAGTACTCGATCGTGTTCTACGTCGCCGGTCTTCTCGCCGGCCTTGCGCTCACCCGCGTGCGCCGTTCCTTCTTGAGCCCGTGGTTCTGGGCCGGCGTCGCGCTCGCGCTCGTCGTCTTCCTGCCCAACATTCTCTGGCTCGTCCAGCACGACTTCATCTCCTACCGCTTCCTCCAGCACATCCACACGCGCGACGTCGGCGAAGGCCGCGCCGACCATTTCCTCATCGATCAGCTCCGCATCTGCATTCATCCCGGCGCCACGCCACTGTGCCTCGCCGGCCTCGTCCTCTTCTTCCGCGACAAGCGCTACCGCATGCTGGCCTGGATGTACCTCGTCCCGCTCGTCCTTTTCTTTTTCGCCAAAGGCCGCGGATACTACCTCGCCGCGGCTTATCCCATGCTCATCGCCATGGGCGCCGCCGGCGCAGAGCGCTGGCTTGGCCGCCTGCCCGCCTGGGGTCGCCGCTCCATCGAAGGCGTCTACTTCGTCAACCTGGCTGCCGTCGGCGCCTACATCTGCGCCGTCGTCGTGCCGTTCGCTTCCAGCGGCCCACTGCGCGACTTCGCCCTGCAACACAACGGCGACCTTCGCGAAGAAATCGGCTGGTCCGAGCTCGTCCAGACCGTCGCGCAGATCCGCGATTCCCTGCCCCCGGACGAGCAGGCGCATCTCGGCATCACCACCGGCAACTATGGAGAATATGGGGCCATCGAAATCCTCGGCCCGGCCTACCGCCTGCCGCCGCCCATCGGCACCACCAACTCCGAGTGGCTCCGCGGCTACCCCACGCCGCAACCCACCACCATCATCGCGCTCGGCATCACCCGGGAAGAAGCCGACAACATCTTCACCGGCTGCCGCCTCGCCGGACACAACAACTCACTCGGCGTCAAGAACGAAGAAAGCCAGTACCACCCCGACATCTTCGTCTGCGGACCGCCGCGAAAGCCCTGGGCCGTCCTCTGGCAGGAACACAAAGACTTTGGCTAGTTGTACGGCTCGGGCCGCGCGCTGCTGGAATACAACAGCACCGCCACGCGGTACACCGTGAAGGACCCTTCCACGTTCTGCGCCGGGCAACTGCCCACCGCGGCCTGCGCATATCGCCCCGATGCCAGCTTCGCGCTCAACTCACCCGGCAGATGCGAAAGATCCGGGTTCTGCCACCGCATCACGAAATCCGGAGGCGCATTCGACGCCATCGCCGGCAGACCATGATCCATCGCGCAGGCCGCCCGCGCCGCCCGCGGATCCTGCCGGATCGCCGCGCCGCTCGGGCGAATCAGCCGCGCAATCTCGCTCTCCACCTGCTCCGGCGTCAGCACATCCACGGCCTTCGCATAATCGGCCACGGCATATAAAAGCCCGTTCACCGCGACCACCGCAATCCCTACGCGGTCCACGCTGGCATTCAGCAGGTTCGAGCGGTGCCCCGGCGAATGCATCCAGCCATCGTGAATCCTGGCTACATACGAACCCAGCGCCACGTTCTCCTCGATCAGGCTGAAGTGCGCTCCCGCCTTTCCCGCGCGCTCCGAGAGATCGGGCTCGCCGCCATACCGGTGCGCGAGCTCGCCCTCCGCCGCCATGCGCCGGCAATGATACAAAGCCGCCGCGGCAAGGGCCGGATCCCACTTGAGCGGCCCCACTCCCGCAGCCGCCCGAGCCTGGTTGGCCTGCGCAAACAACTGCTCAGCCTGCGCACGCTGATTGTCGGCCAATACACCCGGCTGCGCCTGACCCGCCGCCATCGCGCCCAGCGCAACCATCGCCCAGGCCACGCCCGCCGCAACACACAATTGCGCAATTCTCATACCCCGATTCAACCCCAATCCCCTCGCATTTGTCGCTGTATTCTTCAGGGAGTGGCAATCGATGGTCAACAATCGTCCCTCCTCCGCCGCGCGCGCCGCCAGCCCCTCGCCGCCGTCGGCGTCCTTCTTCTCGGAGTTTTCGTCCTCGCCGGTCTCGCCGCGCCCTGGCTCGCGCCTTGCAACCCCGCCTCCATCGACCTCTGGCACCGCCTCGAGTCCCCCTCCGCCGCGCACTGGGCCGGCACCGACGAGCTCGGCCGCGACACCTTCTCCCGCCTCGTCTTCGGAGCCCGCCTCTCTCTCGCCGTCTCCGTGACCGTCGTCGCCGTGTCGCTCGCCCTCGGCCTCGCCATCGGCGGCCTCGCGGGCTACCTCGGCGGCTGGGTCGACACCGCCCTCACCACCTTCGCCATGAACACCTTCCTCGCCCTGCCCGGCATCCTGCTCGCCATCGCCTTCGCCGCCTTCCTCGGCCCCGGCTTCGCCAACCTCGTCCTCGCCCTCGCCATCGGCGGATGGGCCGGCTACGCCCGCCTCGTTCGCGCCCAGGTGCTCGCCGTGCGCGAACGCGAATACGTTGAAGCCGCCCGCGCCCTCGGCGCCTCCGGCCTGCGCATCTTCTTCCGCCACATCCTGCCCAACATCGTCCAGCCCATCCTCGTGCAGGCCGCCATCGGCATGGCCGGAGTCATTCTCGCCGAAGCCACCCTCTCCTTCCTCGGCCTTGGCATCCCCGCTCCCAACCCAAGCTGGGGAGCCATGCTCAACGACGCCCGCCTGCACCTCTTCGACTCACCCCACCTCGTCCTGTTCCCCGCCGCCGCCGTCGCCTCCGCCGTCCTCGGCTTCAACTTCCTCGGCGACGCCCTCCGCGACCACCTCGACCCGAGAACGCGGCTGGAGATGGGGATGTAGCGGCTTTGTATCAGGGCACGCGCTTACTCGTGCCGCAAACGTCCTGTTTTTGGTCTGAGGGGGATCCGGCGGCTTTGTAACAGGGCACGACAAAAGGCCGAATTGAAAACAAATAAGTTATTGATTTTTCAATAGGCAGAATGGGCAGGATAGGCGAGATGGGCACATCTCAAGCACAAATTAGCGCAAAATTCGGGCACGACGGCATGCGTGGGCCGAAACTTCCTGATTGCCGACAATACGCACGGATGACACTACGTACCAACGACCAGCGGGCTATAATGTGCAGGTTCATAGGTGCGGCAATGAAACTGAAACTTGATGCGGCCACAAGCCAAAGACGAGACGACGTTATTCACATCGTGATCGCTGCGTTTGCGTTGATTGTTTGCGAATTCGCTCTAGTGAAATGGATTTTCGTCCGACCGGGCAATCAGCGGGATCTTATTGACTGCGGATATGTCCTAATCCTCCCAGTTCCATTTCTGCTCGGACTGCACCTAAGGCGGCGAGTCAAGAACCTGCGGTCAACCGAAGACTTAAGCGTCAGAGCATCCGCGGAGATCAATTCAGATGTGAGTTCCCTGATGGCCACAACTTACATCCTCTTGCTGGGTCTTTGGGTCGTTCACTCGCTCGTCAAGTAACCTTTCACTGGTTCGAGGACGTATTACCGCCAAGCGGAAAATTTCAGGCGCTGAGAACGCAACTAGACTCTTACGATCAGGGCGAGCACAGATTTAGCACAGAACTCTCTGCGCCTTCTCCACACCGCTGAAATCTAGTGGCTTATTGACCGGGCTTTGTAACAGGGCACGACTTCAGTCGTGCCGAAAGAGCCCCATTTTGAAGACTGGGGCTTCAGCCCCTGCGGCCATCGCCTTGTCAAGCCCTGAACCAAAAGAAATTCTCTTACTCCATTCGAATCAGCCGCCTGCGCCGAGCGCCTTTTTGCCGATCGAATCTCCATTCGGAGCACAATAGAGATAGATCGAAAAACCCGCCTCGCTTCATCCCTTCCGTCCTGCGATTCCATCGCCCTCAACCCCGGCCTTCAGCCGCAAGGACCCGCCATGCCCTCAACCACCGAATCCGCCAGCCCATCCGACGAATCCGACACTGCCTGCGCCTCCGCCGGCGAGGCCGTCGAACGCTGCATCGACGCCTGGAACAAGGCCTTTCAAGCTCAGTTCGCCAAAACCAAGCTCGACTGGGAAGCCAAAATAGCCGCAGCCGAAGCCTACCGCCTCGCCATGCCAACACTCTCCTCAGAGAATTCGATCCAGGAGTTCATCGCCTGTGTCACGCACGGCATTCTCCTCGGTGCCTTCGAAGAAAAGCAGGCTTCCCAGCTTCTCTACGCTGCCCAGGTTGCATCCGGTGCTTTAACTCGCGCCCGCAAGTCGCACGCACGAAAAGACTTCAGGCCTCGGAAAGGTGCTACATAGCCCCACCCCCCCTACCTCGCAAAGCTTTCTCGCGCTCTCTCAGCCGTGAAAAGGGGACGGCACCGCCACGCCGCACATTCCAAGCGGTTTAGGCTAACCCAGCGCTCGGGGTTCACCGTTTCACTTTGCGCATTTTCTTCTCGATCGACCGCTGGCCCTGTTCCCTCAGTCCCTCGGCGCCACCGTCATCCACATCCCGTGCCTGGCCTTCAGCGTGAACTGCGCCAACGGCTCCACGCGATGCCCGGGAACGAGCCGCAGCCGGAACCTCCTGGCCAGTGAGGCCAGAATCAGCACCGCCTCAGTCATCGCAAACGAGGCGCCAATGCAGATCCGCGGACCGAAGCCGAACGGCAGATACACCAGCCGGTCGCGTCCCGCGCTGGCCGCGGGTGAAAACCGCTCCGGATCGAACCGGTCCGGATCGCGCCAGTAGCTCCGGTGCCGATGCAGCAGCCACGGCATGATCGTGATCAGCGACCTTTTCGGGATGCGCAGCCCGCAGAGAGTGTCTTCCTCGAGCGCCTGCCGGAACGCCAGCGTGTGCACCGGCGGATAGAGCCGCATGGACTCCTGCAGCACCATCTTCGTGTACCCGAGCCGAGGCACATCGTCCCACCGCGGCTCGCGGCCGCCCAGCACTTCCTCCAGCTCCGCATGCATCCGCTCTTCGTGCTCCGGATGCATCGCCAGCAGATACCACGTCCACATCAGCGCCAGCGCGGTCGTCTCGTGCCCGGCAACAAAAATCGTCAGCACCTGGTCGCGCACCTCGCGCGCCGTCATGCCTGTGCCCGAATGCTCGTCGCGCGACTCGATAAGCCGGTCAAGCAGGTCCGGCGTCCGTCCCGGAACCGGCCCGCGCATGCGCTGGTCGATCAGGCTGAACACGGCGCGGTCGAAATCCCGCATGATGGCGCGCCCCCGCACGCCCTTCCATGCGCTCCATAACCGCCCCAGCCCCGGCACAAACTCGAGCAGGCCCACCATCATCACATCCTGGTATCGGTCCGACCCCTCGCTGACGATCTCGCGAATGCTCTCGCTGTCCGCCGCAAACATCGACCGCGAAATGATCTCCAGCGTCAGCCGCATCATCTCCGCGCCGGCTTCAACCGGCTGGCTCACGCCAACTTTCTCCCAGCGCTCCGCCACGCCTCGCGCCGCGTCCACCATCACCGGCGCATACCGCTCCACCGTGCGGTGGTCGAAGGCCGGCGCCATGATTCGCCGGTGCGCGCGCCACGTCTCGCCCTCGCTCAGGATGAGGCCGTTGCCCATGCCTGGACCCAGGATGCGGTGCTCCACATCGGCCTTCGGATAGTTCGCCGCGTTATCGAGAAGCACGCGCCTGATCCCCGCCGGATCGCTCACGATGAAGCTGTGCCGCCCCACCGACCGCTGCACGATCACGCCCTGCCGGTACATCCCCTCGTCGAGCGCTTCGATAAAATTACGTCGAACCGTGCGCAGGTATTTGAAGAACGGCAGCCGCTTCGCCGGCGGCACAGGCCCGGCGAGCACGGGGCCAATCGAACTGGGAGCCGCAACGGTCGACATCCAACTCTTTCTTCGGGGACAGGGGCAGAAGCGAAGTACCTTTCACTTTAGACGATTGGATGGAGCCTCCGCTGCGGGAGCTCTCGAGCCAATTGGATGGAAGCACAACCGGGACCCCCGGAGTTTGGAGAAGTCAACATTGAGCACTGCCCCATGAAACTCGGCGTCGTCAGCGACACCCACGGCCTTCTCCGCCCCGAGGTCGCGCCCGCCCTGGCCGGCGTCGACCGCATCCTCCACCTCGGCGACGTGGGCGACCCGTCGATCCTGAAGACTCTGGAAAAGATCGCGCCCGTCACCGCCATCCGCGGCAACATCGACCACACCGGCCCGTGCAGCAAGCTTCCCGAAACGGAAGTCCTGCTCCTCGAAGGCCGTTACCTCCACATGCTCCACGACCTGAACACGCTCCACCTCGACCCCGCCGCGGCGAAGTTTGCCGCCGTCCTCTCCGGCCACACCCACAAGGCGCGCATCGAGCGCCGCAAAGGCGTCCTCTATTTCAATCCGGGCTCCTGCGGACCGAGAAGGTTCGAGCTGCCGGTCACGATTGGGTTGCTGACATTGAAAGAGAATGAGGAATTGAAGGCGGAGGTTGTCATGCTGGCTCCGTCGTAGCCGAGATTATTTCCGGATTGGGGGTGCTCCAGGAGCGACTGGCTAAAAAGGTCCAGGAGCGGCGAACCGGTATTCATCCGGTCTCAGCGAGGCAGTTCATTGAAGCCCCGTCCGCTCAGGATCATCGGCACACATCTTGCCGCCCTGGCTGCTTTTGTTTCTGTTTGTTTTGCGTTCGAGATGTGGAAGATGTAAGACTTCTTGCGACCTGGCGTGAGCGCGTCGAATGCCCTCTTGAGGAGCGCGTTCTCATCCAGCAAGGTCTGCAACTCCTCTGGTATGGCGTAGTCAGTCAGTTTCTTCAGCTCAACCTTCCTGCCAGATTCTTCCAGTTCAATGGCCTGATAAAGGTAGTCTCGTAGGGTCGACTGTACGGCTGTGATCCCTTTGACTGAGGTGAACTTAATCCAGCGCCCGGCCTGCGTGTGTTCGCCAACCCGTTCGAGAATTCTCTTCGGATCCCTGAGCAGAGCGCCCTTGAAGAACGAGAGCGCGCACGAGTCGCGTAGCGGAATGATGATGGCTACATTCTTCTTCATGTAGGTGAAACAGGATTTGCTCCACTTGAGCTCTTCAGTCAGGCAGCAGTCGAGCGCGATCTTGCGGAGCTTATCAGTCTCCTTCTGCCACTTCTTCGCATAGGGAACCTGCATTGGATCAGCTACCCCCCAACACCATGTGCTCCGGGCGCGTCACAACTGGCCAGGCCGCACCAATTCAGATTACAGACACCCGCATCCTCGCCAACCTGGAGGCTACTCGACCCACCTTAGCAGGGAACGTCACTTATCCCCGCATCCGCCGGAGTCGCGGACCAGGGAACAGGGATCAGGGATCAGGGATCAGGGATCAGGGATCAGAAAATCAGGAATCGCAAAAATCGCACTTGACAACGACAGAAAATCCACTACCATACGGTTGTGGATCAATTGGGCACAACCTTTGCGGCCTTGTCGGATCCAACCCGGCGGGCGATGATCGAACGACTCTCCCATGGGCCTGCCTCTGTGCGTGGATTGACGGAACCGTTTGCGCTCTCGCAGCAGATGATTTCAAAACACATTGCCTATCTGGTGCGGGCGCGGATTGTGATCAAGACGAAGCGTGGACGAGAGAGTGTGTGCACGCTCAGGCCCCAGGCGATCAAGAAAGTCAGCGACTGGGCATTTAGCTATCGCCGATTCTGGGAAGAGAGCTTCGACAAACTGGAAGTGGTTGTGAATCAAATGAAAAAGGAGGAGGTCAGAGATGACAAGTAGCACGGTGAACGAGACAGAGCGGATGGTTGTCACACGAGTTTTTGATGCCCCACGCGAGCTGGTTTGGAAGGCGTGGACAGACCCGAAGTACATCATGCAGTGGTGGGGACCGGCGGGCTTTACCTCGCCTGTTTGCAAGATGGATTTTCGCGTGGGAGGAAAACTTCTCTGCTGCATGAAGGCGCCGGATGGGCAGGAGTTCTGGAATGCCGTTGAATACCACGAGATTGTTCCGCACGAAAAGATTGTCTCCTTGATGTACTTTTCCGACCCGGAGGGAAACAGGGTTGACCCGGCGCAACTCGGCATAGACCATGAGGCCATCGACGGCGCATTCGACGTGACCATCTTTGAGGACCTCGGGAACGGCCAGACGAGACTCACCCACATTGGAAATGAACCCATGGAGAGCGCAAAGGAGAGCGGTCAACTGGAGGGCTGGAACCAGATCCTCGAGAAAATGGCGGCAATCGTTGCGGAGCTGGTGCAGGCGAAGTGAAAAGTTGAGTTTTGATGGTCGTCCTGCGCGAGATGCTGAACGTCGAGCCAACGCGGAATCGATTGAGATGGCGAGCTTGCCGGAATCGCTCCGGCAAGCTGCGCTCGATGCGGTGAATTCCCGGGCCTGCCGTCCATTTGTTCTCGATGCGTCTGCTGTTGAGATGCAGACCATAATCCATGCGATCTTCAAGCTCGAAAGGCCGCAGAACAGGAATTAGCCCAGGCCGGCCTTTCCTTCGGCTGGTTTGTCCGGAATCTGAAAATAACGGTGATCTGCTCACGTTGCTTCTGGATTGGCGGCCGTCCGGGCGGAACGAATCGCTTCACCTCCAGATCTTGTTTCCCCTGGATGGTCGAAGATAGTCTTCGAAGCTGAATCCAACCTGTTCAAGTCGAGTCACGAGTTGATCGAGTCCCGATGAGGTTGGAACATAGAGCGTCAAGAACTCGTCGTGATCTGCATAAATTGCAAAGCTCTCAGGCGACGGCACAAACACGAAATCAATCCAGTCATTGAGCATCGCGTCAAGCAGTACCGTTAGGTCATCGGTGTTGGAAGCTTCGGCGTAGAAGGTCCAATAGTTCCCGATAGCGAGTTCACGGGCTTTGAGGAGCTCCAAGAAATTATCTGGTTCGAACACCACCTGGTCCGTCGATGCGGCCCCATGGTCAACAGGGAAAACGGCCAGCAAAGCTGATAAGAAACTCGCCATGTTCGTGCGCGGTGTCACAAGAGTTCTTTGGTACGGCCACGGATTGGCGCGGAACTGGTGGATTGCCTCAGGAATGGACGGTAATAAACGGATCATTGGACACAAATTCTACTTCTTCCCAGCGCGTTCTTGGTATATCGTCGCCAATCCGGAAGTTACCTTCCCCAGGGGAGCAGGGAACTTCACTTACCCGCGCATCCGCGGATTCACCCACCGGTACACAAGATCGGTCAGCAGGTTCACCAGCACATACGTCAGCCCGATCGACAGCAGGCATCCCTGCACCAGCGCGTAGTCGCGATTCGAGATCGAGTCCACTACCAGCCGCCCCAGTCCCGGCCAGCTGAAGATCTTCTCGGTGACGATCGCGCCGGCCAGCAGCGCGCCGAACTGCAGTCCAACCACCGTGATCACCGGCACCAGCGCATTGGGCAACGCATGCCGGCAAACCACCGCAAGCTCGCTCAGCCCCTTGGCCCGCGCCGTGCGGATGTAGTCCTGCCCCAGTTCTTCGAGCATGCTGGTGCGCACCATCCGGGTGAGAATCGCCGCCAGCGAGGCTCCCATGGCAATCGCCGGCAGCACGAGATACGGCCACTCGATCGTCCCGCCAACGCCGCCCGAGTTGGCGCCGGAAACCGGCAGCCACCCGAGCAAAATGGAGAACACGAGAATGAGCACCGGCCCCAGCGCCAGCCCCGGCACCGACAACCCGAACAGACTCACCACGGAAAGCGCCTGGTCCAGCCAGCGCCCGCGCCGCACCGCGGCAAGAATCCCCGCCGGCAGCGCCAGCGCAATCGCCAGCGCCAGCGCGGTCAATGCCAGCGCCAAAGTGTAGGGATAGCGCTGCGCGACCAGGTGAGCCACCGTGTCATGCAGACGGATCGACGATCCAAGGTCGCCGTGGAAGACGCCGTTCCAATAGTGCAGATACTGCCGCCACAGCGGCTGATCGAGCCCGTATTGATGGCGGAGAGCGGAGATGTCCGCCGGCGTCGCCCCCTCACCCAGCATCTGCTCAATGGGATCGCCCGGCACCAGGTGAATCAGCAGAAACACAAGCGAAACCACGAGCCAGACAACGGGAAGCGTAAGAGCCAGGCGCGCAAGAATCTGCTTCATGAGACAGGGGTCAGGGGTCAGGGATCAGAGATCAGGGGTCAGGGGTCAGAGATCAGAGATCAGAGATCAGAGATCAGGGTCAGACATCAGTTTACAGTTCGCAGTCGGCGCCTTGTTCCCTGTTCCCTGATCCCTGTTCCCTGCTTTACCGATTCACTTCCGGCACGAAGTTCTGTTCCTGCTTTAGTGGTCAGGGGTCAGTGGTCAGAAACCGGATGACAAAGATCAGTCTATAGTTCGCAGTTGGAACTCTGTTCCCTGATCCCTGTTCCCTGTTGTTCCCTGTTCCCTGACCCCTCTTCCCTGCTTTACCGATACACTTCCGGCACGAAGTTCTGTTCCTGCATGGGCGGGCGAACATACTTCGACTTGTCGATTGGCGGCAGCTTCAGCGGTTCCGGCGTCAGGTCCTTGTAGGGA
>Ga0335069_10006157_pt1 | contig 17478 bp, 18 predicted proteins | sample Lox_Sample_11_FD_206714 | JGI IMG/M metagenome (GOLD analysis project Ga0335069, IMG submission 206714) | Soil microbial communities from Loxahatchee National Wildlife Refuge, Florida, United States - Lox_Sample_1.1 | ecosystem: Environmental > Terrestrial > Soil > Wetlands | place: USA... | reverse complement strand
CGCGACAACGAATGCGGTCGACGAACGACGATGTGGGTCACGCGCGTGGCTTCTGGACCGGCGTTGCAGGCAAGCGAATATTTGCTACCGTATCACGCACTGCCCACGCGAGCCGCCCCTGTCGCGTAAAGGCTGAGAGGGCGAAGACGCTGCGTCTTCGCCCTCGCCGGGACGCGCCGTCAGATCAGCTCGCCTTCTTGACCCGCTTCGCACGATGCGGCTTGCGCGACACCCGCGCTGCGGCCTTCGGAGCAACCGAGGCTGCAGTGACACGCGCCGTACCCTCGACGATGCGGTCGCTGACGACGCGCGCAAGCTTTGCCGCCGGCAGCGTCACGTTTGTTGCGAACTCGACGTACCTGGACGCCAACGGCCCCTCGACCTTGGCCAGGTTCGTGTCCAGCGTCTCGACCATCGCGGTGGCACCCTTGTACAGGCGCTCCAGCGCCAGCTCGGCGCCTTCCGCTGCGCGGCCGACGCTCTGATCGGCGAACTTGACGAAACGGTGACCGACACCGGACACCTTGTTGCGCTGAGCCGCGCTCAGCTCCTCGCCGGTCCTGTCGATCACGTAGCCGAGGCCCTTGCCGAATCTCGTGACCGCGCGATGGCTGCCCGCGCGGTAGGCGCGAATCAGCAACTTGCCAGTCTTCGCGTTGTTGCGAATCACATCGCCTAATACAGAAGTGAGTGTTTCGGTTGTCATGGCGTTCTCCTTGGGCGCGTCTTGGACAGCTGAATTATCCGGCGCCAGGACGAGCGACGAAACCTAAGATCAGACGATATTTAGAACGTTCACCCTAGAGCGGCGAACAACGCCTTGCCGTTCAGCGAGACTGCAGATCCGGCCGCAGGGATTCACGGACGTTTCTCGAAGGCCGTACGCTCCGCCTGGGCCCGATCCCGTCGCGTCGAGCCCGCCTTGCGGACGGGGCCGGCCAGACACTCGGGCACCGGCACAGCATTCGCATGACGATCGGTGCCGGCCCTGCCAAGATTGCGGAGCCGCCTGAGAGGCTACAGCCATGTCCGAATCGAAGGTTCCTGCCCTATTGCCGGTCGCGCCCGACGCTCTGAACCGGGACCATCTCGGTGCGTGGATTCGCGAGCACGTGATGCCCTTCACCGGTCCGCTCGACGTCCAGCGATTCAAGGGAGGGCAGTCGAACCCGACGTACCTGATCACGGCGGACGACAAGCGCTTCGTCATGCGCCGCAAGCCGTCCGGCAACCTGCTGCCCTCGGCACACGCCGTCGATCGCGAATACAGAATCATTCGCGCCCTCGAGCACACCGCCGTGCCCGTCGCCCGGCCGATTGCGTTGTGTCAGGACGATTCCGTGGTCGGGACGATGTTCTACCTGATGGAGTTCGTCGAAGGTCGGATCGTCTGGGACCCGTTGCTGCCCGGGCTGACCCCGGCAGAGCGACGGGCCACCTATGACGAGATGATTCGCGTGCTTGCCGCCTTGCACAGCGTTGACTACGTCGAAGTCGGCCTTGGCGACTATGGCCGCGCCGGGCAGTACATCGAGCGCCAGGTGGCGCGTTGGACCAAGCAGTATCGGGCGTCGGAAACGCACAGGATCGAAGCCATGGAGAATCTGATCTCCTGGCTGCCCGCCAACATTCCGGCGGGCGACGAGAGCTGCATCGTGCACGGCGACTATCGCCTGGACAACGTCGTGTTGCATCCGTCGGAACCCCGGATTCTCGCGGTGCTCGACTGGGAACTGTCCACGATCGGTCACCCCTTGGCGGACCTGGCCTATCACTGCATGCCCTGGCGCATTCCGAAGTCGGTATTCCGCGGTTTTGCCGGCGTCGACCATGCGAGCCTGGGCATTCCCACCGAGCGGGAATACGTCGCCGCCTACTTCAAGCTCACCGGAAGACAGCCCGTCGCCGAACGCGACTGGGAGTACTACATGGCTTACAACATGTTTCGGATCGCCGCCATCATTCAAGGGATCATGGCCCGAGCGCTGCAGGGCAATGCGTCAAACGCGGATGCGTTGCAGACTGGCCGCACGGCCGTGCCGCTCGCCGAGCTCGCCTGGCAGCAGGTCGAGCGGGTCATCGCGACCGGTCGTGGTTGAGGTCCGCCGGTTGGTCACCGGGGCGCCGTGCGGTGAAGCGCCAGCCGATCGTCCCGCCGCGGCAACATTGCGTACGTGAAGTCGCTCAATCCCTGTACTTGGGCTTGCGCTTCTCTTGCTGAGCGCGGATCGCCTCGAGCAGGTCCTCCGACATTACGGCGCCGGCATTCCAGAGCGCGACGTGCTGGAGACCCTCGGCCACGGTGTGGTCCCGCGAATACAGGATTGTCTGTTTGCAGCCGCGCAATGTGAGCGGCGACTTGGATGCGAGCTCGCGGGCCACCGCGTTGACCTCGGCCTGTAGCGCATCCGCAGTCTCGAAGGTCCGGTTCACGAGCCCAATGGCCTCGGCCTCGGCGCCCGTGATCGTGCGGCCGGTGTAGATCAGCTCGCGCGCCCGACCGCCGCCGATGATGTGCGGCAGGCGCTGGACCGCTCCAATGTCGGCCACGATCGCCATGTCGATTTCCTTGACGCAGAACCGCGCATCGCGCGTCGAATAGCGAAGGTCGCAAGCCGTTGCGAGATCGACGCCGGCACCAATGCATGCGCCGGAAATCGCCGCGATGACCGGCACGCGGCACTGCTCCACGCAGTTGAACACGTCCTGCAGATCGAGAATGTGGCGGCGCAGCGCCTCGACCGCCCGACCCCGATCGGCAGATGCCCGGTGAACCGTCCCCTGCATCTCCGCGAGCATGTCGAGATCGATCCCCCCGCTGAAATGCGCGCCGGCGCCCGTGAGTACGACGACCCGCGCATCGGCCATTGCATCCACGGCCTTGAAGGCGAGGCGAAGCTCGTCCCAAAGGGCGCGGTTGAGCGCGTTGGCACGATCCGGACGATTCAGGCGGACGGCCGCGATTGAACTGTCAACGGTCAGTTCGACGGTCGAATACTTCATGCGCTGCCCTCGGGGTTCACTGGTCGCCGGGCGGCGCGAGGACCGGCTCCGGCACGTGAGATATCGGCAATCGATCGCGCTGCGGCGCGGGCTGGTCTAGCGTCCGTGCCATACCGGCGCTCGCTTCTCGGCAAAGGCCTTCGCGCCCTCGACCGCATCCTGGCTGTTGAAGATCGGGCCGATCAACTCCGATTGCCTTAGGAACATCTCGTGGGCCGGCCAGTCGCGTGACTCGACGATCACCCGCTTGCTGCCGACGACGGCCAGCGGGCCGTTTGCCGCAATAGCCTTCGCGATCCCGCGCGCTTCGTCGTAGGCACTCCCCGACTGCACGACGCGGTTGATCAGGCCCAGCTCGAACGCGCGCTCGGCGCTGATGAACTCGCCGGTGAGCGCAAGCTCCATTGCCACTCGCGGAGATATTTGCCGTGGCAAGCGCAGCAGACCGCCCGCTCCGGCGACGAGACCGCGCTTGGCCTCCGGTATCCCGAACTTCGCATCCTGCGCGGCGACGATGAGGTCACAAGCGATCGCAAGCTCGAAGCCGCCGGCCAACGCGTAGCCTTCCACGGCCGCAATGAGCGGCTTGGCGGGTGGGGCTTCGCACAGACCGCCAAATCCCTTGCCACGAACGTACGGCCGTTCGCCGGTCACGAACGCTTTCAGATCCATGCCGGACGAGAACGTGCTGCCTGCGCCGGTCAGGATACCCAGGCGAATCGTCGAGTCGCCATCGAGTTGCTCCATCGCGCCTGCGATCGCCTCCGCGACGCGCAGGTTGATGGCGTTACGCGCCTCCGGACGGTTGATCGTGACGGTCATGATGCCGTCGTCGACCGTAACGAGTACCTCAGCAGACATGGAAAACCTCCGAGCTTATGTTATTGCGCCGCGCTCGCGCAGCGCCCGAATCTCTTCATCGGAATAGCCCACCGCCTTCAGCACGGAAGCGGTATCGCTTCCGAGCGGTCTCGGCGGCGGCGGGAAACCAGCACGGGTTCGCGTGAATCGCGGCGTCGGCGCGGGCTGCGTCACGCCTGCCGATTCGAAGAAGGTGCCGCGTGCGACATTGTGGGCATGCTGCGGCGCTTCACGAAGCGACAGCACGGGCGACAGGCACGCGTCGCTACCCTCCATGAGCGCACACCATTCGTCGCGGGTCCGTCCCTTGATCACCGTCGCGAGTCGTTCCCTGAGCGCCGGCCAGCGAGCGCGGTCCATCTGCGGCGCGAATTCTTCCGCATTCAGCCCCGCCAGCTCGATCAGCCGACGATAGAACTGCGGCTCGATCGCACCGATGGCGATGAACTTCGCGTCGGCCGTTTCGTAGGTGCCATAAAAGTGCGCACCGCCGTCGAGCAAGTTTGTGCCGCGACTCTCGGTCCACAGGCCGCGCGCGGACAACGCGTACATCATGTGCATCAGCGCGGCCGACCCCTCGACCATCGACGCATCGACAATCTGGCCGAGCCCCGAGAGGCGGGCTTCGAAGACCGCGCACATGACGCCGAACGCGAGGAACATCGCCCCGCCACCAAAGTCGCCGACCAGGTTCAGAGGCGGAACGGGTCGCTGCCCGGCCGGCCCGATGGCGTTCAGCACGCCGGAGAGCGCGATGTAGTTGATGTCATGGCCGGGCGCCGCAGCAAGCGGCCCGGACTGTCCCCAACCGGTCATGCGACCGTACACCAGGGCGCGATTGCGGCTCCAGCATTGCTCGGGCCCGAGGCCCAGTCGCTCGGCGACCCCCGGCCGGAAGCCCTCGATCAGTACGTCGGAACGCGCGCAAAGCCTGAGGACGGCCTCGACGGCGTCGGCATGCTTCAGGTTGAGCGCGATCGACCGCTTCCCGCGCTCGCTGACCTGGCCCGACCGGTCGGCAGCCGACGACTCCCGGGAAACCGAAATGACGTCGGCGCCAAGATCGGCCAGCAGCATGCCGCAGAACGGTGCTGCGCCCAGTCCCTCGAGCTCGATCACGCGCAGACCCTTGAGTGGACCCATGGAAGTCAGCCTGGTTAGCGGGGCTGCATCCGAATTCCGCCGTCGATTCGGATCGTCTCGCCGTTGATGTAGTCGTTCTCGATCAGGCAGACCGCGAGATGTGCGATCTCCTCGGGCCTGCCGAGGCGTTTCGGGTACAACACGGATTTGCCGAGCGCGTCGGCGACGTCGGGCGGGAGCGACGCGAGCAGCGGCGTGTCGATCAGCCCCGGCGCAATCGTATTCACGCGGATGCCGAGGCTCGCTAAGTCGCGAGCGATCGGGAGCGTCATTCCGACGATGCCCGCCTTACTCGCGCTGTACGCCGCCTGGCCGATCTGGCCGTCAAATGCCGCGACCGAGGCGGTGTTGATGATCACGCCGCGGTTACCGTCACGGCTCGCTGGGTCGTTCCTGGCCATCTGTTCGGCGCAGAGCCGCAGTACGTTGAAGGTGCCGGTGAGATTGACGGCGATGGTCGTGTTCCAGTCCGCGAGGGGAAATGGTCCGTCCTTGCCGTAGGTCTTGCGCGCCAGACCGATTCCAGCGCAGTTGATACAGATGTGTAATGCCCCGAATGCCTCCACAGTTCGGGAGATTGCAGCGGCGACGGAGGACTCGTCGACGACATTGGTCTTTGCGAAGATCGAATCTTCGAGCGCAGCCGCCGCCGCGTGGCCCGCAGACTCGTTCAGATCAAAGATCGCGACGCGCCCGCCACGTCCGGCGATGGCCCGCGACACCGCCTGTCCGATGCCGGACGCCCCTCCGGTGACAACAGCAACCTTGCCCTTGATATCCATTGCGATCTCTCCTCGGCGCGTTGCGGTGGCGGCCGGCCAGCGCATCGTCCCCGATCGGCCGGGCCGAGACAATCGCACTTTCGCAGCGGTCGCGGACGCCCGTCGCGGAAGAGGACGCGCCGTCGTCGGCACATCGGCGCAGCGGACGCGCGGAGTTGGCTCGATCACCCCCAAGCCCTATGATCTTGCGAGTCATCGGTCGTATTCACGTCGGCCCGTTGCCCACAATGCGTCGGACGCGACACTTCGAGCGGCCGCGGCGACTCAGAGGCCGATTTCACGGAGACCCGCCCCCATGTCCAAGCACGAACGGCACGCGATGGATGACGACGGCGAGTCGATCGTTCTCGTAGAGCGGACGGGCCCGGTCGCGACGATCACGCTCAACCGTCCGGAGACTCGCAACGCCTTCAATCGCGCTTTGCGAAAGCGCGTGCTGGCCGCGTTGCAGGAACTCGAAGCGGTCTCCGACCTGCGCGTCATCATCGTCACCGGCGCCGAACGCGGCTTCTCCGCAGGAGCCGACCTCAAGGCGGGAGTGCAGGGCGACGTGCGCACCCAGCTCCTCGATGAGTACGCGCCGATTCTGCTTGCGTTGCGGCACACGGACCGCGTGGTACTGGCCGCCGTCAACGGCGCCGCCGCGGGCATCGGCGTGGCGCTGGTCGCGGCGGCCGACCTTGCGATCATGGCCGATGACGCGAGCATGCAGCTCGCCTTCAGCAGAATCGCGTTGGTGCCGGACGGCGGGTTGACTTGGGAACTTGTGCGAGCGCTCGGCTACAAGCGCGCATTCAGGCTTATGGTCGAGGGCGGCCGTCTCGATGCGAAGCAATGCCTCGACTTCGGACTGGTGAACGAAGTCGTGCCGGCTGCGCACCTGATGAGCGCAGCGCACGACTGGGCCAAGCGCCTGTGCAAGCTGTCGCCGCTGTGCAATGGGCTGACGAAACGCGCGCTGCACCATGCGCAGCACAGCCATCTCGAAGCCGCGATCGCCTACGAAGCCGACCTTCAGCAGGTCGCCGCCCGAAGCGCAGACTGCCGCGAAGGCATCGACGCCTTCATTAATAAGAGGCCGGCCGAATTCCCGGGCCGCTGATTCGGCCTGTGCCCGCCTCTGTACGGTGGCCCGCTGCTGCGGGACCCTCATGTGACATAACGGTTTGGCGTGGGTGACGACGGTCGCAATTCGGGCCCTCCGCCCTTACCGGGCCCCGGCCGTTCGGGCAGCTTAGTTAGGTCGCGTCCGACGCCGGCCAGCGCGGCCCTGCGGACGGGCTGTCATTTCGGCGCCCGGCGAGTTTCGCCCTGCCGGATGACGCCGTGGATCGAGCGAGGGGCCGAAAGGAGCCAACGCGATTGCGGAACTCCGATTCGTCAGATCTCGACGCGGAGACGCCTGCGGGTTCGTCGCAGTCGATGACCCGTTGGTCGCTGCGGTGGGTGCTGGGGCTTGCCGTCGCCACTCTGCTTGCCGTGCTCTTCGTCGGCATGCGCTTTGCCCAGCAGGGCACCGGCCGCGCGGGGGACCTGGTTGGGGCCGTCGAGACACGTTACGCCCCCCTTCTGCGCATGTCGCGGGACCTCCGCGAGGCGATCACGGCGTTCGACCGCACGGTCGTCGGCCTGCCGCCTGCGGTTTCGCCGAACGAGCTCGCCGAGTTGCGCGCCGCGGGCACGCGAATGCTGCAGGTCTACGACGAGTATGCGCGACTCGCGCCGCCGAGCCCGGCTGACTCGCGCCTCGATTTGCGCGACCGGCTCGAGGACTTTCGCTCCCAGGGCCTGGCCATCGGCGACCTGCACACGCAGCGCAGTGCCGATATTCGCCGGTCTTTGACGGCCCTGGACTCGCTGGCTGCCCGCGCGGCGCGGGCCGGTGACGGCATTTCCGTCGGCGATGAGGTGCTGGCGCGCAGGTCGCTTGCCGAGGTCGCCCGGGCCGCCGCCGCACTGCGCGCGAGCGTCACGACCCTGTTCGCGAGTCCGTCGTCATCGAGCGCACGCGCCGTCGCTGCCGACGAGGCAACCTTTGCGAGGCTGCTGCACGAACACTCGGCCGAGCTGGCGCGGTCACCCGGCCGGGCATGGCTTGAACTCGAACGCGAGGACTTTGCCGATGCCTCCCACGCCGAGGCGCGGTTCCAGGCTACCGAGCAGAAGATCGATGCGGCACGGTCGGCGTTCTCGGTCACGGCCTACGAGCTCGCGGCGTTCGTCGAATCTGATCTGCAGGAGCCGGCCTGGTCAGCGCTCAGCGAAGCTGCCGGTCGCGCCCACATGACGGCCGTCGATGCCGAGCGGCAGGTCATTCGCACCGCGGTCGGCGTGGTACTGGTCGTATTGCTGATCGCCGCGATCGTCATCTACGGCATCACCGTTCCGGCCCGGCGCCTGCTTCACGGCACCCGTCGGCTGACCCGAGGCGCACTCGATGCTCGCGTCCCGCGCGGTGGCGTGCGGGAGCTCGACGAGCTCGCCGCCGCGTTCAACGACATGGCGAAGGCGCTCGACTCGACGCAAAACACTCTCCGCACGGAACGCGCGGCGCTCGAGGACCGTGTCGCCGAGCGCACCGCGCAGCTGCGCCAGCTTGCCAACTTCGACCCGCTGACTGAGCTGCCGAATCGACGCGAGCTGTCGAGCCACCTGGGCGCGGCCATTCTCCGCGCCAAGATGGGCGCCAGCGGGTGTGCCGTGTTCTACATGGACATCGACAATTTCAAGACGATCAACGACACGCTGGGCCACCAGTTCGGGGACAGCGTGCTTCGTGCGATCGCGTCGCGCCTGCAGGAAGTCGCAGGGACGGACGGCTTCCTCGCCCGGCTCGGCGGCGACGAGTTCACGCTCGTGATCGAAGGGCTCGAGTCGGCCGAGTCAGCCAAAGCCCGCGTCGATGCGCTCATGGGTGCGTTCCAGAGGCCGGTGCGGGTCGGCGAGCGCAATTTGCTGATTGCGCTCAGCGTCGGCATCGCACTGTGCCCCGAGCACGGCGACACGTCCGAGGCGCTGCTGCGAGCGGCGGATTCAGCGCTTTTTCACGCCAAGGATCGCGGCCGCAACGGCTACAGCCTGTATCGAGCGGAGCTGCACGCAGCGGCCTCGCACCGCTTCCATACTGAGCAGGGACTGCGGCGTGCGCTTGAGACCGGCGATTTCCTGCTGCATTACCAGCCGGAGGTCTCGCTGGCTGGCGTGAATACGACGGTCGTCGAGGCACTGCTGCGCTGGCGACAGCCGGATGGCCGGATCGCTCCCGCAAGCGAGTTCATCGCGATCGCGGAGCAGTCCGGACTGCTTCTTGAGCTCAACGACTGGGTCCTGCGCAGTGCAATCAACGCGGCGAAGGAGTTGCGCCGCCATACCTGGCCCGATGCGCGCGTGGCCGTCAACGTGTCGGCCCAGCAGTTCCTGACCGGCCGCTTCGTCGAATCGCTGGAGAAGGCACTGAGCGACGAGGCGATGCCGCCAAATTGCCTGGAAATCGAGCTGACCGAGACCGCCGTCCAGACCGGTCGAATGGCGATCGAGGCGCTGCGGGCCGTCCGGCACCTCGGAGTCTCGGTCGCTCTCGACGACTTCGGCGCCGGCTACTCATCGCTGAAGTCGATTGACGAATTGCCGTTGTCGCGCGTCAAACTGGATCGCAGTTTGATAAAGGACATCGATACGAACAGTAACGCAGCCGCGATTGCCCACTCCATCATCCGTCTGTGCCTCGGTCTGGGGCTGACGGTGACGGCCGAGGGCATCGAGAAACACGAACAGCTCGACGTGCTCGCGGCCTGCGGCGACGTCCACGTCCAGGGATTTCTGATCGCGCGTCCGGGTCCACTCGTGGACGTCGCGCGTTTCATTCCCGAGACGGCGGTTCGGCTCGCGGCTGCGTGGCCGAAGCTGGAGGCGTTCCGGCGCGCTGGCACGATGCCGCGCGAGACCGCCGCCACGTTGCTGCGCTGGCCGCGAACGCGCTAGTCACCGAAGAGCATCCAGACCGCAGTCGCGACGTCCTCGGCGACGTCCTCGGGCGCGCCACCCGAGCAAAGGATGCCTGCTCGAATGCTCTTGCGCCGCCCGCCGCAGGCCCACGCCCTGCACGGGCCGCCGTCACGGGAACGCTTCCGCGCGGTACCGAGGGAGCTCGGCTGCGCCATATTCGTCCGCCGCATCAGCCGCATTGCCGGGGTACGCAGTGGCGTCGGGACGTCAGGTGATTGCGACCAGCTCGGGCAGACGCCGGCGACCTAGTGGTCAAATGTCCGGAGCATCTGCACGTCGGCAATCCTGATGCTGCGGCCGTGGACCTCGAGCAGTCCGTGCTCACCCAGTTCGTGCAAAACCCGCGACAGGGTCTCGGGCGTGAGATTCAAGCGCGATGCGATGACGGCCTTCGAGGTGGGCAACGTCACCTCGACGGATCCGCTGTCAACGCCGGCGGCCTGCTGCAGCAGGTAGCCAATCAGGCGCTGAGCACTCGAGCGCATCGTGTAGGACTCAACGTCCTGCACGAGCGAGTGCAGCCGCTTTGCGAGCCCGGCCAGCATGGCCTGAGCGAAAGCCGGGTCCTTGCGCAGCAGGTCGATGACCGGTTGGCTCGGCACCTCAACCAACAGGGAATCGATGACCGCCTCGGCGAACACCGGGTACGGTCGATCCATGAACATCAGCGCCTCGCCAAAGCTCTGCCCCGGACCGAGGATCTCGACGACCTTCTCGCTGCCGTGCACGGACGGGAACGCGAGCTTGATCTGGCCGGAGACGATCACGAAGAAGCCGCGGGCGCGGTCGCCTTTCTGGAACAGGACCTCGCCCTTCGAGAGATGACGCTCGCGTGCCTCGGCAATGATCCCGCGCGCCTGGTCCGCCGTGAGCTCCTGGAAAAGCGCGAGCCGACCCACGATCTGCGCGCTCGCCGGTCCCGCTGGCCTGCCGTTCGCCATTCGTACCCCTGTGCGTCCTCAGCCACCGAGCAGTCGGTCGCGCGCTTGATTCAGGTCAATGCGGCGCGCCCTGCCTGCCGTGTAAGAATGACGCACCGAACGGCGTCCGTCACGCAACGCTGAAACGGGCGTGCCCGACGCATTCGCCACCGGTATCCCTGGAGATCCTTCGTGCCCGTAACCATCGATGGCAGAGCGCTCTCGCCACCCGAGCCGTTCGAGCTGACCATGCAGGCGCTCGACGGGCTCGCGATCGGCGACGAGGTACTGCTGATCCTCAATTGCCGGCCGCAACCGCTCTACCGGGCGTTGCTGCGCAACGGGTTCGCCTGGCGGGAAGTCGCCCAGGACGACGGGTCCCTCGCGATCCACATCTACCATCGCGCAGGCGCTCCTAGTCCCGACGTGACGCCGCACGGATGAACGCCCGCGGCGCGGTTAGACGACGTTAAGGTTTCCTGAACGCGCCTTCAGCACTAGTTCCCACGCGGGCTCGGCCAGCCGGCAGGCTCTACGCCATGGCCGGCCGATCTGCCGGCGGATGCGGGGAACGACCGTGAGCTACGCCACTCCGATCAGTCACGCGGACGCTACGGTACACGGGGACATCGAGTTCCTGATCCCGCAGCCTGACCGCCCGTTCTGCTACGGCTACGAACCCGCGGCGGACGCCGCCGCGCCGACCACGGTCTTCGCCGAGAGGCGCGTGCTGATCCGCGACATCCGTGCGTCTGACGCGTTGTCGCTCGATGACAACGGCGCCACGTTGCTGCGCGTGCCCTCTTGCGTGCGCAACTTCTACGACGATGACGAGCTGCAGGGGCGCTACTACCCCGAGTCGGCCGAGATCATCCGCGCGGCGCTGGGTGCCTCCCGCGTCATCGTTTTCGATCACAACGTGCGTCGCGGCGCTCACCTCGCTCTGCACGCTGACCGGTACGACCAGGGCCGGCCGGTGCACCACGCTCACACCGACTACACCGAGACATCAGCGCTGCGTCGGCTGCAGGATGAGCTTGGCCCCGACGCCCGAGCGGCGGCGCGTGGACGGGTAATTCAGGTCAATCTGTGGCGACCCATTCGCGGCCCGCTGCGCGATGCGCCGCTCGCGATCTGCGACGGCCGCTCAGTGGGCGCGAACGATCTTGTCGCAACTGATCTTCTCTATCCCAATCGGCGCGGCGAGATCTACTACTTGACGCACGACGCGGCGCAGCGCTGGTACTACGCACCGGACATGGCCAGCGACGAGATCTGGTTGTTCAAGAACTATGATTCGCGGTCGCGCGGCGGCGCGAAGGTCGCGCCGCACAGCGCATTCGACGACCCGCGAGTGTGGTCGAAGATCCCGCCGCGTGAAAGCATCGAAGTGCGGGCGTTCGCACTGTTCGACGCCTGAGTCGGTACGCGAGCACCGCCATGCGCGAGCGAATCCATCGCCACCCACTTCGAAACCGTGACCGCGAGCGTGCGACGCGGGGTGCGAGGCGATGCGGCGATCCCGGACCCTAGCGCATGGACACCGACGCCAGCACCGAACGCAGCCCGTCCGACGATCGCCGTGGGCAACCGCTGTGCGATCGCACTGGAATCACTGCGATGGTCAGGCGCGCCGAGCGACGTTGCGTGGTTGCGAGTGGGCCTTCAGCTTCGGTCGCCCGCGCCGCCGCCTATAGCGTCCGGCAGCAGTGGTGGTTGCCGCCGCGGACTGGCGCCTTAGCGCTCGTGGCGCTCGCGATACTCCTCATTCCGGGCGGCCTGGTCGCGGCGATGCTGTTGGCCGCCGCGCGAAGGTACCTGCGTTCGTTGCGCTGAGCGCGTATCGCGCCGGTGCCGCGCCGACCGCGCCTGTTCCGCAGCGGCCGTGCGAGCTGCGTCCCATCCGTGGCGACAAAGAGCGCAATCACGCGACTCGCGGCGCTTTCGCCGGCCGCGCTCAGACGTGCATTGCGAGAGTTCAGCGAAGCTGAACACGTTCTCAGCTGTTCGCAACATAGACGCCGCGCGGTGTTGGAGACTCCCAATCCAAGGCGCCGTTGCCTTGGCACGTTAACACTAAGGAGCATTCCGATGAACGCCACTCGCCTCTCGCGTTCCATCGCTGCGGCATTGCTCGCCGCGGTGACACTGTCGAGCGTACTGTCGCTAGCGCACGCTGCGCCAGTCGCAGACTCGGAGTCGCGCGTCGTTCGCTACGATGATCTGAACCTCGAGACCCCTGCCGGCGTCGAGGCGCTGTACAAGCGGATCAAGGCGGCCGCCCGCGACGTGTGCGGAGAGCCGACGGTCATCGGTTCGCACCTCGCCACCGAGGCGTGGAAGGATTGCGTTGCCGGGGCCGTGCGACATGCGGTACTGACGGTTAACCAGCCGACGTTGACGACCTACTATGCAGCGCAGTTACGCGATCCGCGCCAGTGGAACCCGGGCTGATCGCTGCGCGTCCCGAACCAGGGTGAGGGGCGGGCTCGCTGTGCCTGCTCCCTTTCCCGTTGCGAATCGCCTCCTTTTGACGTAATCGCGAAGCGCCGCTCAGTTCGGCGGTGACATTCGCCCGACCCGCACGCCCGGCCACCGCGCGTCGGGCGCTTGCCGCAAGCCGCGATCGCGGCATCCGGGATGTTCAACTGCCCGCCGCGTATAAACCATTGAACCTGTGCTAATTTCAGATGCTGACCGGGTGTCGATCGCACGGCGGGTCTGACGGACTCGACGCGGGCAGAAGCGTCCCGCCGGTGAGCCCTGCGTGCTAGCGTAGTTCACCGAGAGCCGGGCACACGGTGCGCACGCCCGCGAGGGCTGACGGGGATGCGGCACATGCGAGACCTACTCGAGATCATCGCGCGAGCGCGGCCCGCCGCCGCACTCGCGCTTGCAGCAACGCTCGTCGCGACGCCGGCCGTGATCCTGGCGCAGGAGCATCACCACGGTGGCGACTCGGACTGGCTACTCTTTCCGAGCGCCCAGGGGCTAGCTCGCACAGGCAGCAACGCCGACGAGCCGCAGAATGACCATGAGTGGGCAGTCGTCGACGTGCTGTTCTCGCACTCGCTCGGCCGCTTCCGCGCCCTGGCCGAGACCGAGGTCGCCACCGACGAGGTCGAGATCGAACGCCTGCAGTTTGGCTGGGAGTTCAGCGAGAACACGCTCGGCTGGATCGGCCGCTTTCATCAGCCCTCTAGCGCATGGAACATCGAGCATCACCATGGTCAGTACCTGCAAACCGCGATCACGCGCCCGAACATCGAGCGCTGGGAGGACGAGGGCGGCCTGATTCCGCAGCACGTCACCGGTCTTCTGCTGGAGACGCGCGGTGCGCTGGGCGCCAACGGCGGCCTCGCCGTCGCCGTCGGCGGGGGCGCGGCACCGGTCCTCCACGACGGCAGCCTGGAACCCATCTACGTCCTGCGCACGAACACCGGAGGCCACCGTGGATCGTGGTCGGGCCGCATCGCTTACCTTCCGGATCTCGTCGGCGACGACAGCATCGGGCTTGTCGTTGCGCAGCACGACGTAAACGTCGTCGACCCGAACGTCGCCGCACTGTTCGGCGCCAACGACGTGCAGCTCGACGTGGTCGGCGCGTTCGCGAAGTTTGCCGGCCAGGAGTGGCGGCTGCAGTCGGCCTACTACTACGTCGACGTCCATTTCGTCACGGCGCCGACGCCGCGCACGGAGAATTTCGGAGCCGGCTATCTTCAGATCGAGCGATCGACGGCCGTGCGCCTGACACCCTTCGCGCGACTCGAGACCTCGGCCAATGCCGGCCATTCCACCTATGTGTCGTTTCAGCCACGCGAGTTCGAGCTGCGCCGAGAGCTCGCCGGCTTGCGCTGGGACGTCAGCCACAACCAGGCGCTCACCATCGAGGCCGGGCGCGCCACCACGCTGATCGCGCGTTTCAATGAGGTCCGGCTGCAGTGGAGCGCCGTCTGGCCGTGAAGCGACTGCTCCTACTGCTGACCGCCGCGCTGCTGCTCGTTCCGGCGGCGCGGATCCGGGCGGCCGAGCAAGTCATGGTGCTGATCGTCAGCGCCGATTGTCCGGTCACACACCTCGACGTCATCGACGTGCGCAAGCTGTACCTCGGGCTCAGTGTCATTCGCGACGACCTCCCGCTGCGCGCGCTCGAGAATCGCAGCGACGACCGGCTACACGAGGCGTTCCTGCAGAACGTCATCGCCATGCCGGCCGGCGCCTACGAGAAGCGGCTGCTACTGATGATGCTGCAGCAGGGCGCGCATCGCCCGCGGCTCTTCACGAGGACCGCCGAACTGCTCGCGGCAGTGGCGGCCGACCCCAGTGCGGTGAGCGTTGCCTGGGCGAAGGATGTCGCGCAGGATCGGCGGATCAAGGTGCTCCGAGTACTATGGAGAGATTGAGCGGCACGCTTGCCTCGCGAATCGCGCTCGTGATGCTCGCGGCGCACGGGGTGCTCCTGCCCGCGCTGTTCTTTGGTCTCATGCGCGGCGTCGAGCGTGCGCTCGCGGACCAGTTCATCGCCCAGGTACGTGGATTCTCGCGCGCGGTTGCCGACGAGTTCGAGCTCGGCGACGCACTCGATTCCGTCGAGCGATCGCGCGCGCTGCTTGACTCGGCGATCCTGCGCGGCGACGGCGTGTATGCCGAGCTCCGCGGAGCCGACATCAACGTCCGCAGCGAACTCGGGCCGGCCGGCATACAGCGCCCGAAGCACCAGAATCTGGACGTTGACATCGCCCAGGGCGGCCACCAGATCTATTTCCTCATGCTGCCGGTAGAGCACGCCGGGAAGCAGGCCGAGCTCTGGCTCGGGTTCGACGAGGCACCCACGATGGGGCAGATCGGCGAGGCGCGCTCGCGCATCCTGATCGCGCTAGGCGCGTACTTCGCGTTGACGATGGCCCTGGGTGTGCTGGTCGGATACTGGTTGTCGCGCCCCTTGATCGAGCTCAGGCAGCGATCGAAGCGCGTAGCCTCCGGCGACTACACGCTGACGCTGGGCGCAAGTTCGTCGTTGCGCGAGGTCGCGGAGCTAGGGGAGGACCTCGAGCGCATGCGCAGCGAGCTCGTCGGCGTCAGTGAACGGCTTCGCTACGAGATTGCGGCCAAGGAGGCTGTGGAGTCGGAGCGCCGCGCCCTCGAGGTCCAGCTGCGCCGACGGCATCGGCTCGAGACCGTCGGTACGCTCGCGGGCGGCGTGGCACACGAGTTCAACAACGCTCTCGTGCCCATCATCCTCTACACCGAATCGATGCTGCTCGATGCGCCGGCCCCGAGCGCGCAGCGCGAGCAACTCGAAGGCGTCCTGTCCGCGGCGCGGCGGGCGCGAGAGATCGTCCGCAAGGTGTTGACGTTCAGCCGAAATATCGATGCCGGCCAACTGGTGCCGGTCAGGCTCGAGGCGATCGTCGACGAAGCGCTGAAGTTGTTCCGCGCCCTCGTGCCGCCGAACATCGAGGTCGTGCGGGAGGTCGAGGATGGTATACCGGAAGTGCTCGCCGACGCCGGCCTGCTGAGCCAGCTGATCATGAACCTTTGCACGAACGCGTATCAGGCAATGCGCTCGGGCGGAACCCTGACCATTGGTGTACACGTGGCCAGGCACTCCGGAGGCGAGCCGGATCGCGTTGTCGAGCTGTTCGTTCGCGACACCGGCCATGGCATGGATGCGGTAACGATGGAGCGCATCTTCGAGCCGTTCTTCACGACCCGGGAGGTCGGGTCCGGCACGGGTCTCGGGCTCGCCGTCGCGCATGGCATTGCGATCAGCTTCGGCGCCAGCATCCTCGTCGAAAGCTCGCCGGGCGGCGGGTCGACATTCCGCGTACGGTTCCCGCCCGCGCCAACGACCGTGTTCAGCCATGCCGTAGCCGAACCGAATCCAGTCAGGAGCGCCCGATGACAACGCCGTCGGCACCCCCAGATCAGCCTGCCGCACCCAGACTGATGATCGTTGACGACGAACCTGACGTCCGGGCGGCGATGGCACGGGTCCTGGAGCGCGCCGGCTTCGCCGTGCTCCTGGTCGCGAGCGCCGACGAGGCTATCGCGGCACTGCGGACCGAGCGTGTCGACTTGCTGATCACGGACATGATCATGCCGGGGCTTAACGGCGCGGACCTGATCCGGGTCGTCAAGCGCGACTTCCCGGAGATCCGTGTCGTCGCAATCTCGGGCGGCGGCAACTTCTGGCCACAAGGGTACAAACCCGAGGCGATCACCACCTCGGCCTACCTGGCCGCCGCAGAGAAGGCCGGGGCCGATGGTGCGATCTCGAAGCCCTTCGAAATCCTCGAGCTGCTCGAGGTCGTTCGCTCGGTGATCGCCAAGCGCGACGGCGCCCGCTAGGGGCGGGCCGAGCCACCCGCCGCGCCGCGGCCGAGGTACGCGATGAGTCCGGCGGCGGCCGCCGCCGCTGCGGGTCCCATCAGTACCTGCACCGATCCGCCCGCCAGCCGCGCGACACCCCGCACCCCGAACGCGCGCAGGCGCGGTTCGTCGACGGCGCTGACCTGCACGACGCGCACCAGCAACCGGTCGCCGCCGAGCTCGATCGCCGGTACGTTCGCGCGGCCGCCGAGCGCTGCAACGAACCCGGCCGCGCGCTCCTCCGGCCACGCCGGCGGCGCGATCGCCGCCGCTGCCGCAGACGCCGGCTCCCTGACCACCGTCTTCAGAGCGCCCCTGATCCGTCCGGCCACCTGATCGGCAATCGGACCCAGAACGACCTGCAGAAGACCGGGGCCTAGTTCGACGACCCC
>Ga0335069_10006156_pt1 | contig 17478 bp, 22 predicted proteins | sample Lox_Sample_11_FD_206714 | JGI IMG/M metagenome (GOLD analysis project Ga0335069, IMG submission 206714) | Soil microbial communities from Loxahatchee National Wildlife Refuge, Florida, United States - Lox_Sample_1.1 | ecosystem: Environmental > Terrestrial > Soil > Wetlands | place: USA... | reverse complement strand
TATATACACTACTTCGTTGTGTAATCTGACGAAGTATATGATCATGGGTTTATTAGTAAACATATAATTACTATACCATTTTCCTTTGGCTACGTCGACATATATTTAAGCTGCGATTTGATTCGAGCTATTGGCATATGTTGCTGCCATTTTATTCTCCTTTATTAATCAGCTATGCGGAATGCATAGTCTGGTTTTAGCTTCTACCGCCACGAAAGTTCATTTCGCCGGTATATTGCTAGATAAAGCCGCGTTACGACTTTAGCTCACCTTTAAACGCTAATACTGCTCGTTCCTTCGCACTTAACTGCCGGGTCGAACTCGTAGCATTCGTTAGTGTTTTCATGGGTTGTGTCTGCTTTTGATCTTGTGGCTTCGTTGCGGCTTGATCTTTCACCTGCGCGGGTGTAGTCAATCGCTTTTTGATCTTATCTATTCTTGTAAGCTTAAGAGCTTCATTGACTAAGTAGTCTTCTACCTCTTGAGTAGCTTCCTCTACCGTCATCAATCTGCCTTCTTCTTTAAATGTCTTTTCTATTAGCTCTACTACATCGTTTACAGAGCCTGTAGCCTTGACTGTCTCGAATTGAGGATCTGTTTTAACTAACTCTGTTACATCTGCTCTAATCTGGGCTACGGCTGCTTTATATGAGCTATCTTGTTGTTCTTGTTGAGTTTTTTGTTGATTTTCGATTATTTTACGTAATTCTTGAATTTCATTTGCTTGTTTTTGGAGTAAATTTTCATATCGGGGGTTCTTTTGAGATTGGTCTAAAGCATGTTTAGTTAGCTCATCATATGAAAGCTCGGCCTCTGCCAGTACATCTAGCGGATTTTCTTTTAGCCGTTGCTTAGAGATATACTGGTTAAGGTCTATCTGAGTGCTATGTTTCGCTGCGGCTTCTTCACGGGCTTTGATCTCGGCTTCACGTTTACGTAGGATTTCATCTTGTTGTTGTTGCTTTAGGCGAATAGCCTTTTCTCGTTTAGCGAGTTGGGCAAGACGGGCAGAAATCTGAGGATCTTCTTTAGGCTTTTCTTCAGTGATTTCAGTAGTTTGAGGCTTAATGTCTGGAACCGGGACTTGAGGGGCGATAGCTGATAGCTCTTCTGGGCTCACCTGATTAGGATTAATAGAATGGTTAGCTGGTTGTTGAGCTGGAGCATGAGTATTTGTTAACTTAGCTACGGCACGGGCTTTAGCGTCAGCTTGAGCTTTATGGTTAACTCCGCTTTGTTGGATTTGATGTGGCGATGCTATTGGTGTGGTTTTCATTTAAGCTCCTTGGGGGTTAGCGTTAGGCACTAAGGGACTAGTTGGTTGAGGCTCTGGTTGGGCTTGCGGTGTTGGTTGCTGTGGTGTCATAGCTGCCATAGCGGATTGCTTTATAAGCTGGATTTGAGAGAAGAAATCTCTTAACTTCTCAGCTTTAGACTCTTCTAGTTTAGCTGCAGTGTATAGGTTTATATACTGGGTTGTAAGTGTCTCGGCAAGACCTAAATCTAGGAATGGATCTGGCGGGGTATATTTCCCTGTCTCTACTATATCGTCTAATATCTTAAATATACGCTCTTCTGAAGCGTTAGCTAACCGTTCTACTTGTTCTAAGTCTGGATAATCTAGTAGTCTACGGCCTTCCTGTATGGTTATCATACCAGATTGTATCATTTCTGTTACTTTCTGGAGTCTACCAGCAGGATCTTTAGGAAGAGATGACTGTGTAAAACACTGGATAACGAATTTATCCTCTATCAATGAAGCTTTAGGCAAGTCGATTTCTTTAGTGCCGTCTTTAGATGGGTATACCGTGGAGTAAGATCCGTCACGTTCTGCTATATCTTTAGCTAAATCTATTACTTGATAGGCTAAGTCTATGAAAAGATTATCATATCTTCGAGATAGCGATGCAAACCTATCAGTAGAGATGTCATCATATGTCCTAATCGCCTCGCCGGAATCAAGACCTTGAGGCTTCTGCGATGCAGCTTGTAATGCACTAACGCCTGACTGCTGATAGCCATACTGGATTAGTTTATCCCGCTCTGCGTATAAATCAGGTGCATTAGCTGGAGCTACTTCATAAAGGGGTTTAGTGCCCCGAAACTTAATAATTGAGCCTACTTCGTTGTTAAACGATGCAGAAGTTACTTTAGAGCCTTCTTCTACAAACACCCTAGGTACGCCTACGAGCTTAATAGCTCTAGAGATAGTGAAAAGTAAGGAATTTAGCTCCATCTGTGTGCCCATTAGCTGCTCAGCAACACCCTGGGACCAGAATCCTAGTAGTCTAGGGCTATAATGCATAAAAGAGAATGGGAATCGGTCTTTAGTATAGAGCTCATCTAGGATAGACCCTGAACTGATAGCTAATATATGCTTACCGTCTTTAACGTTCTTACCTGAGGGTAATGCCCAACCTTCGCACACCATGACTAAATCTGAGACAGATTTAGACGCATCTGATGAGTTATCTGGGTAGGCTTTAGCTGCTATTTCTATTTTATCTTTATGCTCTGGGAAGTTAGCTAATAATACATCTCTATCTACTAGCTTCATACGGCCTAGGCGTCTAGGTTTACCGTACATAGCTTCGTTAGGGTCTACTAACAATTCAGTTAATAGCACCCGCTCCATGCCCACGCGGTTATCTGGTGTCTCAAATGTATGTATAACGCCTGTGCCTTCAACACAAGCATCTCTAAGCGCTATAGCGGCTAGATCATAGGTTTCACACCCGAAGAATTCACCTTGAACGAAATTATTTAGTTTTTTCGCTAAGTTACGTTGTTTGTAGTCAGACCCGTCTGTAAGAAATACAGGCTGGGGCCTAGATTGAGATAACCTAGATACCAGGGTGTCTACAACTGACTGGACTAGATTAAACGTAGGACGTTCCTGAGGTAGACCATATGTTTGGTCCATCTTAGAGATATTATTACCTGCGAATGAATACAGACTTTGATTACCGTATAGCCTAGCAAATACAGCTGCTTGACGGTATCTATACCCCTGACCTTCCTTTAGATAAGCCATAGTGGTTAAGAACTGGGCTGCTCTTTCATCTGGAGTTTTACCCAACCACCATTTCTGCAGAGTAGACATCTCTGCATCCATTTTGGTTTTAAAGGTTATTTTGCCCGGAGGGCCTTGGGATTTCTTAATTTTCATTAGTTCTGATCAGTTACGCTATAGTATAGTTTTTGGTCATCAGTTAGTTTCTCCCAGGCTTCGTCTAGCTTAATGGGGGTGTCTTGATCTACCCCACCAGGGATAAACGTTTCCTGGGGCTGTTCTGTGCTTATAGAGGCCGATTCTGGGGACATCCCGAAGTCGATTTTAATGCCATCTATCTCAATAGAATCAATGCCGGATTTACGGCATAGCTCTATAACCGATTTTAATTGCTTAATAGTATCTATTTTCAAGTTTACTCCGTTATAGGAGATCTTTGTTTCATTTTGCGACGAACCTTGTCTGCTAAAGAGCCTGAATGCTCTTCATGCTGGGACATTTCTCTTTCGTCTGTATGGTCGACTGCATCCATGGGATTATCTAATTGGCGTAACCCATCAGATTCACTATAGTTTTCTTTCTCTAATGACATAAAAGAGGCTTGATCTTCTTCATTTGCATCTTCATCTGCATTACGGGATAAATCTGCTTGGTCATCATCTGTAGTGTCCATAGAACCGTGGGAATTAATGTGGGCATGTCCTTCCATTACTTCTCCGCCTTTAGCGTAGTTTTCAGCTTCGTTCATATCAGCAGAACCTGACATCCCGTCTTCTTGGGCTGCTTTACGCTTAGCCATGATAGCGGCTGCGATAGATGCATGATGCATTAAATCTTCTTCATCTGGTTGGTCCATCATTTCATGGTCTGTATCAACCTCACCCCCCTGCATATAGGCTTTACGCTGATTTGGGTTGTGGGGTGCTTCCATGTCTGGATCTGACCCATGGGCATCTGCCATAGCTTCGTTATGGCTATAAGCCATCTCTGAGCCTTCATCCATAGAGGGTGACATAGACTCCATTAAATGACGCTCATCATCTCTAAGAGCCTCACCGCCTGCTGCATATGGCTTACGGCTTGTGCTATGAGCTGTAGCCATGTCTGGGTCAGGCGTATGTGATTCAGAATGGTAATCATATTCTTCTGGAGGCTGTTCACTGGGGTTTGACGGGGCTGCTGTATCTTGTAAGTCATCTTCCTGGGTACGGAGTCTAGCTGTAAAGCCTGTAGCTGGCACCATGCTAGGATGTTTAAGAGGATAGATTTTACCTAATCCTGCTTGTCTACGCTCAGGCCGGTCTGTAGCACGATCGTTCATAGGGGCTTTTTTAGCTGAGTTACGGCGCGTCATAGCCGCGTCATCATGGGTATCTGAGGGCATAGGGCGCTTTTCATTACTAGCTGATATAGATCCACCTTCTGCATAGGCCGGGCGGTCTTTTAAATGCTGGTCGGCCGGAGTGATCATCCCGCCTTTAGCCTTCTTTTTAGCTTTACGCTTAACGCTGTAGGAAATGGCTAAGGCTTGATCTTGGGGCTTACCATGCTCCATTTCAGTTTTTACGTTGTGTTCGAAAGCGGCTTTCCCTTTTTTATGAATTAGTGGCATTTATTCCTCAGATTCGTCTGAATCGGTTAAATGTTCGCCCTCAGTGTGAGGCTGTGCATCGCAGATCTCGAAAGCAGATTTAAGGGCAGTTGCTAACCCTTTGATATCTTTCATGTTTATGTAACGAAGTATATCTTCTGCTACTGCTTCTAAGTCTTCGTTTGGATTTTCTGTGGTTTGGTTGTGGGTATCAGGTTTACGCTCGTGGATAATTACGCCCGATTGCTGGGCTTTTTGCTTCAAGAATGGTAGCACGTTCGCCTCCTGGGCTTATATTTGTTTATAAGTCATTTTTTAGTTGATTTTGGCTTAAATCTAATATATTCTATTTGATATGAAAAATGTAAGAGATAGAGTCCATGGTAGAGTCTGGGGTAGAGTCGGGAGTAAGGTCAGGAATAGAGTCTTGGATAGAGTCTGGGATAGAGTCTGGGATAGAGTCTGGAATAGAGTCGGGAATAGAGTCTATGATAAAGTCTGGGATATATTATGAAAAATGTAAGGGATAGAGTCAGGGATAGAGTCTGGGGTAAAGTCGAGAGTAAGGTCAGGAATAGAGTCAGGTATAGAGTCTGGGTTAGAGTCAGGGATAGAGTCTGGGATAGAGTCTGGGTTAGAGTCTGGGTTAGAGTCTGGGATAGAGTCTGGGATAAAGTATGAAAAGTATAAGAAGTACAGTAAGATTTAGAAGTTACGCTAGGTCTCAAGATATAGTAACGAGTAAAGTTACGGAGATTGTTGAGGCTAAAGTTTTGCTTGACCTAACAGATAAAGTAAGTAATAAAGTTTGGCAAAAAACTTGCGATAAGATAAAAAATACGGTTATTCATACTCTCCTTTAAGCCATTTACTATATTCTTGTTCTTTTCTGACACCTTCTAGCTCAGCTTCAAACATCTCATTAGACTGTGCTTCAGCCCACTCTTTAGTCCCCCATTTAGGCTTAGGTTTAGTCTCAGGCTCCCAGGCGTATGCTGGGCTTAATTTAAATGCGTATAACACAGCGTCAATAATATCTGAGTGAAATCGATCACTTACACGGATTCTGTCAGGGGTAGTTTTGTCTCTATCTATCTCTAATAGATAGCTATCTTGAGCGAAACGCGAGTCTTTTTTAGCCTTGAATCTGCCTACTCTTAGTGCATCGTTAAGAAAGGCAACATTTTCCATTTTTCTAGTCTTATCAGCAGCTTCCACGGGTATTTGATGGCGTCGGATTAGCTCTTCCCCTATCTTTTTGCCTAGTGCGCCCATATCCATTATCATTTTATGGACTTTATATTTTTGGTCAAGCATCTTGATCTGTTCAGCAAGGGCTGTTATGTCTTGTTTAGGCGTTATTAATTCCTCTACTAAATAAGTAGTGGGCTCATCTTCCGACCAGGCTAGTATAGCTATAGCGTCTGCGTCTTCATGACCTACGTCTATGCCCATTATGTAATTAAACCTAGGCTTAATAGGCAGATTAACAAAGTCATTTTTATCTGGCATATACCGGATGAGAAGGGAATCCGTATCAGTTGCCCACTCACCGAAGAACTCGCGTCTAACGCTAGGGTCCGTGATGGTTCTGCCGCTTCTAGTCATTTCCCTGTTAAACACCTGCTCGTGGGTCATTTTAGACTTAATCGGTATGAATGGGTTATCCCAGAAGGTCCATGCATGCTTACTCCAGCCTTCTACGCTTGTCCAGCACTTATGAAAGTAGCCCACAGGCACTGGGGATGGCGTACCGATTAAGCATAAAGACCCTGCGTAATCCATTAGAGCAGGCCCTATAATGTCGTCTATCAAGTCTCGTATATAAGCTTTAAAAGATTGACACTCGTCTATGTAGCAGAGTTTAATAGCTATTCCCCGGATCTTCTCTATTTCAGTCTCATCTTTAGCGCCTATAATCAATACTGAGGCACCATTTGGAAATGATAGAGATAAGTCTAAATCATTGATTTTACAAGGTAATTTAAACTGTCTTACAAGCTTTTTAAACTCATTCCATATAATCCTTTTGCCCGAAGTACCCGTAAGGGTGATATACGCGGATATTGTATCAGGATTGTTTATGGCGGTATGAATTAAATGCGCCGCGCAGGCTATGGTTTTGCCTGCACGACGAGAACAAACAGCTACTTTAAATGGCGCTGGATCATCTACAAATGCTAATTGTTTATCGAAAAGGAACTGGGATATATTGAACTGGCGCTGCCAAAACTTATCTATCTCAGTGTCGTTAGTTCTTTGCTTTGCTATCCGCTTCATTAGTGTCCAAGTGAATTGTTTTAAAGCCTGAAAATGGTACAATGCTGCATTCTTTGCCGCGAAATACCAGTACTTGGTCATTATTTAAGTACATCTCAACGCCTGAGTATTTCTGCCCTCCTCGCGCACCGAGCTCGAAGGTAAGGTCAAAGTTAACCCCGGCACCCATAAAGGCGGTATGGAGGCTGCCGCCTTTAATTTTCAGTCCGATTTTCAGATTGTCCATTAGCGGTCTCCTTTACTTGGTTAGCGGCAGCCTGGGCATCGATGCTGGTACGGGCATTAGCCTCTTGGTTTAATTCTAGTAGTCGAGCATTATAAATTTTAGCCTCTTCTGAATAAACAAAAGACTGATAGTTAGACTGGCCGGCTTTGTTTAGCACCTCGTTATACTCCTTACGGATTTCTTCTAGCTGGCGGGGCTCTTTAGGCGCCTGCGCTGGAATGACTTTCTTTGTTTTGTTCTTGAAAAACTTCATTGATCCTCCTTATAGGTCAAATGGGTTAAACTGTATGTTATTGAATTTCTTAGATAATTCTAGTCCCAGAGTAGTGAAATGTGTGAATGTAGTAGGGTATTTAGGCAAAAGCATACGACCTAATCCTTGTTTACGCCAGCGTTTTTTGACATACACCCAGTGTATGGTCAGAAAGTCAGGAGACAAGACGCTATATCCCACTATCACGTCTTCATTATCTTTAAGACAAGCTATGACTACGTTATTAGTATTTAAAAGTCTATCTACTACTAATTTATAGTTGCTCATAAATGCGTTTTTATCCGTTATTAGATTAAAAAAATTATTTCCATAATAGAGCCCATTTAAAAATGTTGATATTACAAAGGGTCTGTCTGATTCTTTTAAGTCTCTGATTTTACAGATTATTTCTATTTCAGAAGATACTTGTCTAACATTTTCTTCTTCAGCGGCTTGATTATGTTGTACACCGATGTCCGATTGTTCCATTTAACTACCTTAGTTTGCTCCAGTAACTTACCTATATCTCTATAGCTGATGCCATTAGCATGGTATTCCCATACTATACGTTCTAGCTCAGTTTCAAAATTATATTCATTTAAAAAGGTTTGCGCCAATCTATAGTATTCATCTCTAGATGTCGCTATTCCGTATTGATAATTAACTACTCTAGACTTAGATATAGTAAAATTTTTTAAATATCCGCGACTAGTCTCTATGTCGTTAAATCCGCTAGCTTTTAGCTTATCAGACCATATTTTCTTTAATTTCTTTAGGCTCTGTTTCATTTTGTTTATTCTCAGATGCTTTTTTAATCTCTGCGTCTTGCTCTGCTTTTAGATTGTTAACCGTGGCTGCGGCTAATTGATTTGCTGCAAATTTTCTTAGAACTTTAACAAATAACATTTTAGGTACGCTGTCTTTACCTGATGGTAAACGCATAACTTCATTGCTGATAACCCATTTAAGTGACCGGTCATCTGCGATAGGACCTACTAACTTTACGATAGAATCTAGCCATGCGTTAAACTCAGTCATGCCAGTGGGGATTTTAGACGGTAAATAAGCTAGAATCGTTGCTAGTAATGCTTTTGATTTTGTAATGATTTGATTCATGTTGCCTCCTTTAAATAGTGTATTATATTAATCCGTTTTGTCAATCATTTTTATACGTTTGCTAGAGTTTTTCCTATTTTTGGTATAGCTTCTAAGGCTACTGTCTCAAATTGAGTCGTATTTTCCATAGAATCCTGTAAAATAACGGCTACGTCATCCGCGTCAGCTTCATTACATTCTACTACAATGCTATCATGCACCTGGAGTACGATTTTAGCGTTTATTCCTAGCATTTTAAAGTTATTATTGAGTCTAATCATCGCTCTATTGACTATAGAGGCGGCTGTAGACTGTATCCTATGGTTTACTGATAGGTTTAATAGCTTTCTGGCCTCATATGGTAGGTCTTTATGGGGTATTTTCTTATCTATAGTCTTAGCCTCTGGCATTCTCCTAGGTCTACCGAATACACTTGTGACCATGCCGTTAGCTTTTACTTGCTCATGAGAATCTAGCATCATTTTCTTTACATTAGAGAATTTATTAAGGTATCTGTCTATTATGCCTTGTGTCTCGTCTGAGGACTTGCCTGTTTTGCTCATTAACTGAAACCCGGTAGCCCCGTACACTGAGGCTAACGCAATCTCTTTTGAGATGAACCTAAGGTCTTTATATTTGACCCGGAATGATGTTTCCTTTTCTTCTTTACTAGCCGTGCAGTCTGTTTTATTGAATGTTTCGATTCCGATAACGGAATAGAAGTCATCTCCACCTTTAAAAGTTTGTAAGAGTTTTTCGTCTTTACTGATATAAGCAAACACTCTGGGCTCAAGTTGGCTGTAATCCGCGCCGACGAAGATCTTAGATGGCCTAGCCCTAATACAAGACTTAATGCGTTTATCATCTCTTGGTAGGTTTTGAAAGTTAGGGTTTCGTGATGAGTATCGCCCCGACGTAGTTCCAGTTTGTAGGAATGACGGCCTAATAATTCCATATTCTATCCTTTCTTCTATGCCGGACACATACGTGTCTAGCAGTTTTCTTTTCTTTTTATACTTTAATAGCTTTTCTATCCATTTGTATTTACTTGATAATTTACTTAAAGTCTTTTTATCTGCGGCTATATAGCCCCAAGGCTCTTTTACGGCTTTACCTTTTTTAATCTTGCCGTTTACGATGGCTTCGGGCTCATATAACATGCCTATGTTTGATTTACATATTTCTATAAAGTCTCTTTTAGCTGTAAGTGTATACGGAAGTCTAAGACCTAAGCCTCGGCAGACCTTTTTGCCCTCATCTGTTAACGTACCAAATTCTAGCCCATATTGATCAAAAAGTAGCCATGAGAGTTGTTGATTAGACTCTATGTTAAATGTTGTTTTTTTATTATTGCCTGGGTATTTATCTTTAATCTTACTGTGTATTTCTGAATGGATAAAGGCCTTGGCTTCTTCGCACTCGGCCTCTAGGGTCTTCTTAAGCGTAAGTAGCGCTGTGCTGTCCACATAAAGTCCGGTAACATTCATGTCATATGTAGGGCCCTTAAGTAACGGCATGCTTTCATCTTCGTAGAAAAACTTATATAGATTGTCGTCTAACTGATCTAATAACTTCATGAAAATTCTATATGTTAGCCATGCATCCTTAGCTCCATATTTACCTAACAAAGCGGAGTCAGCTTTATACATTTCTTTATCGCTGGCGGTGTACTTACCGCCATTCTTTACGACACTGGCTTTCATCTCGTCTTGTTCTACCGTAGCCTTTTCGCCTAATAGTTCTCGTGCTAATTCCTTAAGTGCTACGCGGCGGTTCTCGTTTATAAGGTGGGCTAGCACCATGGTGTCTGTATGCAGAGAGTCTATAAGGCGGATATTGAAGTTAGATTCTACCATTTGGCAGTCAAACACCGCGTTATGCATTATTAAATTCTTGGGTATAAGAGAGATAAGCAGCTCTGTAATGCATGGATGTCCGTCAATCTCAGTGGACTTTAAACTCGTGCCGTCCCATTCCTTTAATATGACATAGTAAGCCTCTCTGTCTAAGCAACAAAATGACATTCCTATGATTTGAGAACTGTTAGATAAGCCAGTAGTTTCCGTGTCAATAGCTATGAACTCTTTATCCGATAAGCACTTAATTAAATCATTAATTTCATTAATGGTTCTTAAAAGTATTAGTTTCGGGCTCATTTTCTCTTCTAGAAGTATAGGTTAATATATCTGTTTTCTTATCTAATTTCCTAGAGTTCACGGCCTGGGCATTCCAATATGGTAAGCTCTTTTCTTCGTCTTGTGTTATCTCTCTAAGTCGCTCTGTACTGGGATCAAAGAATAGTTGGTATCGCACGTCTTCTTTTATCACGTCTAGTTTTTGGTTTTTATGTCTGATTTTAGCGAATTTAAAGGCCATGATAGTAGGAGCGCCCATTTGATAGACTCTCTTTAAAGGCTGCCATAAACATATACAGAAGTCTAGGAAAGCTTCAAAAAATACTGTGCCGTAGGCTGCGTCTTTGTTAAGTTCTAAGTCTCCTATGCCCGCCTTTTCTCTGGGCGCTTGAGACAGCATTATAAGCAATGTGTTTACTTTAACTGCTAAGGCTTTCATGCGGCGACAAACCCCTATAAGTCCGTCCTGCTCACCATTGCTACTTTGTTTGTCCAACACACCTATATGATCTACGACTGTAGCTCCTACTTTATGTCCAGTTTTAGTCATGAAATCTACTAAGTGGTCTTCTATCGTCTGTAGCGAAAAATGTATGAAATTACCTTGAGGGTCATAATTAGACACCAGGTGAATCTTGTCATACAATGACTCATCTCCGGCGCATATAGTTTTTATCCTATTAGCTAATTCCCCTACTGGCTGCTCTAGAGAAAAGAAAAAATGATGGTATTCTGGGTTATTTTTAGCAAACCACAGAAAGGCATTAAGAGTTAAGGTTGTTTTGCCCACTCCTGAGCCGCCTATTATGCCTATAACCTGTCCTAACCTATACCCGTGGTGGGTGTCGTCTATTAGCTTATGGCAAGGGAATCTAACGCCTAATAGTTCATCCCCACTCTTCTTAAGAATGTCTCGCACTGTGGGTGATAGAGTACTGGTGTCCTTAGTGGCTTCAAACGTCCATATCTTATCTACTATATTTTGCGCATAACTAGCGCGATGGACTGGGGCTCTGGTCAGTGCCTTAGCTGTATTGACTAATACAGACAGGGCTTCTTCCTTGGTAAACCCGTGGGCGTACATTAAATGCCCTAGTCTATAGTCACTTTTGCTCCTGTCGGATGTTCGTCCAGCGAACAGTGCGTTAGCCTCTGTATTTTCTCTAAGAAATTTCCCGAATTTAGGGGGCAGCTCTTCACTTATGTCTGATGAAAAATTATTGTGAACTCTATCGTAATGAGTATTACAATAAGTCTCATCTTCTAATGTTATGGGAGGTAGGAGCTTATCGAGCTGCTCACACGTATACCTAGGACCGGTATAGTCTATCTCATAACAGTCTAGTCTTTCAGTTTCTAGCTTAGTATTTAAAGTATCTGGTAGACGCATAAGCTGGGCTAAGGTTTGCACCGCATCGTCTGTCTTGAATAATCGCATTAATCGCCTAGACAACCTTAAAAAGCTTTTAGCGTCTAAATCTGTTACCCGCCAGTAGGCATGTACGCCGTTGCCACTATTGATTATTTTAGTGGGGGGCACTGTAGAGTCTATGAGTAAGGCCACAAAGGACTCTAAAGAATCGTAAACATTAGATTTTTTGTCATAATCTACAAACACCCACTCAAAGGTATCTATGTCTGAGCCCACTACTGTATGACCAGTTTCATAAATACTCGGATAGTTAGGTCTATAATAGATATTGTACCCGGCTTTATTGTACTTTTGAATATCTTCTAAAGAGAATCTACCTTCTAATACTGCAGGCAGCTCAGGAAATTTATTTTTAAACCATTCTGGGGCTATAATGCGGCAAAGAATCATAAAATCCTTTCGTTAACTGGCGGCAGTGGTCGACGGCTCCACATTTAATCTATACGTGCGTATAGAACCGCCCCGTTAAACCGGCTTTGGGGTAAGCCGCATCGGGTAGTGCTAGGATGACTTGTTTTTACGTGCGAGTAAGGATTTTAATTTTTTAGCTGACTCAGACTCAACAGCGGCTAGAGCCGCTGTTTGCTGTAAGTCTTCATCATCGGGGTTTGAATCGTCGGGATCTTCATTATTAATATATTCTTGATCTTCGTCTGCATAATCGTTGCCGCCTACTGTAGACGAGCCGGCAGATAGCTCTGGTACGTCGATAGTGTTAGTGTCATCTTGCTCTACCTTAAAGGTATACATATCACCGTTGGGTGTCTCCCGCATCCCTGCAAACGTAACTCGGGTCATATTGCCAAGTTTAGCGCTGGCCATTTTACGCTCAAGATCGGTCTTGCTCCAAACGCCTACATTACCGGCATCAGTCTGGAAGAAGTAGATATAGCTTTTACCAGATTTAGCTTTTTTATTCTCTACTTCTCGTGAACCCAAGAAATAACCTTCTACTTGAGTAGGATTTTTCTTGCCGGTCTTTTTATTAGCTCCTCCAAGAGCCACAACTACATCTGCCTCTAAACTCTGAATTGTCTTATAAGCCATATAACCTCCCAGTTAAAATTTAAACTCTATAAGCAATAACTCTTTATACTCTCTCTTAACAACATCATATACTGCGTTCGGGGACACTGTCAACGCCGAAAGTGGGCTATACTTAAGATTAAATACCTTCGTTGATATTTTTTTACTGGCTATGGAGTTAGCTGTTGCGGCAACGGGTATGATGTAGCCTTCTCTTAAGCCTATGCTTCTGGCCGTTTTAACGGCCCACTTCTTAGAATTCTGCGCATACAGCATACCTTTATCCGTTTTAGACAGAGCAAGAGCAACCTCAGATAAAGGATCGGCATTTACATGTCTAGAAATCAATAGCAATAATACTATTTTTCTGATAATATCCATTTATTTAAATAATATGCTGTACTCTCAGATGAGCCGGCTAGTATAGGGGTGCCGCCTTTATAGTAGCTTATTTTTTTTACAAATTTCCCGTAATTCGACATCTTATTGCCAATTACTACGTAGTTATCGGAGTCTATAGTGAGCTTGTAGCATGCTGGAAAGCTATGACAATCTTTATCCAAATTTTTTTCCTCGTTGCCTGCCGCTACTGCTACTTTAATACCTTTGGTTATGGCTAAATTAAGTGCTCGGTATTCAATTTGATCATAAAAATCTCCTGAGACGCTGAGATTCAAGTACTTTATCTTAAACCTAATAGCATATAGCAAAGCTGTTTGATATTGTTTCATGTTATCATACCCAGCTTTGGGGTCATAGTATTTAACAACCACGATACAATACTTGTTTGGGTTTAAATCCTTCGTTAATATAGAGATTATGTTCGTGCCGTGCTCTATTATTAGCGAATCTTTAAAAGGATTTTTGCCGCCTGTAAAATCTTTGCTTCCTGTTTTGCAGATATAAGGTTTTAAATTAGGATACTTATCTAAATTCACTCCAGAATCTACTACTGCAATCTTTACGCGCTTATCTAAAGTACCTGCATGAGCTTCTGCTGACATGTATTCAACTAATGCACACACGCCCAGCATAAACAAACCCCAAACTAACAGACTAACGATTAAAATTTTCAGCCTCTGCATATTGTCTCCTCACATATTCTTTCATTACTTTATCATAATAAGACGATCTAGTCAAGCCTTTGGCATTGCCTTTATTGTAGGCTATGATACCTTTATTTACGCTATTATACCTAAGTAATTGATATTTAAGATATTTTCCGGCATATAGTATGTTATTTTTAGGTTCCATGAGTTGCTCAGGAGTGCCTTTAAAGCCTAGCCATTTCGCAGTTTTATACTTTATCTGACATATGCCAAGGCTATCGCTGTCGCCGTCATGGTGGTGAATTGCTGTTATCTTGTGCTTAGATTCAACATAGCAGATACTCTCTAATAAATTAGGGGGTAGATTTAGCTGCTGGGTAGTTGTAACAAACAATAGACTTAGTATCATTACTAGATAGTAACATACTAAAGTTTACCTGTCCACCTGCCCCGGTTGTTTAGCTTCATTGGAACGAAGATAGGGATGCTGTTTATGATGATTCCGCATCCAAGTATTGGTTTATTCTTGATTTTTTTCCCATATGCAAAAGCATATGCATGTCTATCTATGAGACATCCTGCATTGAATCCAAAAATGAGATGTTTACTATTTGCATTATATTGAATACCAGCAAACGCATGTATATGTCCTATCACTGTGCTTTGCATATTCCCTTGCGCAGACTTGATAGCCGCTGAGGCGCCCGTAAAGCCTTCACCGTGCTCATATACCACGCCATCGATCTCGTGGTCGTCAGCCCACATCCAGCCTTTGGGTGCTTGTAAGAATTCATGGTAGCTCTTTAAGAAAGCCTTTGGTATGCCGAACTTATGTGCTTGTCTATAGGGTCTGGCTGTATGATTCGATGTACACACTTTTACTTTAGGAAATAGTTTATAGAAAGGCTTTAAGTGCTTAATTGTCTCTTTTAGCTCGTAGCCAGCCGAAAGCCCGTCCGGGTCACTATCGTAGTCTGATATGGCATGCGCGTCCATTTCGTCACCGAGGCAAATTATATCTGTAGGTTTGTATTTAGCCTTTACTTTCTTTAAAAAAGCTATTGAATCTGGATGCTCGAAAGGGCAGTGTAAATCAGGGATTGCTAGCACAATAGCCATTAAGCCTCCACATCGTATTTCATGAGATATGCTAACATAGCTCTGACAGTTTTAAAAGTCTGCCTACCTAAAATAAATTTATTACATCTAAAACATAGAAGACCGCGTATCTTGCCGGTAACATGGTTATGGTCAATGGCTAAGCGTTTTTTAAACGCTGATCCGGGCTTTTCACAGATCGCGCATTTATCTCCATGTTTAGCTATTAACTCTTCTCGAAGTTTATCTATCTCTTTCCTGGTATATAGCTTACTTAATGAAGCCATTATTTATATTCTACTTTACCACAGTCATCACAATGGACACACTCGCCGTGCATGTACTTCATGCTTACTGTATTTTTATGAGGGCAGATTTTCGTAGAAAAGATTGATAATTTTTCAGCTATTAACTTAATGATTTTACTGATAATAGTCATGTTTCCTCTACTACGCTTTTATTATCTACTAACTTGACTTTGAACTGCTTATCGAAATATGACTTAAACTCAGATGAGTGCTCTACAACGAATATACTCTTATATCTTTGTTCTAAAGTCAATAGTAGATTATATACTTTTAATTTAAAATCTTCTGACATACCATCTAGGCACTCATCTAGAAATATCGTACTGAGAGTAGTTGCGTTGTTATCGTTGATTATATCCATAACGGATATCCCTACGCAAAGCTTAAGGATTTGTCTTTGCCCCTTACTTAACTGTGTATATGAACAGATATTATCTTCTCTGTATATTTTGGCTTCTACACTGTCTGCATCCTCTACCTCTAGCTTTACTTTAAATTCAGAATCAAAGTTATCCGCTAAGTAAGTATTTACTTTATGCTCTAGATCAACTATGACATTAGACACCAGGGTGCCTCGGAGCTCTTGTGAAGCATGCAATAGTAATTCTAAGTCATGTAAATATTCAGAACTACTAGTATATTCCTTAGTTTTTTCTGAGATTTGTTTACTTACTTCATTTATTTTTTTACTAATTCCTGGTAAATCGTATGGCGACTCTTCATTTTCTTTACTCTTTAGTTGGAGTAAATATGGGTTATCTCTAGTTTTTTCTTTATTTATTTGTATTTCTAAGTCTTTATCTAGTTTAGATAGTCTACTGTCTATCCTAGATATTTCATCTACGGCTGATTTAGATAAAGTGAGATCATTAGAGAATTTATTTTCATCTCTTAAAAGGAGTAGTCGCTTATCTGTATCTTTAGGGGAGCCGCACTGTGGACACACTGTGTCTTTGAGGAGTGTTTTCCTTAACGCTAGCTCATCTGTTTTACTTTTAATAGTCTCGTCAGATAAGATACGTTTTTGTAGGTTTAATTTATCTGACTGGAGCTGAGCCACAGTCCTGGTGTAGATACTTATAGCGTCGTTTATGTTATTTTCTTGTTCTTCGTGAAATGTGTCCATTCTCCGTTTTAAGTCTGATATGGTGACTTCTTTTCTAGTTATCCATTGAGCCTCTCTGGTAATCGTATCTTTGTGTGCTTGTTTGTGGTGGGTTAGATCATTTTTTAAAATAGATAGTTCTTTTGATAAAATCTCTAAGTCTTTATTTACTTCTTTTTTGTATTTAGTTATGTTATCATTCAAGGTTTTAGCTAAACTAAGGTCTGTAAGCTGCTCCATTATTTGTCGACGCTGCTTAGCCGTAGCCGTGAATAACTGCGATACTGGGGATAGTTCATGGTAGTAAGACCCTAGTATGTATGTGTCTAGCGATAAGCCTAGTTTAGTATTGATCAGGCGCTGGGTATCGGATATGTCCTTACCTCGGATTATTTCTCCGTTAACGGATAAGCTTAAGTCATTTTCTTTACCCCTAATACGGGTGATTACTACATCCTCGCCATTTATGTTGACTTGCGCTTCTCCCTTAGTGTAGTTCTTGCCCCAACTAATCACCTCGTCTACATTGCCGTTCTTAGCAGTTTTACCAAATAAAACCCAAGGTGGTATATCACACAACGTACTCTTGCCTGAACCAGTAGAACCCTCTATTAAGCATAACCCGGCATCGGTAAACGTAAATTCAAGTACTTTGTAGCTACAAAAATTCTCTACTTTATATTTTATATTCATATTTCCTTATGAATTCTATCCCAGACTCTATCTTTTATATTTTTCATTAGTTACCTTCTAACTCTATAAGCTTTGCTTCGAATACGTCTATAGCTAAGTTAAAATCTTTTAGCTCGCTGGACTCATACACCCTATCTCCACCATCGACTACTGCCTCAATTCGGTACAAACCTG
>Ga0335069_10006153_pt1 | contig 17482 bp, 13 predicted proteins | sample Lox_Sample_11_FD_206714 | JGI IMG/M metagenome (GOLD analysis project Ga0335069, IMG submission 206714) | Soil microbial communities from Loxahatchee National Wildlife Refuge, Florida, United States - Lox_Sample_1.1 | ecosystem: Environmental > Terrestrial > Soil > Wetlands | place: USA... | reverse complement strand
AACGCCACCTTCCTCCGCTACATCAGCCAGGTCCTGCCGTCGCTGGGCGAGACCGACGTGGTGCTCAGCTCCATCGCCGAGCTGTTCCCCGGCGTCAAGGCCGCGCCCGACGACGATCCCGCGGCCGCCGTGGTCAAGGGCGACCCCAAGATGGTGAGCGTGCTCCGTCGCGCGGTGCGCAACCTGCAGCAGGCACCGCCGGGCGACCTGGAGGTCACCGCGGACGACGTGCCGATGACCGTGCCCCGGGACACGGTCCTGCGCGCCCGCGACCGGGCCCGCGGGCTGCGCAAGCCGCACAACATGGCCCGCAAGCTGTTCATCACCGAGATGCTCGGCGCGCTCGCCCTCGCCGAGGCGCGGGCGCTGGGCCGCCAGCTCGACCCCGAGGACATCCCCTACGCCCGGGCCAGGCTGTGGGACGAGCCGCCGGTCCGGGCCGCGCTGGACGCGCTGTGGCCGTTCCTGACCCCGCAGCGGCTGGTCGCCGGGCTGCTGGCCGGGGAAGGTGCCCTCCGCCGGGCCGCTCCGGGTTTTTCTGAGGCCGAACGGACGGCGTTGCTGCGCCCGCGTAACCCCGACGCGTGGACCGTGGCGGACGTGCCGCTGCTCGACGAGGCCGCGCAGCTGCTCGGCACCGATGACACGCCGGAGAAGGTCCGCCGCCGCGCGGCCGAGCAGGAGCGCCGCCTGGAGGAGAAGTACGCCCGGGAGGTGCTCGAGATCACCGGCCTGGCCGGGCAGGGTTTCGTGGACGCCGCCACGCTGGCCGACTGGAACCGCGACCAGGGCCAGCAGCTCACCACGGCCGAACGGGCCTGGGCCGACCCGAACTGGGCCTACGGGCACGTGATCGTGGACGAGGCGCAGGAGCTCTCCGCCATGGCCTGGCGGATGGTGATGCGCCGGATCCCGACCCGGTCGCTGACCGTGGTCGGCGACGTGGCCCAGCGCGGCAGCGCGGCCGGCGCCCGCTCCTGGGCGCAGATGCTCGACCCCTACGTGAAGGGCCGCTGGCGCGAGGAGCTGCTCACCGTCAACTACCGCACCCCCGCCGAGATCATGGCGGTCGCCGCGGACGTGCTGGCCGCGGTGGCGCCCGGCGAGAGCCCTCCCGAGTCCGTCCGCGAGGAAGGCGTCCCCCCGCGCGCCATCAACGTCGCCACCCGCAACGCCCCTGCCCCGCCCGCCCTTTCCCCCTCGCTGGCCCCATCCACCCCTCTGGCCACAGGCGCCGCGGCAGCGGTGGCCGATGACCTGGCCGAGATGAGTGCCGAGAATGGGCAGGGCGGGCGGCTGGCGGTGATCGCGCCCGGGGCGCGGATCGCCGAACTGGCCCGGGCGCTGCCCGCGGCGGTGCCCGGCGACCGCATCGAGGTGCTCGACTCGCCGGTCGCGCTGCTGACCGTCGGCCAGTCCAAGGGCCTGGAGTTCGACCGCGTGGTCCTGGCCGACCCGGCGGGCATCCTGGCCCAGTCGCCCGCCGGCGGCCACGACCTCTACGTCGCGATCACCCGCGCCACCCACCGCCTCACCGTCATCCACGACAACGACCTGCCCCCCAGCCTCTCCCGCCTGGCCCAGGCACCTCCCTCATGACCCCTTCTCGCTTCGTGCCCGCGTCAACCATGAAACAGTGAGGCCCGTGCACGAGGTGGTGAGGGTGCTCGCCGCGCGGGCGCGGGCGGGGAGCCTGCCGGGGGAGCGGGGCGACGGGTTCCGGGTGGCGCTGGCCGTCGAGGGCGGCGGGATGCGGGGCACGATCTCGGCGGGCATGGCGCTCGCGCTGGATGAGCTCGGGCTGGTGCACGCCTTTGACGCGGTCTACGGCGCCTCGGCCGGGGCCATCACCGGTGCCTGGCTGCTCAGCCGGCCGCAGGGCCTGCGCGGCTGGGCCGAACCCGCCTACGCCCGGGCCTTCATCCGCCGTTCCGGACTGCTGCGCGGGCGCCCGGTGGCCGACGTCCGGGCGCTGATCGAGGAGCTGTACCAGACCAGCTTCCCCATGGACTTCGCCGCGGTGCTGGCCAGCCCCATCGAGTTCCACCCGCTGGCCACTGACGCGGCCACCGGCGAGTCCACCGACCTGCGCCCGCTGGTCGGCACCCCCGCCGAACTCCGCCTGGCCCTGCGCGCCAGCGCCGCCCTGCCGCTGCTGGCGGGCCCGCCGGTAGGGCTCGGCGGCCGCCGATTCTACGACGCCGGCCTGGCCGAGTCCGTTCCCTACCGCACCGCGCTGGCCCAGGGCGCCACGCACGTGCTCGTCCTGCGCTCCCGCCGCGACCCGGTGAGCGTGCCGGACGGCCGGGGCCCGGCCCGTCCGGCACGCCTCCTCGCCCGCACCACCCTGCGCCGGGAAAGCCCCGCCCTGCGCGCCACCTTCCTGGCCCGAGCCGCCCGCCTCGCCGCCGACGACCGCCGTCTCGCCGAATACCAGTCCGTATCCCCCTCCCAGCCCCGCGCCCTGCCCGCATCTCCTTCCCAGCAGCGCGCCCTACCAGCAACGTCCGCATCAGGTGCCCCAGCCGCGATCTTCTCCATCCGCCCGCCGGCTAGCTCGCCCGAGGTGAGCCGCCTGGCCACCGACGGGCGCCTGCTCCGTGCGGCCTTCGAGTCCGGCCGCGCCGCCACCCACACCGCTTTCACACCTTCCGCCCCATAGCCTCCGTCCCCGCGCGCCGCTCCATGATCGCGAAGCCTTTGGTACGGCAGGACGTACCAGATCCTTCACGATCATGAAAATCCCTTACCAGGGGAGGGGGCCGTAGGCGTCGCCGGGGCCGTCAGCGGTCTAGGGGTGGCCCCAGAGGATGCCGCTGGGGCCGCCCGCGCCTCGCTGCTCGCCTGACCGCGGTCAAAGGTTGCCGGGATGCTGATACCGGCCTCGTTCGGCATAGACAGGGCGGAAGTGGCGGCGGTGGGGCACATATGAGCCGGCCGGGGTGTTATTCGAGTGAAATCCCGCCCGGCGCGTGGCACCATCGGGCAAGGGACGATCAAGCACGGACACCGGAGGACGATGAGCACGATCTTTGACGAGCAGCACGAGCAGTCCGACCTCGACCTGGAGGAGCGGCACGCGCTGCGGCGGGTGGCGGGGCTGTCCACCGAGTTGCAGGACATCAGCGAGGTCGAGTACCGGGCCCTCCGGCTCGAGCGGGTCGTGCTGATCGGGGTGTGGGCCGAGGGCAGCCTGGCCAGCGCGGAGAATTCGCTGCGCGAGCTGAGCCGGCTGGCCGAAACCGCGGGCTCTGAGGTGCTCGACGGCCTCATCCAGCGGCGCGGCCGGGTCGACGCGGCTACCTACGTGGGTTCGGGCAAGGCGCGCGAGCTGGCCGGCGTCGTGGCGGCGGCCGGCGCCGACACCGTGATCTGCGACGGCGAGCTCACCCCGAGCCAGCTGCGCCGGCTGGAAGGCGTGGTACAGGTCAAGGTCATCGACCGGACCGCGCTGATCCTGGACATCTTCGCCCAGCACGCCCGCAGCCGCGAGGGCAAGGCCCAGGTCGAGCTGGCCCAGCTGCAGTACATGCTGCCCAGGCTCCGCGGCTGGGGCGAGTCGCTGTCCCGTCAGGCCGGCGGCCGGGTGGCTGGCGGCGGCGGTATCGGCACCCGCGGTCCCGGCGAGACCAAGCTGGAGACGGACCGGCGGCGGCTGCGGGCGCGCATCTCCCGGCTGCAAAAGGACATAACGAACATGTCCACCAGCCGGAAGGTGCAGCGCGGGCAGCGCCGCCGTCGTGACGTGCCGTCGGTGGTGATCGCCGGGTACACCAACGCCGGCAAGTCGAGCCTGCTCAACGCGCTCACCGGCGCCGGGGTCCTGGTCGAGGACGCGCTGTTCGCCACCCTCGACCCGGCCGTCAGGCGCGCCGTGACGCCATCGGGGCGGGGTTACACGCTGACCGACACCGTCGGGTTCGTCCGGCACCTGCCGCACCAGCTGGTGGACGCGTTCCGGTCCACGCTGGAGGAGACCGCCGAGGCGGATCTGATCCTGCACGTGGTGGACGGGTCCGACGCCGAGCCCGAGGCGCAGATCGCCGCGGTCCGCGGCGTCCTGGCCGAGATCGGCGCGGCGCACGTGCCCGAGCTGGTGGTGGTCAACAAGATCGATTCGGCCGACCCGGTGGTGTTGCAGGGCCTGCGCGCCCGGGAGCCGGGCAGCCTCAGCGTCTCGGCCCGGACGGGAGCCGGCCTGGCCGCCTTGCGCGACGCCATCGAGGCCGCGCTGCCCCGGCTCGACGTCCAGGTCAAGGTCACCGTGCCGTACCGGCGCGGCGATCTGCTCGCGCGGGCGCACGCCGAGGGCGAGGTGCTCGCGGCCGAGCACGTCGCGGACGGCACCCTGCTCGAGGCGCGGGTCCCGCCGGCGCTGGCGGCGCAACTCGAGGCGGCCGTAGCCGATTGCGTCCAGGTCCAAGCGTGATAGTGGTCACGTTTGGCCGGCTTTTTCTCGCTCACTTAGGGCCTCAAAACCGCGCAAGCCGATAAGGTGCCGCATTTCGCCGAAAGGCTTGTCTGCGGTGGTAGCGGTGCAATAGCGTAGCTAAGCCAATGTCGGTTGCCGTGCCCGCTCGGCCGTACCTGACCGGTGCGGCGCCATCGCGTGGTGCGCAGCGAAGCTCGTTCAGTGCCCGCCGGGCCGCCCGGCGCGTACGTGTCATGGCAGGTGAACGCTCATGGCGCATGGGATCACCAGTCCCGGGGGGGACCGCCGGTGACTGTTCGGCTGCTGACCAACATCGGTCGCCTGTGGACTGGCTCGGAGATCCTGAGCAACGCCGCCATCGTGACGGGCGACGACCGGATCGCCTGGGTCGGCCCCGCGGCCGAGTTGCCCCAGCGCATCCCCGGAGTGATCGACGACATCGTCGACGCTGACCAGGTGGAGAACCTGGGCGGCGGCCTGGTCACGCCCGGGCTGATCGACGCCCACACCCACCCGGTCTACGCGGGCAACCGCTGGGCCGAGCTCGCCATGCGGTCCAACGGCTCGTCGCTGGCGGAGATCACCGCGGCGGGCGGCGGTGTCTCGTCCACCGTCACCGTGACCAGGGGCACCGACCCCTGGACGCTGTGCAACGGAGTACGCGCGCGGCTTGGCCGCTGGCTGCGGTCCGGGACGACGACCCTCGAGGCCAAGACCGGCTATCACCTGACCAGGGACGGTGAGCTGGCCGACGTTCGGATGCTGCGCGGGCTCGAGGCCGAGCCGGGCATGCCGCGGGTGCACGTCACGTTCCTGGCCGCGCACTCGGTGCCGCCGGAGTTCTTCGGCCGCCGCCACGACTACATCGACGCGGTCAGCTCGTGGTGCGCGGACGCCGCCGCGATCGGCGCGGACAGCGTGGACGTGTTCTGCGAGCAAGGCCGGTTCTCCGAGGACGAGGCGCGCTGGATCCTCAACGCCGGCCGCCGTTCGGGCCTGCTGCCGCGGGTGCACGCCTGCGGCGAGTCGCGCACCGGCGCGGCCCTGCTGGCCGCCGAGCTCGGCTGCGCGTCCGCCGACATGCTGCACCTGGCCACCGAGGAGGACGTCGCCGCGCTGGCCCAGGCGGGCGTGGCTGCCGTCGTCTGCCCCGGGACGGCACTGCAGGCCAGTGCCCAGCCGCCGGTGCGCTCGCTGCTCGACAAGGGCGTCGCCGTCGCGCTCGGCTCCGACCACGCCCCGGGCGTCAACGGCATCACCTCGATGGCCCTGGTCATCTCGATGGCCGTGTCCTACCTCGGGATGAGCGTGGACGAGGCCCTGCGGGCCGCCACCATCGGCGGCGCGCACGCGCTGCGCGCCCCGGACCGCGGCGCGATGGTCCGCGGCCGGCTCGCCGACATGGTCCTGTGGGACGCCGACCACGAGGGCGCCTTCGTCTGGTCCTACGGACTGACCCCGCGCCGCATCTGGCTCGGCGGCGAGCCCATCGCGGCCAGCTAGGCCGACACGGACCGCCAGCCAGATCACGGCCGGCTCGGCCATCGGTTCGGCATCCGCGCCGACGGCGTGGCATGCTGCCTGTCATGGCTGCGCGCACCGCGGTAACCCCGCCCGCCCTGGGAGTCGTCCCCGTCACGCTGGTCGTCGGCGAGGAAGAGTTCCTCGCCGACCGCAGCGTGCGCGACCTGATCACCGCCGCCCGGGAGGCCGGCCTGGGCGGCGACCTCCATGATCTCGACGGGGCCGCGCTCAGCCCGGGGGAGCTGGCGTCGCTCACCTCACCCTCGCTGTTCGGCGGCGGCTGCGTGGTGGTGATCAGGGCCGCCCAGAACGCGAGCAAGGACGTAACGGCCGAACTGACCAGGTACACCCAGAACCCGCCGCCCGACGCGATCCTCATCCTGACGCACGCGGGCGGGGCCAAGGGCAAGGAACTGCTGGCCGCCGTCAAGGACGCTGCCAGGAAGGACGCTGCCGGCAAGGACGCTGCCAACAAGGACAGGGCCGGCGGAGCGCGGGTGATCGAATGCCCGAAGATCACCAGGTTCGGCGAGCGGCTCGACTTCGTCCGGGCCGAATTCCGCCGGGCGGGCACCCGGGCCGACGACGGCGCCGCCCGCGCCCTGCTGGACGCGGTCGGCTCGGACCTGCGGGAACTCGCGGCCGCCTGTGACCAGCTGGCCGCCGACACCGAGGGCGGCATCGACGAGGCGGTCGTGGCCAGGTACTACCGGGGCCGGGCCGAGGCGACCGGGTTCACCGTCGCCGACCGCGCGGTCGAGGGACACCTGGCGCAGGCGCTGGAGCAGTTGCGCTGGGCGCTGGCGACGGGGGTGTCCCCGGTACTGATCTGCAGCGCGCTCGCCCAGGGGGTGCGCCTGCTCGGCCGGGTCGGATCGGCGCCCCGCGGCGTGAGCAGCGCGGCGCTCGCGGCCGAGGTCGGCGCGCCGCCGTGGAAGATCGACCGGGTCCGGCAGCAGTTGCGCGGCTGGCATCCGGACGGCATCGCCCGCGCACTGCACGCGGTCGCCGAAGCGGACGCACAGGTCAAGGGCGAAGCGGCCAGCGCGGCCTACGCCCTGGAACGGGCGGTGCGCCGGATCGTCGCCAGCCGCGCCGGCAGCTAGCCCAGCCACCCGGCACGGCCAGGATCGTTCGTCAGTAACTGTCGCTATGACAACCAGAACTGACGAACGATCATGAAGCTCAAGGCTAGCTAGCCGCCTGGAGCTCGGCGTAGCGCTTGGCGATCGCCGACTTGCGGTTCGCGGCCTGGCTCTTGTGGATGACGCCCTTGCTGGCCGCCTTGTCCAGCTGCCGGCAGGCGGCGCGCAGCGCGATCCCGGCGTCGTCGAGGTTCCCCGCGTCCGCGGCCTCGCGGAACTTACGCACGGACGTGCGCAGCGACGACTTCGCGGCCTTGTTCCGCTGGTGCGCCTTTTCGTTTTGCTTATTGCGCTTTATCTGAGACTTTATGTTTGCCACGCGTGGGAGTCCTTCAAAGTTGTCTGTGGGAGACGCGACGAAGAAGCTTATCCGAGCGGGACCCCCGTACTCAAACCAGGGTCCGGCACGGGCATCGGGGCCAGTGCGGCGAGGGCACCGGGCCGGGCGTGGGATCATGGAACACCCAGGCCGCTAGGCGGCGAGTCACCCGAACGGATGCGCGTGTCTTCTCCCAGCCCTTCCACCCAGCCGGCTCAGAAGGCCCGGCCGGGCCAGGCGGCACCGCCAGCCCGACCGGCGCCTGCCCACACCGATCAGGCGGTGATCAGGAACTTCTGCGTCATCGCTCACATCGATCACGGCAAGTCGACGCTGGCTGACCGGATGCTGCAGCTCACCGGCGTGGTGGAAGACCGCCAGATGCGGGCCCAGTACCTGGACCGGATGGACATCGAGCGCGAGCGCGGCATCACGATCAAGAGCCAGGCGGTGCGGCTCCCCTGGACCAGCGGCGGCAAGCAGTACGTGCTCAACCTCATCGACACCCCCGGCCACGTGGACTTCAGCTACGAGGTCTCCCGCAGCCTGGCCGCCTGCGAGGGCGCCGTGCTGCTCGTCGACGCCGCCCAGGGCATCGAGGCGCAGACGCTGGCCAACCTGTACCTGGCGCTCGACGCCGACCTGAAGATCATCCCCGTGCTGAACAAGATCGACCTGCCGGCCGCCCAGCCCGACCGCTACGCCGCCGAACTCGCCGGGATCATCGGCTGCGACCCCAGCGAGGTCCTGCGGGTGTCGGCCAAGACCGGCGAGGGCGTCGAGCACCTGCTGCACGAGATCGTCCGCCTGATACCCGCGCCGGACGGTGACCCCGGCGCCCCGGCCCGGGCGCTGATCTTCGATTCGATCTACGACACCTACCGCGGCGTGGTGACCTACGTCAGGATGGTCGACGGGCGCCTCTCCAGGCGCGAGCGCAGCCTGATGATGTCCACCGGCGCGACGCACGAGACGCTCGAGGTGGGGGTGATCTCGCCCGAGCCCACCCCGTCCGAGGGCCTGGCCGCCGGGGAGGTCGGCTACCTGATCACCGGGGTCAAGGACGTCCGACAGGCCCGGGTCGGCGATACCGTGACCAGCGCCGGGCACCCGGCCAAGGAGGCCCTGGCGGGCTACTCCCACCCCCGGCCGATGGTCTTCTCCGGCCTGTACCCGGTGGACGGCGACGACTACCCCGACCTGCGCGACGCGCTGGACAAGCTGCGGCTGAACGACGCCGCGCTGCTGTACGAGCCGGAGACGAGCGACGCCCTCGGGTTCGGGTTCCGCTGCGGGTTCCTCGGCCTGCTGCACATGGAGATCGTCCGCGAGCGCCTGGAACGGGAGTTCGACCTGTCCCTGATCTCCACCGCGCCGAACGCCGTCTACCGCGTGGTCATGGACACCGGCCAGGAGATCCGGGTGACCAACCCGAGCGACTTCCCGGGGGGCCCATCAGAACCACAGAAAGGCAAGGTAGACAGGGTTTACGAGCCGGTGGTGCGCGCCACGGTGATCTCCCCGGCCGAGTACATCGGCACGATCATGGAGCTGTGCCAGAGCCGGCGCGGCGCGCTGATCGGCATGGACTACCTGTCCGCGGACCGGGTGGAGATCCGCTACACGCTGCCCCTGGCCGAGATCATCTTCGACTTCTTCGACCAGCTCAAGTCCCGGACCCGCGGCTACGCCTCGCTCGACTACGAGCCCGACGGCGAGCAGCAGGCCAACCTGGTGAAGGTCGACATCCTGCTGCAGGGCCAGCCGGTGGACGCGTTCAGCCAGATCGTGCACGCCGACAACGCCCGCGAGTACGGCCTGGCCATGACCGCGAGGCTGAAGGAACTGATCCCGCGCCAGCAGTATGAGGTGCCGATCCAGGCGGCCATCGGCTCGCGCATCATCGCCCGGGAGAATATCCGCGCCCTGCGCAAGGACGTGCTGGCCAAGTGCTACGGCGGCGACATCACGCGCAAGCGCAAGCTGCTGGAGAAGCAGAAGGAAGGCAAGAAGCGGATGAAGACCATCGGCCGCGTGGACGTGCCCCAGGAGGCGTTCGTGGCGGCGCTGTCCGCCCAGCCGGGCGACAGGAAAACACGCTAGAAACGCCCTTTTTCGGACCTAACGAGCGTACTGCGCGCCACACCCGGCCCCGCGTGCCCTACCCCGGCGTGCTTACGCCCGTCCTCTCGTCACGGTGATGAACGGGGCCAGCTGCGCGTGCTGGAAGGGCTGCAGCTGGGCCGGCTGGAGCGGCGTCGGCTGGAACGGCATCGGCTGGGCGTGCACGGTGGCGATCGCGGTGACCAGCGCGGCCAGCGTGAATATCACCAGCGCGGTGATGACCAGCGCCGCGGCGGAATGCCAGTTGGTGGCCGGCTCGGCGCCGGGCGGCACGGCCGGGCTCGCCTGCGGGCCGGACAGGCCCGGCAGGAGGGCGGTTGAGTAGGGGAGAGGCCCGGCCGGCAGGTCGGCGGTCAGCGCCCAGAGATCCCCGTAGGTGCGGGCCGCGTAGGCGCGCCCGATCCGGTCATCGAGCTCGTCCTGGGTGAGCCGCCCCTCGGTGAAGCCCGCCCGGAGCACGCCCACGGCCCGCTCGCGATCCGCGGTGCTGGCCAGCCAGGCCGGGTTCACCACCGGGTACCAGGTACTCGCCGGCTCCTGGCCCGCCGGCACAGCGGGATAGGGCGGATGTGCCTGACCTGGACCGTATGCCACGTGAGCCTCCCGCGGGCGCCTCTCTTGAGTGTAGACGCGCGAACGTCGCCAGGAGTGCCATTGACGTGTTCGGTGTTCCGCGTGGTCACTGACCCAGGGCGGTACCGAGGTTGGTGTAGGCCGTGTTGAGCCGGTCGACCGACTGCTGGATGCCGGCCGCGCTGGCCTCGCTGATGTACTGGCTGGCCGTGGTGGCCGCGCCCAGCTTGGCGAAGATGCCCGCGGTGTTCGTGACCGCCGTGGCCAGCGCCGCGTTGGCCGCGACGGCCTGCGGCGGCATCTGGATGGTCCGGAGCTGCGCAGCGAACATGTTGAGCGTTCCGGCCAGATTGCGGTCCACGGCGGTGACGCAGGCCAGCTTGCCGTTGCACGTCTTGACGTCGCTTGCGTAGCTGTTGAGCGCGGTGACCACCGGGTTGACGTCCGTCGTCACCTGGTCGGCCGCGGTCGCGGTGCTGACGCCGTTGCCGATGGCCGCCCCGTCGATCGCGCCGGTGGTGATCGAGAACAGCACGCCGAGCACCAGGAAGACGATCACGAGATTCCGCGCTCCCTGAGACAGGACGAGCCGCCACGACAGCCCGCCCCCGGCCTGCGCCCCGTATCCTGCCTGCGGTCCGTATCCGGCCTGCGGAGCCCCGTACTCGGGCGGCGCAGCCCCGGATACGGCCTGCGGAGCGCCGTACCCCGCCTGCGGTCCGTAGCCGGGCTGTGCGCCGTACCCCGGCTGTGCGCCGTACGCTGGCGGCCCGCCGTAGCTCGGCTGCCCTCCGGGTGCCTGCGGGTCCCCGTAACCCTGCGGCGCCCCGTATCCAGCCTCCGGCGCCCCGTACCCCGGCTGCGGCTGCCCGTACCCCGGCTGCGGCTGCCCGTACGGCCCGGCCGCTGGCGGCCCGGCCGGCGACCACGCTCCTGCGGTGGCCGGGTCCCCGAACAGGCCCCCGGGATAGGCGCTGGTCAGCATCAGCGCGTAGCCGAGGGTCCTGACGTAGTAACGCAGCACGGCGGCCAGCGCCTGGTAGAGCGCGTCCGGCATCCGGCCCGAGATCAGCACGATCAGCCAGGTAATGAACAGGACGATGGAGAACGCGCCGTTGACGGCGATCCCCGCGACGATCCAGCAGGGGATCAGCAGGAAGATCCGGAACAGCACCGCCAGCCGGTTCAGCTGGCCGGGCATCACCGCTACCCGGACCGGATAGTCCGCGTCGTCGAGCGAGAACGGCGGGTACACATCGGTGAGCAGGATCGCGTAAGCGTAAACCCTGGTCAGCCAGCGCAGGTACCCGGTGAGGAAGTCGGCCGCGAAGACCGGCAGGCGTCCGCTGAACAAGGCGCCGAACCAGCCGATGACCACCACCACCATGGCCGCGATGGCGAGCAGCCACAGCACGATGAGCTGCGGGATGACCATGATGATGCGGAGCAGCACGGTCAGCCGGGACTGCCGGGCCGACCCCGCGAACGCGACGAGTACCGGTGCGAGCGTCGGCCGTTCGGTAGCCTGCGCCGGGCCGCCTGTGGCGTAATACGCGGACATGAATGATCCCCTGCTCCTCACGATCCCCCCGCTAGTGGCGCGACCGATCATAGCCGCCAGATGGCGGCCGGCCGGGGTTAATCGGGTCTGCGGTCCCGCGTATGCGAAGACGTTACCCGGCCCGGACGGCGCTGGCCGGTCTGGTATATCCGCAGTTCAGCCCCGTTGACCAGGTGATCTAGCCGCCCGCGCCCGCCTGGACCACGGCGGTCACGATGGACAGGGCGATGAGGATGCCCCAGAAGATGACAGCCATGTAACCCAGTACCAGGCCGCTGGTCGCGAGCCCGTCACCGCGCTGGCCGGTCTGCCGCATCTCGCGTTTGGCCATGTGCCCGCAGATGATGGCCGGGATGGCGGTCAGGCCCATGGTGAAGAACTCGGCCACCCCGAGCACCAGGGACGCCCTGGCCAGCGAGTTGGTGGTCGTGGGCGGCTGGTACACGGGCATCGGCCACACCGCGGGTACGGCTCCCGCGGGCAGGTCGGCGGTGAGCACCGTCAGTTCCCCGTAGGTCCGGGCGGCGTACGCCCGCCCGACCCGCTCGTTGTACTCCTCCTGGGTGAGACGGCCCTCGGCGAAGCCGGCCTTCAGCACGTCAACCGCGCGTTCCCGGTCGGCCGAGGCCGCGCGCATGTGCGGATTCATCTGGGGCTGGCCGTGGGCTACCTGATAGCCAGGCGGCGGAACCGGGTAGCCGCCCAGCGGAACCTGATAGCCCGCCGGCGGGATCTGGTATCCGGTCGGCGGGACCTGGTACCCGGCCAGCGGGATGTAGGGGGCCGGGGGCGGCACCTGGGCGGCAGTCGGCTGGCCGTCGCTGGCAACAGCCGGGCCCTGCGGGACGGCCTGCCAGTTGTCCCCCGGGTACTGGGCCGGCCATTGCGACTCGTTACCTGCCAACGGTGCCTCCCGTAGACGCGGACGTTATCAGTGTAAGCACGCGGAGCGCCGGTCTGGCCGCCCAGGTCCGGTCCGGTTTTTACCGGGTAGCGTGACTGGCATGCCTGGCGCCCTGCCCGACGGTGAGCCGGTCCCCGCCGCGGGGACGCTGCCGGCCAGCGCGTGCGCCGGCCTCGGCCGGCGGCCGTTCGGCCTCTACGTCCACGTGCCGTTCTGCGCCACCCGCTGCGGTTACTGCGACTTCAACACCTACACCGCCGCCGAACTCGGCGCCGGGCCCGCCGCGGTGTCGCCCCGCAGCTATCCGGACCTGGCCATCGCGGAGATCAGGTTCGCGCGTCAGGTGCTCGGTGACCAGGACATCCCGGTCAGCACGGTGTTCTTCGGCGGCGGGACGCCCACCCTGCTGCCGCCCGCCGCGCTGGGCAGCATCTTGCGGGCCGTCGGCGCCGAGTTCGGCTTCGCCCCCGGAGCGGAGGTGACCACCGAGGCCAACCCGGAGAGCGTCGACGAGGCCAGCCTGAACGACCTGCGGGCGCAGGGGCTCACCCGGGTTTCGTTCGGGATGCAGAGCGCGGTGCCCGGGGTGCTCGCCGTCCTGGACCGGGTGCACCAGCCGGGCCGCCCGGCGCGCTGTGCCGCGTGGGCCCGGGCGGCCGGCTTCGAGCACGTCAGCCTGGACCTCATCTACGGGACGCCGGGGGAGTCCGGCGCTGACTGGCGGCGCTCACTGGACGCGGCGGTGGCCGCGGGCCCCGACCACGTGTCGGCGTACGCGCTCACCGTGGAGGCGGGCACCCGGCTGGCGGCGCGCGTCCGCCGCGGCGAACTGGCCGCCCCGGACGACGACGTGCTCGCCGATCGCTACCTGGCTGCGGACGAAGTCCTCACCGCGGCCGGCTACGGCTGGTACGAGATCTCCAACTGGGCGGTCGGCGTGTCAGCCAGGTGCGCGCACAACATGCTCTACTGGACCGGCGGCGACTGGTGGGGGATCGGGCCGGGCGCGCACAGCCACGTGGGCGGGACCCGATGGTGGAACGTGCGGCACCCGGCCGCCTACGGCGCGAGGATCGCGGCCGGGAACAGCCCCGGTCAGGCCCGGGAGGTGTTGTCCGAGGCCGAACGCCAGCTCGAGCGCGTCATGCTGCTCATCCGCCTCGCCGAGGGCTGCCCGGCCGGGATCCTCGGCCCGGCGGGGCGGGCGAACGTGGCGTCGGTGGTCGCCGGGGGCCTGGCCCGGGCCCTGCCCGGGGAACGGATCGTGCTCACCCGCCGCGGCCGGCTGCTGGCGGACACGGTGACCCGCAAGCTGACAGAGCCCTGAGCAGGTGCCGCGCTAAGCGCACCATGCGCGCGCAGATCCAGGCGGGCACCTCGTACTCCTCGCCGCGGTTCGCCGCGCTGGCCCCGCGGATGAGGTGCCTCAGCATCGACACCCAGATCGCGAAGCCGACCGGGAGCACGACGATGAGGGCGACGGCGAGGCTGTCCAGCAGGAGCAGGCCGCCGAGGATCGCGCAGCACAGCCCGTACAGCAGGCCGGTCAGCGACAGGTTCACCGCGGTGGCCGCGTGGTACCGCAGGAACGGCGACCTTCTCGCCCGGAGCGCGTAGACGACCAGCGGGATGACGGGCCCCAGGACGATCGCCCCCAGGTACCCGAAGGTCGCCGAGGTGACCTCGCCATCCCGGACCCCGCCCCCCTGGTACGCGGGCTTGCTTGTCATCGGTCCTCGCGTGTCGTCCGGTGCTGTCGTCACGCTATGCGCTCCCCGGCGCGGTGACGAAATCGATCAGCTCCTCGACCCGGCCGAGGAGCGCGGGCTCGAGGTCGGCGTAGCTGGTCACCGAGCGCAGGATGCGCTGCCAGGCCGACGGCACGTCCGGCGGCCAGCCGATGGCGCGCAGCACGCCTTCCTTCCACGGCTGCCCCGGCGGGACGTCCGGCCAGGCCGCGATGCCGACCGCGGCGGGCCGTACGGCAGCCCAGATGTCGATGTACGGGTGTCCGGCGATCAGCACGTCGGGTGACCGCACGCTGGCCGCGATCCGGGTCTCCTTGGAGCCTGTCACCAGGTGGTCCACCAGCACCCCGAGGCGGCGGCCCGGTGCGGGACGGAAGCTCCCGACGATGGCCGGCAGGTCGTCGATGCCCTCCAGGTACTCGACCACCACGCCGACGTCGCGCAGGTCGTCGCCCCAGATCTTCTCCACGAGCTCGGCGTCGTGCTTGCCCTCGACGTAGATCCGGCTCGCGCGGGCGACCTTGGCCCGGGCCCGCTCGCTGGCCGGCGCGGCCACAGAGCCCGAAGCGGTCCGGGCCGGGCCGCCGGGAATGGGCCCGGGAATGGGCAGAGCGGGAGCCGCCGGGGCGGGCGGGACGAGCGTGACCGGCTGGCCGTCGAGCAGGAAGGCGCCCGGGGCCAGCGGGAAGACCCGCCGCTTGCCGTGCCGGTCCTCCAGCGTCACGGCGCCCTTCTCGTAGCCGGCCACCGCGCCGCAGAACCGGCCCTCGGCGTCCTCGACCACGAGGCCGCGCTCCGCCTCGACCTTCGGTATCTCGCGACGGCCGGGACCGGAGTTCCGCCGGCCGCGAGGCTCATTCCCGGCGGCGAGCACGTCAGCACCGTATTGCCTGCTCCGCACAGGTATCTCCTCAGCTCGTTTCCTACCTGGCCGCGGGCGGACCTGCGCGCAAGCGTAGCCGAGGCGGGACTGGCCCGGCCGCCGCCGACACGCCGCTATCGCGGTTCGTGCCGGCCGGGTTACCATCCTGCTGTGGGTCATACCCAGAGCGGCGTCACGGAGAGTCGCGCCTTGGTATGATCGTGCGGCCGTTCGCCCCGCAGTCACGCGCCGGGAACTTGCTAGACGCAATAGACTTAGCACTCGGGACGTATGAGTGCCAAGGAGGTGAACGCGTGCTCGACGAACGGAAACTGACGGTGCTCCGCGCGATCGTCGAAGACTACGTGTCCACCACCGAACCGGTGGGATCCAAGACGCTGGTCGACCGGCATCACTTCGACGTGTCCCCGGCGACGATCAGGAACGACATGGCGGTGCTCGAGGAGCAGGGCTTCATCGCGCAGCCGCACACCAGCGCCGGGCGGATACCGACGGACAAGGGCTACCGGCTCTTCGTCGACCGGCTGTCCAGCGTCAAGCCGCTGTCAGCGGCCGAGCGGCGGGCCATCGAGACGTTCCTGGCCGGCGCGTACAGCCTCGACGACGTGGTCATGCGGACGGTCAGGCTGCTGGTCCAGCTGACCCGCCAGGTGGCGGTGGTCCAGTACCCGTCGCTCACCAGGTCCGCGATCCGGCACATCGAACTGGTCCCGCTCGCCCCGCAGAAGGTGCTGCTCGTGCTCATCACCGACACTGGCCGGGTGGAGCAGTGCACCGTCGACCTGCCCGACCCGTGGGATGACGCCTCGGTGTCGCACGTGCGGGCGGTCGTGAACGGCTGCCTGGGCGGGCATAAGCTGTCCGACGCCGCCGCGATGGTAACCGACCTGGCCGAGCGGATCCCAGTCGAGGAACGGGCCAACGCCAACGCCGTGCTGGCGGTGCTGCTGGCCAGCCTGGTGGAGCGGAGCGAAGAGAAGATCGTTTTCGGCGGGACCGCGAATCTGGCCGCACATGACTTCAGCAAGGGTTTGCGGGAAGTGCTTGAGGCCCTGGAAGAACAGGTGGTGCTGATGCGGCTCCTGGGGGAGGCGACCGAGTCTGCCATCCTGACCGTCAGGATCGGCGCGGAGAACCAGGTCGCGGGCCTGCAAGCCACGTCCGTGGTGTCCACTGGATACGGGAGCGCGGATCAGCCGCTGGCCAAGCTCGGTGTGCTCGGCCCGACGCGGATGGATTACCCCGGCACCATGGGCGCGGTGCGCGCCGTGGCTCGCTATGTCGGCCAGATCCTGGCGGAGTCCTAGTGGCCACCGACTACTACGCGTTGCTGAAGGTCCGCCGCGACGCGACGCAGGACGAGGTAAAGCGGGCCTACCGGCGGCTGGCGCGCGAGCTTCACCCGGACGTGAACCCCGACCCTGAGACGCAGGAACGGTTCAAGGAGATCACCCAGGCGTACGAGGTGCTCTCGGACACCGACAAGCGCCGGATGTACGACATGGGCGTGGACCCGTTCGCGAGCAGCGCGAGCGCGGGAGCGGGCCCGTTCGGCCCGGGGTTCAACCCGCTGAACGACCTGCTCGACCAGTTCTTCGGCGCGGCGGGCGGCGGTGCCGCGGCCCGCGGGCCGCGCAGCCGGGCCCAGCGCGGCCGCAACGCCACGATCAGGATCGAGCTCGAGCTCGCCGAGTGCTCGTTCGGCGCCACCCGTGAGCTCACCGTGGACACCGCCGTGGTCTGCCCCACCTGCTCCGGTGAGGGCACCGCCCCCGGCACCCATCCGCAGACCTGTGACATCTGCGGCGGGCGCGGCGAAGTGAGCCAGGTGACCCGCTCCTTCATCGGCCAGGTGATGATGGCCCGGGTCTGCCCGGGCTGCAGCGGATACGGCACCGTGCTGGTCCGGCCCTGCCCGGAGTGCGACGGCGACGGCCGGGTGCGGACCAGGCGGACGATCAAGGTGCGGATCCCGGCCGGCGTCGAGGACGGCACGCATATCCAGCTGGCCGGCGAGGGCGAGGTCGGCCCGGGCGGCGGCCCGCCCGGCGACCTGTTCCTGGAGATCATCCAGCGTCCGCACCCCATCTTCGAGCGGCAGGGCGACGACCTGCACTGCACGGTGACGATCCCGATGGTGGCCGCCGCGCTGGGCGCCACGTTGTCGGTGGAGAGCCTGGACGGTCCCTCCGACATCGACATCCGGCCCGGCACCCAGTCCGGCCAGGTCATCCCGCTCTACGGTCAGGGCGTCAAGCACCTGAACGGC
>Ga0335069_10006152_pt1 | contig 17484 bp, 11 predicted proteins | sample Lox_Sample_11_FD_206714 | JGI IMG/M metagenome (GOLD analysis project Ga0335069, IMG submission 206714) | Soil microbial communities from Loxahatchee National Wildlife Refuge, Florida, United States - Lox_Sample_1.1 | ecosystem: Environmental > Terrestrial > Soil > Wetlands | place: USA... | reverse complement strand
CCATGATCGGATAATCTCGGTTCAACGTCGCGTCGGGAGTAGCAGCGGGCAGCAGATGGCGATCGGTGCACTGAAGAAAGTGGCGGCGCCGCGTGCCCGCGACGTATGCGCCCATTTCGACTTGAGCGACGAGGCGAAGGGCCTGCTCGACGACGTGACAGCGCCTGCGGCCTTCCTCGATCGGCTGATCGAGAAGGGTCATCTGATGGACGCCATCCGCCTGCTTGCCTTCGCTCTGCCGAAGCGCGAAGCCGTCTGGTGGGCCTGCCTGTGCGCGCGAGAGATGCTGCCGCCCGATGCACCGCCCGCCCTCGACGAGGTGATCAAGGCGGCCGAGACCTGGGTCTACAAGCCGACCGAGGAAAACCGGCGGCTGGCCATGGAGAAGGCGGAGAAGGCCGGGTTCGACAAGCCGGCCAGTTGGGCGGCCATCGGCGCCTTCTGGAGCGGCGGCAGCATGGCGCCGCCGGCAGCACCGGTTGTGCCGCCGGCCGAGACGTTGACAGGCAAGGCGGTGTCGGGCGCCATCCTGCTGGCGGCCGTGCAGCGCGAGCCTGAGCGGGCGGCGGAGCGTCACCGTCAGTTTCTCGACGACGGCATCGATATCGCCATGGGCGGCACCGGCAAGAAGCGCAAGGGCGCGGCGACGCCTGGCGTCCCCGCCGGATCGCGGGGAGGATAGGCGATGGGAATGCCGGCCGCCCGTCTCACCGACATGCATGTCTGCCCGCTGGTCACCGGAATCGTCCCCCATGTCGGCGGGCCGATCGCGGCGCCCGGCGCCCCCACCGTGCTCATCGGCGGCATGCCGGCCGCCCGCGTCAGCGATATGGCCGTTTGCGTCGGACCGCCCGACGTGATCGCCCTCGGCGCCTTCACGGTGCTCATTGGCGGCATGCCGGCGGCGCGGATGGGCGACATGACCGCCCATGGCGGCGCGATCGTTCTGGGGTGCCCGACGGTCCTGATCGGCGACGGTGGAGGTGGCGGCGGGGGCGGAGGCGGAAGTGGCGGTGCGGGCGGCGATGGCGCCGGTAGTGCGGGCGGGGATGGTGATGGCGCCGGAGATGGGGGTGACGGTGCTGGAGGTGACGGCGCCGGCCAGAGCGCTGGCGGCGGCGGAGGCGATGGCGCCGGAGGTGGTGGCGGCGGTGATAGCACTGGCGGCGACGACAGCGCTGGCTGGGGCGGCGACAAGGGTGGAAACGACAATTCCGGCGATGCCTGGGGCGGCGACAAAGGCGGAAGTGGCGGCGCCGGGGGTGGGGGTTCGGGCGGCGGAAGCGGTGGCGACGGCTGGGGCGGTGACAAAGGCGGCAACAGCGGTGCCGGCGGCGCCTGGGGTGGCGACAAAGGTGGAAATGATAAAGGTGGCGGTGGCGGCGGTGGCGGCCGCGCGTAAGAATGAGAGCGACGCCAAGGGCTGCGCTCCGCGCGGCCGGCGTCCGAGACGAGTCGAATAGATGGCGCTGACGCTGACGATCACGAAGCATCCTGAGATGCCTCCCGGCGAGGCGATGTCGCGGACGATCGATGGCAACGCCGTCATCGGACGGGGCAAGGACAGCGACTGGGTCCTGCCCGATCCGGAGCGGCACCTGTCGAAGCAGCATTGCCGCATCGAAGCCCGCGGCGATCGCTACTACGTGATCGACATCAGCAAGAATGGCGTCTTCGTCAATGACGCGATCGAGCCTCTGCGGCAGGGCAACGCCGCCGAGTTGCGCGACGGCGACCGTCTCGCGCTCGGAGACTACGAGTTTGCCGTCCGCCTCTCCACACCGGCGCCGGCGGTGGACAGCGACGCGTTGCCGGTGAGCAGCGACGATGATCCGTTTGTCGATTTGCCGGAACGCCCGGCTGATCTGCGCAGTTCCCCTGCGGGCGCTCCGTTCGGCGGCGGCTCGGGCCGCACGCTGATCGGGGAGACCGATCCCAGCGTAGACCCGATCGCGGCGCTGGCTGGCCCCGAAGTGCGCCCGTTCGGCAGCGCCGGCAACGACATCATCCCCGACGATATCGACCTGATTACGGGCGAGCCCCGGACACCCGAACTGAGGGGTGCCGTGCAAGCCGATCATGCGCCCGCAGAGCAGCAGCATTTCCGGCCGCCGTCTGCCGTCCAGGAAGCGATCCCCGAGAACTGGGCTGACGAGCTTCTAGGCCCGGCGCAGCCGGCGCCCAAGCCGCCGGTGGAGCCGGCCCCGCCCCCGGAGAAGCCGCGCCAAGCCACAGCTGCGCCGCGGTCGAAGGCGCCGCGGGCCGCCGCGGCGACAGGAGCCGCTTCTGGCGACCGCGAACCGCTCCGCGCCTTCCTCGCCGGGGCCGGCGTCGAGGATTTGACCCTGTCCGATGGCGAGATCGACGCCGTGATGCGTCTGGTCGGCGAGATGTTTCGCGAGATGGTCGCCGGCCTGCGCGAAATCCTGATGAGCCGGACAGCTTTCAAGAGCGAGTTCCGGCTCGAGCGCACGATGATCCAGCAGACGCAGAACAATCCGCTCAAGTTCTCGATCAGCGCCGACGAGGCGTTGCAGGCCCTGCTGCGTCGGCCGGGCCCGGGATATCTGCCGCCGCTCGAAGCCGTCCGCGAGGGCGTCCAGGATATCAAGGCCCACCAGGTGGCGGTCGTCGCCGGCCTTCAGGTGGCGCTGACGGCGCTGTTGCGCGAATTCAATCCGGAGGGACTCAAGCAGCGCCTGGAGCAGCGCTCGCGGCTGGCCAACCTCATGCCCGGCTCGAGCAAGGCGCGCTACTGGGAACTGTATGAGATGTTCTACAAGGAAGTGGCGGCGGAGGCCGAGCAGGGATTCCATGGCCTGTTCGGGCGCGAGTTCCGCCGCGCCTACGAGGAGCAGCTGAAGAAGCTATGATGCAGGCATATTTTGGATCGGCTCGGACAATAGAGGGGAGCACAGCGATGAGGGGAGCATTCAGCGCGTCGGTTCTAGGTCTTCTTTCCTTGGTTGCCGTCACCTTGGCAGGCTGCGGCGGCGGGCCGCCGCCGCCGACCGTCGCGGTCTTGAACATCACGGCTTCGGCCGATGCCAATCCGGACGCGGGCGGGCAGGCTGCGCCGGTGGCGGTGCGCATCTATCAGCTCGCCAGCACCGCGAACTTCGACAAGGCCGATTTCTTCCAGCTCTATCAGCATGAGCAGGAGACGCTCGGCACCGACCTTCTCGGCCGCGACGAAATCGTGATTCCGCCAGGTGGGTCCCAGCAGGTGCAGAAGGAGCTGAAGCCCGGCGCCACGGCCATCGGCGTGGTCGCGGCCTTCCGCGATATCCAGAAGGCGAACTGGCGGGGCAGCGTGGTGCCGCCGGCGAACAAGACGACGCCGGTCACGGTCACCATCCAGGGCCTGAACGTCACGGTCGCGCTCGCCGGCGGGTCGTGATGCTCGGCTTCTCCGCCGGGCGACAATTCATCGGAGCTGTAGGCAGGTCGGCGCATGTCCTGGGATAACAAGGTCGTCTGGACCGAGGGCATGTTCCTGCGTGCCCAGCATTTCCAGCAGTACGACCGCTATGTCGAGAAGCTGGTGCGGGGCCGCGTCGGCGGCCTGCGTGCCCACGCTTGGGGCGTAACCGAGCTCCAGGTCAACCGCGAGCTCCTGGCGACCGGCAAGTTTGCCCTCGCCGTCTGTCGCGGCGTGCTGGAAGACGGCACGCCCTTCAACGTGCCCGAGGATGCCGATCATCCGGCGCCGCTGGAGCTGCCGGAGAACACCCGCAACTGCGTCATCTATCTGACGCTGCCGGTCCGCCAGCCCGGCCGATTCGAGTTCGCCGCCAACGGCCAGGATGAGGCGGCCGCCCGTTTCGGCGCGCAGGAGTACGAGGCCACCGACGCCAATGCCGGCGAGGAGGGCGTGGCGCGCCTGCGGGTGGGTCGGCTGCGGCTGCGCTACATGCTGGAGACCGAGGAACGCGCCGGCTATGTCTGCCTCGGCATCGCCCGTGTCGTCGAGGTGCGGGCCGACAAGAACGTCATTCTCGACGACAAGTTCATCCCGACCTGCCTCGTCTGCTCGGCGGCGCAGCCGCTGGCTGCCTTCCTCACCGAGCTGGTCGGCCTCTTCCATCACAGGGGCGAGGCCTACGCCGCGCGCGTCGCCGGCACCAGTTCGGCCAAGGGCACGGCCGAGATCGCCGATTTCCTGCTGCTCATGTTCTTGAACCGTCATGAGCCGGTGCTCGCCCACTATGCGGCCGCGGGCGACCTGCATCCGGAAACCCTCTATCGGATGGGCCTCGCCATGGCCGGCGAGCTCGCCACCTTCTACGCGTCGAACAAGCGGCCGCCGACCTTCCCGGTCTACCGGCATGAGGACCTGCAGAAGACCTTCACGCCGCTGATGATCGAGCTGCGCAAGCTCTTGAGCGCCGTGCTCGAGATGAGCGCGATCGCCCTGCCGCTCGAGGAGCGCAAGTTCGGCATCCGCGTCCACATCATCACGGACCGCTCGCTGCTCAACACCGCGACCTTCGTGTTGGCGGTCAAGGCCAACATGCAGGCTGAGGCGCTGCGGCGGAACTTCCCGCAGCAGGTGAAGATCGGGCCGGTCGAGCAGATCCGCGAGCTCGTGAACGTCGCGCTGCGCGGTGTCGAGGTGCGCGCTCTGCCGGTGGCGCCCCGCCAGATTCCCTATCATGCCGGCGCCGCCTACTTCGAGCTCGACAAGTCGAACGCCTACTGGAAGCAGATGGCGAACTCCCAGGCGTTCGCCATTCACCTCTCCTCCGAGTTCCCGCAGGCGGAAATGGAGTTCTGGGCGATCAGGGGATAGACGCCGATGAGCGACGACAATCCGTTCGCCGAACCTGAAGAGAGCGAGAAGACGGTCATCCGGCCAAGTCCGGGCGGACGCCGACCGGCCGCGACCGAGCGGGCGGCGGCGCCACCGTCGCCTTCCTCCGGACCGCCGCCCGTCGCCGATCCGAACGTCGCGGCCGTCATCGACCGCACCGGCCTCAACCCGCTGATCGCCGCCGCGGCGGTGCTGCTTGGCCTCGCCTCGCGTGTGCGCGGGACGGTGGCGCAGCGCGACGTTGAGGGGCTGCGCGATCGCGTCGTGCGTGAGCTGAAGGCGTTCGAGGCCAAGGCTTCGGCGACGGGGTTGCCCCGCGAGTTGCTGCGCAGCGCTCACTACGCCCTCTGCGCCACCATCGACGATTTGGTTCTCAGCACGCCCTGGGGCGGGCAGAGTTCCTGGCCGAAGCGCAGCATGGTCAGCACCTTCCACAACGAGGTGACGGGCGGCGAGCGCTTCTACGAGATCCTCAATCACCTGAGCAAGAACCCCGGCCGCAACGCCGAGGTCCTCGAGCTGATGTATGTCTGCCTGGCGCTCGGCTTCGAGGGCAAGCTCCGCATCACTGGGCGCGGCACCTCGGAGCACAGCCGCCTGCGCGACGGCGTCTACCGCATCCTGCTGGAGCGGCGCGGCGAGTTCGAGCGCGAGCTGTCGCCGCACTGGCGCGGCCTCGCCGCCGCTCACCGGCCGTTGACCTCCTACATTCCGGCCTGGGTCATCGCCGCCGTCACGGCCGCCGTGCTCATGCTGATGTTCATGGGCTTCACCTATGCGTTGAGCGGCCTGTCCGACAACGCCGACCTGGCGCAGCTTCCCCCGGTCGGCGCCGTGGCCCTGGCGCGCGTCGCGCCGCCTCCGCCGCCTCCGCCTCCGCCGGCGCCGAATACCTTCACGAAGTTCCTCGAGCCCGAGATCAAGGAAGGCTTGGTCACCGTCGACGAGAACGCGCAGCGCATTCTCGTGCGCATCACCGGCGACGGCATGTTCGAATCCGGCAGCGACAAGCTCGATGCGAAATACCTGTCGATCATGACGCGCGTCGGCAAGGCGATGGAGACGGAGCCGGGCACGGCCGTCATCACCGGCCATACCGACAATGTCCCCATCAAGACGCTGCGCTTCCCCTCGAACTTCGAGCTGTCTGTGGCGCGCGCCGAAAGCGTCGCCAAGATCGTCATCGCGCAAATGACCGATCCCTCGCGCGTCACGGCCGAGGGGCGCGGCGATGCTGAGCCGATCGGCGACAACAAGACGCCGGAGGGCAAGCGGCAGAATCGTCGCATCGAGCTGATCGTCATGAAGCCGGCGGAGGCGCAAGCCGCCGACCAGGCGGCTGCACCGGCGGCACCGGCGCAATGAACGGCGGCGCGTCGCTGTCCGGCGGGGAATCGGTTTTTAGAGCGGGTCCAGGATCGTCATGCTGAAGCGGATCGTGTCCGTCCTTACCGCGCGTTGGCTGGTGACGCTGATCGGCGCCATCATCCTGGCGCTGCTCGTCTGGTTCATCGGGCCGCTGATCGCGATCGCGGATATGCGGCCGCTCGAGAGCGACCTTGTCCGCTTCATCGTCATCCTGGTGATCCTCGTCATCTGGGGCGTCGCCAACATCATCTCCCTGCTGCGCGCCAAGAAGGCCAACGACCAGCTGGTCCAGGGCATCGCCCAGGCGAGCGCCGGCGACGCCAAGTCGGCGGAGCTGGAGGCGGCGAAGAAGGAAGAGATCGGCGTCCTCAAGGAGCGGCTCGACGATGCCCTCGCGCTGCTCAAGCGCGCCAAGCTCGGCAAGGGCTCGAGTCGCCAGACTTTGTATCAGCTGCCCTGGTACATCATCATCGGCCCGCCTGGCTCGGGCAAGACGACGGCCCTCGTCAATTCCGGCCTCAGCTTCCCGCTTGCCGACAAGCTCGGCAAGGAGGGTGTGCGCGGCGTCGGCGGCACGCGCAACTGCGATTGGTGGTTCACCGACGAGGCCGTGCTCATCGATACCGCCGGCCGCTACACGACGCAGGACAGCCATCAGGCCGTCGATGCCGCCGCCTGGACCGGCTTCCTCAAGCTGCTCAAGGGAACGCGGCCGCGCCAGCCGATCAACGGCGCGCTCGTCGCCATCAGCCTGCCCGAGCTCGCCGCCATGAGCGAGGCCGACCGGCAGGCGCATGCCCGCACCATCAAGCAGCGCGTGCGCGAGCTCTATGACGAGCTCGGTATCCGCTTCCCTGTCTATGTGCTCTTCACCAAGCTCGACCTGATGGCCGGTTTCGTCGAGTTCATGGACGATCTCGATCGCGAGACGCGGCAGCAGGCCTGGGGCTTCACCTTCCCGCTCGACGACGGCAAGAACCCCGACGGCCCGATGGCGGCCTTCGACTCCGAGTTCGAACTGCTGCAGGACCGCCTGTATCAACGCCTGCTCGAGCGCGTCCACAAGGAGCCGGACATCGATCGCCGCAGCGCGATCTTCGGCTTCCCGACCCAGATGGCGTCGCTGAAGGCGGTCACGCAAGAGTTCCTCGACCAGATCTTCCGCCCGACGCGCTATGAGGAGCGGCCGCTGCTGCGCGGCGTCTACTTCACCAGCGGCACCCAGGAAGGCACGCCGGTCGACCGCCTGATGGGCGTGATGGCCTCCACCTTCGGTCTCGACCGCAAGAGGCTGTCGGCCTTCAGCGGCGCCGGCCGCAGCTACTTCCTCACCCGCCTGCTGCGCGAAGTGATCTTCCAGGAAGCCGGCATCGTCAGCCGCAACCGGAAGGTCGAGCGGCGGCGCGTCATCCTCGGCTGGGTGGCTGTGTCGCTCGCGGTCATCGTCACCCTCGTCATGGCAGGCCTCTGGTACAACAGCTATCTCGGCAACAAGCGCCTGATCGCCGATTTCAACAATGCCGTCGCCACCTACCGCCAGCAGCTGGCGGCGACCAATCTCGATCTCAACCAGGTCAAGGACGACCGCGTCGATCTCGTCCTGCCGCCGCTGCAGACCCTGCGCACCATGCCCGCCGGCTACGATGCGGCCAAGCTTGGGGTGCCGATCACCCTGCGCTTCGGCCTCTATCAGGGTGCCAAGCTCGGCGCCCAGGCGCAGTCGGCCTACACCCGCGCGCTCAACGGGCTCCTGCTGCCGCGGCTGATCTTCCGGCTCGAGGGGCAGATCAAGGACAATATCGACAACGCCGAGTTCGTCTACCAGGCGCTCAAGGTGTACCTGATGCTCGGTGTGCAGGGTCCGCTCGACAAGGATTTGATCGAGCAGTGGATGGCAGCCGATTGGAACGGCCGCTTCCCCGGCGTCTCCCTGCAGGCGACGCGCGACCAGCTCGCGGGGCATCTGGATGCTCTGCTGGAGAGCCCGCTGGCGGTGATCGCCCTCGACGGCAACCTGATCCAGCAGGCGCGCGATACGCTGGCGAAGTATCCGATGGCCGATCGGGCCTATGCGCTCATCAAGCAGGATCCGCAGGTTCGCGCGCTGCCGGCTTGGCGCGTCGTCGATCATATCGGTCCGGCCGGCGCGCGCGTGATCGTGCGCAAGTCCGGCGCCCCGCTCACCGACGGCGTGCCCGGCTTCTACACCGTCGAGGGCTTCCAGCAGGCGTTCGTGCCGCGGCTCGGCGACATCACCCGCACCGTCACCCAGGACGCCTGGGTGCTCGGTCCGGATTCCAAGATCAAGCCGGATGCGGCTAGCGCCAATCGCCTGGCCGTCGACGTGCTGTCGCTCTACCTCAACGACTATGTCGATTGGTGGGTGCGGCTGGTCGGCGACGTCAGCATCCTGCAGGGGCGCGACGTCCAGCAGGTCGCCGAGATCCTGAACATCCTGTCGGGGCCGACCTCGCCGATCAAGAATCTCTATGGCGACATCGCGCGCGAGACCAAGCTCACGGCCGACGACAAGGCCAACCAGCCGTCGCCGACCGATACGGCCGAGCAGATCGCCCAGAAAAAGCTGAAGTCCCAGCTCCAGTCGAAGGGCGTGCTCGGCGCCGTGCTCGGAACGATGGTGCCCGCCAGCGGCAGCGACGCTCCGCAGGATGCGCCGGAAAAGCGGGTCGAGGAGCGCTTCGATTGGCTGCAGCAGCTGGTCAACGGCAACCCGGCGCCCATCGACGACATCCTGAAGGCGCTCAATGACACTTATCTGCAGCTGAACGGCATCGCCGGCGCGATCAACCAGGGCGGCGCCGCGCTGACCGGCGTGACCAGCGGCGCCGGCGCGGTGGGACAGCTGCAGAGCGTGGCGAGCCGCGCGCCCGGCCCGGTCGCCGACGTCATCAACGCCGTCGCCCAGAACGCGCAGACTGCGATGAAAGGTGGCGCCAAGTCGGAGCTGAACGACCGCTGGAAATCCGACGTCGTCCCCTATTGCAGCCGCCTCACCGATCAGCGCTACCCGATCTTCGCCGCCAGCAACACCGACGTGACGCTGGATGATTTCGCGCGCATCTTCGCGCCCGGCGGATTGATCGACACGTTCTTCAAGGCCAACCTCGTGGGCATCGTCGACACCTCGCGCATCCCCTGGAAGGCGCAGGGCGACATCGGCATCTCGCCGCCGGCGCTCGAGCAGATCCGCAAGGCCGGCATGATCCGCGACAGCCTGTTCGCCCTCGGCACGACGCCCTCGGCCCGCTTCGAGATCGTGCCGCTCTCGCTCGACAACGCCGCCACACAAGTCACGCTGGATCTCGATGGCCAGTCCGTCACCTATAGCCACGGTCCGCAGCTGCCGGTGCAGATGCAGTGGCCGGGGCAGGGGCCGAAGCAGGTTCGGCTGTCCTTCCAGCCGCAGAGCGCCGATTCGACGATCACGAAGGACGGCCCCTGGGCCTTCTTCCGGCTGATCGATCAGGGCCAGGTGTCGTCCACCGCGCCTGACCGCTTCCAGGTCACCTTCACGGCTGGCGGCCACAGCGCGTCATTCGAGATTCGCGCCGGCAGCGTGCTCAATCCCTTCAGCCTGAAGGAGCTGCACCAGTTCCGCTGCCCGGGGTCGCTTGGATGAGCGCGGCGGGCGAGGGGGCACCGGGCTTTCACGGCAAACTGGTCACGAAGGGCGATTTCGTCACGCGCCGGCTGCCGCGCGGCTTTCTCGATCCCTGGGATGCCTGGCTGCAGGAAGTGATCGGCGGCAGCCGCGCGCGCATGGGCGAGGGCTGGCTCGATGCCTACCTCACCAGCCCGATCTGGCGGTTCGTCCTCTCCGCCGGCCTGTGCGGCGATGGCGTAGCGGCCGGCGTGGTGATGCCGAGCGTCGATCGCGTCGGCCGCTATTTCCCGCTCTCCCTGGTGGGCATCCTGCCGGAGGGTGTCGCGCCGATCGACCTGCCGGCCGCCGCCGGGGCTTGGTTCGGCGCCGCCGAGTCCCTCGTCCGCTCGGCCCTCGATGACGGCTTCGATTTCGACCGCTTCGACCAAGAGGTGGCGGCCCTAGGCCTGCCCTCGTCTCCGCCGTCCTCGGCGTCCTCCGTGACGGCCTCGTCGGCCGGGTTGCGGGTCACGCTATCGGGCGCGGAGACGATCGACGATGCCTGCCGCGGCATCGCCGCCAGCTTCGTCGCCGACAACTATCCGCACTGCAGCTTGTGGTGGACGGCCGGCTCGCACGATGTCGCGCCGGTACTGCTCGTCTGCAATGGTTTGCCGCGGCCGGAGGCGTTTGCCGCGTTCCTCGACGGGCGCTGGGATGAATGGGGCTGGGGCGGGGACGCCGCCGGCGCCCGGCTCCTGGCCCAGGCATAGGGCGCGGCCGGAAGATGCAGTCCTTCTCCTTCGTTTCCGGCGCGGCGTCTCACGTCGGCTGCGTGCGCAAGCTCAACGAGGACTCCTATCTTGACCGCGCCGATCTCGGACTGTGGGCGGTGGCGGACGGTATGGGCGGCCATGACGCCGGCGATCACGCCAGCCAGCTCACCATCGCCGCGCTCGGCCAGGTATCGGAGCCGACCAGCGCCTCTACCTTCCTGGCGCAGGTGAAGGGCACGCTGAAGGCCGCCAATGCCGAGTTGCGACGCGAAGCCGCCGAGCGCGGTCCCGGCCGCATCATCGCCAGCACGGTCGTCACGCTCCTCGCCTTCGGCGAACACTATTGCTGCGTGTGGGCCGGCGACAGCCGTCTCTATCTGCTGCGCGACGAAACCCTCCGCCAGATCAGCCGCGACCACAGCCACGTCCAGGAGCTGATCGAGGTCCAGCTGCTCTCGCCCGAAGACGCCCGCCACCATCCCTACAGCAACGTCGTCACCCGCGCGATTGGGGCGACCGACGACCTCGATCTCGAAACGACGCACGACCGTCTGCACAGCGGCGACCTCTTCCTGCTGTGCAGCGACGGGCTCACCAAGATGCTCGAAGACGACGAGATCCGCGCCATCCTGATGCGCACCTCGCTGTTCGACGTGCCCTATGCCCTCGTCGAGAGCGCGCTCGAGCGCAAAGCCAGCGACAACGTCACCGTCGTCGCGATGCAGTGCAAATCCGACGGCGCGTAGGCCGGGCTACTTCCGCACGAAGACGAAATCGCCGCCGTCATGCCCGGCCAGGCGGATGATGGAATAGGCCGGCGTCTGGTCGGCGTTCGCTTCGACGGGTTCGCGAACGCGCGAGAACAGCTCCTGCCCGTCCATGGTGGCGGAATTGTCGGCCAGCGCGACCAGGAGAGCCCTGGCGAACACTGAATGTCCGCCGGTGCCGGCGTCGGTCACGGGTTCCAGCCCGCCGGACGTCAGCACCGTCCGCGACCGCTGGTCGACCATGCGCTCCAGATAACCCGGATCGCGCACGGCGAGGCTCAGCCCGCGCGTCAGCGTCCCGGAATAGCAGCTGTCAGCCACCACCAGCACGTGCTTGGCGAGCATCGCCCGCAGGCTGCTGCTGAGGTCGGCGTTCGAGACCCAGTTGGTGGGGTCGTCCTGTGCGGCGTCGACCGGCAGCCAGTAGCCCTGGTCGCCCTGCTGGTCGTAGGCGCCGTGGCCGGCGTAGTAGATGACGAGGTTGTCGCTGTCGCCGAGGGATTTGCGCAGCTTGGTGAGCGCTCCCAGGATGTCGGCGCGTGTCGCATCCACGAGCAGCGTCACGTCGAAGCCGTAGACGTTCCGCAGCGTGTCGGCCACGGCGCGGGCATCGCCCACCGCGGTATGCAGGCTCGGCAGCATGCGATAGTTGTCGTTGCCGATGACGAGCGCGTGATAGAGCCCGAAATTCAGCTTCGCGATGTCAGGCGGCAGCGCGCCCGTCGGCGGTGTGGCGGCCCCTGTCTGCGCCGGCGCCGGCGCCGGCGCGACAGCTGGGGCCGCGGGTTGTGCAGGGGCGGCTGAGGCCGGCGCTGCTGCCGTCTGCGTCGTTGCGGGTGCCGCAGGGGGAGGCGGTGGCGCGGCAGAGGCAGCCTGCGTCGTCGAAGCCGCGGCAGGCGGAGAGGGTGGCGGCGCAGCAGCCGCCGTCTGCGCCGGAGCCGGCGGAGTCTGTGCCTGGTTGTAGGCTTCCTCGGTCAGCAGCTGGTTGGTGGAGACGTAGCCGAGCGGCTTGTCGTTCCGGCCGACCTGGTACCAGTCACGGTCCTTCACCTTCCCGAGGACCGTGATCTTCTCGCCGGCCCTCAGCGTTGCCACGCGCTTGGAGCCCACGTCCGGCAGGGCCCGGACATTGGCCGGCTTCGCCGCGACGTAGGTCGCGTCGATCGCATCGATCGGGGGTGGCGGCGGGCTGGCGGCCGCGGTCGTCGTCGATGCGGCCGGCGCCGTTGAGGGCTGCGTCGTCGCTTGCGTGGCGGACGTCGATGGCTTCTGTGTCGAGGTCGAGGCGGCGTTCGCCGTTTGCGTCTTCTTCGAGGTGGTCGCCGCGGGCGCCTGCGCGGTCTTCGAAGTCGTTGCCGGCGCCGGTGCCGCCGCCACCAGCGGGGCTGAACCTGGCGGGAAGTCGGCGCGCAGCAGCAGGCTCTGCGCCGGCGTGTCGCGGGCATCGCCGCGCGTCCACACCACGGTCGATTTCACCACGGCGCCGAGAGCGGGCGCGTACCACCAGGTGCGCTCGAAATCGAGTCGGCTGGCGCTGTAGCATTCGGAGACGGAGAACGACTCGGTCTTTTCTCGAATGACGAAGCTGTCATAGCTCACGCCATTGACCTGCACCGGCTCGATGCCGGTCACCTTGGTCTTGGCCTGCACGGTCGAGGCGCGCTGGGTCGGCGCCAGGGCGCAGCTGGGTATGCGGTATTTCAGGTCGAATTCATATTCGACGGAGTTGCCGACCTGGAGCGGCCACAGGCTCTTCAGGGCGGCTTGCGCCGGCACGTCATACTCCAGGGACGTGACGCTCACGCTGCGCACGCGGGCGAGTCGCGCCGTCGCGCCGGACGCCGGAATGGTGCCGCGGTCGAGAAAGCCGCCGAAGAGGCGGAGCGTGCCGCCGTCGGCGAGGTTGCAGATCGTGTCGTAGCCGGACGACGAGGAGACCTTGCATTCGAAATTGTCGTAGAGCAGGCGGGTGCCGGCCGGAAGCGGCGTATAGGTTGCGGGCGGCAGGGTGCCAGCCAGGGCGTTGGCGGCGGCGGCGAGGCCGAACGCCGCCGCAACGGCAAGGAACCACGGGCGCATGTTCTTCAACCCATCGGTGCTGCTGCACTGGATGCGAATGTAATCCGGCGGTGGCCTGCTGTCATCGGCGGCGGGGGTGACCGCTGTCACAGACGAGAGGGGCCCCTCCCAGGCAGGATTCTATAGTTAGCAACCATTAACGATCTTTGTCGTAAGCTGCGCTGCCGCCTTGCCTCCACGACGAGGTCGGCACCCCTCGCTTTTGCCGCGACCATCGATGGCACAGGGCATGACGGACGATCACGACGCCGGCGGTGGTTTCGCCGAAGCGCCCTCGGGTGGCGACGAGACCCGCGTGATCGGCGCGGTGGCCCCTCGGCCGCCGGCGCCGCGCGCCCGCGATGTGGGAACGATCGCGCTCGGCAGCCTGCTCGGGCATACCTACCGCATCGAGGCGTTGCTGGCCCGCGGCGGCATGGGCGAGGTCTATCGTGCCCGCCACGCCGAGCTCAACACCGAGCATGCCATCAAGATCATCCTGCCCGAGCTGGCCAACGACGCCCGCATGGTGGATCTCTTCCGGCGCGAGGCTGCCGTCCTGCGCAACATCCGCAACGACGCCGTCGTCGCCTATGACGGCGTCTTCCGCGACGAGAACGCCCGCCTCTACCTCGTCATGGAGTATGTCGACGGCCGTTCGCTCTCCACCGTCCTGAAGGAAGGGCCGCTGCCCGTGAGCGAGGTGCGGCGGTTGCGCGCGCGGCTCATGGATGGGTTGGCGGCCGCTCACGACAAGGGGGTCGTCCATCGCGACTTGTCCCCGGACAACGTGATCCTGCCGGCGGGCGACGTGACCAAGGCGAAGATCATCGATTTCGGCATCGCCAAGCTCGCCGATCCGGCGGCAAAGACGATCCTCGGCGAGGACTTCGCGGGGAAATACTCGTTCGTGTCGCCGGAACAGCTCGGCATGTTCGGCGGCAACGTCGATGCCCGCTCCGATGTCTACAGTCTGGGACTGGTCCTCGCCGCCGCCGCGGCCGGCGCGCCGCTGGACATGGGCATGTCGCCCATCTCCGTCATCGAGGCGCGCCGCAAAGTCCCCGATCTCGGCAGCGTGCCGGCCGAGCTGCGGGACGATCTGACGGCGATGCTGGAGCCCGATCCGGCCCAGCGCGTCCAGTCGCTGCGTACGCTGATTCGGGAATCGGCGCCGGAGCCGGTTGCGGCGGCAGCGCGCGGGCGTGCCGCGAGTCCCGCGCCGGATCGTGCCGGGCGTCGGATGCCCATCGCGCTCGCGGCCGGCGTCCTCGCCGTGCTCCTCCTTGCCGGTGGCGGCGCGGTGCTCTGGCTCCGGCAGAGCCCAGCTCCGACGCCACCCCCGGTCCATCTCGAAGATACCGCGACGCTCTTGCCGCAGGTCGAGGCCGCGCTGCAGAACTTTACCTGCGCCCATCTCGCCGCCCGCGTCGTCCATTCGAACGTCGAGGTTTCCGGGTATGTCGGCAGCAACCAGGATGGGAAGGAGCTGGCGACCCGCCTCGCCGCGCTGAGCGGCCATGAGCAGGTGATCAACCGCGTCGCGCCGATGCCATGGCCGCTGTGCGAGGCGCTCGATATCGTGCGCGAGCAGACGATCTCCGATCCGCAGACCAGCGTCACGCCGGTCATCGATCCCGGCGGCCAGGCCGGCGTCTACCGGGAAGGCGACCCCTTCATGATCGGCGTCACCGACCGCCACATCTACCAGGGCGAGAGCTACCTCTCGATCGACTACATCGACGTCGCCGGCGGCTACGTCGTCCATCTCATGCCGAACGAGCTGCGTCCCGATGGCAAGGTCAAGTCGGGCGACAAGACCGTCATCGGCAGCCTGGCGCAGGAGGCCGCCGACTACATCGCGCAACCGCCTTTCGGCACCAACATGGTCGTCGCCCTCTCGACCCCCGAGCCGCTGTTCACCGACGCCCGTCCTCGCGTCGAACGGGACATCAAGGGATATCTGGCGGCCGTGCACGACCGCCTGAAGGCGCTGGCCGTCGACTACAGCTCCAGCGTCTACGGCGCCTCCAGCACCATCACCCTTGCGCCGCGGGAGTGATCACGCGGACCATTCTTGCGCTCCCTTACGCATCCTCCTCGCCATCCCGGAGCAGGCTATCGAAGTCCTCTGCGCGCATGCGGCCGACGGCACGCTCTGTTTCTCGGTTGTACTTGCGGTCATTCGGCTCGGTGTTTTTCTGAGCTTTGCGCGCCACTTTCTTGGCAAAGTGCTGAATTGCAGCGGCTTTTATGGCGCGCCGTTCGGCGGCGTTCAGATGCTTCCGCACGGGACGCTTTTGCCATGCCGCGATGTCGCCACGCGGAGATGATGGCCGCTTCCCCTTCGGTCCCTCGGGCAAGCCCGCTCCGTCAAATGCCTTCCGGCAAGCATACAGAAAGGTGCATGCCGACGCGACAGGCGAGTCGCTAAGCCCGGTCACAGTTCAAGTCGAGACAATGTCCATTGCCCGCCGTTCTTGCATTGCCGGGTCGGAAGGACTCTAATCGACCGCCCGGATGATCCGGGATGGTGCCGACGGCGAGCATGGGCGACGAACGCAACGCGAGCGACGACAGCACCCGCTTGGCGCCGGCCGACGCGGCGGACGAGACCCGCTTCACGAACACACCGGTCTCGCGGGCGCCTGCACCCACGGGTGCCGGCGGGGCCGAGTCGACCATCGCGCCGGGCAGCCTGCTCGGCCACACCTATCGCATCGAGGCGCTGCTCGCCCGCGGCGGCATGGGCGAGGTCTACCGGGCCCGCCACAGCGAGCTCAACACCGAGCACGCCATCAAGATCATCCTGCCGGAGCTCGCCAACAATCCCAAGATCGTCGACCTGTTCCGCCGCGAGGCCTCGGTCCTGCGCACCGTGCGCAACGATGCGGTCGTCGCCTACGACGGTGTCTTCCGTGACGAGAACGGCCGGCTCTACCTGGTGATGGAGTTCGTCGAGGGCACGTCGCTCTCCAAGGTCTACAAGCAGCGTCCCCTCGGCAGCGACGAGGTGCGCCAGCTGCTCGATCGCCTGGCCGACGGCCTCGCCGCCGCGCACGAAAAAGGGGTCATTCACCGCGACATCTCGCCCGACAACATCATTCTGCCGGGCCGCGACCTGTCGAAGGCGAAGATCATCGATTTCGGCATCTCCAAGATGGCCGATCCCGAGGCCAAGACCATCGTCGGCGACGATTTCGCCGGCAAGTACTCCTACGTCTCGCCGGAGCAGCTCGGCATGTTCGGTGGCGAGGTGGACGGGCGTTCCGACATCTACAGCCTCGGCCTCGTCCTGGCCGCCGCGGCGATCGGCGATCCACTCGACATGGGCATGTCGCCGATCTCCGTGATCGAGGCCCGTCGCGATGTGCCCGATCTCTCGCGCGTGCCGGCCGATCTGCGCAGCGATCTCGCGGCGATGCTGCAGCCGGATCCGGCGAAGCGTCCGCAGTCGATGCGCGAGCTGATCCGCGAGCCGGTGACGCCGAAGCCGCGGCGCGAGACCCGCCGTCCCGTGGTCGATCAGAAGCGCGATGTCCGCCGCGGCGCTGGCGATCGCTCGGCTTCTCGCGGTATCGGGGCGGCGCCGATCATCGGGGGAGTCGTGGCTCTCGCGGTGGTCGCCGCCGGCGCGGGCTACTGGTTCCTCCTGCGGCCCGGCGAGCAGACGACCGCAACGACCACTGTCGCCACCGCCTCGCCGCCGGCCCCCCAGCCGCCGAGCACCCCGCCGGCCCCGCCGCCGAGCCCTCCGCCGTCGAACACGACATCGGCGGCGTCGCCACCATCGACGTCGGGCCAGACGACGCAGGACTTCATCAATGCCCTGAAACCGCCGACCTCGTCCGGGCAAGCGACCGCGCCAAGCGAGACAAGCGCCGCAACCCCGCCGGCCGTCACGCCGGCGCCGCCGGCCACCACGACCGTCGCCACGACGGCGCCATCCGAAAGTTCCTCGTCCGGCAGCACCTCGACCGCCCCGGCGGCGGTGGTGCCGGCAACCGTCGTTCAGCCGCCATCATCGACAAGTCCGCCGACCACCGATGGCACGACATCATCGTCAGCTGTCCTGTCGAGCCCGCCGCCGGCGACAGT
>Ga0335069_10006148_pt1 | contig 17488 bp, 22 predicted proteins | sample Lox_Sample_11_FD_206714 | JGI IMG/M metagenome (GOLD analysis project Ga0335069, IMG submission 206714) | Soil microbial communities from Loxahatchee National Wildlife Refuge, Florida, United States - Lox_Sample_1.1 | ecosystem: Environmental > Terrestrial > Soil > Wetlands | place: USA... | reverse complement strand
AACCAGATGCGTTGTTTGTGGACAATTAGGTCTATTAGTATTGACCGAATTTAACGAGACTGTAGCTGCAAAGGTGGATAAGTTCATTGGTAAAAATAGCAACCGCTGAAGAAGTCGATGAGTTTTGTCGGGATCGCTTTGTAGTAGCTGGGACAGGTAGTCGCAATTTAGATGGCGTTTCTCATTTTGATCCGCCACTTTTATATGCAATGCTTGATCTAGCTCCGAAGAATCCTGTAATAGTCTCTGGCATGAGTAGAGGCTGGGACACGCTTATAGCAATCAATGCTATATGTGCTGGCTATGATCTTATTGCGTGCGTACCCAACCCAGGCTATGCCGAATATTATTGGAAGGGGGAAATGGCTAAGTGGAATATCATTATTGAACATGCGTCTTTGATTGAGTATGTTATGCCGACGCTAATGGGAACTAATGGTAAACCTGGCGGGGCTAATTTTGATAGGAATCAACGAATGGTCGATTTAGCCGACCATTTTTTTGTATATAACCGTAATACGCCGGGCACTCAAGATTGTGTAAGGCGGCTCAAAAAAGCTAATAGGTCATTCTTAGAATTTGAGGCTATTTTACATGGTGGCTACAGAACAGCAGATCCGTGAACAGTTAATTTTATGTAAAAAGATAGCAAGAGTTGTATCTAGGAATTATCCATGGCTTGCAGATGAAATGGAATCTGAGAGCCTAATAGGCTATGCTATAGCTGCTCAAAAGTATAACCCCGAGCTTGGTCCATGGAAGCAATTTGCCTCAACTAATATATGGGGTAAGTGTATAGATGTACGTCGAAAACAATTAATAAATAGAAAGGGACATCCTAGAGCTTTTTCTGCATTGCCTGACTGGTCTGTGGAGTTAGAAGATATATCTTGCACTTTTGATGAAGATCGTCAAATAATTCTTGAGTTAATTGAACGTGTAGAGCGACAAAAAACGCTTAGTGTAAATGAAAAAAAAGCGTTAAAAATTGCTAGAGACTATCTTGATCTAGAAACACTTAAAAAGGTTGGTGAGGTAAATGGGCTTGGTGAATCTATGATCTGTAGATATATATCTAAGGCCACCGAACTAATGAGGCAGTACGTATGATCAGAGATATTCAAGGTGACTTGTTCTTTCATATGGGTGACTACGAAGCAATTGCCCATGGCTGTAATTGTAGGGGGCTTATGGGGGCCGGTATAGCCAGAGAAGTTAGAAGGCGTTGGCCCCACGGCATGTACCGTTGGTATACCTGTGAATGTACCGCCGACAATTTCATGCCTGGTGATATTATGCCATGGTTTGCACCTGGGCTACCTATCTTATTTAATCTCGCTACGCAGGACCGCCCAGGGGCCGCAGCTAAAACACCATGGATAAGTCAGTGTTTTGAGCGGCTATTTCTCTTGATGGACTGTATGGATATTGCTACCATAGCTATCCCACGTATAGGTTGTGGTATTGGTGGACTTAATTGGGAAAATGTTAAAGAGGCTATAAACTGTCCATCGGAATTTCAAGTAGACGCTTACTACCTCTAGGACCACCTACAATGGTGGTATGGAAGAAGTAAGCTTCATAAGCAAGTTCGATTCTGTCTACTCGACCATGAGAAATATTCAGGCGGCTCACAATGCTACTCCGTATGCCTGTACCGGGTCTGGTATTTGTTGCACTATTGGCTTGCGGCTACACATTTCTGAGTGTGAAAATATAGCTAATAATATTAGACGTGAATATTGGATCATAGCTGAACGTGACGGTATCGAAGTTGCTAAAGAATGGTTGCAAAATTTTATCAATAAGCTCGTTGAAAGAATGTATGACGAAGCTTGGGAGTATACCGGAGTTACTGATAAAAAGTGTGCCTTTTGGGATGGCTACTGCCGAATTTATGAATACAGACCCATGGTATGTAGAGCCTACAGTCTTATCATGCCAGAGGATGGTAGATGCCCCCGAAAAAAGCTACCTGATGGCAGAGTCTTTATATATCATGATGATACGGTTAAGAGAACGATTGATCAATACGACGATACCGTTGGAGCATGGAATGAGATACATGATGGAGAAGATTATACGGTTTACTACGCCGTAGGAATATTAAAGTATCTTCTCCCGCAAGAAGAAATGCAAAAGCTGGCGGCAACAACAGATGAAAAGTTCTGGACCGGTGTACCCGGCAATAGTCATAGATTCAGACCTGAATCTTGGGATGCCGAGGTATTTAACTAAATGGCTTTTGGTGAAGGCTGCTGTATGCATGGTGTGCTTTGGAGTCAAACATGCTATATATGCAATAGAAATGTTCCAACAGTTTATCCTACGCCGTTCTATACTCAGCAGGTTGTTGATATGAGTGAAGTAATTAAAAAGCTTGATAAAATTATAGCGTTACTTGAGAACTTAAATGAATAAAAAACCTAGATTTGTCATCAAAGCTATTCGTGCAGTTACTCGTCAACATGCCATGAATAGTCATGCCCTAATGGGTAATGATTGGGCTAAGCAGCATGACAAGGATCACAAGGATCACCCAAATGTTTGGGCACATCAACATAGATAAAGATGCCGATACTTAAAGTAAAAACTGAAATTAATTTGCCTAAAACAGTTACAAAAATAACTGGTGTTACTTGTGATGGGTGTGGCAAAACAGAAAATGGGGATCAAAATTCACGTTGGGATTTTCATATTCCATATGATTGGATTCAAATAAGAGTTGATGCTGGTGAAGAATATGAAGAAGGCTATCAACGTATTAATCAAATCTTTTGTGAAGATTGTGCTATAGCAAAACTTGAAGCACTGATGGCTTTGGGTTTTAAATCACACCGTCACGGCTCTACCAATCTTCTAGAAGATGAGAACTGCCCTGGCTATAATGATATGGCGCTATGTCCTACACCGGAGGAATATGGGTCTGACTATTGAAAAGGCTGCTGAGCTAGCTGCTAGCGCCCACCGTAATCAAAAAGATGCTGCTGGTGAACCGTATATTTTACACCCAATGCGGGTGTCCTTAAAGGTTTTTGACCGCACCAAATCTGCGGACTATGCGACTGTTGCTCTATTGCATGACGCTTTAGAAGATAGTGATATCTCATTGGACCAGCTTAAAAAGCTTGGTATGACCGATGATCAACTTAGAGCAATGCAGGCACTTACAAAGAGGCCAGGGGAAGAGTATGAAGCTTATATTACCCGCCTTATGCAAACTGGTGGACCAATAGCTAGAGAAGTTAAACTAGCTGACTTGGAGGATAATATGGATATACGCCGCTTAAAAGGACGTAGGATGGGCCTTACAGATGGCGATAACAAGCGGCTAAACAATTACCTACAGGCTTGGACTAGACTGACGGGACAATGAACCCTCTTCTAATTGCATTGATTATTTTTGTTGGTGTACTAGTCTATATAACTATTGGAGTTCTTATAGGTAGCTTTATTGCAGGTAAATGGAGTGACGATGAAGAGAATGCTGTAATTGGTGGGGCCTTTTGGCCGCTAACCATTCTTTTTGCATTACCTATTGTATTATGGGTCATGATGAGTAAATCTGTAGTAGAGTTTACCAAAAAAAGAGTTACAAAAAATACTTCTCGTAGTGGATCCAAACTGTACCGATGACAGGTTTATTAGGCTTCCTGCTTTTTATCCTCATGTTTTTTGGCTATATTACTATGGGGGTAGTAGTAGGAAGCTTTGTAGAGGGTAAATGGCCTAATAACGATACTGATATTGGTATACTAGCTGGTATATTTTGGCCCGCAACTGTTGTACTCGTTGTACCAGTTTTATTTTGGGCTAGACTAAACAAGACCATAGTAACTTTTACAAAAAAGAGGCTAAGATGACTAGTCCAATTTTCGGCGTCAACATGCCCTTGTTTGATGCCAACGAACAAATGATTACTTCCATGGGGGTGCTTAACACAGTTAAGTCCTGGCAGGTTCCAACAATTCGTATGCCGTTCCGTACATCACTTAGTGATGCTGTACAGCTTCAGGCGCTACAAGCAATTAAAGCGACTGGTGCCACACCACTTGTGATTATTCACGGTTCTGGCAGTACCATAGCTGCCAATCAGCATTTACTGGCACTTGTCTATCAGGTATTTGGTGACTCACTAGTTTATGTTGAGTTTGGTAATGAAGAAGATTTAGCTGGTGTGGACCAAGCAACGTATACGTCTGCTTGGAATACTATTATCCCAGGTCTTAGACTCACCTATCCAAAGTATAAGTATGGTGGGCCAGCTAATTTCCAGCGTAATCCTAACTATATTGCGTACTTTGCTGCCAATGCGAAGCCTACTCCCGATTTTATCTCCTGGCATGAGTATGTATGCTCACCCACAGATGACTTCCAAACTGTCTGCATGAATCATATTGCTAATTGGTTGACACATGCTCAGCAAACTAATGCTGCTGTTCAAGCCGCCATTGGTACTACTATTCCCTTCATGATTTCTGAATGGAATATGGATCCACAGTCTGATCCTCGTTATTCAAATGCCAGTCAGATAGGTCCGTGGACCAACGCAGCTTTAACAGCTTTGCAGGCTCTCGTACCGCTTGGCCTTATTGGGGCACAGATATACTGTGTGGATTCACATGGAGACTTTGCCTTAATTAATGGCAGCGGAGCATTAACCCCGCAAGGTACAGCTTGGGTTGCGGCCTTAGGATCAACTCCCACGCCTACGCCCACGCCCCCGCCACCTACTCCCCCGCCCCCTACGCCGTCAGGAGTAATTGATTTTGAGGATGGCACCACAGATGGCTTTGTTACGGCATGGGGAACCATAAGCCTTGAGAATATTATAATGACACCAACACCAGCTTATACTGGTAGTCATGCACTCTTAGTTTCAGCGGGTAGTGGATATACAGCCATCAAAGCTAATGTTAATGGCATTACCCCTGGTACTACAGTTCTACTCCATGTGTGGTCATCTACAGCTATGAGTCTTACTCCATTTGCTATTGATGGTTCATATCATAATTACTTTGGATCTGCCAAGGTTCTACAAGCTGGATGGAATACTCTAACTCTAGAGGTAACAGCCAGCAATGTTAAAGCTATTGGTATTCAGGTTAACAACACACCAGGACAGTTCTACCTGGATGATATTACTTGGTAAATGGCACTGATTCGTGACCCGGACGGTATAACCCATATTGTCGATATTTTTTATGGCGGCACATTATGTGGCCGTGATTGGAATAACGATTGGGATCCTGTTGATGGCTATGATCCAACGTGTTCGGATTGTAATCTTCCCGAACTCCTTGAAGATTTAAATGGGCAAGGCTAGTCATAAGAAACAAATACAACGTGACTGGCCAAGATGTCATCGTTGCCGCAGCAAATTTAAACCTACTGTACCATTTGCTGTTTGGTGTCATACTTGTGCAAAAATGTCCAAAAGAATTCGCTATGAACGTGGTGAATTTTTAGATAACAAATGGGTACCTAAACAAGAATGTTGGGATAGAGTTTATCCTAGTTAATATTGTAATTGTTAGAACTGGATATAGTCTGAGAAGCCTGGGTATAAAGTGCACCAGCAGTTCCATAACTTCCACAACTTATCCAAGTATTTGGGTACCAAGTATAGTTAGGATAATACGTAACTACTGGTGAGCAGCACCCATTGTCATGGACCTTGCCAGTACCGTGACAGCTAGCACATTCTCTATATTCCCCGCCGTTTGAATGGTTACAACCTTCGGTAATCCACACTTCGCCAGCACCTTTACAAACTGGACAACGTTTCTTATGGTTGCATTCGTCGGTAGCAACTCTAGTTCTTTTACTCATAGAATTATTATATCACTTCATAGCTGAAAGTCGCTTGTTAGACCAACGAGTAGTTAGCTTGGTGGTAATAAACCCTGTAGCTAAAACTGGTATTACACATATCCAGCCCCATATACCATGATGGGTTAGTGCGGTTCCACCATAAGCAACAAGTATAAATTTAGAAAATAAATCGTTCCCTACATCACAAAGGCCAGCAATAGTGTCTTTTCCTTTTGATTCCGCAACTGTTAATGTCGTGGCAAATACATCACCACAAGCCATAGCCGCACAAGATATTAAAGTGAGTTCCGCCAAGTTCACTGAAGATTCGCCTAACTTGCCCAACCTATTGGTGCTGGCCGGGGATTCTGACCAAAATCCGCTGTTAATACGGTGTTGTAATCATATGTCACACCTGTTATCTGAACTGGGCTGTGATTCGCTCGTTGTGCTAGATGACAATAATCTAGCTTCCTAGATCCCCAAGTATCTACAGCCCAAATTAAATCTACGTACCCCGCCACCATCAACAACCGACCTGCATCGGCGTTGCCATACCAACCTACTCTCCACCCATGACCTCTAATTACAGGGGCAATCGCAGCCATGGTCACACCTGTATGTGGGGGAGGGGTTGGTGTATCACAAGCAAAATATATGCCTGATCCGCTAGGCCAGCCTAATGCTCCTGCTTCCCATGAAGCAACAAGAGCGTGGTGATTACCAGCTTGAGGCCCGCCATTCATATCTAAAGTATTATCTTCATAAACTAATCCTACAGCTACACCGTGTTCGATTAGATCGCTATATTCACCAGCCGTTAATACTTTTGGACCCTTTACTGATGAAAGATACCGCATTACGCAGCCTACATTTGCCTTAGCTAAATTAATTCCGCTATTTGGAGTTGACGCATCCAAACATACTTTACTAGCCATGTTGTGCTTCTTCCTTCCACAGATGCCAAAGTAACCAAGCATTTAATCCTAAAGATACACCAATTCCAATTAAATTCCGATCTTTGCGGAACTTGTACACCACCTTAGAAAGAGGTGGTATTTTTTTGCCCATAGTATTAATAGGATAATGTTCAGTTACTAATGCCAAGACTTCATAGGTACAGAAACCTAAAACTAACCAATGTCCTATTTCAGAAATAGGATCCTGGTGCAATCTTAGTTTTGCCATTGTTATCGAATATTTGCTAGGACTGATAATGATGGAGTACCGGCTTCAGCTATTGCATATAAAGTTTGGCCGGGATGTAACCATAAGGTTACACTAGCATTTGCAGCCAGCTTAAAACCGTTATTAGCAGTAACAAGATCATCACCCAAATCAACAGCATTGGTGCCGTCTAAATTGGTAATAACTAGATAATCTGCACCCTGTTGATCAGTCTCAGGGCTAACTATTGGTGTACGGCTGGATGAAGTAGCGATTCTAAAACCAGTGGGATAAGGCATATCTTAAGTATATCAGTTAGGATTCTATGATAACAAAGGGTGTCGCAGCCGCCTGGATTATAATATCCCCTATCGTAGATTCATCAATATTAAAACTGGTTGCGGCTGGCTCTACCACATTCTCAGCCACACTAGCTGGCTCAACTATATTTGTAGTTGGGAAGATAGAATATACAGATACCTGTTCAAATCCAGTTACAGCTAGTGAGATAGGTACTTCTAGTAGCTGGAAGAGAGCTACCTGAGCTATACCGTCTACAAGATTTGCTGCATCGGTAATGTTTCTACCGAGTCTTATATTACGGACAGCGCTATCAATTCCGCTAAGATCATCAAAGCCTAAGAATGTAGTACTGCCTACAGCACTATCTACACCGCTCAGAATATCGGTGGCAGTTCTACTGTAAGTACCTATTCTGGTACCAACATCAATACCAGAAAGAATATCTGTAATGGTACGGCTTAGTATTAACCCTCTTACGCTGGTATCAATCCCGCTTAGAATATCGCTAGAGGTTCTACTATATGTACCGGCTCTAGTAGCTGTATCGGCTGTTACAGAACTGTCAGAACCATTACGAGAGTAAATATCTGTTCTCGTACCTGAGTCAGTACCATTGAGAGAATCACTTCCGGTACGTCCTAGTACAAGGCTATTTCTTGTTGCCGCATCAATACCGCTAAGCGAATCCGTGCAGTTTCTTTGTGCAGATATATTCTGAGAAATAGGTGGAATAGGCCGCTCTAACCATGGGTCTAGGCCATAACGTCCAAGTATAACTTCAGGTGGAATTGCAACTGGTGCTAGAGGAACAGTGCTGATAAACCTTGTAGCTGTATCTGTGCCATTTAGCGCATCGTTAGTGGTTCTTGCTAGCACCACATTTTGAGTAGCACTGTCAACGCCACTTAGAATGTCTGAAGCGGTAGCAGCAACAGCAGTCCTAAATATACTTACATACTTCTGCTGCTCATAAACTAATATACCAAACTTTGGAAGAATGAATTCTGGCGGTATTGGCTTTGGAACATGAATTACATCTACCGCAGCTATAGCGCTAGTATCTATTCCACTTAGTACATCACTGGTTGTTCTAGTTAGTACAACATTCTGCGTTACACTATCAATACCTAGTAATGAGTCATAAACTGTAACTGCTCCACCAGCCTGATGTACAGGTGGTATTGGCTTCCGTAGCCATATATCAATACCGTAATTAGCTAGGATGAATTCAGGCGGTATTGTAACTGGTGCTCTAGGAACCGTATTAATTGCATAGAAGGCAGCATCAATACCATTTAGAGCTTCTACACCGCTTCTTTGAGCTACAACATTCTGTGAAACAAATGGACGTGGCTGCTCTAGCCATAGATCCATGCCATAACTAGCTAGTATGAATTCGGGTGGAATAGGTACTGGCCCAGGTAGATGAGTTATATACTTGGTAGCACTATCAGTTCCATTTAGATTATCATTAGCGGTTCTAGAAAGAACCACATTTTGTGTAGCCGCATCAGTTCCGGCTAGAATATCACTACCAGTTCTAGCTTCAGATTCAGCCCTGGTAACCGTATCAGTACCGAGTAGAGAATCACTTGTAGTGCGAGCAAGTGCTACATTTTGAGTAGCCGAATCAATACCACTTAGTACGTCATATAGAGTGTAGGCGAAACTACCCTGATGAATAGGTGGTAATGGTCGCTCTAGCCAAATATCTAATCCATATCGTGGCAGTATGAATTCAACTGGAATAGGTACAGGTGCTCTAGGAACAGTTGCTACAAATTGAGTAGCCGAATCTATGCCACTTAATATGTCTGAAGTAGTTCTAGTCAGTACAACGTTTTGTGTGGCAGAGTCAATACCACTAAGAACATCTGAAGCAGTACGAGTTAAAACATTACCAGAAATAGTACTTGGATGACGCTGTTCAAGATATATATCAAGTCCGTACTGAGCAGTAATAAACTCAGGAGGAATCGGTACCGGCATTGACTGTGCTGCTCGTACTGCACCGGTAGCAACATCTATACCGCTTAATGATTCTGACCCTGTACGTGGGAGAAATAGACCAGCAGTACCATCATAAGTTTGAATAAGGGTCCAAGCTCTTTGACTATTAGTCCAAGACTCAGTATTTGTTTCAGGCGCACCAGGATTTAGTACCTGTACCTGCGAAGCAATAATTGCTCCAATAGGCACTACAGTTTGTGGTGGCCGAGTTTCCTCATATAGCTCAAGACCATACTGAGCAGTAATAATCTCAGGTGGTATTTGTGGAATCGGTATAGTTAAGTGAGTTTCATAAGTTGTTGCACTATCAGTACCGCTAAGGTTATCTGAACCAGTTCTAGGCAGTGAAAGCTGTCGCCATTCAGCATTAGCAGCTAAAACTTCAGCAATAGATTGTGCGCCATAACCACCAGCCGCAGTACCACCATATGTAAGGGTGGCAGTGTGACCATCACTAGTACCGCCAATATATGAGGCCGCAACACCCTGAGCATAAAGTCCAAGGTTCTGATAAATAGCTGTGCCATTTGTAGCACTACTATTACCACCAGCACCACAAGTTAAACCAATAACACCTACAACAACACTAGATTCATAAACATTAGCATTAGTTGTTAGAGAAGTACTAGCACTTCCACTAGAGCCTCTATCAACAGCACCAGTAGAAGTATTAGTGCCATAGAACGAAACAGAGCCACCAGCTAAACCTACAGCGGTTTGTCCACTAGCAGCAGCATTAACTGTATATGTACCAGCTTGAGGATTTGTTAATGCATAAATGAATGATCCAGCGTAATAGTTACCACCTTCACTGACATTAGTACCGCCAATAGACGTAATCAACGTCATAGGTGTACCGTTCCAAGTTACACCATTATCTTCAACAGCATTGTATAGCCAGTTACCACCAATAACTACAACTAGTAAGGTAGATCCTACAGGGACAGTATGTGACCATGACATAGCAGCACTTACTGCTCCACCGCCATATATAGAGGTATGGGCTGTACTATTAGCAACTACACCAGGATCTAAACCACCTAAATAATCAGTAGCAGTATGACTAAGATTCTCTGTTCTTGTAGCTGTATCTATTCCGCTTAGAGAATCATAGCTATTTAGTACTCCACCACCCTGATGAATTGGAGGTACTGGCTTTTCTAACCATAGATCTAATCCATACTCAGCTAGAATTACTTCTACCGGAATCGGTACAGGTGCTTTAGGTACTGTAGATAGGAATTGAGTTAAGCTATCAACACCGCTTAAACTATCTGAGGTAGTACGAGCAAGTGCTACATTCTGAGTAGCAGCATCGGTGCCACTTAAGCTATCCGAAGCGGTACGACTTAATATTGCAGCGGTACTAACTGGAATAGAATGTGGCTGTTGTTCATAAAGTGAAAGCCCGTATTGAGCAGTAATAAATTCAGGCGGTATTGGCCGTGGCATTGATTGCGCTGGCTGAACACCACCCTTACCGCTATCTACACCACTTAATACATCGGAAGTAGTACGTGATAAGACTACGTTTTGAGTAGCTATATCATTTGGTGGTGAATCAAAGATAGCAGCTATTTCATGCGCTACAGTGCTACCAATCTGTGTAGCTGTTGGACTATAACTAGTATTCGCAACTAGTGCTAGATTATAAACTGATCCAAAACCAGAAATTAATTCATTATAAAATCCAGGCGTATGGCTCTGAAGAATAATGCCGGGGCTACTAGCATAACCTACATACGTTTGATTATCATTAACTTTATTACTACTTAAAGTAGGATAATTGATATTGGTATTACCGGCATTATCTACGTGGGAACCAGTTGTAACTGTGGTCCATATTTCAGGAGAGCCACCTTGATGGAACTGATAAGCATATATATCTTCAATAACCCCGCCACTAGTACCTGGGTAGTAGGAAATCGTAACTGTATCAGAGCCAGTAGAAGTAACGATACCACGCCATATTTCTAGTACCGTACTTGTATTAGTATCTGAATGACTTATAAGAGCAGAGCCATCCCACGTTACTTTACTAGAACTTATACCAGTTCCATAACAGTCGCTATGGTTGAAGTCAACAAATAGAAGTACAATATCTCCAACATTGTTTGTAGTTAAGTTAAAACTAGAAACAAAGGTATTAACTACTAATGAGACAAAGCTTATAATATTAGTAGCATGTAGATATTCAGTAGGAGGATTAACTACCTCAGCTATATTTGTTATGCTATCTCTACCACTTAAACTATCAGTTACATTTTGAGTAAATATACCCTGATGTACTGGTGGAATAGGCTTTTCTAACCATGGATCAATACCATAGTCGGCTAGAATTCTTTCAACAGGTATTGCTACTGGTGCCCGAGGTACAGTAGATACAAATTGAGTTGCACTATCTATACCGCTTAAGGTGTCACTGGTAGTACGAGCCTCTATTACATTCTGCGTTGCACTATCAATTCCACTTAATATATCGGAGGCTGTTCTAGCTTCTATGATATTCTGAGTAGCATTATCCGTACCAGCTAGACTGTCATTCCCTGTGCGAGCTTCACTTTCCTGACGGGTTATAGTATCAATACCACTCAAACTGTCAGTTATATTTTGACTAAATACGCCTTGATGTACTGGTGGAATTGGTTTTTCTAGCCAAAGATCAATACCATAAGTAGCAAGTATAAATTCTGGTGGTATTGGTTTAGGAACATTTATACCATGTGTAGTTGAAGTTTGGACAGCACTATCAACACCACTTAAACTGTCACTAGTAGTTCTAGGTAGAAATAGACCTGCTCCACCTTCGTAACCAATAACTGTAGACCAAGTATTAACTGAATTAACCCAAGATTCTAGATTAGATTCGGCTATACCTGGCTGCGTAACTTCAACTCTAGAATCAACAATTACACCAATAGATATATTAGTTAATGGTGGAGGTGTTAATTCAAAGATTAATTGACCAATACCCTGCTGATCAAAAATGATTCCTGGTGGAATAGGTGGTGGTGGTGAGAATTGCGGATTAGGGCCAGTTATTTCAATAGCAATAGTGGTGAATGGACCAGTTGTTGATCCAGCACCAGACTCACCATATTGGATAGTGCCAGCAGTAGATTGTGGATCAAGATCAGCAATAATATAAGCATAATCGGTGCCATCTTGATGTGATTGGCGAGAATGAGTAGGTGTTGGAACGATAGAACCTGGAAAAGAAGGTAGAAAATCGGCTACTGCCCATGCAATAAATGAATCAGCACCACTTGTTTTAGCAAGTCCGATAGTTTCATTTGAAGATGAACCACCGCCTACGGCTGATGTATGATGACCTAATGCAATAGTTCCAGAATCACCAGTATGAATTCGTAATTGCCAAACTGCAATACCCCAGTGATGAACACTGCTAGTATTTGAACAACTAATTTGTCCATTTCCCGAACCGGTTGCTGTAGCAACCCAGGCAACAGCTTGGCAAGAACTAGCAACATTTTGACGCTCTATAAAGCTACTAAAGGTAAGATTATTTCCAATTGTGCTAGGAGGACCAAGCGTATCACCAGCAGTTTCTACTAGGGCAATAGCGACAAAAATATCTCCACTCACCCAGGTAAATGATGATCCAGTTGTTAAGGTAGCACCAGTACCAGTAAAACCAGAATCCGAATAGAGAATAATATCAGGTGCGGCCATTACACAGCACCTACCAGTAGTTCTCTATTCCAACCATTTGATGGACCTGTCACTGATCCAAATTTAGAATTAGCAGCTATAAATGTAAACGTAACTGAGGTATTGGTAGTGGGGGCGGCATTAGCTGTCATAGAATCACTTGTAACACCTGTAGCATTTGTTAGCTTAATAGTGTTAGTATCTACATTAATGATTCCAGCCCACTCTTCCAAATAGAAAATTCCTGTAATAATAGATGGAGTCGTAATTGTTAATGAAGTCTCTCCACCCGCTGCTACATAATGTCCTACAATTTGAACATTTCCATTATTAGCATCTGTATACCAGTGGCTAGGATAACTATTAGGAGCGATATTAGTACCAGCCTGTGCAAAGAATCCTATAATCCAATTTCCACCAGTAGCGGGCGCAGGTAATGTGCCAGTAAATGAAGTGCTTACTGTCGCTACTGGATTACTAGTTTGTTGTATTTTATATGGAGCAGATCTAGAAATAGAATCTCTACCAAAAAGATCATCAATACTTGAGGTAGGTCTAGCTACTGTTATATGCTGAGTAGCTGTATCAGTTCCACTCAAATTATCTGAAGTAGTGCGAGCCAATACAACATTTTGAGTAGCTATATCTACGCCGCTAAGAATATCGCTGGCTGTTCTAGTAAGAGCAACATTAGATGAGACAGGTGGTGGTTTTGGTCTTTCATACCATGGATTTAAACCAAGCGACCACAGTATTATCTGAGTATTATTCGGAGGTGTATATGGAGAAACAAGTTGAGTGGCAGCATCCGTACCACTTAAAGATTCACTACCAGTACGAGGTAATGATAAACCAGTACCGCCAACATAAGTTTGTATAGCTGTCCATACAGTAGTTGGGGTGGTCCACGATACAGTATCAGACTCAGCACTAACCGGTGCGCTGGTTTCATACTTAGAATCAATAATTACACCAAGTGGTGGTAGTGGGCCTTGTCTACTAGACTGCTGTAATTCATAGACTACAGATCCAACACCTTGCTGGTCTAAAACAATAGATGGTGGAATAGGTTGTGGTACAGGTCCAGTAGTAGGAGCCGCCATTACCTCATACGCTACATATCCAAGAAGTGAACTGGCCACGCCAGTAGCATTTAATGTTTGTACAGATGAGGTTAGAGTTGGTCCACCTGACGTGCCATACCAGATGAATGCGCCCGCAGGATCACCACCGGCTGAGCCTTTGGCATAGCAGCCGGACCCCGCCGTTGGATCATTATTCCCATATTTTCCATCTTGCACAGTTAGGCATAGTGCAGAGTTAGTACCAGTTGGTGTAAGGTTAACAGATAAACTAGCTGCCTTAACAAGACCCGAAGAAGTCGCTCCGATGGGAGCCGTGATGTTCGCTCCCGTCCAAACTTGTACGTCAACCGCAAGCGAATTGACATACTGACCGGCTCCAACCCCAACCGTTACCGATACGGTCATATTTGTTTGGGCTGATGCTGTGTACGCCCAAAAGATTCCAGTTGCAGGTCCAGCTTCAGTCGTATCTGCGTATTGCGTTGACGAATGCCATGTTAGGTGTGCCCCCAACGAATCTGTAATCGTGGGCGTGTTCCAAGTGTCGGCGAAGCTATCGCAAGCCCAATACGCAACAATAATGACCGAACCTGCGGGCGGTGAAAATGAATTGGATGCTTGAGTTACCGGAGTAGTACCTACATATGTGGAACTCTTAGGGGCTGGCGACGAAGGATCAAAAGCTAATGCCATTAAAGTATAACCTCATTCTGCCATCCCGCAGATGGTGGCCCTACGGTACCAAAATCATTACCGCCTAATATAAAGTTAAATGTTATAGAATTAGCTGCTAATGTTGGTGCCGCTCCTGTATCGGTAGTTGAAGTTACTAGGCTAGGATTGGCAGTAGTAGTATCGGTAGTTGCATCAGCAAAGGCTATACCAGACCATTCTTCTATATAAAAGATTCCAGATATCATAGATGAAGTAGTTATAGTAAAACTCTGTTCCCCGCCCAAAGCATAATAATGTAACATTAACTGCACATTATTATTGTTAATATCTGTATACCAGTTTAAGGGTAAAACTGGTGCGGCCGAACCACTTTGACCAAAGAATCCTATAATAGTATTGCCATATTTTGCAGGATTCGGTAGCGTAGCTGTAAATGCTGAACCAAAGGCTATACCTCCCTGAGCCATTTGTTGTACCCTGTATATGTTTGATCTTACGTTAGAGTCGGTACCATTTAAACTGTCTGAACCATATGCAGGTATTGGTAACTTAAGATGAATACCTGGATTAATTTCATATAGCCAAAAACCAAAACCTTCTTGATTAAGAATAAAATCAGGTGGTATCGGTGGAATAACAGCAGGAGGCGGATACTGGTTGAGAGATACATGAAGTACTATCTGTGTATTTGCAGTGTTCCATGCACCATTATTGATATTGACTGTCGCTTTGGTAGGATCTACGGTATAGCCAGCCCAAAATAGATGACCATTAGGTGATTGTGGATTTCCAACGGTATTCCATGCCTGACTAGATGGTGGCGTCGGCATAGTGAAAACACTTTGCAATGGATTTCCAGGCATACAATCCAATGCAAGCATTAAACAGTTGGGAGTCCTTGGGCTTATAGATACACTGCCCCAAGCAGTTTGGCTAGCAGTTGTAGTAACAGATACATGATCTACAGTAGCTTCATAACCGTTAAAAGCTACACCTACTCCATAGACAGTAGTAGATCTACCAGTAATAGTGCCATTAATATTGCCGCTCCATAAAATAGTAACTTGATCCCCCACCTGAAGTGGTGACGTACAAGTAGCTATTAATATAGCCGCCATTTGGCTGCCGCTAGTATTAAAGGCAGCAGTTTTCCAGACATTATTTCTGGTATCAGTAACGCTGAGAATAGTTTGTGCGCTATTAGCCTGCGTAGATACCCAAATAGCTAATAGTTGACCAACCTGTGCTGGTTCAGTAACAGTAAGAAAATGACTAGCATTAGTTACCGTACCTGGCTGTGGATCAATAAAATATCCACTAGCAGGAGAAGGAAGATCAGGTATTGCAGGGTGTTTTGGACCCTCATTAAGAAATAGATCAATACCATATTGAGCTAAAATTATCTCCGGTGGTATTGGAGGTGGTGCAGGCGGTGCAACAAAAACAGGGGGTGCAACGTATGGCTGATCTGCGTATGGTCTATCTGCATAGGGTAATACGCCGTACATGGCGACCCCTAGTTATCAGTCTCGATATAAATCGAACAGATATCGACACCTACCGCCAAGGCGGTGGCATTATTGCACGCCCAATGTCTCCAAGCTAAAAGGGTAGATGATTGTGGTACAACTGTTGCGTTACCGGACATAGATGTAGTTGCTACACTTCCAGTAGTTAAATTAGTAAGCTGTAGATAAAAAGTATTAGCAACTGCGTTTGGGGCGTAAATAGCTATTTCCCAAGCAGTGGTAGAGTTACCAGCAGGAGCACCAACGCTACCACCTATAGCAACTGCTGATTGTGCAGATGAGCCACCCTGAATCCAATACCATTGAGTTGCATCGGTAGAAATCTGACCAACACCAATAGCATTAGTTAAACTACTAGGTTCAACATTAGATGGAGCACCAGTTGCGCTAGTCATACCGGCAAAAGCTCTTCTACCAGTAACAGAAGCAGGATCAGACTCTACAAAACGTTCTATTAACATAAAGCCAGAGCCATCATTAGAACCGGAACCGGCAGTAAATTGAGCCACATTAATTCTGGCACCAGCAAGTGAGCCAGAACTAGTAGCAGAAGGATATCCAATACGTCGCATCATTGTAGCTACCGCACCAGTCGTTACGGTTCTAGCAGTTGCGGTACCTGAAGCAGTTAAGGCGGTTATACCAAAAACACCAGGAACGGTAGTAGCGTTACCCTGTGGATTCCAATATCCCACCTTATTACGAGCTAAAATAGGCTGTACCGATGAAAGGCTTCCATTTCCATCTACCATTGCAATTAGTTTACGATTAGCTACGGTACGACTAAACATATGTACTGGATCAGCAGAAGGGGGTGAGGTAATAGAACCAGTACCACCATCGGGTAATTTAACTGTACTATTTACATCTACAATAAGAGTCTTAGCAGCTATAGGAGATATAAAAACATTTTTACTACCTACTCCTAAACTTACGGCCGCATTGCTATTTGATGATGCAATCACTGTAGTCCTAGCTAGTAGATTAGTATTTTGATAGGTCCCTAAACCCGTTTCCCAAGCATTATTAGTGCTATCCACTATGGCATACCAACAGGTATCGTTATTACTCATGACAGAGCTAAAGCTAACGTAATTAGTTAAGGCCCCGGCAAGTGTTAATGTCCCTGTACCCGTAGTAGTTGTAGATTCTTGTACTCTGTCAGATGCTATATGGGCCATGTATACAGTTTATAATCTCAAGGAATAAGGGGCGAATTAAAGTGTGTCTGTA